>WNGM01004726.1_pt1 | contig 10726 bp, 8 predicted proteins | sample 5400571 | NCBI WGS metagenome assembly WNGM01 (sample SAMN13153378, study PRJNA577476) | soil metagenome | isolation source: 100 cm soil or saprolite under Garry oak tree replicate 2 | place: USA:California | collected 2016-06-15 | reverse complement strand
CCGAGGTCGTCCTCCATGAACTCCACGAACATGTTGCGGCGCCAGTAGTCGCTCGGCAGGAGTCCCGCCTTCGACTTCCATCCCTTGGTGAACACCGGCCGCTCTCGATACGTGAAGTCCATCTGCTTCAGCCAGTGAGGAATCCACGCCATCTCGTGCTCGACGGAGCCGACCTTCAATCGCGGATACCGGTCGAAGACGCCCGCAAAGAGCATCGCCCCCAGCGAATAGCGAACCCAGTAGTCCGTCGTGGAGCGGCCCGCCCCCGTGAGCTCGTCGAGGTTGATCGTGAACTCGCAGCCCGGCACGCCGATGCGAGGCGTGCCGATGTGCAGGAGGAGGGGAACGCCGACGTCTTGCGCGGTCCACCACAGACGCTCGTAGATCGGATGGCGATAGGGTCGGTCGGGGAGCGGCGAGACCGGAATGAACGCGCCGACCAGTCCGAGCTTCGCGCATCGTTCCAGCTCCTGACAGCCCTCCTCGACGTCGTCCACGTTGAGCATGGCGATGCCCTTTAGACGATCCGGCGAGGCCCGACAGAAGTCAGCGATCCAGTCGTTGTAGACGCGACAGATGGCGGAGAGCAACCCGCTGTCCGAGATCCGGTACCAGAAGAGACCCTGGCTCGGCTGCAGGCACGCGCCCCAGACGCCATCCATCTCGTTCTCTTTGATCATCGCCTGTGGATCGTACGCGCCGAGCCTCACGTCTTCCCACGTGCCCAGGAAATCGATCTGGGACGGGTCCTCGAACCGCTGGCCGGCCTGCATCACGGCACCCAGGCTGCCGACCTGCTGGCCCTCGATGAACCACGCGTCGTACTTGCGACCCGTGGGCGTTTCCATCCGTTCCATCCGAGGCGCCCGCTCTCTGTACTTGGGCTCGATCCGGTGGGTGTAGAGGTCCGGCGGCTCGACGATGTGAGAGTCGGCCGAGATGAGCTTGTGTGTCGTCATCGCATACCTCCTCGGGCGATTCGCCCAGCTCAGGACGGCAGGCCGTAGTACGCGGCGCAGTTGCTCCAGAGGATCTTGCGTTTGCTGTCGTCGGAGATCGGCAGCCGGAGGAACGACTCGACGGCGCGCGGGAACTTCGAGTCGCCGTGAGGGAAGTCGGTGGAGAAGACGATCCGATCGTCACCGATCGCGTCGATGACGTACTTCACCGGCTCCTCGTCGCATTCGACGGACACGAAGCACTGTCGCTTGAAGTACGCGCTCGGAACCATCGTCAACTCCGGCGCGTAGACGTCACCTTGCCGCTCCCAGTGCTCGTCCATGCGCCAGAGAAGGAACGGCACCCAGCTGCAATTCCCCTCGAGAAACGCGACACGCAGACCCGGATGGCGCTCCAGGATGCCGCCCAGGCAGAAACTGCCCGCCGCCAGCATCTGCTCCACCGGGTGGCAGTAGACGTGCTTCAGCATCGCGTTCGCGCCGAACTGCTCGCCGACCTGCCGCAGCTGCGAGCCGGCCCCCTCGTGGAACCCCAGCGGAACTCCGAGATCCTCGAGCGCCGTCCACAGAGGCTCGTAGTAGGGATCGTGCCAGTTGCGCCCGTTCACCTCGTTCGGCCGAAGGAACACGCCGCGGAAGCCGAGCTCTCGCGCGGCGCGGCGGACCTCGCGCACGGCATCGTCGACGTCGAACGGGGAGATCATCCCGGCCCCGAGCAGCCGCTCGGGGTTCTCCTGGCAAAACTCGTAGAGCCAGTCGTTGTAGGCCCGCGCCATGGCGGCCGCGAGCCGTGGCTCCATGTCCGGGATCGTGAGCGCGAACAATCCGCGCGAGGGGTAGACCACCGCGACATCGATGCCTTCGGTGTCCATGGCTTCGAGCTGGATCTTCGAGGTCCAGCCGCGCTCCTGGAACGGACGCCAGCGGTCCTGGTTACGGGCGTAGTCGTGCCCGCGCCGGCGCCGGCTCCGATCCGCGTCGGCGGCGACACGGCCCCACGCCTTGCCATCGAGGGCGAGGCGTAAGTCGCCGGCGTCCTCGGTCAACCCGTGAGGGACGCGATCCCGGAAGGCAGGATCGGCGTATCGCTGCCACAGGTCCGGCGGCTCGATGATATGGATGTCGCTGTCGAGCACCTTGAAGTTCTGGTGCGCCATGTCCGACCTCCATGAGAGCCGTCGTTGAGAGCCGTCGTTTGGTCGGCAACGCTACGCCGACATCGCCTCGGTGTCAAAGGCGCGCGTCGCCTCAGGCACATCCCATGGCGTAGACCTGCGTGGCCCCTTCAGGCAGGTGACGCTCGGCCCAGCTCTGGCCGCCATCATCACTGGCGAACACCTCACCGCCGCTCGTCGCACAGTACATGCGCCTGGGCTGCCGCTCGTCGAAGGCGATCGTGAACATGGTGGTCCGTGGCTTGACGCCCATGTCCACTCGAGCCCAGCTCGCGCCGCCGTCGTTGCTGCGGAACAGGACGCCGACGTCGCTCTGGAAATTCGCACCTGCAGCCACCCAGATGGTCTTCGGATCACCCGGGACCTCGCGGATATCACGGCAGTAGGTGTGGCCCTTGGGATTCAGCGGCTCCAGCCTGGCGCTGGCCCAGTGCTGGCCGTGGTCCGTGCTGCTGAACAGGCCGGCGCGGCCGATGGCGAAGACCATTCCCGGACGCCAGCGTCCGACCAGCACGCCATGCATGTCTACGGTGTCATCGTTCACGTACTGCCCATGGCTCATGTTCTCCCAGTGCATGCCGCCGTCGAGACTGCGGATGATGCCGCCGACCTCGATGGCGCCGTAGACCTCATCGGGGTTGGAAGGATTGACGGCCATCTCCAGAACGCGCTTGGCCGGGTTGGCCCCCGGGGCCACGGTGACCTCCGGGAAGCGGACTGTCACCGGGAGTTGCTGCCAATGCTCACCGCCGTCCTCACTCCGAAAGATCTCGCAGTTCTCGTAACCCGCGTACAGCATCTTGGAGTCGCGAGGATCGAACAGCAGGGACCAGACGGGCAGGCCGTGATCCGAGATGTTGAGGCGTTCCCAGTGCTCGCCGTTGTCGGTGCTGCGGTAGGGACCGTTCTGCGTCCCCACATACACGGTCTCGCTGTGCTCAGGGTGTGTGGCGATGGCCCGGATGGTGGGCGCTTTGGGTAGGCCACGAGTCAGAAGCTCCCACCGATCGTCACCCACGGCCATGCGATACAGGCCCGATTTGACGGGGCGGCCGGGGACGGTCTCGCCTGCGAGACCCACATACACATAGGATGTGCGACTCGTCGTCATCGTTTGCTCCTCCCGGATGGCGTGTGGACGAACCTGTACTCGCCGAGCAGCCGCTCGCCGCCAGCCTCGTGGCCGATGAGCGCGCGGGAAGCGCGTGAAGCGCCCGCGATCGTCCAGACTCGAGCGATCGGCTCACTTCGCCAGCGGATCCGGCCGCACCTGGATATGCACGGCGCGCGGCTTTGAGCCCTTGCCGCCTTCCATCAGCCACGGCGTGCGGTCGCCGTTCGTGCTCCACAGCCCGCGACCCTTCCAACCGGCGTTCGGGTCGTCGATGCGTCCGTCCAGACCCTTGGCGAAGAAGCCCATCGGGTATGGCACGCGCATCAGGATCATGCGCCCGTCCCTGAGCGCCGCGAAACCGTCCTGGAGGTTGGCGGTCGAGATCGGAACGTTCTCGCCCAGGCCCACCGTGTTGTGCTGATCGACCCAGGTGTAATAGCTCGCCTCGGCGCTGGTGTTCTCGAAGCCCTCGAACCCCGGGCCCGGATACTTATGGAACGCGAACCCTTCCGGGCAATGGTTGCCGGTCGCATTCGGTCCGTTGAGCGGCCCCTTGCACTTGCGGCGGTCGAAGCTGATCAGGCTGCCGTTCGAGCCTGACCCCCACACCACGCCGTTCTTGTCGATGTCGCCGCCGCGCACCCCGATGCCCTCCTTCGGAACGGCGTAGAACTCCGAGAGCTTCGTCTTGGGGTCGAAGCGCAGGAAGCCGGGCGGGCCGACGAACACGTTGAAGGTGTACCAGACCGAGCCGTCGGTGGGATGCGGCATCACCGCGTAGGGACCGGACCCAGCGATGCGCATGTCCTTGCCCACTTCGGGCTCCTTGCCCGGCTCGGTCCATTCGTCCACCTTGCCGTTGCCGTTGGTGTCGAGCACCCACGGCGCCCAGCCTTGCGCCTTCGCGGCGTCGCCGGTCTCGTCCAGCACCTTGGTGTTGACCCAGCCGGCCACGGGGCCGCTGCCCGAGAGCCACAGCGTGTCGTCGGCGTCATAGCCGAACTGCGGGTGATGCGTGCCGAAGCACGTGTCGACGAAGCTGTACTTCATCGTCTTCGGATCGAGCATCGACACCTGACGTCCCGAGCGGTCGAGCGGGAACACCTTGGCCGAGGGATGCTCCGAGCCCTTCTTGCAGAAGGCGGGATTCTCGATGCCGCGCACGGCCGCGGCGAACCATACCCGGCCCTTCTTATCGAACATGCCGTTGTGGTTGTTGGCCCGCTGGCTCCAGATCTTCTCCTCGCCCCAGTATGCCGAGGGGAGCATCGGCTTCATGGCGGCGGAGGCATGGAAGGGAGGTCCGAACGATTCGGGTGCGTCCCGATCCGCGACCGGCATCTTGAAGAACGTCACCTTGTGCGTCTTCGGATCGAGGATCGGCATGTCGTCGCTCGAGTACTCGTTCGAGCCATACAGCGGCCCGTAGGCATTGACGGTCGGATGGCGCCGGTCCGAGGAGATCAGGTCGTGCACGAAGTGCTTCTCGGTGGCCCACTCCCACGAGGTGACGACGACGTTGCGCTCGATACCGGCCGGCCGGGGCGGCTTGTGTCTGGGCAGCTCGCCCCTGGCGACGCGGTCGGTCCAGTCGCCGAAATACTTGAACGGCACACCGCCGAGCTGCACGGCGAGCCGGTTCATCATGAATTCGCCGGTCTGGCCCGAGGCGATGCGGCGCGCCCACGCCTCCGCGCCCGACTTGAATTCGCCGAGCGCGGCCGGGATCGTTCGCGTCGATTCCTGACCGAGCTGGTGGCAGCCGATGCAGTCGGTGTTGTTCATCCGATGGCGCCAGAGCTCCTGGGTGACGTTCTTCGGGATGTCGCTGGCGCCGCCGAAATCCTTTGCCGGCGGGATCTTCATCAGCGTGTACCAGTAGAGCGCCGGATAGTAGTGCGCGGCCGCCCGCTCGTCCGGCGCCGGCACCGCGGTCAGATTGAGCTGCTGGCCGGGCTTTGCGCGCACCTTGGGCGAATCCACCAGCCCGTAGCCGCGCACCCAGACGCTGTAGTTCGCCGTCGGCAGGTCGGGAATGACGTAGCGCCCCTTGTCGTCGGTGACCACCATCTTGGCGTACTTGGTCGGAAGTTCCGTCGTCTCCGCGATCACCCACACCCCGGCTTCCGGCCCGCTCCGGCTGCGCACGACGCCGCCGATATCGTCGTGATCGATGGCGACCTGCGCGGTCTGCTGAGCGGGGAGCGGGTCCGGAGCGGCCATCAGGAGCGCGGCAAAGGCGAGGACCGCCGCGCTCAGGTACGACGCCGTTGTCCTGTGCATGATGACCTCCCCGCGTCTGTTTTCACGGCACCGGTGGTCCGTGGTGGCCAAGGGTATTCCGAGACGGAACAATGCGCCAGACGCCCCCTGCCTTCCTTTTTCCGAGGACTCGGGTACCCTCGACAGGGTTCCGAATGCATCGACCGCGCGAGGACCATTGATGGAGTGTCCGGCGTGTCGGCACGAGAACCCGGCGCAGGCGAAATTTTGCCTGGAGTGGGGCGCCCGCCTCGTGGTCAGCTGCTCGAACTGCGGCACTGAGCTGCCCTCCTCCGCGAAGTTCTGTCTGGAATGCGGCGCGCGCGTCACGCCGTCGGGCGCTGCGACGGTGTCGCCGTCGGCCTCTCATGTCGATCGCCCGCGCCTCCAGAAGGGTGAGGCAATTGGTGGCGGGCGCGGTCGGGGCGCCGCAGATGTTGGCCGTCGCGCTGAAGTGGCAGGTGCGTGGGTCGTCGATGATGCCGTCGGTCACGCCGTCAGCCGCATCGCACGCGGCGACGGCGGACGCGGTCGCCTGGTTGAGCTTCGCCGCCGAAATCGCCCCGCCGAGCAGATCCTTCATCACGATCTGCCCCCACATCTGGGCGGTCTGAAAGCGCGTCCAGTAGATCGCGGGCGCGTTGGCGAGGATACCGTCGAGCTCCTCCCCCAGCTCCTGCGCAAGCAGATACCCCTGCCGCCCGCCTTGTGGAGCACCCGTTCCAGTAGTTGTACGCGGGCGCGATGCCGTAGTAGGCGCGCGCGATCACTTTCGACAGCACCACCTGCTGCTTGATCGCGTTGCGGATGAAGTCGTCGATGAACTGCAGGTTGTACGTGCCGTCCTCGTTCACACCGGGCTCGCAGTTGCCGCCGGCGTGGCCGGTGTCCGTTCCGGACCCGACATAACCGGCATTCACCGGCGCCGTGACGTTCACGTTGCCGGCACATCCACCGCCGCCGACGCCCTGCGTGCGGCCGTTCCAGGCGCCCTGAATGCCGCCCGTGCCGCCGTCCAACGAATTGAGCGGCAGGCCGGCACGGATATTGATGTTCTGCTCGGGCGACGTACCGTACAGCACGTCCACCCGGCAATGGGCCTTGTTCACACCGCTCGCCGGGATGAGTGTGCTGGTTGCAGCCTTGATGACAGGATTGCCTGCCAACCCGACCGCCGGATCGGTCGCGAGTTGGACGCAGTTCACGGGGACGCCCAAAGGCTCCGGCTTGTCCTTCGCCGTCGCGATCGACGGGCTCAGGGCGAGCGTGGCCAGCAGTACTGCTGCGAGACTGACAAGGGCCGCTCGTCGACTCGTCATCATCGTCGTCCCTCCGTTGGGGCGCTCGGTGCGTCACTTCACACGACCCACCATACGATTCCAAGCAGCGCGGCGACCGCCGCGTGCAGAGCGTGGCCTACGATTCAGAGCGGACACGGCTGTCGGAGGTCGACGACAAGAGCGCGCACGAGGTAAACCCCGACCAGCACGCTCACGGCCCCCACGATCAGGTACGGCCATGGGACCGCCACGCGGCCGCTCACCATCCACGAGAGGGCGAGGCCAAGTAAGGCCACGTTCCATACGATGCCCACGTGGACGTTCGGTGCTCCACCGAACAACCGAGCATACGGCGTCCGCACGACGATGGCGCAGGAAGACGTGTCGGCGCCGCAGGTCGTGAACAGGAGCCCCAGCCGGTGGCGAAACCCGAGCCACCGGCCAAGCATCAGCGACGTGAAGTAGAGATTGATGAACAAAGCGGGGACTGTCAGCATAACGAGGCCGATCGCCAGTGCCGCTGTCATGCGAGGCAATGCCAATAGGAGGGCCGGCAATCCACGGAGAAGCTCGAGTCGAGGGTCACGTCTCCATCCCGGCCGCTATTTTTGACTAGGGAGTAAGGAATTTCAATTATCGTAGGCGGAGAACGTGGGGCGACTGCCACTGCGCCGACGAACCCATGAACGTCGTCATCACTGGCTCGTCAGGGTTGATTGGATCGGCGTTGATGCCGCGGCTCTCGCGGAACGGCCACACGATCCGTCGCCTCGTTCGCGGGGCTCGAGCTGAAGGGGCGGCACGTTGGAATCCCGACGATGGCTCGCTCGACGAGAGCCCGCTCGCAGGCGCCGATGCCGTCGTGCATCTGGCCGGCGAGACCATTGCCACGGGACGGTGGACGGCTGCAAGGAAGGCCCGGATTCGGGACAGTCGTGTCCGGGGCACGGGGCTTCTCACCCGCGCACTGGTCAAGCTCGATCGCAAACCGAGGGTGCTTGTCTCTGCGTCGGCGGTCGGCATCTATGGAACCCGCGGCGACGAGGTTGTCGACGAGCGAAGCGCTCCCGGCCAGGGATTCTTGGCTGAGGTCTGCTCCCAGTGGGAGGCGGCGACGCGTCCCGCTACCGACGCGGGGATACGGGTCGTCAACGTCCGCATCGGCGTCGTCCTGAGCGGCACGGGGGGCGCGCTCGCGAAAATGCTGCCGCCGTTCCGACTGGGACTCGGCGGCGTCATGGGGTCGGGAAGGCAGTACATGAGCTGGATCGCAATCGACGACGTGGTCGGGGCGATCGAGCATCTCCTGCTCGCTGACACGGTTGTCGGACCGGTCAACCTCGTTGCGCCCGACCCGGTCAGCAATAGGGAGTTCACGAAGACCCTCGGCCGGGTGCTACGGCGCCCTACGATTCTGCGATTGCCCGCGTTCGCGATCCGTCTCGGCCTCGGCGAGGTCGCCGATGAGCTGCTGCTAGCGAGCACGCGCGCCCAGCCCGCACGCTTGACCGCGTCGGGCTACCAGTTCGGCTACCCAACGCTCGAGGGCGCCCTGCGTCACCTCCTCGGTGTCGGCCGATGACGGCCACCAGCGAGCAGACCGACGCCGAGCGTCTGCCCGCCCTGTATCCCCGACTGCTGGGGCCCGCGTGGCTCGACCTGCACCCGGCGATCCGCTGGCTGCACCTGACGGATGGCGTGGCCACCGGACGGGTCGAGTTTCGTCGCGGCCGCGGCTTGGCGGCCCGCCTCACGTGCTGGGCGCTTCGGCTTCCGTCATCCGCAATGAGGCTCGAAGCCCGGCTCGCAATCGCACGCGACGGTGAGTCGGAGAGATGGGCGCGGACATTCGGCCGGCGGTTGCTCGTCACGATCCAGCGCGGACTGCCTGACGGGACGCTGGCCGAACGGTTCGGAGCGCTGGAGTTTCGCTTTCACCTTCGCGTGGCCGAGGGCGCACTGACGTACATTCAAGCGGGCGCCGGGGTCATGGTCGGGCGGCTGCGGATTCCACTGCCACGGTGGATCTCTCCACGCGTCGAGGCACGAGAGGCATCCGCCGGCGGCCGAGGCGCTTACGTTCGCGTCGGGATCTCAGCGCCCGGGTTCGGATTGGTGATGTCTTACGAAGGATGCGTTCAGGTGGAGCGCCCGTGACCTCAGCGGCCATGTGGCTGCTTGCTCTCCAGGGCATTATCGGCGCCTTCGATACCCTGTACTACCACGAGTGGCGTGCGCGTCTTCCGGCGCGCGGCGCCATCGCCGCTCCCGAGTTGAAGCTGCATGCCGCGCGCGACTTCCTCTATGCCGTGCTCTTCGGGACCTTGCCGTGGGTGGCGTGGCACGGTGTCTGGGCCGTGGTGCTTGTTGCGATCTTGGTCGCAGAGATCGCCTTCACCATGGCGGACTTCGTCACCGAGATGAGTGTCCGCCGATCGCTTGGGGACGTGTACGCTGGAGAGCGCGTCACGCACGCGGTCATGGGCATCGTATATGGCGCGATGATCGCGGTTCTGCTCCCCGCGCTCTCGACGTGGTCGCAGCAGCCGACGGCGTTGCGGCTCGCTCCGGCGGCCATCCCGGCGGCCCTGCGCTGGACGCTCGTCGTCATGGCCGTGGGGGTCTTCGTCTCGGGGGCGCGCGATTTGTACGCCGCCGCGCGCCTGCCGCACGCCGACTGGCCGTGGACCGTGAACCGCGCGATGTGAGAGGGCGAGACAGAAACGGGGAGCCGCCCGGCGCGACTCCCCGATTCGATTTGTGGGCCGTCAAGGACTCGAACCTTGGACCCGCTGATTAAGAGTCCTCCCCGGAGTATTTCCACCGAGAACCACGACGATGTAGACCGCGAAGATCTCTACGCTTGGGACTGACGCTCTGCGGCATGGATCGGCGTGGTTCGGGATGGTTTGGTAGCAGCGTGGGTAGCAAGAGGCAGCTCCCGACGAACCCCGGGCACCAGACCTGGCACGAACCTCGCCTACGGGGCCCGGCGTCTCAGAAGGCGTTCGGCGCGCCCGGGTTGAATCAAGAGCTTTCGGAGGATCCCTGTGTCAACGAGGACATTGCTTGCCAGGCCGGCACGGACGGTGATCGAGAAATCCAAGGCGGTCCTCCCCTCGTCGCGCACGTTCTTCGAACTGCTCGGGTTGGTCGTGCTCGCCACCGCAGTGTTTTGCGGCCTCGCGCTGTTCACCTACGACCCGGCCGACCCCACCCGGATCGTGACGTCAGGCGACGTCTACCGGAACATGGGCGGGCCAGCGGGCGCCTGGCTCGCCAATGCGCTCCTCGGCGCGATCGGCATCGTCAGCCTGCTCATCGCGCCCGTGCTGTTCCTCTTCGGCCTGGCCATGGCGCTCGGCTTCATCCGCTGGCCGAAGACCAAGCGGTTCGTCGGCTTCGCCGCCGTCCTGGTGGTGTGCTCCGGGCTCTCGCACATCGAGCACCCGGATCTCAGCATGACGCATCTGCCCAGTGGCCACGGTGGCGTGATCGGCACGTTCCTGGGCGACACGCTGATGAGGACCATCGGCTACGGTGGCGCCGTGATCGGGCTGAGTCTCGCGGGCATCGCCAGCCTGGTGATCAGCGGCAACCTCACGGTGTCCGGCACGGCGCGGTTCGTCGAATACCTGATCTTCGTGCTCGGGCGGATCGCCAGCCAGCCGACGGGCCGAGAAAGCAGGAGAGGCGCCAGCCCGCTGACAGGTGAGGCGGCCGCCGCGACCAACGGCGAAAAGGAAAAGCGCCCAGCCCGTTCAGTGGCGGCCGACAACGGCGACGAGAGCAAGATCGACGTTCCCCTCGACCTCACGTCGGCGGTGCCGAGGAACGGGAAACCCGACCTCGACATGTTCCAGTTGAGCAAGGTCAATGCGTCGAAGCGAACCGACTTCACCGCGCTGGTCGAGCAGCTCGAGGGTCACCTGCGCG
>WNGM01004722.1_pt1 | contig 10728 bp, 11 predicted proteins | sample 5400571 | NCBI WGS metagenome assembly WNGM01 (sample SAMN13153378, study PRJNA577476) | soil metagenome | isolation source: 100 cm soil or saprolite under Garry oak tree replicate 2 | place: USA:California | collected 2016-06-15 | reverse complement strand
CAGAACGCCTCCACCCGTTCCGGCGTGAACGCCGCCGCTTCCAGCCCCTCGTCGGCCAACCACCGACTCACGTGCGCCATCAGCCGCAGATGCCCGGCAACCGACAAGGTCGTGTACCCGCGCCGCCGCAACTCACGGCTGAACCCCGACGCATACGGTGCCAACGGTCCGACCATCCTGACTACCGACTGCTTCGGCATCGCCGATCGCCTCCTCTCCCGAGCTCCGTGCCCGGCGGGAGGAGCATCCGTCAGCGGCCTGTGATTATGCGGAACCGCTCAGGACGTAGGGCCAGCGAGGCCCACCAGTGCAGGGCAACCCGGCACCCCAGCCGACCCGCTCCGCATAATCCCGGGTTCCGCCTAATGCGCGGCGCACAGCGCGTGGGTGGCCTTGGGGTAGCGCCAGTACGGCGACCAGCCGTCATGCACCGCCACGCCACCAAATCCTGGCAGGACCCCGGCGGCGTCCATCGCCACCACGCCACGCTTGGGATGCACGGTGAACAGGCTCAGCAGCGGTGTGGACGCCGAGTGGACCCAGGCCAGCCGGCCCGCGACCCTGGCGCCGGTCTCATCGAAGTGGGCGACCTCGGCCCCCGCCAGTTGCTCGCGCACCCGATCCATGAACCCGCCAAGCCCCCCGGCGGCCTCGGGCAGGAGCCCACCAAGCCACCCCGCCGACACGTCCGCGCCGACCCCATCGTCCAGCACCTGGGTGGCCCGCTCGACCGGTACGTGCTGCCACACCCCAAGGTAGACCCCAAGCGCGCGGACCCCAGGGCCATAGCACGCCGCCGCCCGCGCCTGCTCAGGGAACACCCCGGCAGTGACCTGCCCGCAGGCGCACGCTCGCCGCTCGGCCCGATGCTCACACACCCACAGCCGCACCTGGGGCAGATCGAACACCTGCCGGGCCTCCACCCCCACCACCGGCGCCAACGTCAGATCCCCACCACAGCCACCACACCGCTCGGGCGGGTGCACCACGACCTGGTCCGGCTCGGGCACCTGGGCCAGGTACGCACCCGGCGCACCTGGCTGCTTGCCGGGCGCCCGCCCACCACCACGCCGCTGCCGCCGCGGCGCCGGCGGCTTGCCAAGCCCATCCGACGACGGTGGCCGCGACGAGTTGGAGGAGTCCTTGCCAAGGCGCCGCTCCAGCTCAGCGACCCGCGCGTTGAGCGTGGCGATCAGGCTAGCCTGCTCGGCATTGGCCGCCACCAGCCTGGCGTTGGCCTCCCGCAACTGCTCGATCACCATCGCCTGGACCGCGACGGTGGCCTCCAGATCCAGATCGGGGGAAGGGATCACGGCCTCCTGGACACCAGCGGACACGCCCGCTTGCCCATGGGCCTATGGGACAGCGACCGCACACCACCCCAGCAAGTCAACCCACCCACAGTGCAGCTCAACCAGCCACCTGAATAGTTACTCCCAAAGATCCTCGCCAGGATCCCGAGCAGCTGATTGACTGAGATGCACAGCCATCGCGCGTCGCACTCGATCTACGCCAGGCATGGAGGACTGGAGTTCACCGGTAAGCAATGACAAAGGATACCTCCAAACCTTAGGCTGTGGGCAGTCCGCTCAACTGCTCGTCAACGATCAGACGCACACCATCAGGAGGGTTCACCTTGAATACTCGCAAGAAGGTTGACTTTTTGAAGGAGGAGTTGAGTCGACAGGAGCAGCGATTCGTGCGTCGACGGAAGCGAGACAAGCGCAAGGCGCTTGCCTTACAAGTGTCGACAGTAGCACTATCAGCGATGATTACTGTCCTACTCGGCCTGCAACTCACTACAGACACCAGGCGGGTCATGAGCAACATTGCCCTTAGCTTGGGCGCTCTTGTGACGGTCCTTTCCGCCGTCGAAGCATTCTTCAACCATCGAGGCCTATGGATCACACGAACCGTCACTGTCCGTCGGCTCGAAGACCTGGGGCGACGAGTCGAGTACGAACTGGCGGGGCGAGATGAACTGGAGATCTCCCCTGAACTTGTGGATCGCCTTCAGGTAGAGTTAGCTCAAATTATCCACGATGATCAGCAGGCCTGGCTCGGGTTGCGCTCGGCCGACTCCACACCAGGAGGCAACCAAGCCTTGCTACTCCAAGGTCATGACCACGCAACTTTCGTCAACAACCGAGAGTCCATGGACCGAACCTAGACCAATGGACGTGTTGGTCACAGGCTGATGAGCTACCACCCTGAGGATCCAACAGATATTTCTACGAAGTGAGACGGCCACCCTCATACTATGACTTGTCGAGGTCGGACAACATGCTTCCGCCGGAGCGACCCCTGTATCTGCATTTTATGGTTGGCCAGCTAGGATCACTAATCGGCAACAATTTTGGCTCGAAGGATGTCGAGCGGGCCCTGAAGGTATTGGCCCTCGGCACTCAGGTGCCGCTTTACTGTCCAATCTCCGCACTCTGGGAAGCCCAAGCCGTGAGGACCGAGACTCTCGAGTTCGTGCGTCTCCTCATGGGCTCTGGTTGTCTGCATACCGTTGGATACACGGGCTCCATTGACGAGTTCCTCGACACACGAATCGCCCTCTATGCACATGATCGAGACCAGTATCCCACCTACTTCGAAGGCCGCAGGATCAAAGTTCTGCGTTCGCTCCCTACCACGGATCGGAAGCCTAGCGACACGACGTCAGTAATGACCAAGGCATTGGGCGCCTGGACACGGGGTAAACTACCCGCGCGCTCACATCCAGCCGCACTCGATTTCGACCGAGCCCTACGCTCCACAGTTCAGCAAGCGTTAGACCAACGGGAGACCCAAGCGATCACCTATCCTTATTTCCGGCCTCTTGTTGCCGTCTCAGGCCTGCCAGCATCGGCAGCCGAAAACCGTATCAGGCTGGAGATCTATCTAGCTTACTCGCGCCATTATCAAGAGCACGAGAATGCGGATATCGCGACGGGTTTGCCCGGGCTCGACTACTACGACCACTTCCTTGCACAAGATTTTCCCTTCCACGACATCCAACTTCTTAACCTACTTCTGCGATTCCAGGGGCTTGGACATTTGATCAGCGACTCCTGGTATCGGAATCGGATGACCTGGGACTCTCTGGGTGAATTCCGAGGCTGGGGAACTCATCGCCGGGTATCCGCTTTGCTGCGGGTAATTATTGACGCTGTCTCCTCCTCAGAGAGGACAGCCTTGGTCAAGCTTTCTCGACTTGCTGTCCGGCAACGGCTCAGGGTGGTGCTGCGACCATATCTGGACGAACAGCCCGCGATCGCGCCTGATATGCCATTGGACCGGGTATTAGGTGGGGTGGAGGTCGGGCTAGAGCGCACCATACAGAGAATGCGGAGCAACCGGCGACTGGCACCGACCCTGCTTCAGAGTAGGGACGCACTCGCGTCAATTAACGTCGATGTCATGTTAGTAACCGCAATCGATGTGGAAACGGCCGCCTTGATCGGTCTATTTAACCAGCGCCACCCTAGTCGCACAAAGCGACTATTTGTGGGTGACAAGACTTACTTCGACTTGGGGAAGATTCGTGGTGCCCGGATCGTTCTGGTGCAGTCGGAGACAGGCTCCGGTGGGCCTTACGGCTCGACTCTTACTGTCATGGACGGTATTAATGCCTTCAACCCCACTGCAATCATCTTGGTTGGGATAGCATTCGGCGTCGACCCTCCTCGACAGCGACTCGGAGATATTCTCATTTCCCGCCAACTGCTCGACTATGACGTCGTACGGGTGGGCACAGGTCGCGGCCGACGCCCAGCGATCGTTCCACGCGGCGACCGGCCGTCGGGATCATTGAGGCTCCTGGACCGATTTCATGCGGGTCTTCTTGATTGGAAGGGTGCTAAGGTCCGGTTCGGTCTCATCCTGTCCGGCGCCAAGCTGGTGGACAACGTTGATTTTAGGGACGACATTGTGAGGCTAGCGGGGGGAGAGGCAGTCGGCGGCGAAATGGAGGGTGGTGGTCTATACGCGTCCGCCCATAGAAGGAAGATTGACTGGATCGTGGTCAAGGCAGTCTCCGATTGGGCGGATGGCCGCAAGCGTCAAGGGAAGGCTACCCGACAACGACAGGCTGCTTTGAACGCGGCCGAATATGTGCTGCACGTGTTGAACCGCGGAGGATTTGACCGGGAGTAAGGTCGCGGCCACTAAATGCTTCCTGGGGGTCATGCCGCGTGGTTGAAATCCTCTCTTAGAGCCGGCTGCTGGTGGGGTCCGAGCGGGCGGCCGATCTGCGAAGGCACCTGGGCCGGGTGATCGTGCGTTCCCACCGGTCGGCGTCGGCCACCAACTCCACGGGCGTCTGGCGCCGCTGAATGTGGGCGACCCTGCGGCTCAAGGCGCGCCACAGCCACTGAATGCGGTCGGCATCGAGTCATAGGTCGAGGTGCAGACCAACACCCTGCGGGAGCGTTTGGACACAGACCCGGCATGGTGCAAGGCGATCCTGACGCTCTCGATCCCCCCAGCGCGGCCGTCACCCTGGCGGGTAGTCGGCGGCAGCCGACAGGTCCACAGCGAATTGTCCACCCTAGCCTCGGTGGGTTCCACATCGGCCACCCGAGAAGCTCCTGCTCCCAGCAGGGCGGGTAGTGGGGCGGCTGACCCGGTCGGGCGGGTATGGCACGGCGTCGGCCCGCCAGGCAGATAGCGTGTCGGCGGCCACGAGAAGAAGAAATCCATGACCGTTGACATAGCGCTTGAGCACGCGGTGGACTGGTGTCAGATTGTACCGGGTGAGGTGGGCGACCTCGACCATCGGGTGGCCCTCCGGGCAGTAGGGGATACAGATGGTGGTGTCGCGGGTGGTCGGAAGCGGTGTTCCAGCTCGGCATGGATGGCCTGGCCAACGTCACGCGCAGCGGCGCAGCCATGATCGTCCCCCCTTGCCATCAAGGGACTTGACCATGCCCATATCAACCAGGACACGCAACAACTCTCAGGAAGCATTTTTTTTTGGCGAGGCTGGAAGCCGAGAGAACCGATGCTGTGAGTAGCTTCGGTGGTTCTGAAGGATGAAAGGGCATCTGTGCTAGAAGACGGTCATACCTACCACTCGACTAGCTGTACCGCAAACCTAGGCAGCATTCCCGAGCCCGGGGAGCTCCTATTGACTGCAATGTTGTCCGTAACGAGACCTAGCTCTTGTCGCTATGTCGCCGGGCCGCTGACGACGAGCAAAGAGTACTACGAGAGTCTCGCGGTCAAGATTTTGGAGGAGGATGCCGTTAGGCGGCGTAATCAGGAGTATATCAGCAGAGTTGTTGCGACTCTCAGAGATCAATCGCCCATCCCTGTGGTCGATCCAGGCCTGCTGAGGGTACCCAACTGGAACCATGCGGCATATGGCAGGTTTTTCCTCCGTGTTCTCGAAGAGCTCTGCTTTGAAGCCTGGTTCGTTGATGGATGGGAGTTCAGTACAGGAGCGACTAAGGAATTTGTGTTTGCCGTACAGCGCAACGTTACCTGCCTGGATGAACGGGGACACCCTCTTACGATAGGGAGGGGCACCGAACTGATCTATCAGGCAGCGACCTTTGTGCAGCAGCTCGGTCTCTCTGACAATGTGTTAACTCGCCGGTTGGCGATGCTTAAGAATGTGCGTAGCCGATAGACTGAAGGGCAGCAATGCTGTCAAACTGATGGTCGGAGCGTCGTGATCAGAGTCCGGCCACGCCGCCAGAGTGGCCAGATCAGCGAAGGCTCCCATGGTTTAGTCCTGACCCATTTCTCGCCGCACTGCGGCCATGGCAAGCGGAAACTCTTCGGAGTACTTTTGGCAATAGGAGTCCCACTCGGAGTCGAACTCATTGACATAGACTCTAATTCGCGATGGGCCGCGCCGTCGGATCAAATAGTCGACCTCAAATAGCGTTCCAGCCGAGATCCCGAAGAGCCACAATTCGTCACACGCGTCGATCAGTCTGCAACACCACTCCAGTGTCTTCTCTCTACCAATCTTACCACCTTCGAAGTAATCATAAGGGAACGCGTTGAAGGGGTGAAGACACGCGTTACCATGCTCCGCTACGAAATTCATGATCCTAGACTCGCTGTCAGCGAGCCTAGATGGACAGGCGGCGTATATTAGTAGCGTGTCAGCACGATCCTGACGACGTGAGCCGGAATGTGCGATCCGGCTTGAGCTGACGTCCTCGCGGGAACCTGCCCCCAGAGGGAGACTCGGACTGCGCGACAATGCTCCCCTCTCCTTTCCTCAGGTTAATACCTCTCATAATACTGCGCACGAAATGAGAGATGAACAGTGAGTTGGGGAAGAGGTATCGCGATAGTGTCTCGATTGAGGGACGCACCAGACGGATGTCGGGGCGACCGACTCGCGAGACGCGAGGCGCATAAGAGAGCACGGCGCTATGGGGACTCCTAGGGTGGTCTGCAATGCGGATCGAGGATGGACCACGAGCCCGCCACTGGTACTTGATCGGAGACCTGGATGCCAGGCGCGATGAGGGGAAGCCATTCCTCTCACTCATCACGTGGTCCAACGTCGCCCCTTCCTGCTCGTACCTAATCAGGCCCGTCGCCGCTATGCGGTTGCGCCGGATCATATCGCGAAGACCCGACAAGGTTGACCTGGCGCCCTGAGGTGGGACCGCCTGGGATGAGTTCCGTGAGTCAACCTTGTGCCGCTGCTTGGTCTGCGTGTCGTTGTTCGGCGCGGTGGCGGTTGACCCGGTAGGCGTGCCAGCAGGTCCACATGACTCGGAGCCAGGCGCGCATCAGGACGCGGACGGCTTGGGGGTGACGATTGCCGCGCGGGCGGGTGTCGGCGTAGAGGCTGGCGGCCCGGGGGGAGGCGTGGCGGCTGTTGTCGCGAAGGTGGCAGGGCGTGGCGGGCGCGGGTATTGGGCTGCCCAGCGGAAGTGGACACCGATGTAAGTCTTGCCGGACTGTTTGGTGACCGGGCTGGCGCCGGCGTGTTTGGGTTGCTGGCGCGGTCCAGGATGGGCGACCTCTGCGAGGACCTGGGCGAGGTTGATCTGGCCGGTGCGCGACATCGGCGCCAGCACCGCTGTCTTGGGGTGTGCGCCCTGGACTTCCCCCCTGAGGGACTCTGCTGGCGAATTCACAATGGTGCCGGCGCCGGTCGGAGTCTGGTGAGCCGGGAGGCCCAGCTGCCGCCCAGCGGCGTGCCGGTGAGCCAGGCGTCGACGCGGACTAGGTTGAGCGCCAGCGCGGTCAGCACGTGCTGCAGGTGGGTCTTGGGCAGGCCGCGGTAGCGGGCGTGGTGCAGGTCGCTGCGGCGACAGGCCTGGGCGATGGTGCCCTCGATCCCGGAGCGGTGGGCGTAGCGCTCCTGCCAGTCGGGGTGGCCTGCTCGGCGCGGAGTTGGCGCTGGGTCTGGTACTGGCGGCGGGGTCGGAAGGTGAGATGGCGGGGGTTGGTGGGCGCGCGGGTGCAGCGGACGCGGTCGGGGCAGGGCGTGCAGTCGGAGGTGCGGAAGGTGGCCTGCACGATCGGCAGGCCGTGGCGGCTGCTGCCTGGCGCCAGTTGCGGGCGGTCTTGCCGTTGGGGCAGGTGACCTGCTTGTGGTCCCAGTCGATGTCGAACCGGGTAAGGTCGAAGCCATCCTCGTCGCGGGCCTGCCAGCCGGAGTCCGGCGGTAGCAGACCGACCAGCTGGACGCCGTGGTCGGCGTGGGCGTCCAGCACGCCGTCCGCGCTGACGTAGGACGCGTCGACCAGGTGCTCGTCGGGCAGTAGCTGGAGGCTGGCGAGGTCGGCGTGGCGGGCTGGCATGGTCTCCACGTCGGCGGTCGTCGCTACGGTCGTGGTCACGTGGACGATCAGGTGGGGCCGGTCGGGCTCGCAGGTCTCGGTGAAGTGGGCCTTACCTGTGGGGCACCCGCCGGTCAATTGGGAGATCTTTGCGTCTTGCCTGGCTCCCCTCAGCGGCTCATGCGACAGCCCGCAGCCGGAGTCAACGGCGGCCCATAGGGCCGTCCCGGAGGGACCGGAGCGCAGCGGAGGCCGTTGCCGCCGACGAAGGGCTGGCGCAGCCTGGCGTGGGAGGAGCGAAGGTCACCTCACATGGCCGCCACCTCCCGTTCGGGCATGCCGGCGATGAGGAGGGCTCCCGCGTGCGAACGCCCAGCCTTACCTTGGTGCTCGGAAGCAGTGGCTTCCGGCGACGTGATGGTTGATCGGGTGGTTCCCACGGGATGCGGCCGCATCAGTCTTGTGAGGCTGTCCAGCAGACGGTGAAGTGTCCCGCTGGCAGGCAGGCACATTGGTGGAGCTGGCCGCAGATCATCAGATCGACGGGCGAGCAAGCACGCCGAGCCCACCGTCAGACCGCCGGCACCGGCTCCCAGGGCACCGGCTGGAAGGCCTGGTCGCCGAGGGCGCGCAGGGTGTGGTGGACCCGCCGGGCCAGCTTGCGCGCGACCGCGATCACGCCCAGGTGGCCGTCGGCCCGGCGCTTGACCGCCAGGAAGTAGGCATGGTCAGGCGAGTTCGGCCGGGTGGCGCACACGGCCGCCTCATACAGCGCCCAGCGCAGCGTGGCCGGCCCTTGGCGGGCGAGGTGGCCCCTGGCTCGCTTGCTGTCGGAAGCGTAGACGGTGATGTCCAGCCCAGCGTGGCGCACGGCATCATCGGAGGAGGCAAAGCGGCGGGTGTCGCCCATCTCGGCCCAGATCGCCACCGAGGTGATCGGGCCGATCCCAAAATGCGTCGTCCGCAGCGCCCGGCAGCCCGGCTGGCGGCGGGAGAAGCGGGCCAGCTCGGCGCGCAGCGGGTCCAGCTCGGCGGTGAGCCGATCCAGCTGCCGCAGGCCCACCTCGACGGCCTGCTGGCCGGCGGGAGACAGCTCGGCCGTGGCGAGGCGGGCCTGGCCAGCGGGGCTGGTGAGGGAGGCGATGACCGGCACGCCCTGGTGGTACAGGGTGGCCTGGACCCGCTGCAGCCACGCTGTGCGCTCCTCCTCCAAGTCCTTATACAGCCGCACCCTCGCCCTGGCCTCAAGCACCTGCGCCGGCGGGATCCACGACTCAGGCAGGTCGCCCTTGCCCAGCAGCTCCCGCAGATGGCGGGCGTCGGACCGGTCGGTCTTGGCGCGGCGCTTGCGGCCTCGCTTGGCAGCCGTCTCCGCCGGCTCGGCCAGATGGGCCCCGATGCCGGCCCGTTCCAGCTCCTCCACCACGTAGCGCCAGCCGGTGCAGCCCTCCACCGCGAAGGCCACCTCACCCTGCGCCTCGAACCGGGCCAGGAAGGACCGAAGGTGACCACGGTCGGCGGGGACGACACGACCCCGATCGACCTGGCCGGTGACCACATCCAGATAGTCGAAGGTGAGCTGGCGCCGGTGCAGATCGAACCCCCCGATGATGGCCATGCGGGACCTCCTCGAGCTCTTGCAACTCATCGGCCCCGGCGAGTCGCCTCGGCTCGCCGGCGACCGCTGCCGTACAGCAGACTGCTACGGCTGTGCCGGGGAGGCCCCCCCACATTCCATCTTGTAGCCGCGCCAGCCCACGCCGCGTTTGATCCCGTAGCGGGCGTCGGGGTCATACGGGCTGTCGATCGCCAGTGCGGCGGGTGGCTGCTCGCCCTTGCCGCGCCAGCGCAGCCCCTGCCGGTCGCGGTAGTACTGCTGGATCCACACTGCCCGTAGGGTCTGCACCGCCGGGACCTGCCGCAGCCACCCGGGCGCGTCGGTGGTGTGGACCGCCTCCAGCAGCGCGAACCCGTCAGCGCCGAGTGTCACCGCCAGCGCGTGGCGGGCGGCCTTGGCTTGCGGGAGCCGGTAGTCGCTGGCGCGCTGGCCGTAGCGCTGGTACCAGTCGGCAGGCGCCAACGCTACAAGCCACATTGGCGCTGCGGCGGCCAGGGCTTCCAGCGCCGCCCGCATGGTCTCGGTCACCAGCTCCAGCCGGTTGAGCTCGCGCACCGCCATTACCACGCAGGTGCCATCGGTGCGCTGCCGGCCACCGGGCACCAGCAGCCCCTGCGCTCGCAGGCGTTCCAGCATCTGGTCCAGCAGCCGTTGGGTCTGGTCGTCGGCGAGCAGCCGGGCGCGGAACTCGCTCAGCACCGAGGCGTCAAAGCCGGTGTCGGTCAGCTCCAGGCCGCCGGGTAGCGGGGGCGCATTGCTGCGTCCCCGCCCCCTAAGAACCGGACGTGCGGCGCCAACCGCATCCGGCTCAAGCAAGCCCCGAGGGCTCGCAGACGGGCAGACGTGCTGGGCTGCCGCCGATGTCGGGGTTCTGGCGTGGGCGGCAATGGGTGTGGACCAGGCGTAGGGCGGCGGGTTCGTCCGGTGTGCCGCGGCCGGTCTCGGCGATGACCGCGTGTTTGCGGATCGCGTGGCGGACCACCTTGAACCACTGTTCCCACTCGTGGGGGTCTTGCGGTTGGTGGTCGGCGTGCAGCAGGAGACTACCGCACCGTGGGCAGCGGCCGTCTTGCGTCCGGAGCAGACGCAGGGTGGCCGGGTCCAGCAGGGGGTTCCCGCGGCGGCGCCGTTGAGCCCAGAATTCGGCCAGGGCGGGGTCGTCGACCGACGCCGTTCCTGGCACCATCCGGTGCCGGACGATCGGCGTCCAGGCGAATCTTCGCAGGTAACGACTTGGTGCGCGATAGCCGTGGTTGATCGCGGGCATCGCGTGGCGCATGGGACGGGCCGCACGGTCATCATGCGTGGATGTCTAGACCACCATGGGCCCGTGCGGCCCTCTCCCATCCTGTCTTCACCGGACTG
>WNGM01010572.1_pt1 | contig 10729 bp, 7 predicted proteins | sample 5400571 | NCBI WGS metagenome assembly WNGM01 (sample SAMN13153378, study PRJNA577476) | soil metagenome | isolation source: 100 cm soil or saprolite under Garry oak tree replicate 2 | place: USA:California | collected 2016-06-15 | reverse complement strand
ACCCTTCGAGAACTCCTCCTTCAACAAGCCAACGCCAAGGACGTGAGACTGGTCGGTCTAACTGAAGAAGAACGGTTGAAGAAGCTGACAGTTGAACCGGATTTCAAGGCTCTCGGCCCATCGTTTCGCGGTGAAGCGAATAAGATCGCGGAGAGACTCCGCTCACTAGACGGTCGCCAGCTCATGCGCGCTTTCAAGGAAGACGGACATTTCCTGGTCAAGCTGGATGGGGGCGAGCATGAAATTACAAGTGAGATGGTCTCTTTCAGAGAAGAGATACCTGAGAATCATGCTATTGGAAGCTTCGAGGAAGGACGCGTCTACGTGGACCTGACGATTCCAAGCGAGCTAGTCAGAGAGGGCTTTGTGCGAGAAGTAATTCGTCGGTTGCAGGAAATGAGAAAACGCCTAGACCTTCCCGTTGACGCGTTCGTGGACGCATACGTTTCAGTCTCTGACCCAGAAAAGTTCGGTTGGTTGGAGGACGAGAGGGACTATTTGATGGAAGAAGTGCGCGCCAAGACGTTCGTTTTGCTGCGACCAGACCAACCAAGGCCTACGGCTGGACTGGAGGAGGATTGGAAGATAGAGAGAGACAATTTCCACATGGGCATATCACAACAACAATGAAGTTCCAAAAGATTGTCGCGGAACTGTGAGTTTGCGAACTTCTCAAGCACCTGCCTTAAGACGCTGAGCCGTTTGTGTAATTCTCAATCTTCTTGAGGCCGTTGCAGGTGTGAGAGTCTTGGCATTCCCTCAGGCGTAATTCCACGCACAGGATAGCCCTCGCCCTGTTTCTACTTTCTATTGCCAGAGGAGATCCGATGCGAGTGACGTAGAGATCTGAATCTTGATATCAGCGACGTTCCAGTAAGCGATGCTCCACAAATTCGAAACAGATCCGCGTAATATCTCAACCCGTCCACCGACAAATCCCTCGAACACACGCTCCGAGTGGAAAATAATAGCGATTAGACGGAGCTATTCTTATTAATCCAACAAACCTTCAGTATACGGAAGCCAGTTGCTTCGTTGCGTCTCATGCGGGTCGATTGCTCTTGATGGCCGGGTTCTATGTGGGCTCTGTGGGGGGAAGCTCGTTGAGTCTCACGACCGAACAGCTCAAGTTACTTCTGCCCCCAAGTCTCTTCCAATAGTTCGTAGTCGAGCAAAACCCCTTGCCATACTTACCATCTCAGTTGCGGTTTTGGTTGAAGGCATCATTCTTACGTTTCTTCCCATAAGTGTCGACTTGACTGTTCTCGGCTGGTTCGTTATGATTATAGGAGCATTGATGGTGCTCATAACTCTTGGAGCTTTCGACGGGGTGCCTTACCGTAGTCGATTTCTTAACAGGGTCGATCGCGACTTGAAGCGAAGAGAACGTAGGAAATACGCTGACTGAGTTTCCTATTCAGGTTGGCAACTGGAAGCATTAGTCAGAGGTGTCCGAGGCGTCTAACTGGTTAATGGAAGCAAACGCGAAGTAACAGCCTAACGCCATTCCCGACAACCATGTAAACGGGTATGCTCTCGTCAACACCTGTTCTGGAAGTTGACTGCTGGATGGAGGATAGGCGGTCGGATGCTTAACCGGTTAAGAAAAAGAGGAAGAGTTCGACAATTGCTTTGCGATCATCATCGGACTCTGGTTCGTCTGTTGTTGAGTAGTGTTGCTGTTCCCGCGCCTGCGCCGACAACAGTTGCAGCGATGATAGCGTAGGGTACCAGTAGGCCAATACTGTTCACGGGTGCAAGGGAGCCGCCGACAGATCCGCATGCGGGTCGGACTGTCAGATAGACTGTCGCAGAGTGTACAGTAACATCTGTCCCTCCGATTATCGTAATGGTGTAGCCCTGTTCTGGGGTAGCCTGTACCGTGGATGCGGTTAGGCTGAACGTAACATTCTGACCGCTGGTCAGACTCACGCTTGCCTTGAAAGCCGTCTGTGCTTGAGACGGTGACGAGGTAGGATGCTGCTTCGCCTGGACTGACGCAAATATCGAGAGGGGCTGCTGCGATGTTGAAGTCAGGAGTCTGAGCGCGGAGAGGGGTTATGGAGGCGAGGGATGTCATAAGCGCGAGCAAAGCTGCCGTAGTAACGAGAATGTGCGTTTTGTTCATCTGCTCTCGGTAATGCCCAATTCGGAGTGAATTCATTTAACGATGTTGTCGCACGTGGACAAACATAGGTAATTGCGACCCAAATATGCTGAATGTGGCAGATATTAGGCGACAGGTGGAGAGGGCCATAGAAACCGACTCTGTCATAAAGAAGGGACTTCAACAGAGAATTATCAACTCTAGGGCACTCGATAGATACATCCTAGAGGCTAACGGCGTGGACTCGACTCTAGATGCCATCCTAGGGATTGTTCGCCGCTACCCTCTCTGCAGTGAAAATGAATAATCGACACCGACAAGCGAGAGGGACCAAGGGAATCATCGCGAAGATTTCCACTGAACTAGCCTTAAACGATGTCAACCTAGTCGGTATCATTTGCAATTCCCCAGAGGACATATTGCTGATCACGGAAGCCGACGCCCCAAGAGCTTTGGAGGCTCTACAGCGAATGCTGGGCGAAGAATCTATGAATCCCAACCGAAACCGTGCAGCTTCAAAAATAGTTCTCGCAAACTAGAGATTGGGATCAAGGTAACTCCATCTCAAATCACGCCTCAAGAAGGATTCCTGAACCCGTCCTAACAGAACTCTCCGAAATCCAGAATGAACATATCACCTTTGCTCATTAAGAAGCCTCGCGAGACGCCAATCCTCTAGTTCGGTTCCTTCGTCTCGGCGAAAGGTGTCCGATAGTCATTTCTTGGATAATCTTATTAACCTCCTACCGTTATCGGTGCTTTGCATGTTGAACCGTAGGTTCTCTATAGTCCTATTCTCAGCCCTCTTGCTCGCAGCAGTCATCATCGGACTACCGAACCTATTCCCATTACCCAGAGTCGTAGCCATCAACCATACAATCAACCTCGTCGGTTACGTCAACGCGTGGAATTTTACAACCACGCCCAACCCTACGATCACGGTCACCCAAGGAGACGGTGTCAGTCTCCAGCTCTCTAGTGGTGATGCCGTTCTTCACAGATGGTTCGTGGACGTTGACAAGAATGGTCCCACGCCTGACTGCCCAGGGGCAGACATATGCTCCGACCCGTTCACGACCTCCAGCCTCCTCACCTTCACGGTGAACTTCGCGCCGGGCACCTATACCTACTACTGCTCAGTCCATCCCACAACCATGTTAGGACAGTTCGTGGTCAACCCATCATCCTCAGTCGGAGGCACAGCGCTACGCACAGATAGACTCGCGTTGATCGCGCCCTATCTCGGACTAGCCTCAGCCCTAGTCATTCTCGTAGCAGTCACAGCATACATCACACATGCAAGACGTAAAGATCAGAAAAATTAGTATGCAGCGGATCCCTTCAACACTGGCTACTAGCCCTCCGGTTTTCGCAGGAAGGACATGTTGAACCGCGTGAATAGGGGGAGGAAGATGCCGAGATTATTTCTCTGAATACAGTCTCACGCCCAGTATGAGAGCGATGACCAGGACTCCGCCAGAGATGGGAAAGACCAATTCTCGCAAGTAGATGATTCCATAGAAGAACCCTAGGACGATACCGAAGGCTCCGAAGAGTCCGAGAAACCTTCTGTTGCCTACCCCCCAGTTTGCAAAATTCCTCGCGTAGCCTGCCTTCCTTATGATTAGCCACATGAGGCCTACTGAGCCGGCGAAGGCACTCCAGAAAACGAGACCGCCGAAGATGATTCCTAGACTAACAAGTGCGACAGGATATGAGAAAGCGAGAGCATAGAGCGTGTATTTTCCGAGAGATCTTGCTCGGCCAATAATGTGACGCTCAAGGAATCTAGCTCTGGGCCCCGGCTGGAAGATGGATGGGTCAAACTGCCAGAGACGGGTCTTTCTCTGCTTCTTGGTCAACGAAGAATAGAACATTGAAGTCTGACAGCGTTAGTTTAGGCTATCGGTGCTCTGACTTCCAAGGAATGTATTGAGGAGGTAGAGATTAGGTAGAGTGGCTCTCAGGACGATTGTTGTAGCCGTAGACTCGTCAGGTCAGCCTAAGCTCGCACGGCCCGTGTCCAGAGTTTGTTCCGTTTGTTATCTCGATCCTGTTGTCAACGTTCCCGGTGTTCCTCAAAATGCTTCTCGGACCATTCGTGTCCACAATGTGTACACTTGTACGCGTACTGGAATCGTTCAACGTCAATGATTATTGGTCTGCCTTCATAAACATCGATTCCTATTCGCGCGCCATACCCTGACCCGCCGGGCAAGAGTTGACCTTCACGTGTTGGTCTTGACGCCCTTTCTAAGTCAACAAGTTTCTTGCTCTCCAGCTTGATGTGGAATCTACGCCCACATCCCGGACAATGTCTGAAGAGTTCCATCAGCGAAAGCCCCTGCAAGCATGACGGTGAAGCGACATAAAATGTAAAGCTTCGCGGTTTCAGGCAACAGCGTACTATGTGATGGCGTACTTGCTTACTGTTATGAGGGGAGACTCGCCGCCCGGGTCGCCGACAACTCTAGCGTAGGCAACAAAGAATGCTGAGCCTGCTCCAGAGCTTTCAGTTCCCGTGTAGAGTGGTAGGCTCCATGCAGAAGCGCTGGCTGAGTCCTCATAGTTTCTCGGGTAGCTTGCAAATGACTGACTGGTCATTACCAGACCATAAGCAAGTTTCACCGACAAGAGGATCGACTGGCCTGGAAGCAGGGAATGGCCGATGGCAGTACTGTTGAAGTTGGGTATAGCCAGAGTAACTGTTTCAGGATTGCCAGTTGAGACAGTTATCGTGGAGGGCTGTGTAATCTCCGGATTCGTCGCTAGACTACTATTATTGGCATAGTAGACGTGTATCGAGCCCACTCCCGGCACCCATGGCGGGCTGACCTCCCAGTCGACGGGCAGGGTCTCATTCATCTTTAGCGACTGAAGCGATGAGCCAAAAGTGTTTGTCACATTGATCCATGCAAAGACCTGTCCGGGGCTGGTGCTCCTTGCAATTCCGCGAGCAAAGGTCACCTTAACCGCAGGATTGCCTTCCGAGTCCGAGGGAAGAGGATTGAGACTGGGGTCGGTGAAAAATGTGGTAACTTGAACTCCCATCCTGGTTTCAGGAGTGAATAGGTCCGCTTGAGAGTATAGGGCTCCATTGAAGCCCCCTCCCGCAAAAAGAACTCTTCCGTCTTGCAACAGCGTTGCTGTATGTTCTTCAGTAGCGGTGCTCCTCGACCCAGAGCTGGCCCATGTTCCTGTTTTTTCGTCGTAAATCTCTGTGGATGAACCGGCCGGGCCCACCACTAAGACCCGTCCGTCAAGTAGGGCCGTTGCTGTGTCAGCTGATCTGAACTCCGTCATCAGTGTCGCCATGGTCCATCCGCCCGTGGATGGATCGAAGATTTCGGAGGTGGAAGGGCTTCGGGGAGGAGAGTCTCCTCCGGCAACTATCACCTTCCCACTTCGCAGAAGGGCAGCTGACTGATCGGCCCTCGGAATATTCAATGAACCGGTGAAACTCCAAATCTCTGTCTGTGGATCATAGATCTCCGCAGACGTCAAATCGCTAACCAGGTTGCTCGGGTTGAGACCTCCTTCAATCAGTACCCGCCCGTCTGTCAGCTTGACAACCTGACTCTGGATGTTGAGAGCAGCGCGCCCGGTGTGGAGGGACCCGGTAAGGGTCCAAGAGTCTGCTGTCGGATCATATACTTCGCAGCTCATTAGGAATCTACCTTGAGTGTCGAATCCACCCACGGCTAGCACTCTTCCGTCGTCTAACTTGACAAGGGCAAAGCTCGTACGAGCTACATTCATTGAACCGGTAAGCGTCCATAAAGCAGTCGATGGGTTGTAGATCTCACTAGAGGAGGTCTTCCCAGCGATGTTGTTCGCTCCTCCCGCCACTAAGACTCTTCCGTCCGGAAGCCTCACTGCAGCATGATACGCCCGGGGACTAGCCATGGAAGCTGTCAAATTCCATGAGCCTAAGTGGGCGTCGTATATTTCCGCAGACGAGAGAAAGCCTTGAGCATCGAAGCCTCCGGCAACCAGCACCCTACCATCCTCAAGGATGGTTGCGGTGTGATCGGCTCTGGGAGAGTTCATAGAAGCCGTCGAGGTCCAGCTGTCCGTGCTCTGGGCTTTTGTCTGGGGAGAAAATAGAATGAATCCTGACACAACCAGGAGAATAATCGCAAGGATGCGAATTATTCCTTTCAAGTCGCCAAAACCGAGATTGACCTGGTGGCATTTTCTCTTAAAAACCCATAGGATTTACATGGCCAACCAGACAAACAAACCCCGGGCAATAGATGTCGTCGTTGCATAAGCTGAAACCGGGCTGTTGGATCTGCAAGATTCTGCGGGAACCGGCGCACTTGATCTTCTTTGAATCCCGCACCTCTGTGGGAAAACTGAACCCGGACCAATTCTTCAAAGGCTACTCCTTCGTCACTCTCAAGTATCATGAGGAAGAGCTTTACCAACTGACGGACGAGAATAGGAAAAGCTTCCTCGAAGACATGTCCCGAGTAGCAACAGCTCTTGCAAAGACTTTCAATCCTGACAAGATGAACTACGAGCTACTCGGTAATGGAATGCCTCACCTTCACTGGCATCTGGTTCCTCGCTACAAGACAGACCCGATGTGGGGACGACCAATATGGACAGGGCCCATACGCAGAAAAAGGCTGATGAGAGAAGAGTACGAGAGCCTTGTAAAACAAGTTCAATCTCAGCTGGCCGGCTGAGCAAGAAAATCATCTGGTTCGTTGAACAGTACCGTTCAACAAGCGCTGATAGTTACGCCAGATTGAAACCGATAGCACGGGTCCCTAACATCTAAATCTCGCCGAATGGAGTGTAGTGCCAGACGTACACGGAAGTCTACCTTGACGCTACGGCACTAATACTTCCGTCGATCGGAGTCTGGCACTTACTCCATCATAAAGCGTCCATAACCGGAGTTAGAGCCGGAAACCTAGTTCGACTCAACATCTACTTTCTATCTGCAATTGTCTTCGACATGTTTCGCAACCTAGGCTACAGCTGGGCAGCATATGGAGAGAATGTAAGCGCAGGCTTGGTTTTCGCTGTTGTCGGGCTAACTGCCGCAAGCCTGTATTTCTGTCCGGATTCCAATACGGTTCGAGAAGCTTGGTCGAGACTCAAATCGCGTTCATCATTTCTGTTCTATGAAGGGGTGGTCTTCGCTGGGATAGGGCTCAACCTGTTCCTTCCCAATTCGTTCCTCCCCTTTACCATAGTCTTGCTCTTGGCCGGAACGGTCTACCCAACCACCCTATTCTTATCTGCTCGAAGCCGAGCGAAGCCACCGCATATCAGGAAGGCGATGGCCACCCTTGCAACAACTTGGGCCCTGTTCGTCACAGTCGGCACAATACTGTTCATACTCGGAACGCAGCCTCCCTTGCTTCCAATATTTCTTCCATACGGATGGGAGATGGCGCTTATCACGGGTTCAGTATTGTTCTTTTTGATGTCCCTTACTCGACTCTATCCCTTGGGTTTCGGGGGATTCTCATCTGGACAACTTGTTCCAGATACCATAGTCAAGGCGGGGCACCGATATCTGATTCTTCATGATTCAGGAAAGAGAGCAGTCTCGTTTCTCTCGTCGACGCTTAAGGGACTAATCGATTCTGGTGCGAGAGTAATCATAAGCGCGTCGAGTAATGGGTGGCTTGTCGGGAACTTGTCCCAGCACGAATCTCATTTCAGCGAATGGAAGCAGAATGGAAGAGTCATCGTCTCCGAGGGCTGGGGAGGACACAACATTCCCCGTGAAGGATTGACCGACAGGCTAAGCTTCGGCCCCACGTCAACCGTCTTCGTTAATGAGTTGAGCCAAGAAAACCTTGAAGGCATAGTCTCACCTCCCGACAGCGGGCCTGGCGGGACGCGTCAGGAGCCAGCCGAGCTCTTTCTGCTGGAAAGCAGTAAAGCGCCTAGACCACAACTCACCGAGTTCCTCCGCCGCAACACAAGTATTGAACTTCTGAATCTGTCTGAATCTACAGACCCATTCTCATCCATGGTCGAGCTCGATCACCAGAAAATTAGAGGATCAATCATCCTTCTAGAATATGAAACAAGCTCCGACTATGAGGGAATAGTCGACAGATTCCTCGCCGAAGGAGTCAGTAACGCCGAACTCTGCGTACTGTTCACAACCAAATCCAGCAAGCTCTACAGAGCGATCAAGGGCAAAAGAATGATCAAGATCATAGCAGCGTCCTCACTGATCTCCGTTCCAGACGAACTACCCGATGGCGAAATGCAGATCCCGGACAAGGAACTAGGGCTCGTCGCAGCAGTACTATCGGACTTCTTAGACAACAGCAAGAACTCCGGAGCTAGCTTCGTCTTCGACAGCATCACCGAGCTGATCCGGGGGGAGCGTTGGGAACAAGTCTATTCCGGAATCAAACAATTAATTGATTTGCTAACCGTCCCAAACGCTACGGCACTCTTCCTAGCAAACATCAACACAATGGAGCCAAGATTCTTGGGCGCGTTGCATGGAGCTGAACTTGAGCCCAAGCTAGATGTCGCGGTTGTCTCGAAAGTCTACCCGATGCGAAGCCACACCGTCTCCGCTGAGGGAGGAATGGCGGCAGTCACGCGCGAATACGATAGTTTTGACTCTCATGCCTATGATACGATAAAAGGGAGCGATTTTCTCGCCGACCAAGACTCCGTCGAGTTTTTCGTTAAAGAAGCTCCCCGCGAGTCCTATCAGCTGGAACACTGGGGATGCCCGTTCAGCCGAGACCCGGACGGACGAATCAGCTCTCGAGCCTTCGGTGGAATGAGCGTTAAGAGGACGCTCTTCGCAACCGACAAGATCGGCTTCCACCTCCTCCACACCCTATTCCAGACTTCGCTGAAGTATGAGAACATCCGGCGCTACGATGAATGGTTCGTAACCTCCCTGTTGGTCGACGACGGCCGGGTCGAGGGCGTAACCGCCATAGAAGTGCGGACGGGCGAACTAGTAACAATCCTCGGGAAGGCCGTAATCATCGCGACTGGAGGTTGTGGGCGTATCTTCCAGTTCACGACTAACGGATGGATAAAGACTGGTGATGGTATGGCACTAGCCTACCGGGCGGGGGTCCCACTGAAGGACATGGAAATGGTCCAGTACCACCCTACCCTGCTCCCGAATACAGGCATTCTCATCACCGAAGCCGCCCGCGGAGAAGGAGGTCATCTGTTGAACAAGGATGGAGAACGCTTCCTCAAACGCTACGTCCCGAACAAGATGGAACTCGGTCCCCGTGATATTCTATCAAGGGCCGAGATGAGCGAGATCAACGCGGGCAGGGGATTCGAGGGACCCTACGGCAGCTACGTAAACCTCGACCTCACGCACCTAGGCAAGATAACCATCGAGGACAAACTGCCCTTCGTAAAGGAGCTCGCCGAGAAATATCTCGGAATAGATCCTGAGCATGAGCCAATTCCCGTACGACCGGGACAGCACTACATGATGGGCGGCGTGCACACGGATGTGCACGGGTTCACCGGAATGCCGGGACTATATGCAGCCGGCGAAGTAGCATGTGTCAGCATGAACGGTGCTAATAGGCTGGGAAGCAACTCCCTTACTGAATGCCTAGTCTTCGGTGCAGCCGCGGGCAGAGCCGCAGCCGGGTACGCGATAAAATTGGAGAGTCCCAGTTTCGGAAACCCCGTACAAGGAGAGGTGATGATGGAGGAGAAGAGGATCTTCGGATGGAGAAGCATGTAGGAATTTATCGAGACGAGCCCAGCCTGAAAGAGGGCTGCAGAATAATCGGCGACCTCAAGACGCGACTCAGTAACGCTATAGTCGAAGACAAGGATCACGTCTACAACACGGAACTCGTCGCTGCACTGGAACTCGACTTTATGCTAGACGTTGCAGAGACTATACCTTACTCTGCATTGAAAAGACGCGAATCGAGGGGGGCCCACTACAGGACCGACTATACGAAACGGGACGATGCTAACTTTCTCACGCACTCTATGGCACACAAGACCCCTGGGCCTCCAAGGATCGATTACAGTCCCGTCACGATAACCCGATGGAAACCAGAAGAGCGTGTCTATTGACAAATTGAGCCAAGACATAGCGACAATAAGAGTTACACGGTATCGCCCGGAAAAAGACGCGAAGCCCTTCTTCCAAGAATACAAGGTCCCATACCGGCACGACATGGTTGTGCTCGACGCCCTCAACTACATCAAGGCCGAGATCGACGGCAGCCTCACATACCGATGGTCGTGCAGAATGGGAGTATGCGGCAGCTGCGGCGCCAACATAGACGGCGAGCCAAAGTTGACCTGCGCCAGCTTTCTGCACGAGTTCAAAGGCCGGACCATAACCGTAGAGCCAATGACCCACTTTCCGGTGATCAAGGACCTCGTTGTTGACATGCAGGATTTCATGGAGAAACTTGTCAAGATCAAGCCGTGGATAATTCGCGAGAAAGAGACGCCTCCTGAACAGGGCGAATACAAACAGTCAGCAAAAGAACTAGAACGCTACAGCCAGTTCTCATCATGCATCAACTGCATGCTCTGCTACGCCGCATGCCCCATCTACGGACTCAACGAGAAATTCCTCGGACCAGCCGCAACCGCCCTCGCCTACCGGTACATTGAGGATTC
>WNGM01004965.1_pt1 | contig 10729 bp, 13 predicted proteins | sample 5400571 | NCBI WGS metagenome assembly WNGM01 (sample SAMN13153378, study PRJNA577476) | soil metagenome | isolation source: 100 cm soil or saprolite under Garry oak tree replicate 2 | place: USA:California | collected 2016-06-15 | reverse complement strand
CCAGATGGCCCAGATGTCGAGGCCGTCGTCGTCGGGGCTGATGGCTTACAAGAGGGCGTACGTGAAGGCATGCTCTTCATCGATATGAGTACCATCTCACCTCTCACGACAAAGCATATTGCCAGCATCCTTGAACCCCATGGGGTGCGCACGCTCGACGCTCCGGTGAGTGGAGGCGAAGAGGGGGCAAAGTTCGCCACGCTCTCCATTATGGTCGGAGGAAGCGAGGAGGATTTCCAGCGAGCACAACCGCTCTTTTCCATCCTTGGGAAAACGATCACGTACTGCGGCCCCAGCGGCTCTGGTCAGATTGTGAAAGCCTGTAATCAGGTGCTCGTTGCCCTCATCATCGAGGCCATCTCGGAAGCACTCGTGCTGGGGGCAAAGGCAGGCGTCGCACCCGACATCATTCTGAAAGTGCTCAGTGGTGGCTTAGCTCAGAACCGTTTCATGGACCTGCGAGGTTCGTCCATGATCCAGCATTCGTTCGAGCCGGGAGGCAAAGCGGCTTTTCACCTCAAAGACCTCAAAATCGTGAAACAGATCGCGCAAGAATACGAGGTTGTTTTGCCGATGGGGACATTGGTAGAGCAATTGTTTACCTCTCTGGTTGCCAACGGCAAGGGAGGCCTGGATCATTCTGCACTCTTGACGGTGATCGAGTCGCTGTCGAATTTCTCACTGACACAGTAGCTCCCTATCACGGGAGCAAGAGCTGTCGGAGCGACATGGGGCTGCTGACGTGGGAAGGCGACGGTGCTACGCCCAACCCCAGGATCGGCGACCGTAGGCGACACACGTACAGAGCAGCCCCACCATCAGCGGGACCACCGCTGAGACGCCTTCACCGCCTGCCAGTGTAACCACCGTCGCCCCGATCATGATGATCACGAGCCCACAAGCGGCCAGCGGGGTCAGGAGCGGTCGAATGCGCAAGAGGCCCGGCAGGATCAGGCCAATCGCCCCTGCGACCTCGGCGGTGCCGATGAACCGCAGGAAGAGGCCCGGCAGCGGCAGCGCCATCTGCGCCGTCAACATTTCGATCGGCATGATCAGCTTTATACTCCCAGCGAACAGAAAGAGCAGGGCGAGCACCCCCTGAATGATCCACAATGCAGAGGTCAGGATCAGTTTGCGATGGGTCAATGAGCTTGCGCTTGGGCTCGTCAGTTGAACGCTCACGGTGTTTCTCATCTCGATTCTCCTTCTTCATTTCTTCATTTGAATACTTGCAATTTGCAAGTGCAGACACTATAGTATTCTCCAATGAGGCCACAAAACCGGAAATGAAAGCCACGGAGAGTATTGCGACGGGTGCCATCTCATATGAGACCGGCACACAGGATCGATCAGAAGTCAGGGATTAACCTCGCCTTACGGAAAAATGTAAACTTCATAATTTGCCGTGGTGACCTTGATAGGATGCTACAGCGGTATACAGAAAGATTGATCCCTATGACAGAATGAAGGCATGCGAGCATATTCTCAAGATTTACGGCGACGGATTCTGCATGCTGTTAACCAAGGAAAACCACGAGCAGAGATTATCAAGACATTTGAGGTTTCACAAGCCACGATCAAGCGTTATCTTAAGCTGCGCCGCGAGACGGGCGAGGTGAGAGCCAAAGCCATTCCCGGACGCCCAGCTAAGAAAGGAGCGGCCCTGCAAGCTGGACTACGATCTCAACTTGAAGCATACCCCGATGCGACACTTGCAGAACACTGCGAGCTTTGGGAATCGGAGCATAGCATGCAAGTGAGCACAGCCTCGATGAGCCGTGCGATCCATCGCCTGGGCTGGACCCGAAAGAAAAAGACGTTACGTGCGAGTGAACAGAAGGAAGCTGATCGCGCAGGCTGGCGAGAACAGGCCCAAACACTGGATGCAGGCAAACTGGCCTTTCTCGATGAGTGCGGGTCCAATATCGCCTTAACTCGCTTGTATGGCCAATCTCCCAAAGGGAAGCGGGTGTACGGTTCTGTTCCACGCAATAGACGAGCCAATATCACTCTTCTGGCTTCTCTCTCGCTCCAGGGAATGTGCGAGAGAGGGGGCTGTCTCAGCCAAGGAAGAACTCTTGCAAGGCAGGAGCGAGCACGTCGTCAGCCGGGCCGTGGTCTTGACCTTCCAGGGTACGCAGCTGCGCATGAGGTATCGCCTGGCTCAGCGCTCGCGCCGTCTCATACATAAAAGGATAGCTCGCGCCACCGTTCATGACCAGGGTCGGCACGAGGACGTGCGCCGCTCGTTGGATGGGTACCGACCTGTCTTTGCCCATGATGGCGGTGTGGTCATAGGCAAGCGTCGGCGCTATCGCCTCAAGCTGTGGCCATGTCGGAGCCTGACGCATGGCTTCAATCTGCTCGGCTGGCATCCCAACATACTGCATAAACAGCGCCACAGCATCGCCACGGCGATTGGCTGCTAACAGCTCGGTCAGGTGTTGGATGTAGGCTCTCCATGCAAGCTTCGCCTCCCACTCATCATTGTACGGGGCCTCATACATGGCAAGCTTCTTGATTTTCTCGCCGAGCTGGACGGCCGCTTCCAGAGCAAGCGCGGCTCCCGAGGAATGCCCAAAGACGAAGGCTGACCCCCCAGCCTCGGTGATCAGGGCATCGAGATCTTCGACTTCGCGCTCGACCGCGTAAGGCGCCGTGTCTCCACTGTCGCCTCGGCCACGCCGGTCGTAGGCGAACACGCTGAAGTGCGGCGCAAGGCATGCTGCCAGGTGGGCCCAGTCGGCACGTGTGGTCAGTGCACCAGTCACCAGGATGAGCGCGGGTTCCTGACCCGATTGATCGAACGCGATGGAAGTGCCATCTTTGGAAATGACTGTTCTCATGGTGTTTCCTCTCGTGTAGACCAACTTCTGTTTCCCTCTTGTACGTAGAAACAGTATACCACCCTGGCCAGCAAAAAACTTCTCGCATCTTGCTCTTCACACACAGAACACAACGACCTTTCCTCTTGACATCTTCAGCTTTCTGATTTAAAATCTAACCAGTTAGATTTTAAATCAGAAAAAGAGAAACGGATGACGGAACCGAGAAGAAAACGAGGACGGGAACGCGTCTATGATGCGCAAAGAACACGCGAGGCCATCCTGAGTGCGGCAGAAACGGTTTTTGCTGAGCGTGGATTTGATGGGACGAGCGTGGACGCCATTGCGAGCCAGGCGGGTTACAACAAAAGTCTGCTCTTTCAGTACTTTGGAGATAAGTTTGGGCTTTATAGCCAGGTGCTCAAGCGGTCTGATAGAGAGATGGGCGAATTGATGGGGCATGCTTTCGCGGAGGTTTCGTCGGCGTTGGCGGACGAAAGCGTGGTCTTGCGGGCTGAGGAGTTCAGGGCATTTCTGGTCACGATGATACAAAGCATCTTTGATTACCTGCTTGAACATCCTCGCCTGATGCGGATCCTCACCTGGGAAATGGCTGCGGGCTGGAAGACGTTCGCCGAGATTGCCTCGCAATTCGCGCCCGAAGATCGATCGCGGGCTACACCGCTCTTTCAGAGAGCACGCGAGGCCGGGCTGCTCCGGTCTGATTTTGTGCCGACCATCCAATTCACGATGATGGTGCCCTGGTGCCAGATTTATCTTGGCTATCTTCCCCTGTACCAGCGACTTTTGCCAGACGAAGATCTGGCTTCCGCAAGTCGGCTGGCGGACGCGCGGGAATATCTTGTCGATTTTGTCGTCGCTGGAATGATGGAGAGTCTTCCAGAGACGAAGACAGAGAAGGGAGTTGCCGATAACGTTGGAGGGAAGATAAGCGTCTCTTCGAGGACAAGAAAGAGGTTCATATGAAAAAGATTACATTGGAGGAGCACTTCATTTCTCCAGAGTACGCACAACACGTGCGTGATCTTCAGGGCAAAGGAGCAGGGGCAGGCATCCCCGCAGAGTTTGAGGAACTGCTGGCAGATCCGGTGATGCGAAAAGGGATAGAAGCGGTTGAAGCCAGGCTGATAGATGTGGGTGAAGGGCGCCTGGCGGCGATGGACGCCTGTGGGATAGATGTGCAGGTGCTCTCGCTCTCCGCGCTGACTTTTCCTGCCATTCAGGGAGAGAACGACGCAAAGCAGGCAGTAGGTATGGCCCGACAGGCGAATGACTACCTGGCAGAGCAGATCCACCGACATCCAGATCGTTTTGCTGGATTTGCCGCCCTGCCCTTACAAGATCCTGTGGCCGCAGTCGAGGAACTGGAGCGCGCGGTGACCCAGCTGGGTTTCAAGGGAGTGCTGATCAATGGGCATACCAATGGAGCATACCTGGACGAGCGCAAATACTGGGGTATCTGGGAGCGCGCCGAGCAACTTGGGGTTCCCATCTACCTGCATCCAGCTGACTCACCTGGCGACCAGATGAAGATCTATCAGGGCTATCCAGGACTGCACAGTGCCACCTGGAACTGGACCGTTGAGACCGCTACGCACGCCCTGCGCATCATCTGTAGCGGAATCTTCGATGCCTTCCCCAGGGTCATCATGCTGCTCGGACACATGGGCGAGGCGCTTCCATATGTTCTGAAGCGCATTGACGACGGGTGGAGAGGAACGCCACACAGCAAACAACTGCAACAGCCGCCCTCGTACTATGTCAAGAACAACGTTATGATCACCACCAGCGCGAACTGCTCACCGGAAGCGCTGATCTGCGCATTGCTCGCGGTAGGAGCAGATCATCTGCTCTTTTCGACAGACTATCCTTACGCATCGATGGAGCGCACCACACAGTTTGTTGAAACAGCTCCGATCAGCGAGATGGACAGAGAAAAGATCTTCCATGTGAATGCCGAGCGCTTACTCAAATTGCCATAGCGGTACGACAACCACTTCCTGGAGAGCTCCATCTGGCGGGCTGCCCGAGAGTCGGCTCACCACCATGAGTAAACGTCGAGTCTGTTGGCACAGGGAGATTGAGTGAACGAGGCACTTTTGCCCGTTTGCCTGCGTTCTAGATGTCAGCGTTGCAGATATGTAGCATACTAGAAGAGAGCATCAGTGGCTCACGCAAGCAGCGGATACACGCTGAGATGCGGCTACTTACACCATCTAGCCCAAGGAGGGACTACCTATGACAGCACAAATCGTCTCGCGGCGCATTGCAGCGATTCATGCGGCTACGCCGGTCCTTGAGTTTCTCACGGCATCGTCCCAGGCACGCCGCCAAAATGAGCCGGGAGTGGCCAACTTCCTCTATGGCAACCCCCAAGAGCTGCCGCTGCCCGGTTTCGTGGAAGCGCTCCGGCACTGGAGCGTGCCCCAGGACAAGGATTGGTTTGCATACAAGTTTAACGATCCCAAGGCGCAGGCTGTCGTGGCGACTGTCCTGCGCGAGCGACGCAACGTGCCCTTCGATCCCGATGATATCTTTCTCACCAATGGGGCCACCGGCGGACTCTCCGTCGCGCTCGGCGCAGTGTTGGACCCCGGCGACGAGGTGGTGTTCATCTCCCCGCCCTGGTTCTTTTACGAGGCCTTTATCGTCGGATCCGGCGGCCTCCCGGTGCGCGCGCAGATCGATCCGGCCACCTTCGACCTTGATGTGGATGCCATCGCAGCCGCCTTCTCGCCGCGCACGCGCGCCATCATCGTCAACTCACCCCACAATCCGACCGGCAAGCTGTACCCTCCAGAGACACTGCAACGGCTTTCCGATGCTTTGACGGCAGCGTCGGAGCGTAATGGTCGCCCGATCTACCTGCTCTCCGACGAGGCCTACTCCCGCATCGTCTTCGACGGCCGCCCCTACCACAGCCCCACCGCCTTCTACCCCCGTTCGTTCCTCATCTACACCTATGGGAAGACGCTCCTCACGCCCGGTCAGCGGCTTGGCTACATTGCTCTGCCACCAACGATGCCCGACCGGGAGCAGATGCACGGTGCCCTGGCACTCTCGCAGCTGGTGAGTGGCTTTGCCGTCGCGAATGCCCTGCTCCAGCACGCGCTGGCCGACGTGGAGGCGCTCTCCATCGACATCGCGCACCTGCAGCGGAAGCGCGACCGCCTGGTCAGCGCCCTACAAGGGATGGGCTACGAGGTGCATGTGCCAGAGGGGACCTTCTACCTCCTGCCGAAATCGCCCTGGACGGATGATCGGGCTTTCGCCGATCTGCTGCTCATCCACGATATCCTCGTCCTGCCGGGAACCTGGGTGGAGCTACCAGGGTACTTCCGCATCTCTCTTACGGCCAACGATGAGATGATCGAACGTTCGTTGCCTGGCTTCGCAGCAGCCTGGGAGTACGCGAGGGCGCACGCACCGGGTGCTTCAAAAAAATAACGCCAGGCGAGGACACACAACAAGTGCGAGAGGATGCCTCCTCGTCGGGGAGCGAGTTGCACTCGGAGACATCCTATCCTACTTCCCTTTTCGTCTCCTGCAGAGGCGAGTTATGAGTGGATGTCAGGAACGAGAGTTGACAATTGCCACCCGTGAGCATATTGAGACATTGCCAACCCTTAACGCTGAGCTATACGATCTCAAGCGATTGCATAACGATCTACGCAAGGATGTAAATGCCCTCCGCGAGGTATGGCATGACATAGAAACGATTACCCCTGCCAATGATGCCAAGCTAGCGCGACTCAAGGAACTTCTGGCGGGCGAACTCAAAGGGCAAAAGGTGCTGCTGTTCACCTATTATAAAGATACCGCCCGCTACCTTTACAAGCAACTATGCAGTGATGACCCTACCGCTGCCCAATGGAGGGGTAGCGCCGGTGAGCCAGACATTCGACGGATGGATAGCAGCGTCGATACCAGGGATGCCAGCCGGATACACCGCGTGTAGTGCCTTTCGAGAAAGAAGTAGACATCTTTGCCTTACAAGAGAAGGTGATTGCTTCAATCGTGCAATCATCGGCTGAGCAAATAGCGGTGGAAGAAGCCCCTAAGCTGCTTGACCCAATTCAGCAAACTGTAGCCACTACTTTGCGCGGCTACATAAATAGCCCGGCAGTTAGCCGCAAAGAAATAGATGAACCTGCTGCGGATTTTGGCCCTGCCAGAACAAGATAGTAATTATGAACAGTAATTACGAGTTTGACGGTAGCTCAGCGTTTTTCCGAGGCAAGGGCTGCACGAGAAGCGCCTGAATGAGCCCGATGAGGATCGAGGCAGCGACGATGATTTTCTGTCCTGTTGCATGGACGATCTCCCATGCGGGTGTCCCGGGTGCCGGTCCAAAAAGGAGGGCGAAGATGAAAACGAGGAGAGATCCCGCAAGCAGAAGAGCGAAGGCAGTGAAGACCTGGACACTCCGGCGCGGGAAACCGGGCTTGAGCAACACGGCCAGAAACAGCAGCAGATAAGCTATGATGAATGACAGGGATGCTGTGTAAAGAAGCAGGTTGTGCAGTTGCCCAAAGCGGTTCAGCGGGACGAAAGCAGTCCCGATGAAACAGAGGCTGGTGACCAGAGCGCAGATGGCCCCCAGACGACTGAGCCAGCGGGTGATGCCTGGGACGGGAAAGAACTGGGTGAAAGCCGCAAAGAAGAGCGTGATGCCTAAAGCCCCCATGTTCAAGGCGATCGTAAAGAGGAGACGTGAAGCAAGGTTGTCCTGGCCGGATGGAGTCGAGGTTCGACCCAGATCGCTCAAGAAGTTCGAGAAAAAGGCATAGCCGTGCCGATGTGGATCGGTCATCGTGCCTCCTGGATACAAGAGCATCGCGATGCCCGTCAGCAGGAAAAAGCATATGCCGACAGCAATGAGGAGGCGAAAGACGCCGATCTGCCAGAATACGTTCCACGAACGTCTCCTCACCAGAAATACTCTTCCTTTCTGCCCCTGAGAAGAAGCTTTTTTTTCGAGCATGTGCTTTCCTCTCTTTAACGAGGACTGAGGAGTGCTTTTGCTACCCCTGAACCTGGATGGTGACATCGTATCGCTTGACAATGGATGAATCGCCCAGCCAACTTTGCCAGTATTTCAACTGCAAATGCACCGTACCAGGATATTGCGCTCTGAACGTGAATACCGCCGTGCCCCCGCTCCCAATTCCCCCGCCTGGATATGGTGTATACATCTCACGCTCGAGCGTGAGAACCGTCGTGTCCGTCTTGTCGATTGCCCAGCTGTAGCCTGTGGTCGCATTCGCACTAAGCTGGATTATGACCTGATCGCCTGTATGCGCCTGAACGGTTTTGCCCGCGTCAGCTTCTGTCAGGGTCAGTTGTCTTGGCTGTGTGAACATCACAAGGCCAATACTTATCCCCAAGATGAACAAGACAACGACGGCAAGGAAAATCATCAGTATCGTGCGATTCTTGCGCCTCCCTGGATGCTGTTCAGGAGGCTGTGGAAAAGCCCGCACATCTTGGCCTGTGTTTGGTGAATGCATTGAAGAAGGATGCTTCTCTTCTCCTGTGTCAGTATGCAATGTGTTCATGAAAGTGCTCCCTATTGAAACGGCCAAATATGCCTGTTTATCACCATCAGCACGAGTGTACACAACACACATCTGCATCTGGTCTCGAAGAACAGGAAAAGAATCTCGATGTCATCACAATTTGCTTGCTGCTTCTCGCAGCATACCAACTTCCTCAAAATAGCAAGCTGCTTCGCACATGGGAGTTGAAAGGAGGGATCTCTGCGCAGGTGACGGCGCTTGAAATTGAGCTTTCTTCTAGGCAAACGAAAAAAATGATTGTACGTCAGCATGGTGATATGGACCTCAAATACAACCAGCATATAGCAGCAAACGAATTCAAGCTCTTGCAACTCTTGCAATCCGTCGGATTGTCCACACCGATGCCTTATCACCTCGATCAATCCGGCGAGATTTTCTCCACACCCATATCGTTACTTGCACAGCGGTTGCTGGAAAGCGGGGTTGAACGAGTTGAATGTCCAGACTGTCACGCGCTCCGCCAGATTACGCCGCGCAATGGCATCCTTCGCTATCCTACCCACGACAAACGAAAAACACGTGTGCCTCAAACAGAACCACGATGATGCCCCGAGCGTCATAGCTCCCGGGAAGATGGAGGATCTGGCTCAGGTCCCTCTGCTCCGCGATGGTGATCAGCTCTTTTCCCGACCTCTCTGCTCGTCGTCGCAGTTCGTCGAAGCCTGCAAAAGTGGTGAATTCCTTCAGTCGAGGGGTAGGGGATGTTCCAGTAATATCCCACACATAGCCTTCTTCGGCATCGAACAGGTGCATGAGGGTTTCTCGCACACTGCCAAACGTCCCTTTTGTGGTAGCGTCCAGTTGTGCGTCGGACAGGTGTGTACACGCGTCGAGCAAACGCAGGTTCGCCCAGAGATTATACGTAAAAAAGTCGGAAAGTCCTGTAGTCATTGCTATTATCTCCTTAAAAAAACAGCACGATCGTAAGAACACGCGTGAGGAAACGATGGAGCCGAAAGAGGTATGGAGAGAGAGCAGGTCATCGTCTGCACAGAGGGACGCGAACCTGCTTTTTCGACAGGATAAAAGACGGCATCTATCAACCAGGGTACGGTGGATGGGGGAAACCAGCGATGCACTCGTCGGAGATCCATGCCTGACACCTGTTTGCCGCGCGCTTCTCCATACCTCTCGCGCACCATCGCATGCTTGCTTTCCCATCCGCCGTCTCTCTGGCAAAACCAGAAAAATCGTCGCGCAATTCTCACGCCACGCGGCATTCCAGGCGCAAAACGGCTGAGCGCTCATCCCCGATGGAGAGACACGCGAGCGATGGAAGCAAGAATGATGGTGTCTGTTTCACTGTTTGAACAGGAAACAGGATGGAGTTAGCGGTTCATCACTGGCATAGATGTCAAAACCTCCCAAAAAACCAAGTGAATACTTCACTAATATACAGGTGGAGAGATGATCCTGTCAAGGAAGGGTTGGCGAATGGGCAGGGCTTATGCGTTCTAAAAACGTGCACAGGTCGACCTCTACGAACGTGCCTTGTCACACTGAGGACAAATCGAGACATCTTTACCCAGCTCGAGTTGAGCAGAGTTGACCCCTTAGCTTGTCTCGAGGTGCTGAATGCATCCGTTTCAAAAAGTCCAGCCGAACTCGCTCCAGTGCCACCCGTGCTCGAGTTCAACATGGTAGATTCTCGTTTCATAGAAGAAACAGATGTGCTTTCAGGGCTAGATCAGCGTCCCAATCTCATGGATCTTACTCCCTCTGAGTTCGAGTCTTTGATTACAAATCTGTTCCAGAAGATGGGCTTGGAAACGCGACTCAATACTGTTGGTGTAAGTGCCGTTCGTGACCTCTTTGGCATGGTACAAAACGAAGGTGCATCGAAAGGGATACTGGTGACAACCAGTGGGTACGGCAAGGCATCCTTTAAATTTGCTGATGGGAAGCCTCTTGAGCTGATCGGTGGGAGCAATCTCTTGTATCTGCTGAAAGAGTATGCCGGCGTTGAAGCGAGAATCGTGATGCCGGAAGACTGGAAGGATCCGCAGCCGGATGCGCAGGGTGAATGATTTCGTGGATGAATAATGGGAGAAAGCATTGCGCAACCCGTGGGGTTTACTTAAACCTTACACATATGCCCATGAGTTTCCTACAACTGAAGTCATAGTGCGAAAAATATGCCTTGTAGTAAATGCATAAACCATAGTTATAGCTTATACTATGAACATGACAGGCACGTACACTTCCAAAAGGAGCAAGACATCATGTACGACGATAGGTACAACAGGCGCCAGATGCGCCGCCGTTACCGCAACCCTATGGGAGGACTGGCTGTTGGCATTTTTA
>WNGM01004717.1_pt1 | contig 10731 bp, 7 predicted proteins | sample 5400571 | NCBI WGS metagenome assembly WNGM01 (sample SAMN13153378, study PRJNA577476) | soil metagenome | isolation source: 100 cm soil or saprolite under Garry oak tree replicate 2 | place: USA:California | collected 2016-06-15 | reverse complement strand
GGCGCACTGAACGAAGTTCCCCATCCGGCCGCATACGTGTCAAACGGATAAGTTGTAACAATGGATTCGCCTGGAGCTGCCACCCACACAATCGCGTTCCCATAATTCGAGAAAGAGGATCGCGTATCCTGGTTGGTTGTTGACGCCACTCCCATCACATCGGTTTGCAGCGCCGCAGGATACACAATCTCCTGCATGCCATCGTTCCCCGCCGACGCCGCGCAGATCACCCCGGACTGGTTGGCGTAATCGAGGGCCTTCTGCAGTTCCGTCGAGCTTGTTTTGGTGTCGAAGCTCATGTTGATCGCGTTGGCCCCGTTCTGGACGCCGTAGTAAATCGCCCGCAGAATGTCGGAGAGGGTAGCGGTCCCGTCCGAATGAAAGGCCTTCAGGGGGAGAAGCTGCGCTGTTGGAGCCACCAGGTGGATGATGCCCATCACCATCGTCCCGTGGCCGAATGCCGCGTATTGATTGCTTCCGTCAAGAATGGCCGCCGAGGACTGATCCAGGATCGCGGCACTGGATTGGTTCACTTGCGCTGGCGACGGGCAGCTCGTGCTGCTGCAGGTGGGCGGCGGCGGAAAACTCGGAGGCAGATCGTTCAGTTCAGAACCACCCGCCTGGTTCCGCGTAAAATCGTAACCCGCGAGCAGAACAGGCTTCAGTACCGGGTGCGTGGGATCCACTCCGGTGTCGATGTCCGCAACAATCCCTGTGCCCGACACATGGAACGTGTTTTGCGCATTCTGGATTTCCACGATGGACGCCGCTGGCTGATTCGCGTAGCTGTTCCACACATCCGTCCCGTAATAAGGCACCGGAGTTCTGTCTGACATGAGCGTGCTGGGAATTGGCGTGGGAACCACGTTCAGCCCGCCGATCAAACTGAGCACCTGGTCCACCTCGGCATCCACGAATCCGACCAGGCCTGTCAGAGGATTGCTCAAGAGACCAATGAAGGTCGTTGGATCAAGCGGCGTGGTCACGAGGAAAACTTGGCCCAATGTGCCGTCCAGCGAGCCAACCACGGTGCAAGTTGTCGGAAGGGCACAAAAGGTCTGGAGCGCCGAGAGGCCAGCCGTCGTTCGAACGATTACCCCGGTGTCAGCTTTTGCCGGCGTGGCCCAGAGCAGAGCCAGCAACGCACCGGCAATGCACATTCGGTGTTTCACTGGTTGGCCCTCTTTTCTAGCAGGCGACGACATTCCCGCGGCGCGCCACGTTCCGTCTCAATTCCTGAGCTCTCCCTTGGTTTTTTCATTTTCTGGAAGAAGTGGCTTCTACGCATGGAGATCTCCCTCAAATCCGGCAACCGCGCCCCCACCGACAACTAACTTTTCAATGTCAAGGGGTTCCGGCCCGTCCACGCGGTCCGCCACGCCGTCGAAGGCAGACCGCGCCTCTCTGTCCGGTCCTGCCCATGTAATAAGGGGGAGACGGCCATCAAAAAATAGTGGGAAAAATCAGTAAAAGCGGCTCCGGTAAGGACCTGGTTTCGTCGCCTCCACATCAAAGATGTGTCTGTAAGCTATTGTTTCTAAATATCTTACGATAAGAGCAAGCGACTTTTGCCCTTGGCAAGGGTTTAATAAGATTAGTGCGGCTCCAATTGGCGATGGGCCGTACTAACTTAACACCCGAGAACGCCCAGCGAACGCCAGAAAGGTGAGAATCATGCGTATCGCGCGCTTAATCTGTTCTTTGCTTCTTATAGTGGGCCTATTGGCGATACCGGTTCAATCCCGAGCACAAGTTGCTGTAGGCATCTCTGTTCGGATTGGTCCTCCGGTGTTGCCAGTTTACGTACAGCCCATTTGTCCCGGACCCGGTTACATTTGGGTCCCTGGTTATTGGGCTTACGGTCCGGACGGCTATTTCTGGGTTCCAGGCACATGGGTATTCCCGCCGGAAGTCGGTCTGCTCTGGACTCCAGGCTATTGGGGATGGGAAGACGGCTTTTATGCATGGTACCCGGGCTACTGGGGACCGGAAGTCGGCTTCTATGGTGGCATTAACTACGGCTTCGGCTACACCGGCGTCGGCTTCTTCGGCGGCTACTGGAGAGGCGGCACGTACTACTACAACCGCTCCGTGACCAACGTGGACGTCACGGTTGTGCGCAACACCTACAACACGACCGTCGTCAACAACACCACCACGATCAACCGGGTCAGCTTTCACGGTGGCGCGGGCGGAACAACCGTTCGTCCGACGTCTCGCGAAATGGCTGCGGCTCGCGGGCATCATATCCCGATGACCTCTGAGCAAACGCAACATCAACAGGCCGCCAGCTCAAACCGCACTTTGCTGTCTTCGGTCAATCACGGCCGGCCAGATGTTGCCGCCACTCCGCGGCCTGGCCAATTCAACCGCCGCGGCGCGGCGGAAACTGGCAGACCTGTCGCCCCGAACCGCCCTCTCGAAAACCCGAGGGAAACAAATCGTCCGGGGAAACCGCCGGCGAATAACGGGCGCACGTTTGAAGACCGTCCTCCCTCCTCGCGGCCGTCGAATGTCCCGCGCGTCAATCCTGGGCTGGAGCAGAAGCAACAAAGAGAAATAGAAAAGATGCGCCAGCAGCAGGATTCGGACCGCCAGAAGGTGCAGCAGCGGCACGTCCAGGAGCAGCAAAAACTGGAACGGCAGAGGCCGGATCAACGGCAGCAGGAGCAGCTCCAGCGACGCCAGCAACAGCAACTGGGGCAAATGCAGCAGAAGCACGCTCAGCAGGATCAAAAACTGCAGGAACGCCAGCAGAGAGACGTGCAAAACCAAGAGAAGAAACAACCAAAGAGCGACCGCCCTCCTGGGCACCAACAATAACAACTCGACACGAAGGCCGGACCCTCGGGTCCGGCCTTCTCTAATGACAGATTAGTTGACCTTCGCCCGACCCTTACCGGCACGGACGGCGGCGTTCGAACGCGTTAAAACCGCGCCGCACGCCGCGCCCTTGCCGTTTTTGTAATGATTCGGGTCTTGCGTCGGGCTACGCGCTGCCGATGGCCCGTTTGAGCACTTCGCGCGAAATATTCGCACCGCTCACCACCAGCGCAACGTGATCGCCGCAGCCGCTGCTCGATTTCAGCAGCGCCGCCGTGCTCGCGGCTCCCGCGGGCTCCGCCAGCACGTGCTCTTCGAGAAGCAGCGCTTCAATCGCTTGTAACATCTGCTCCTCGCTCACCAGCACCACGTCATCCACGAGGCTCTTCACGTCGCGCACGTTCGCCGCCTCCGGCGTTTGCGTGGCCAATCCATCGGCAATCGTGTCGCACGTTTCGGTGCTTACGACTCGGTCTTCTTTCCAGGATAGGTAGTACGCCGGTGCGCGTTCCGCCTGCACCCCGATGATTTTCACTTGCGGAGCGATCTGTTTCGCCGCCGCGGCGATCCCGCGAATCAGCGCCGTATCCCCCATGGGCACAAAGATCGCTGTCGTCTCTGGAAGCTGCTCCAGGATTTCACACCCAATCGTCGCGGGACCGGCAAGCAAATCCGCGTCGGTCGCGTCGTTCAGGAAATAGACCTCCGGTTGCTTCGCGTAATCCACGGCCAGTTTGAACGCGGACGCCAGGTCCCCGCCTCCGCTCTCGACAATCGCTGCTCCGAGCGCCGCGATACGGCCACGTTTCACCGGATTGCACTTCGCAGGCAAAAAGATTCTGGCCCTGATTCCGGACTCTTTCGCCGCATAAGCCACCGCCGCTCCGTGATTCCCGGTGCTGAAAGTCACCACTTCCCGCACCTCTCCCTGTTTCATCCTCTGCGCAAGCGCCCATAACGCGCCGCGCACCTTGAACGACCCCGTCGGCAGCTCCGTCTCCAATTTCAAATAAACATTTCTGCGCGCCGCCGCGCTCAGATACGGCGCCGCCACCAGCCGCGTCCGCGCAAACTTCTCCGCCAGAAATTTCTGCGCCTTTCGAATCGCGGATATGCTCGGCTGTATTTGCGCCGCGCCCGTGCTCACCGCTGAACTCATCCCGCCACCTCCGCTGCCGCCATTTCTTTTTTCCTTGATTCATTCCGTAGCTGAATATACGGCGCCAGGCCCTTCATCATTTTTTGAAATTGCACGTTGGCCACTTCGCGGTCACCCTCAAAGCGTCCAGCGATTGCACGCCGATGCGTAACTCAATTCCAAGACCACCAATGAGCGTCTAGACCAGAGAAACCGGCTGGAATGCCAACAGATCGGCCAGCCGTGCGGGCTGCAACGCCTCAAAATCTTTTTGCGGAACCTTAATGTACTTCCACTGCTTGCCCGTCAGCTGCGTAGCATTCTCACACCAACGGATTGCCGCCACATCTTTTCTAAGAACGTCGACGTTCTCTTGGCCCTTGGATTCAAGAAGCCAATAAGTACCCGCCTTATCCACGGCCACGAAATCTGGCTCGTAGTTTCGGAGGTTCATGGCCGTATCGGTGTATTCGATGGTGAAGCCAAATGCACGCGGAAGTTTTGAGAACGCGCGCACGTCCGTGGCATTGTCCAGGAATTTCGCAAATTCGCGCTCGAAGTCATTGTCACAAGGAACTAGGTTGAAAATGCATTTATTCCCTTCCCAAACAGGCCGCGACCATGGGAAAGGCTGGCAAGTGGAAAGCATCCGCGCGGGTTCGAGAAGTTGTGGTTTTTGTTCCTCGATCGTCAGCGCCTGTAGAGCTTTCTTGAAAACGTCCACGCATACGTAGTGGGCCACCGGCGTACTCATCGCCTTGACTATCGCGGGATCACTGAGATCAACCGCGTGGCCGAAGGCCTTTTGTTCAAAGAATTCGCGTACTTTGGGAGCTAATGCCGCGAATTGTGCCGGAAGCTTCACAGCTTCCGCGATGCGGCGGGCGTAATAGCCGATTACCTCCTGTGCGGTCTGCGGTTCTGGAATCGTGTACTCGCGCTCCACTTCCTTCTTCAGAGTGATGATGTCGTAGCCTTCGTAGGTGAAAGTTTTCGAGCGCGGGTCGTCTTCACCCATGGGCAAGACAATCGACTGAAAGCCCATCACGTTCAGTCCAGCGATCTCCTCAGCTAGGCTCTTTTTACGAATAAGAGTCGGTGTCAGCACTGGCAGGCCGATATCAAATTCCTTCCGGTCCCCCAGCGGCAGGATGGTAACAATTCTCAGCTTGTCTTTGCCGATTTCGAATGTATCGAGCTTCAACTCTTCGAGCTTTTCGAGGTCGTCCACGAAATTGAGGAAGGCATTGTTGCCGATGATATCCACCCGCTCCGTGTAACTTGTTGGCAGCTCTCGGAACATAAGCCGAAGGCCGCGTCCGATTGTTTGTTCCGGCAGAATATTGGCCTTCGCCGTATACGGGCGTAAGCCGACCACGACTGTAACGTTCTGCACGTCCCAGCCCTCGCGCAGCATTAACACGCTGACAATGGAGTTGATTGGACTTTTTTCATCGTCCACTTCGCGCACCGCCTTGCGCGCGATATCGAGGTCCTTCTTACTGATTTCTCCAGACTTGTCGGTGTGGATGACTTGCGTCCTGTCTCCGTCAAACTCCCCTGGATATCGTTCTCTGAGCCACGCAGCAACGTCCTCAGCTTCCTGGGTGCTGTTCATCATGACGAAGAGCACGGGTTTTTTCTTCAGCGGTTTCAACTGGTCCCGGTATTCGCGCCAGCGTTCGACGCCAGCGGCTAGGTATGCCCTGTACCGGACGCTTGCCACGTCGGACTTCGCCTCGGAGATCTTCGCGATTCCCTTCATCGGGCGTTTGACGATGCCGTCAATGATGGCTTGCTTCAGCAGGTAGTCCGAAATCGTCCAGGGGAAGATCGCGCCTTTTTGGAATCGCGGGGTAGCCGAGAAATCCAATTTTGCGGCAAGCGGCGTTTTTCCGTGTAGGGCGCGGATGACCTTGTTCCACTCGTTTTCTTCGTCGTGGGTGTGGTGCGCCTCGTCGTTGACCACAAGCAACTTCCCGGCGCGAAGGGCAATGCGGTCGCCAAAGTCCGTCAGTTCGAGCTTCTTCGTCGGAGGTTTTGATCCAAGGACCGCCGTCATCGCATCTGGTTCATCGTCATTAGATCGGTCAGGTCTTTCATAAAACTGCTGAATATTCGTGAGAAAGAGCGTGCCCTCCGCATGCGCCTTCTCCGCTTCGCCCCGCATAACGCAATCGAAATCCCAGAAAATCCCTAGCTCCTTGGGAAGCACCGGATCCGTCCGAAAGATTCTGCCTCCCGAGAAGTCGCTTTTGAGGCGCTCAAAAACGATCACGTTCGGAGCCAGAACAAGAAACGTCTTGGCGTAGGCGTGCGCAACTGGCTCTGATTCCCGCATGGCGTTCAGGAACTGCCATGCAACCGCCAGTGCCATGACTTTCGTCTTCCCGCTGCCGGTAGCCATCTTGACGCAGTACCGAGGAAAGTCGTCGTAAGGCGGGAGGCGCAGATCGCGCAAATCCTGTGCATAGCGTTCGAGCAAACCTTTGCGGGTGCGAATCTTTTCGTACTCCCAAACGAAAATCAGCGTCTCGATAGCTTCCTGCTGCGAGGAGTGGTATTTGAAAGGTAGGCCGGTCGGCAGGCGATGGTCAGTATGAAACCAGTGGTTCAGCAAGATCCCTGTGGTTTCCGTAATGCCTTTGTATCCCCCTGCCTTCCACGCCTTGACGGCCTCGCGTAGCGCAGGTACACATGGTCCGGTGCGGAGCTTGGCGGTTATGTCCAGCAGTTCTGCCTGCGTTGGCGAGCCTGCCTTTGGCTTTTTTCTCGGCACGTCTAGCCTCCGCGTGTCATTCTCAGTCTCGTCTAGCCTCGGTTTGTCATTCTGAGTCCCGCTTTGTGGGACGAAGAATCTCTCTTCGCTTCAGTAGCATCGTTCGTCTCTCGGAGAGATTCTTCGCTACGCTCAGAATGACAGGCCATGACTGGTTCGTCCTTGCTTGGGATGGTCAACTGCCACTGGGCGCTTAGATCGTCCCACTGCGGGTTGACCGACTCGATCAGAGCAATTTTCCTCCTCCGCAGCCAGCCTTTCAGCTCTTTCTCTCTGGCAATGGCCGCGTGGACATTGCCGAACAGTTCGAAGTACACGAGCTTGCGAACGTTGTAGCGCGCCGAAAAACCGGGAATCAGCTTCTTCTGGTGCTCGAAAACGCGGCGCTTGAGGTCGTTTGTGACCCCAATGTAGAGCACCCCGGATGCGCTCGCCATTATATAAACCGAATAGCTCTTCACGTCCTCAACCCCGCGTCCCCACCGCTGTCATTCTGAGCGTAGCGAAGAATCTCTCTTCCACCCCACCGCTGTCATTCTGAGCCCCCACTATTGTCATTCTGAGCGCAGCGAAGAATCTCTCTTCTTTCCTCAACTCCGCATCCCCACCGCTGTCATTCTGAGCGTAGCGAAGAATCTCTCTTCTCCTTCATCACTCTCATTCTGAGCCCCCCGCTGTCATTCTGAGCGTAGCGAAGAATCTCTCTTCTCCTCCACCGCTAATTTCAGACTCTTCGTGGTCTCATTTCCTCAACCCCGCATCCCCACCCAACCTCTTCAACTCCGCGTCCCCACCGCTGTCATTCTGAGCGTAGCGAAGAATCTCTCTTCTACCACCGCTGTCATTCTGAGCGTAGCGAAGAATCTCTCTTCTCCTTCATCACTCTCATTCTGAGCCCCCCGCTGTCATTCTGAGCACAGCGAAGAATCTCTCTTCTCCTTCACCGCTAATTCCAGAGTCTTCGTTGTGTCGTTCCCGAGTATATCGATGACCTTCACAACGATCTGATACTTTCCCGGCTCCTTGTATTCGTAGCTTGTTACCAGTTCGATTTTCGGCTCTTTCCGGGTGCGGTACGCCTGCCACTGATTATGAAACGTGTCGTTCTTGTAGTCCCAGTCTACAGCCCAGTAATCCACTAATTGGCTCCAGTTCTTGATGGCCTTGCGCGCTTCTTCTGGAATGTCGTCGGTGGGAATGACGAAATCGCTGAGCTTCAGTGATACTTCTCGGCCCTTTTGCTTCACGTCTACAGAGAGCGCGCCTAGCTCAAAGAATTTCACGTCGCCTTGTTCGACGGCTTTCTTGTCCAGAACTTCGCGGGGAATCTTCTTGAACGAAACGTCCACGCGCGACTCGGCGGCCACCTGCTTCGCCAGTTCGTTTACTTCCAGCGCGAATTCCCAGCCAAGGATGTCCACGCCAGCTTTCGTCGGTGCGTCTTTGCCGGAGGCAATGGCCTTCCACGCCTCTCGCGCAATCGCCTTTACGTCCGCCTGAGTGACGGGAGCGTCCACAGCGGCGACGTGCACCATTCGTCCAGCCTTTGATACCGTGCAGCCATGTATGCCCTGTCATAGGCTCCCCGTGGTATAGGTCAAGAATAAACTTGCGATACGCCGCTTCTCGTTCTCGTTGCTCTTCGAGGTGATTCCTGCCATTCGCTGGGAATTCTGCAACCTGCCAAGCCTGCCGCTCGTACTTGCCTAAATTTTGGACCACAAAGGGCCTGACGTTGGGAATCCCCAACAGCCGCTTGCGGGTCGTGTGAATGGCAAAGCGGCCAAGGTCACAAGCAATCCAGCGACGATCAAGTTTTTCCGCAACTACAGCAATAGTTCCGCTGCCCACGAAGCAATCCAAGACAAGGTCGCCCTCGTTACAAGATGCCTTCAAGATTCTTTCCAGCAATCCTTCCGGTTTCTGCGTTGGATATTCGACCCATTCCTGGCTGCCTCCCATCAGCGGATGTATATCCGCCCAAATGTCTTGGAGTGGGACGCCACGCATCTCGTCAAGATATCCCTTATAAGAAGGGATGCCGTTTTTTGAATAAACAAGGAGCCCCTCATCGTGCATCCGTTTCATGCGTTCTTTGGAGAACTTCCACACTCTCTTCACACCTCGCCAATCGTAGGTCAGATTTGGGCGGTTAGGATTGGGATTTATACAGGATATCAGCCTGTACCGTCGCCCATTTGGTTCGTTGTACTTGTAAAACTCTTGCAAGTACTCCTCCCGATGGGGAGCATACTGAGAATTCCAGATACGTTCTTCGGTCTTGCTGAATCTGAGAATAGTGTCGTGCGACGCTCCAAACTTGTAATCGATATTTCCGTGGGCAATGATCTTTTCCAAATGATCTCGTTCTCGTATCGATCTGAGCCGAATATCTCATCCAGTACAACCTTGGCGTAGTGCACCATCCGCCAGTCGAGGTGGACGTAGAGGCTGCCGTTTTCAGCGAGTAGTTCCCGGATCAACGACAAAGTTTCGTAGAACCACTCCAAATACGAATCCAAGCCCCGTCCCCATGTGTCGCGATAGGCTTTTTGTTCGAGTATCGAGGGCTCCTTTATAAAGGCGGTCATTTCGTCATCAGAAGCTTCGGGATTTCCCGGTATAGCCGCGGTGAATGAGAAGTTTGCGCCAGTGTCGAACGGCGGGTCGATATAAACTAAATTTACCTTGCCAGCAAACTCCGGGAGAAGCGAAGGAAGAACATATTTCTTATCGCCCCAGATGAGGCGATTGCGCCATTCTGTGTCGCGCCCGCTCGCAAAAAGCTCGAGATTCCGCCGGCGATCCTGTGCGCTTTCGTTGACCGTCTCGATGGTCTGAAACGGCAGCGCAATCCGCACCGGCCCCTGCTTCTTAGCATCCTTGTACTTCCCATCCCAAATGAGTTCTGTCATGTAGCTCGCGAGTATATTACAGGCAGCCGTTCCCAAAAAAGCAACAGCTCACCTCGCCGCCGCCGATGCAGCCACTTCTTTCCTTCTCGATTCTTTCCATAGATCAAAGTACGGCTCAAGGTCCTTCATCATTTTTTGGAATTGCGCGAGATCCAGCGATTGCGCGCCGTCGCTGATCGCTTTCTCCGGCGCGGGATGCACTTCCACGATCAATCCGTCCGCGCCAATCGCCACGCCCGCGCGCGAAAGCGCCGGCACCAGGCTGCGCCTTCCGGTCGCGTGGCTCGGATCCAAAATCACCGGCAGGTGCGTCAATTCATTCAGCGCCGGAATCGCCGTGATGTCGCAGGTGTTGCGCGTCACCGTTTCGAACGTTCGAATTCCCCGCTCACAAAGCAATACTTCGGAATTCCCGTGCGCCGTGATGTATTCCGCCGACATCAGCAGCTCTTTCACCGTGCTGCTCAGCCCGCGCTTCAGCAGCACCGGTCGTCCGCATTTTCCCAGCGCCTTCAGCAGCATAAAATTTTGCATGTTTCGCGCGCCCACCTGCATCACATCCGCGTATTTCGCCACCAAATCAACGTCGCGGTCGCTCATCACTTCCGTGATGATCGCCAGCCCCGTCGCCTTCTTCGCCTTCTGCAGCAGTTTCAATCCTTCTTCCTCCATTCCCTGAAAATCGTACGGCGAAGTCCGCGGCTTGAACGCGCCGCCGCGCAGCATTTTCGCGCCCGCTTTCGCCACTCCCTCCGCCGCTTGCATGATCTGCTTTTCTGACTCCACCGAGCACGGGCCGGCCATCACCACAAACTCGTCCCCGCCGATTTCCGTCCCGTTCACGCGAATCCGCGTCTTTTCCTTGCGAAACTCCTTGCTCACAAATTTATACGGCGCGGAGATTCGAACGACCTTCTCCACCTGCGGCAGCGCCTCGACCGATTCCATGCACGCCGTCACGTCACCTACGCCTACCACGCCGATCACCACGCGCTCCTCCCCTTCGATGGAGTGCACCTTGTACCCGAAGTGCTCCACTTGCTTTCGAACCTCGTCAATTTCTTCCCGCGTCGCGT
>WNGM01004714.1_pt1 | contig 10732 bp, 8 predicted proteins | sample 5400571 | NCBI WGS metagenome assembly WNGM01 (sample SAMN13153378, study PRJNA577476) | soil metagenome | isolation source: 100 cm soil or saprolite under Garry oak tree replicate 2 | place: USA:California | collected 2016-06-15 | reverse complement strand
CACACTTTCGCGGTTGTTTACGAAGAGAAGATCCCGCGTCATGCAAGCTTCCCCCCGGCGCGAATTTCATGCTGAAAAACGGAAGGCCGTCCTCGCTTTCGCTCACCTCGTAGATCGGAAGAATGTTCGGATGATCGAGGCTGGCTGCTGCTTCGGCTTCGCGTCGGAAGCGCATGAGCGTTTCACGTGAGCCAGCGTGATAACTTAGCACGCGCTTTACGGCGACGATCCTGCGGGAGTGTCGTTGGCGCGCGCGATAAATCACGCCCATCCCACCGCGCCCGATCTCGTCGAGGATTTCGTAGTTGCCCAAGTGCCATTGCTTATCAGGCACGTCGACTTCAGCGAGCACGCTTTCAAAAACCGCTCTCGACACCTCGCCAACAGCTTCCAGTCCTTCGCGCAAGAGGCAACTCACGCAAAATCCAGTGTCGAGTCGCGTGGTTGCGCCGCACTTCTCGCATTTGGCCGGGCCCTTGGTCACGCTCGGGAGCGAATCCGAGGGCCCGTCCGAATTCTTCATAACAGTTATTCCGTTCCGGCGGCGAGGGCCGCACACAGGTACCGGATCTCGTCCTCCACCTCGGCGGGGTCGGCGACCGTGTGCGCGACTTCATCGCGCAGCAACCATCGATAACGCAGCCGCATGTTGTGCAGCTGCTTTTTCACGGCGGTCTCAGCAACTCCCAGCGAGGCCGAAAGATTGGCGTATGACACTTCATCGCGTTCCGCTGTGAGATGGCAGCTTAATGCATGGAACAGCCGCAGCCTGCCTTTGCCTTCGCATTCCTCACGGAGGCGTCGAAGCGCTTGTTCCACCACCGTCGTGGCCCAACGAAGGTCGAAGAGGCGCTCCGCCGGCAGTGATTCGAGCGCCTGAGCCGAGATCGATAATGCCGATGGCGCCTCCGCCATCCAATCGTCCCAGGAAATGAATTCCACATCGCCGCCGCGTTTTCGAGCATGAGTTTTCTCGGCAACATTAATGAGAAAATTCTGGAGCGACGTGAGCAAGAGCGAACGGAACCGGCCGCGATTGGGGTCGGCGTGCTCCAGCCAGTGATGTTCCAGTATCATCACAAAAAAATCCTGGGTCAGATCCTGCGCATCCTCCATTGAATAGCCGCGTCGAGCGACAAACGAGAAAATGGGCCGCCAATAAGTCCGGCATAGCTCGGCCAGAGCATCGCGCGCCTCTTGCTCTCCGCTCTCAGAGCTCCCCGCGAAAATGACCAGGCTCCAGCGGGTGGTGGCGAACGCGCGCAGTTCGCCACCACCCTCCTCGCCGGCTCCAGAGTTCATGGGCGATCGAATATCGTAGTTATCCCCTTATTTCCATACAAGTGTAATTGGCAGATGCCGACTCTGACGATGGAATCGTCAGCTCCAACGACTGGGCGAATCGGCGCACCGTCCTTTTCGACGTTTTGGAATTTCTTCAGAGCGCACACAACGACAAGCGCGTCGATCTCGCACAATACGTCGCTCTTAGCGAAAAAACGGTTGGAACCGCACTTTCAATCAACTCAAAATTTACACAAACGACATGTAACAAATACCACAGACAGCTAACGAAGGGGCGGAGGTCGCTTCTCCTGGCCAAGTGTTTGTCCGTCGCGTCTGCTGGCTTTGTCTACATAGTACAGCATAATCAAGCGAAGCCGATGTGGCGAAATGGCAGACGCAACGGACTTAAAATCCGTTGGGCCGAAAAGGCCCGTGCCGGTTCGAATCCGGCCATCGGCAAATCTCAAAAACTAGACAAAATTTACAGAATTAACTCAATTAAAGAAGATCTGGATCACCTAACTGAATTCAATTTTGTGACATTCTATTAATTCTGTCCAAAGATGGAACACCCGCTTTTCATTCCAGTGATCCTCGGCACAGCGCGGAAGGGGCGGGAAAGCGAACACGCCGCGAAGTTCGTCTTCGAACAAACGAAAAAGCGCGCCGGCGTAGAAACGGAATTCATCGATGTGCGCACGCTCCCGATGAAACTCGATGATGCCGGCGAACAGATGAAGGACCCGAAATTCTCGGCGACGATCGAGCACTGCGACGGTCTCATCATCGTCACACCCGAGTACAATCACAGTTTTCCCGGACTTCTGAAGCACGCGCTCGACATGAATTTGAAGGAATACATCCACAAAGCGGTCGGGATTTGCGGTGTTTCAGCTGGCGCTTTGGGCGGCGCCCGGGTAATCGAAACCCTACTGCCCGTCATGCGCGAGCTGGGGCTGGTGACGATTTTCGAAGACGTCAACTTCGGCCGAATCGGCTCTCTCTTCGATGAGCGCGGAAATTTGCTCGACGAAAACTTCGTCCGCCGCGTCGACACATTTCTGAACGAGCTAATCTGGATGTCGCGCGTGCTCCGCCACGGGCGTGAAAGCATTCCGCCCGTCTAAAACCTGTGGCTGAAGTCAGCCCAAAATTGCAAGTGAATGGAGCAACTGGGGCGAGCGACATGGCCGGTGAAGCCGCGAGGGTAGCGGTCGAACGCAGCGGGAGCTGCGGAGATACAAAACATTGCCCCGATCTGATTAGGCGATTAGAGACCGTTACCCTCGGCACGCTGAGGTGGGACGTGTGTTTACAGCGGTCGTTCCGATGGTAGGTTTTCCGGCGCGGCCCGCCTTCGCCAAGGCTTCGGCGTGGCAAGCGTGTTTTGAACGCGGAGGCAGCGTCGGCGGTCAATCCACCTTTGCCAACCAGCCTTCGCATACAGCTACGGCGTGTCGAGAGGCTACGGCGCGACAAAGCAGACTAACGGTTGCGATGCTGGCTTTTCGCACGAAATTTCGGCGTCGCTAATTAAATGGAGCAAAATCCGCCACCACCAACTTTTCCTTCACCCGATGAGCTGAAGGCGAAGATCACCGAGTTCATGAAACAGAACTTCGGCGATCGCGTTTCGGTCGCGGCCTTCCCCGCGCCGGAACCGGCTGAAGCCGAACCGGAGGAAAAAGCCGAGAAGATCGATAATCAGGAGTTCGAGTTCAATTTTCTGCCGCGCGATATCAAGGCGCACCTGGACCGGTTCGTGATCAAACAGGAGGAAGCGAAGAAGGTGCTCGCGATCGCGGTTTGTGATCATTACAACCACGCCAAATATCTGCGTCAGCTCGAGAAAGAAAATCCGAAGCAGGCGGAGCTGCTTGAGTACGCCAAACAAAATGTGATTTTGGTCGGACCGACCGGCGTCGGAAAGACCTACCTGATCAAACACATCGCCGATTTGATCAAGGTCCCGTTCGTGAAAGCGGACGCGACCAAGTTCAGCGAGACCGGTTACGTTGGCGGCGATGTGGAAGATTTGGTGCGCGAGCTGGTGCACAAAGCCGACGGCGACGTGAACCTGGCGCAGTTCGGGATCATTTACATTGACGAGATCGACAAGATAGCGTCCGCCGGAAATTTGATCGGACGCGATGTCAGCGGCCGCGGCGTTCAGACGACGTTGCTCAAGTTGATGGAAGAAACGGAAGTGCCGGTGCGGAGCATGAACGATTTGCAGGCGCAATTACAGGCCGCGTTTGAGTTTCAACGTAAAGGCAAAGCAAAACGGGAGACGATCAACACTCGTCACATTCTGTTCGTGGTCAGCGGCGCGTTTGAAAAATTGAAGGAACAAGTGGCCCGGCGGGTGCGTCAGGGACAGATCGGTTTCCGGGCCGATCCGGTGCAGGTAATGGACAACGAATTGTTTCAGCACGTGACTACGAAAGATTTCGTCGAGTACGGGTTCGAGCCGGAATTTATCGGACGTTTGCCGGTGCGCGTCGTCTGTCTCGATCTCGACGCGGACGATCTTTTCAAGATCATGAAATTTTCGGAAGGCAGTTTGCTACGCCAGTACGAGCGTGCGTTCCGCGCTTACGGGATCGACATCAGTTTCGATGACGACGCATTGCGCTTAATTGCCGAGGCCGCAGCCGCGGAGAAAACTGGCGCACGCGGGTTGCTCACCGTGTTCGAAAAACTTTTCCGCGATTACAAGTATTATCTGGCGGGCTCGGGTTTGAGTCAGTTGCGGGTCACGGCCGAGCTGGTGCGCGAGCCAAAACGCGTCCTCGATCGTCTCATGGCCGAGGGCGAGAAACAGGAAGCCAAAATGCTGGAGGCCGCGGCCCGCCAGTTTGCGGAGGCCTTTGGCAAGGAACACGGCCTTGAAATTGTTTTTGACGATTCGGCCTTGCGGCGTTTGGTGGAACGCGCCCAAAGCGAGCGGATGAATATGAACGATCTCTGTGCCCATCTGTTCAAAGATTACCAATTTGGGCTGAGCTTGGTGAAAAAGAACACCGGCCGGACAAAATTTGTCCTCGGGGCCGAGGCAGTTGACGCGCCGGACAGATGTTTAAGCGAGCTGGTGGTCCAGTCGTATTACCCGACCCCGAAAGCATTCGGGGAGGAAGCTCCGGCTACAGCCACTTCGAAAGCCTGATTTCCTTTCATGAAACGCCCGCTTTTAATCACTTTGATCATCGGAATTTTTGTCGTGGTCGGAGTCAGCGCGATGCACCTCAGCTCGCAAGTGGTCCGGTTTGAAGATCGGGTCGCGGATTATATTTCTTCCTACAACGCTGCTACGCACGTCGTGCCGAAGCAATGGCAATACTTGTTCATGTCGATCCTATCTTTCGGCGTTGCGGCGTTGACGGTCACAAGTTTGCGCCGCGGCCGGATAGGTTTGCTCGCAATCGGGCTGCTGATCGAGCTGGTCGCGGTTTCGTGGATTTGCTCGCTCTACCGGGTCTTCTTTCAACCGTTACCGTCCATGTTCGCGGTCGCAATCGCATTTATCGTGGCCGATCGCTATACCGCGATCTCGCAACGCGGTCGGGCCGTGACCGCGCGTGTATTTTTCAGCGATCGATTGTCGAAAGACCAGTTCCAGCGTGTGATCAACGGCGACATTGCCTTTGATCCGGAAGCGAAAACTTACGAAACGACGGTGGTTGTTTGCGACGTCGCGAACAAATACGATCTGGCGGAAGATTTTGAGCCGCCGGTGTTCGGCAAAATCACGGAAGAGTTTATCCGCCGGGCGACCGACGCTTTCATGCAAGCGGGTGCTTATATTCAAACCGCTGATGCCGAGGGCGTGGTCGCGCTCTTTGGTTTTCCGGAAATAGATGCGCACCATGGCGATAAAGCTGTGCGGGTGGCGCTGAACGTGGTCGAACAATTCCGCCAATCCCAACTGGCCAATGGCGAAGCGAAATGCGACGTGCACCTCGGGGTGAGCTCGGGCACGATGGTGGTCGCGCCGGTCCAGAATGGCGAGCGGGCGGGATTGATCACGGGCGGTGAACCGGTTGAATTGGCGCGGCGCTTTTGCGTGGCAAACCGCTTTTATGGTTCGCGGGTCTTGATCGGACCGCGCACTTTTGAGCTGGCAAGCAGATACGTGGTCGCGCGTCCAATTGACTTTCTCAGCGGCGTGAATTCGCGCGAGCGACACGAAATTTACGAACCGCTCTGGCCGGCGGCGGAGGCCAAGCCGGAACAGTTGGCGCGGCGCGATTGTTTCTGGAACGGCGTCGTGTTTTACCGCGAGAAGCGATGGGCCGAGGCGTATTCGGAGTTTCAAAAGGCGCGCGGGCCGAACGAGGAAGACGACGCGCCGCTACAGTTATATCTCCGCCGCCTCGAGCCGCTGGCGCTGAATCTGGCCGAAATGCCGACGAGGCAGGCGTAAGCCGAGCGCGGGTCCGAGCCGGACTGGCGGTATGAGAAAAACGGAATATCCACCCGCGCTCCGCGATTTGGTCGCGCAACTTCGGCAAATGCCCGGAGTCGGTCCGCGCTCGGCCGAACGGATTGCTCTCTGGATTGTGCAAGCGCGCGGCGATCAGCCCGAACAAATTGCCCGCGCGATTTGCGAAACCCGGCGCGGAATTCACCCATGCAAGCTTTGCGGCTATTTCACCACTGACGAACTCTGCGATATCTGCTCCGATTCTTCGCGCGCTACGGAGTTACTATGCGTGGTTGAGCAACCGACCGATATTTTGCCCCTCGAAAAAACCGGCGTTTTTCGCGGGCGCTATCATTCGTTAGGCGGACGCATCTCGCCGTTGGATCATATCGGTCCGGAAGATTTGCGGATCAAAGAGCTGCTCGAGCGGGTCGAGAAAGAAAAATTTAGCGAAATCATTTTCGCGCTCGCCGTCGATGTCGAAGGCGAAGCGACGACCAATTACCTGGTCGATCTTCTAAAAGACAAATTACTCACACTCACGCGCATTGCGCGCGGGCTTCCCGCGGGCGCGGGGTTGGAATCGGCCGACGAATTAACACTGCAGCAAGCATTGTCGGGACGGACAAAGTTGTAGTGGCCGATCCGAGCTCTCCGCGGCGAGTCTTCGACCGGAGTGGCATTGTCCCCGGCGGGAGACCAAGTCCACTGCCGCTGAGGGCAGCGGTCTCGACAACATCGGCTACAATGCCGATCTTAGCGAGCGTCCCCTTTGGGGAACATGACCTTCTCCGGCGCAGCGTTGAGAGCAGCGAGTAGTTTTGGAATCAACCGGCTTTTTACGGGTCCCGCCTCACGGGGCGCCACCAGATAGCGCACGATCGCGTCGATCCAGGTCATTTCGTCGACCCGAAAGATTACGCGCGGATGTTCGCGCACTTCGAGTTCGTCCACTGGCGTGCGGGCCAGCAAATCGCGGTAGACCGAAACACGCTCCATCATTTCCTTTCCGATTTCTTCGGTGACGATGCGCTGCATTGTCTCGGCGACGAATTTCAAATCGCTCTGATACGCGACTTGAAATTTAATTTCATTCCAAATGTAGGGAAAAAGCGGCCAGGAATAATTCCAAACGATCTCATTAAGCACTTTTTCGTTCGGGAACCGGATAACACGGCCGCTCGGATGGTCACCGGAAATGTACTGACCGCCAAATTCCCAGAGCGTGGTGTCGAGATATCCGACGTCGATGACGTCACCGGTGGCATCGCCGATTTTAATTCGATCGCCGACTCGGAAAGGTCGGCGCACCAGAATGTAAATCCAGGCGATGAAGCTTTTCATCGGTGTTTGCACGGCGAGGCCAACAATGATCGAGCCGATGCCGAGCGCGGTGAGAGCGCCGTACCAATTGACGAACACGACTGAGATGACAATGACTGCAATTAACAGTCCCGCGACGAGAAGCAGAATCCGCCGCAGCGTGAAACGCGTGACGGTATCTTCAATCCGTCCGATGGCATAAACCCGCACCGCTTTCGCGGTCGCGAGAACGATAACGACGAGCGCGAAGCCTCGGAGAAAGCGCCGGCCCAGATCGACCTCCGATTGAATCAGCGGAAGCAGTTTGGTGCCGATGAGGTAGTAAAGGACGGCGCAACCGAGTAGCAGCAACCCGTGAGTGACAAACCAAAATTTGTCGGTCGTTGCGGCTTTGACTTTCTTGACCGGTTCCTTCTCTCCAGTTCGCTCCAGTTCCTTGCGGACCTCCGGCTTCTTGGAAATTTCTTCGGCGGTTTCCGTTTCAGGCATCAACTATTGAATCGCAGGCGCGCATCTGTTTGAGCGCCACGATGATGCCGAGCAAACGTGACTCTGAAGAAGCGGCGGTGATCGCGAATTTTTACTGCCAGTCCGGCTCGGACCGTTAGGCCGTTTCCAGCCAGGCGCGCAGAACTTCGGCAACGCTCCAGGCTTGTGCAATGCAGCCACCAGCCATGTGAGGTTCGCTCGCGTCAAACACTTCGCTGATCGTTCCGACGCCGTTGTCGCTTAAATGCACCGGAAAAGTCTCGAGAAATTTACGGCCAGCGGCCCGGTCGTGCGGATGAACTTTCAACCAGGCGTCGATGAATGGACCGATCAGCCAGGCCCAAACCGTACCTTGATGATACGCGCCGTCGCGCGAGCGCAGATCGCCGGCGTAAATTGGTTTGTAATTTGGATCGTCGGGCGAGAGCGTGCGCAGACCGACCGGTGTGACCAATTTTTTTTCCACGACGTCGAGCACCGAACGCCAATGTTTTGGATCGAGCGCCGGATGATCGAGCGAGACGGCGAACAATTGATTCGGCCGGCATGAGGAATCGTTGCTTGAACTGCCGTCAACATCGACAACGTCGTAAAGATAACCGCCGGTTTCGAACCAAAAGCGATTATTGAACGAAACGCGCGCGCGTTCGGCGTGCTCATCGTATCGCTGCGCGGAAGCGTCATCGCCATGTTCGCGCAACCAATTGGCCAGTAACCGGAGCGCATTGTACCAAAGCGCATTGATCTCGACTGCTTTGCCGCGGCGGGGAGTCACGACCCAATCCCCCATCTTGGCATCCATCCAGGTGAGCTGGTAGCCCTCCTCGCCTTGCACGAGCAAGCCGTCGCTTGGATCGGCGTGAATGTTGAAGCGCGTGCCGCGCAAATGATGTTCGGCGATGTCGACCAAGATAGGCAAAAGAAGTTGCAGCGTGGTGTGATCGGCAGTGCGCTCAAGGTAACGGCCGAGAGCGTGAAAGAACCAAAGTGTTGCGTCCGCGGTATTGTATCGGCCTTCCTTGGCGCCATCGGGAAACATGTTCGGAATCAAACCGTCGCGGACGTAATGGGCGAAGGTGCGCAAGATGTAACCAGCCTCGAGCAATCGACCTGTGATCAAGGTCAGGCCTTCCAGACTGATCATCGTGTCGCGTCCCCAATCCGTGAACCAGTGATATCCGGCGATCACGGTGCGGACTTCATCGCCCGCGGCGTGCGCGCGTGCGGCCTCTTCAAATCGCCCAGCCGGCGTAATGACAAATTGGTCTGCGGCAAAAACCAGCTCCGCCGGAAACCTTTGGCGCGCTTTCGGAATCGCACCATGAAGCAATCGGGCGCGGCGCTCGCGTTCGGCCGCGAGAACGTCCCCCGGACCTAAGACGCTGATGATGTCCCACGACTCGGTTGAGCCAACCAATGTCGCCGTGGTTCGCTCGGTCAGATCGACGCGAAAGTATCCCGGGCTCCAAAGCTCGCCTTCGTAGGAGTAACCACGTTGCTGCTCAATGCGATAAACAACTTGAGGAATTTTCGCTGGAGCAATGGTGAACGCGGCTTCCCGGCCATGCAGTTGCATCCGCAGCGGTGGCAGCTTTCGGCGCGCCGCGGTGATCTCGTAACGACCATCAACGGCCGTGAGTTTGTAAGGCGCGCCCAACTCCGAATCGACTGGCGCTTCATGGTGTCGAAAATGAAAAGCAGGGCGTAATTCGAGTCGTGGCGGCGTTCCTTTCGAAATCACCTGGTAGCTCACATGAACTGTGTTCTGCAAATGAGGCAGCAACACCCGCTTCTCGACCACGACCTCGCGAACATGATAAGTCCAGACGGGAAGTCCATCCTCGAGGCGGAACTCAGTTAAGTAGTCAGCGCCTTTTAGATCAAGCTGTCCGCCGGCGCGCTCTTCCGCTCCGAGAGAAACCACATCATCGCTACTGAAGCGAAGAAATTCCGATACGTGACTCCACATTACGATGCGTCCGAGAGGTCCCGGCAAGGCCGCAATGAGCAATCCATGATAACGACGCGTAACGGCGCCGGAAACCGTGCCGGAGGCATAACCGCCGAGTCCGTTGGTCACGAGCCATTCGCGGGTAAGCAAGAGTTCGCGCGACATTTGCGCGCCGTCCCACGGCATCGAACGAATGACGGGCCGGATTGTTTCAAATTGCTTGTTCATCAATCTTGGTGCCGATGGAAAAATCGCTCAGCCCCATTTTCGTGGCTTCGGTTGCTTCCTCGGTTTTTTCTCTGGGACTAATCGTAACGCCACAGTCGCTTCCGCCGGTATGGTCCAATTATCTTGCGTTGCTACGGTCGCGGTTCCGGAGCCGCCGTAACGCGCCGATTCGCTCGACCAAATGGTTTCCCATTCCAAACCGAGCGGCGGTGCGAGCAACGGCTCGGGAAGCGGCTTTAGTTCGCGGCGTTCGCCAAAATTGACCACTAGTAGTCGATCGTCGCGGTTGTCCTCGCTGAAGTAACGCAGGACGAAACTTGCCGGTCCAAGCACCGCGCCGTCCACACCATTCGGTTTCTGTTCGCGAAAACGCGAGTCTTCGCGGCGCAGCCGCATAAGATCGACATGAAGATCGTAAAGCTCCTGGTTTTTTTGGCGCTCGCTAAAATCAAGCTTGCAACTGACAAACGACGTCGGATCGGAGGGTACTGGTAAACGTTCCTGCACTTCCTTCGTGGCCAGGGACGGGAACTGCGCCAGAAATCCGAAACGCCCTTTACGAATTGCCTCGCGCATCGGACCATCGCCCACATCGGTGAAAAAGATAAATGGGGTGGAAGCGCCGAATTCCTGGCCTTGAAACAGTAGCGGCGTCCAGGGCCCGAGCAGGAGCAGAGCAGTCATCGCGCGATAACGGCCGGGTGAACTTTGAAATCGCAGGCGTTCACCCGCCGCCGTATTCGAAACTTGATCGTGGTTCTCAATGAAGGCGACAAATGCGTGCGGGGGAGAACCGAAAGCCGGGGTGCCGCGCGGTGCTTCCTGCCAGAAATAGGGTTGTCCTTGAAACAAATAACCGTACTTGGCTGCGGAAATAAATTCCTGCGGCGTGCCGAGAAAATCGCTGTAGTACGCTTCCCGTCTTCCGGTCAGGGCGACGACGGCGCTATGATGGAAATCGTCGTTCCAAACCGCATCGAGATCGTCGCCGCCTTCGCTGCGCGGCCGTACGAGTTTGGCGACCTGCCGCT
>WNGM01004713.1_pt1 | contig 10733 bp, 9 predicted proteins | sample 5400571 | NCBI WGS metagenome assembly WNGM01 (sample SAMN13153378, study PRJNA577476) | soil metagenome | isolation source: 100 cm soil or saprolite under Garry oak tree replicate 2 | place: USA:California | collected 2016-06-15 | reverse complement strand
AGCAACCGCTGCGCGATTATCTCGCCGGCCTGAAGCAGGAAGGCCAGTGGGACGGCGACCCGCCGCCCCCGCCGCTGCCTCCGGAGGTGGTCCGGGCGACGAGCGAGCGGTACCTCGAGGCGTACCGCCGGATCACGGGAAGAAAGCTGGAGATTGAAACGTGATTGGCTCCCGTCTTCCCACCCTGAAGGGTGGGCTCGGCGAATCACTGCCCTTAAGGGCACCGCAGTGCCGAGCACAGGCTTCAGCCTGTGAATACTGATGCGACTGGCTCCCGAAGGCTGGCCCTTCATCCTTCCGGGCTGGACGGTGGTGCTGCTCGGCGCATGGGTCGCGCGCGGCTCGGCGTGGCTCTGGGTGCCGGAGGGCCTGCTGCTGCTGTTGGCCGTGTGGCTGCTCGTGTTCTTCCGCGACCCCCCGCGCACCGGGCCCCGCGGGGACGGCTACGTGATCGCGCCGGCGGACGGCCGGATCGTGGACATCGCGGTGGTGGATGAGCCCATCTACCTGCACGCGCGGGCCACACGGATCTCGATCTTCATGAGCGTGTTCGACGTGCACGTCAACCGCTATCCCGCGAGCGGCACGATCGAGCTGGTCCGCTACAACAAGGGAGCATTCCTGCACGCGGCGTCCGACAAGGCGAGCCTCGACAACGAGCAGGCCTCCGTGGGCCTGCGCACGGCCCCCGGGCCGCTCCTCGTGCGGCAGATCGCGGGTCTCATCGCACGGCGCATCGTGACCGACGGCCGGCCGGGGGAGCCCGCCGCGCAGGGCGCCCGCATGGGGATGATCCGGTTCGGCTCGCGGGTGGACGTGTTCCTCGCGAGCGCGGCGCCGCACGCGGTGCGGGTCGCCGTGGGCGACCGCGTGCACGCCGGCGCCACGGTCCTGGCTGAGTACGTCGCATGAGACGCTTCCCTCGCCCCGACATGCGGCGCGTCGTCATCGTGGTGCCGAGCCTGTTCACGCTCTTCAACCTGTTCTTCGGCATCTGGGCGATGGTGCTCGCGTCCCGCGGCGAGTTCTACCGGGCGAGCTGGTACATCTTCTTCGCCGGGATCCTGGACGCGCTCGACGGGCGCGTGGCGCGCCTTTCCAAGACGGGCACGCGCTTCGGCGCGGAGCTCGACAGCCTGGTGGACGTCGTGAGCTTCGGCGTCGCGCCGGCCTTCCTCATTTATCAGCTCGAGTTCGCCGCCGGGGGTCAGGCGGAGTGGATCTTCTGCTACTTCTACGTGATGGCGGCGGCGATCCGCCTGGCCCGGTTCAACATCACGCAGGCGGGCCGCGCCAAGCGCTCCTTCATCGGGTTGCCGTCCCCGGCCGCGGGCATGACGCTCGCGACGTTCTACCCCTTCACCACGACGGAGCTGTACCAGCAGGTGTTCCGCTTCCTGCCGCGGCATCACCTGATGCAGCTCCTGATGATCCTGCTCACGATTCTGATGGTGAGCAACGTCCGCTACGCCACGCTGCCGCGCGCCGGCTTCCGCTCGCTGCGCGGCCTCTTGGGACTCGCGACCATCCTGTTTATCGTGATCTTCGGGGTGCTCGAGCACGACGCGTTCTTCTTCCCACTGGGAATCGCGTACATGGCCTACGGCGTGCTGCGGGCGACGATGCTCGGCTTCTTCTTCGAGGCCGGCGAAGACGAGGAGGCCGAGATCGCCGGGCCGATCGTGATCAGCAACGGCGAACGGGTGGACGAGGCGTACGGCCCCCCCCCTCCCAAGTCGGCCCGCGGGGTGGCTCCCCACGGCGGCCAGAGATGAGCGCGTACCGGGTCGAGGTCCGCGTGATGCCGCGCGCCGCGCTGCTCGACCCCCAGGGCCAGGCGGTGGAGCACGCCCTGCACGCCCTGGGCTTCGGCGACGTAGCCCGGGTGCGCGTCGGCAAGCACCTCGTCCTCGAGGTGAGCGCCGCGAGTCGCGACGAAGCCCTGGCGCGGGCGCGCGCGATGTGCGACCGGTTGCTCGCGAACCCGGTCACCGAGGACTACGACCTCGCGGTTGACGGAGAGCCACGTCGATGAAGCGCGTCGCGGTGATCGTGTTTCCAGGCTCGAACTGCGACGCCGACGCGCTCGTCGCCGCGCGCGACGCCGGCGGCGATGCGTATTACGTGTGGTATCGCGACACCGCCCTGAACGGCGCCGACATCGTCATCCTGCCCGGGGGCTTCAGCTACGGCGACTACCTCCGCTCGGGCGCGATCGCCCGCTTCTCGCCGATCATGGCCGCGGTGGCCGAGCACGCGCGCGCCGGGGGCCCGGTGCTGGGCATCTGCAACGGCTTCCAGATCCTGTGCGAGGCCGGGCTGCTCCCCGGGGGCCTGATGCGGAACGCCCGGTTGCGCTTCCTGTCGCGCCCCGCGTGGGTGCGGGTCGAGCGGACCGACACGCCGTTTACGGGTATGTACGAGCCCGGCGAGATCCTAGAGATCCCGATCGCCCACGGCGACGGCCGCTACGTGGCGGACGAGCGCACCGCCGCCGAGCTCGAGGCGCACGGCCGCGTCGTGTGGCGCTACGTGCGCGACAATCCGAACGGGTCGACCAATGCCATCGCCGGCGTGTGCAACGCCGGCCGGAACGTGCTGGGGATCATGCCGCACCCGGAGCGCCGCACCGCTTCGATCTTGGGCGGCCAGGATGGAGCCCGCATCTTTCACTCGATGGAGGCTCGACATGCGACGCAGCACGCTATGGATGTGCGCGCTGTTGGCGATCGCCACCTCAGGGTGTGAGGAGATCAAGAGCCAGTACACGAAGATCAAGGACACCATCGCCGCCAAGATCGCCGAGCGGCGGGGCCGCGCGCCCGCGGCGCCGGCCCAACCGGCGCCCGCTCAGGCCACACCCGAGACGCCCGCCCCCCAGCCGGCGCCCGCGACGCCGCCGGCGAAGCCGCCGCGGCGTCCGGCCATCCAGGCGCCAGAGATCTCGCGCCCCACGCGCGACACGCCGTACGACTCCCCCAACACCGGCACGATCGACCCGGGGATGAGCGAGAAGGACGTCTACTCGATGTGGGGCCCGCCGGTCGGCGTGCGGCGGCAGGGCGACATGACGTTCCTCTACTACAGGAACGGCTGCGAGTACAGCTGCGGCACGGAAGACGTGGTGTTCCTGCAGAACGGTAAGGTGGTGGACGCCGTGTTGCGCTGGCCGGGACACCGCTATAGCGGGCAGTCGTCCTCGCCCGCGGCCACGCAACCGCACCTGCGCCGGGGCGGCGACACGCTCACGGTCAAGCCACCCTCGAGCCCCTGAGCTCCCCGATGCCCGACAAGCCGAGCAAGAACGAGGAAGAGTACTTCGCGAGGCGCGACGCCGAGCTGCTGCGCCAGCAGCGCGAGGCGATGCGCCGGACGGCCGCCGAGACGGAGCGCCGGTCGCACCACATGAAGTGTCCCAAGTGCGGGTACGACCTGATCACCGGGGAATGGCACGGCGTGCAGATCGACCAGTGCACCCACTGCCATGGGATCTGGTTCGACAAGGGGGAAGCGGAGAGTCTGCTCGCGCACCCGTCGCCCAACATGATCACCCGCGTGTTCCGCATCGTGATGCGGGGCGTCTCGGGAGCGAAGATATCCGACCCGTGACGCCGGCGACGCCGTTCCCGGGCGACCCGCCGATCACGCCCGCGCTGGTCCGCGACCACAATCTCACCGCCGCAGAGTACCGCCGCATCGAGACGATGCTCGGCCGCGCGCCGACCTTCGCGGAGCTGGGCGTGTTCTCCGCCCTGTGGAGCGAGCACTGCTCCTACAAACATTCCAAGCCCGTGCTGCAGACTTTTCCGACCACGGGTCCGCAGGTGGTCCAGGGGCCGGGTGAGAACGCCGGCGTGCTGCGCCTGCCCGACGGCTGGGCCGTGGCCTTCAAGATCGAGTCGCACAATCACCCCTCCGCCGTGGAGCCCTACCAGGGCGCCGCGACCGGCGTCGGCGGCATCCTGCGCGACGTCTTCACCATGGGGGCCCGGCCGGTGGCCGTGCTCAACAGCCTGCGCTTCGGCCCCCTCGACACCGCGCGCAACCGCTACCTGTTCGCGGGCGTGGTGCGTGGCGTGGGGGATTACGGCAACTGCGTCGGCGTGCCCACGCTCGGCGGCGAGGTGGACTTCGGCGCGAGTTACGGCGGCAACCCGCTGGTCAACGCGATGTGCGTCGGGCTGCTCAAGGAGCAGGATCTCATCACCGCCGCGGCGCACGGCGTGGGCAACGTGCTGCTGGTCGTGGGCTCGAGCACGGGGCGCGACGGCATTCACGGGGCCGCGTTCGCGTCGGAGGAGCTGACGCACGAGTCCGAGCGGCGCCGGCCCCAGGTGCAGGTCGGCGACCCGTTCACCGAGAAGCTGCTGCTCGAGGCGAGCCTCGAGCTGATCGCGTCCGGCCACATCGTGGCGATCCAGGACATGGGAGCCGCCGGCCTCACCTCGTCGTCCGCGGAGATGGCGGCGAAGGGTGGCGTGGGTGTGGAGATCGATCTGTCGCTCGTTCCCACTCGCGAGCCGGGAATGACTCCGTACGAGATCCTGCTGTCCGAATCGCAGGAACGGATGCTCGTCGTGGCGAAGGCGGACCGCGTGCCCCAGGTCCAGGCGATCGCGACGAAGTGGGAGCTCGCCGCCACGCCCATCGGCCGCGTGACCGACGACGGCATGTACCGGGCCCGATGGCAAGAGCAGGTGGTTGTGGAGATCCCGGGTCGAAGACTAATCGAAGACTGCCCGGTCTATCGACCCGAGGCACGAGAAGATGCTGCTGTCGCCAAGCTGCGAGCGGCGCGTCCCTCTCCCCTCTCCCCTCTCCCTGATCCCGGGGAAGTGCTTCTAAAGCTCCTCGACTATCCCCCGATCGCGTCCAAGCGGTGGGTGTACGAGCAGTACGATTCGACCGTGCAGGCGAGCACGGTGATCGGGCCGGGGGGAGACGCCGGAGTGATCCTGGTGAGGGGCGCCGACTTCGGCGTCGCGGTCACGGTGGACTGCAACAGCCGCTACGTCCTGCTCGACCCATACGAGGGCGGCAAGGCGGCGGTCGCCGAGGCGGCGCGGAACGTCGCGTGCACCGGCGCGCGCCCGCTCGGCATCACCGACTGCCTCAACTTCGGCAGCCCGGAGCGGCCCGCCGTGTTCCACCAGTTCAAGGAGGCCTGCCGCGGCATCGCCGACGCATGCCGCGCGCTCGACACGCCCGTGACGGGCGGCAACGTCTCCTTCTACAACGAGAGTCCGGGCGGCGCCGTGGACCCCACGCCCGTCGTCGGGATGATCGGGCTCCTCACGCGGGCCGACCGGGCGGTGCCGAGTCATGCGCGCGCCGCGGGAGACGCGGTGTTCGTGTTAGGGCACACCCGGGCGGAACTCGGCGGCTCGCAGCTGTGGGAGGCCTTGTACGGGTTCACCGGCGGCGAGCCGCCGCGCGTGGATCTCGCGGCCGAGCGCCGGCTGGTCGATTACCTGGTCGCCGGGGCGGAGCGCGGGCTGTTCCGCTCCGCGCACGATTGCTCGCAGGGCGGGCTGGGCGTCGCGCTCGCGGAGGTGGCGATGGGCGGCCCGTACGACGAGACGGGCTTCGGCCTGGACATCGATCTCACCGCCCACGGCTTGGGACTTGCGGCTGTCGAGCTGCTGTTCAGCGAGTCGCAGGGGCGAGCCGTCATCACATGCCCCCCCGACCGCGCCGCCGCGGTGGCGGCGCTGGCGCAGGAGCTGGGCGTGCCGACCCAGCGCATCGGTGCGGTGGGCGTGCGGGGCGGCGTCGTGCGGCTCGGGCTGCGCGACGCGCAGCTCGCGCACCCCGTCGAACGGCTGCGCCAGGTATATTTCACGGCGATCCCCCGACGCATGGGAGACTGACGGACGGATGTGCGGCATCATCGGCGTCACCGGCGTTCCCGACGCAGCCCGCGTCGCCTATCTCGGCCTCTACAGCCTGCAGCACCGCGGGCAGGAGTCGGCGGGGATGGTGGCGGTGGACGGTGAGGGCGTCGCCCGCTCGCACCGCGGCATGGGGCTCGTCTCGGACGTGTTCAGTGAACGGGTGCTGAACGATCTGCCGGGCGACGTCGCGATCGGCCACACGCGGTACTCGACCGCCGGCACCTCCGTGCTCGCCAACGCCCAACCGATGCTCGCCCGTTACCGCGAAGGGCCCCTCGCGCTGGCGCACAACGGCAACCTCACGAATGCCGTGCCGCTCCGCTCCGATCTCGTCGCAAAGGGGTCGATCTTCCAGAGCTCCTCGGACAGCGAGGTGCTGGTGCACCTGATCGCGCGCTCCGAGGCGCGGGAGCCGGAAGACCAGCTGCTCGACGCGCTCGAGCGGGTGGAAGGCGCTTACTCCCTGGTGATCACCATCGGCCGTACGCTGTACGCGATCGTGGATCCGCGCGGCTTCCGGCCGCTCGTCCTGGGGCGGCTCGGCTCGGGCTGGGTGGTCGCGTCCGAGACGTGCGCGCTCGACATCACCGGTGCGACGCTCGTGCGCGAGCTCGAGCCGGGCGACTTCGTCCGCATCCACGGCGCGGACGTGGACGAGCTCCCCAAGCTTGCACCCAAGCCGCACCGGCGCTGCGTGTTCGAGCTGGTGTATTTCTCCCGCCCCGACAGCACCGTGTTCCACCGGTCGGTGGACCGGGTGCGCCGGGCGCTGGGGCACGCGCTGGCACGCGAGCACCCGGCGCCCGGCGCCGACTGCGTCTTCTCGGTGCCGGACTCGTCCAACGCCATGGCGCTGGGGTTCTCCGAGGAGTCGGGCATCAAGCTCGAGCACGCCCTGATCCGCAATCATTATGTCGGACGGACGTTCATCCACCCCGCGCAGGCAGGTCGCATGGCCAAGGTGAAGATCAAGTTCAACCCGGTGCGCGAGGTGCTCGAGGGCAAGAAGGTCGTGGTCGTGGACGACTCCATCGTCCGCGGCACCACCAGCCGCGCCTTGGTCCAGTTGATCCGCCAGGCGGGTGCCAAGGAGGTGCACTTCCGGGTCGCCTCGCCGCCCATCACCGGCCCGTGCTACTACGGCATCGACACACCCACCAAGAGCGAGCTGATCGGCGCGAGTCATACGGTCGAGCAAATCCGCGAGCATCTGGGGGTGGACTCCCTGGGCTACCTCTCGCTCGGGGGCATGGTGGCCGCCGCCGCCGGAGACGGCGACCCCGCAGACTTCTGCCACGCCTGCTTTTCCGGCGAGTACCCCACGGAGATCTCCGAGGATCTGGAACGGGCCCGCCACGCCGCGCCCCTGCAATCCGCCCTCACCGTGTGATCGCTCGTGCCGTCCCTCGCACGCTGGGTGTACTTCTTCGGCCCGGGCCGCGCCGACGGCTCGGCGGCGATGCGCGACATCCTGGGCGGCAAGGGAGCAGGACTGGCCGAGATGGCAAATCTCGGCCTCCCCGTGCCCCCCGGCTTCACCATCTCCGCCAAGCTGTGTCTCACCTACCTCGAGCAGGGCACGTTCCCCGACCAGCTGCATGACGAAGTCGGCCGCCACCTGAAGCAGCTGGAGCAGGCCACCCACAAGAAGTTCGGCGATCCCAAGGACCCGCTCCTCGTCTCCGTCCGCTCGGGGGCGGCGGTCTCGATGCCGGGGATGATGGAGACGATCCTGAACCTCGGCCTGAACGATGAGACCGTGCAGGGGCTCGTCGCCGGCGCGAAGAACCCCCGCTTCGCCTACGACTCCTATCGCCGCTTCGTCCAGATGTACGGCGACGTGGTGTTCGACCTGGGCAAGCAGCCGTTCGAGGAGGTGCTCGAGGAGTGCAAGCGCCGTCGCCGGGTGGCGCGCGACATCGACTTGCCGCCCGACGACCTCAAGGCCCTGGTGCACGAGTTCAAGGCGATCATCCAGGCGAAGCGCGGCGTTCCCTTCCCCGACGATCCTACCGCCCAGCTGTGGGGCGCGATCGCCGCCGTGTTCCGGAGCTGGCGAACGCGGCGGGCGGCGGACTACCGCAAGGTGCACGGCATACCGGACGACCTCGGGACGGCGGTGAGCGTGGTCGCCATGGTGTACGGGAACATGGGCGATGACTCGGGGACGGGCGTCGCGTTCACGCGCGATTGCCGCACGGGGGAGAACGTCCTGAACGGCGACTTTCTCACGAACGCTCAGGGGGAGGACGTCGTGTCCGGGGCTCGCACCCCCGAGCCGCTCGCCAAGCTGAAGCGCGGCGCGCTCGCCAAGGTCCACCGCGAGCTGGAGCGCGTCGCGGACAAGCTGGAGCGGCACTTCAAGGACGTGCAGGACATCGAGTTCACGTTCGAGCACGGCCGCCTCTTCATGCTGCAGACGCGTCGCGCCCAGCGCACCGGCCTCGCCGCCGTCCGGATCGCCGTGGATATGGTGCAGGATCGGCTCATCACGGCGGATGAAGCGGTCCAGCGGGTCCCGCCCCGGGATCTGGACCAGATCTTCCACCCCATGGTGGACCCGCGGGCCGCCGTGACCGTGGTGGCGAAGGGGCTGCCGGCATCGCCCGGCGCGGCGCAGGGCGAGGCGGTGTTCGACGCGGACGAGGCCGAGGCGCTCGCCAAGCAAGGGCGCAAGGTCATCCTGGTCCGGCCGGAGACGAGCCCCGAGGACTTCCATGGGATCGTCGCCGCGCAGGCCGTGCTGACCGCCCGGGGCGGGATGACGAGCCACGCGGCGATCGTGGCCCGCGGCATGGGCAAGACGTGCGTGGTAGGCGCGACGGAGATCGAGGTGGACGCCGCGGGCGGCCGGTTCCGCGCCAACGGGCGGGTGGTGAAGCGGGGCCAGGTGCTCACCGTGGACGGCACTACGGGGCGCGTCATCCTGGGCGCGGCGAAGCTCGTCGAGCCAACGGTGGGCGAGCACTACGGCAAGTTGATGGCTTGGGCCGACGCACGGCGCCGGCTACGCGTGCGCGCCAACGCCGACACCCCGGCCGACGCGCGGCGCGCCCGGGAGTTGGGCGCAGAAGGCATCGGGTTGTGTCGGACGGAGCACATGTTCTTCGAGGGCGACCGCATCACGGCGATGCGCGAAATGATCGTCGCTCCGGACGAGACGGAGCGCCGCCGGGCGCTCGCGAAGCTGCTGCCGATGCAGCGCGGCGACTTCGAGGGGATCTTCGAGGCGATGGCCGGCTATCCCGTGACGATCCGGCTGCTCGATCCCCCGCTGCACGAGTTCCTGCCCCACACACGGGGCGAGATCGCGCCGCTCGCCAAGGCGATGAAACTGCCGGCGGCTGCCCTCGAGCGTATCGTGGACGGGCTCACGGAAGTGAACCCGATGCTGGGCCACCGGGGGTGCCGCCTCGGCATCACCTATCCCGAGATCACCGAGATGCAGGCCCGGGCGATCTTCGAGGCGGCGTGTCGCGTGGTGGCGCGCGGCAAGCAGGTCGTGGCGGAGGTGATGATCCCGCTGGTCGCCCACGTGGAGGAGCTCCGGCGCCAGGCGGAGATCGTGCGCCGCGTGGCCCAGGACGTGTTCCTCGCCGAGGGTCGCGCCGTGCCCTACCTCGTCGGTACGATGATCGAGCTGCCCCGTGCGGCCCTGACCGCTGACGACATCGCGAAAGAGGCCGATTTCTTTTCCTTCGGCACCAACGACCTCACGCAGACGACGTTCGGACTGTCACGCGACGACGCCGGGCGGTTCCTGCCGTTCTACGTGGAGCACGGCATCCTGAAGGACGACCCGTTCCAGGTGCTGGACCAGGAGGGGGTCGGGCGGCTCATGGAGCTGGCGGTCCGGTTGGGCCGGGGCAGCCGCAACGAGCTCAAGATCGGCATCTGCGGGGAGCACGGCGGCGAGCCCGAGTCGGTGAAGTTCTGTCACCGCGTGGGGATGAACTACGTGTCGTGCTCGCCGTTCCGCGTTCCCATCGCCCGCCTCGCGGCGGCGCAGGCCGCACTCGAGGAGCAGGGCGTCATCAACCGCACCAGGGCGACGGTCTAGCGGGCGCCCCCGCCTGCGCCCGGTCCGAGCAGGCTGAAACTCGCCGCGACCAGGCTCCCGATCAGAAACGCGATGATCGCCGCCGTGCAGGCGGCTCGCTTCGGCGTCTTGAGCGCCGTCTGAATGCCGATAGCGGTGAGGATCACGCCCCAGATCGTGAAGGGGTTCACGGCCTTGAGGAAGGCCGTGAGGAAGCGCCCCGCGTCGGGCACCAGCAGGTCCAGGCCGAGCGCCGGTTGCAGGTCCGCCGGCGACGTGACGCCGCCGACGCCCTTGAGCATCAACACCGCCACGCCGGCGATGCCCAGCAGGATGCTCGTCGCCCCGGCATAGGTCACGATCGAGAGCAGCGTGGCGAACTTCGCTTCCCCGCCGACGAGCGACACGAGCACCCACAACAGCACCGTCGAGATCAGGAGGCCGATCAGGAGTCCGATCGGCGCGAAGATCACGCCCAGGATCGCAAACTTCGCGGGGTCGGGCGCGTTCGCGCCCTGGGCGGTGGGCGCCTGCGCCAGCATCGCGTGCATGGCGGCCTGCGCGTACGGCAGCGCGAGGTAGGCGAGGATCATCTGGACCACGGCGAGCCCAACGAACGGCGCGAGGAAGCGTGGTCGCTCGCCCACGCGGGTGAACACGGCCCCCGGGTCGTACAGCACCTTGACTAGATCCAGCACCGCGCCCATCGATTGCCTCCCAGGGAAGAGGTTGAGTGCGCACTACGTTAGCGCCGGACGGGAGAGAAAGCGAAGCGGGGGAAGAGGGGTCGGGGAACCCTT
>WNGM01017619.1_pt1 | contig 10736 bp, 9 predicted proteins | sample 5400571 | NCBI WGS metagenome assembly WNGM01 (sample SAMN13153378, study PRJNA577476) | soil metagenome | isolation source: 100 cm soil or saprolite under Garry oak tree replicate 2 | place: USA:California | collected 2016-06-15 | reverse complement strand
CTGTACGCAATGGGTTTCCGCCATATCTCCTAGACATCCGTAGGGGGCCGATTATGGACTTTCAATAAATAAGACGGATGATGAAATCGGCCCTCCACTGTCACCCATACGGATGTCCGGATTATTTTGTTAATTTACATTGTCGTGCACCCTACTGTCCTCAGACTTCTCCACTCGGACCAATAACAGTGGGCGAATTCTTCTTTCTGTAATGCGCGGCGCTACGCTTCCTGTCAGAAGAGCATCCAGGCCTGTTCGCCCGTGGCTGGCCAGCACGATCAGGTCAACGTTCAAGCGTTCGGCGAGGTTGAGCACCTCATGTACAACTTCGCCCCGCAGGATTTCAGCACGGGCTATGACTCCTTCCGCCTTGCAGCGAGCGACGACCTGTTCCAGGTACTCCGCTGCGCCCTCCTGTGACAGGTCAAGGACCGCACGCATGGTTGTTGGAAGCAACAGACCTAACACGGCCTGCTCGCCGGTGAGAGTTCCAGGAGTTGGGATTACCAATACAAGGTGCAGTTCCGCGCCAAAGGCTTGAGCTATCGTGATGGCAGCAGGTAGTGCTGGCTCGTGAGCTGTTGTTCCATCGAGCGGGACGAGGATGCGTTGGAGATTGAAAGGGCGTACAGTATCATTTTCTCCTGGAAACAATAGCAGGATTGATTGTGTGCCCTGCTGAAGCGCTTGCTGCGCATTGCTGCCAAAAAGGAACCCTCGTAGTCCGCCATGGCCATGCGTACACATGATGACCAGGTCCGAGTTCATCTCCTGAGCATGCTGGAAGATGCTGCGCGCTACATTACTTCCTTTGTCCTGGTGCACATGTATTTCAACCGCAATAGCAGGAGAGCGCAGTCGTGTCGCAATCTCTTCGAGATAGGCCTGCGCTTCGGCAGCATCCGACAGGTGTTGCTCTCCATGTATGGTTGTTGGAGGATGCTGCTCCAGGATATGCAACAATGTCACTTGCGCATGAAAGCGGCTTGCAATCTGTTCAACTACAGGGAGCACTGACGCCGCGAGTTGCGAGCCGTCGAGCGGAACAAGGAAACGGAGATTGCCCTGTTTTGCATGTTGTAACATTAACATCAACCTCCTGTAGGGGCTCAATTTATTGCGCCCGAGAATATCTGGTACAACAGAAAGATGTTGAGCGCGATGATCAGCCCTGCAACAATGCTCGCAAGTACCGTCGTCAGCCAATGGTTCACCAGTCCACCCATTATACTCTCCCGCCGGGTGAACTGTATAAGAGGGACAAGGGCAAATGGAATACCAAAGCTGAGGATCACCTGGCTTATGACGAGCGTTCGTGTTGGCTCCAGTCCAATTATGATGACAATCAGCGATGGCAGCATAGTAATGCTGCGCCTTATCCATACCGGGATACTCCGGCGCAGAAAGCCCTGCATAATAATCTGACCTGCCATCGTACCAACCGTTGTGGATGACAGACCAGATGCTATCAGCGAAATGGCAAACACCCAGCTTGCGGCCTGTCCCAGTAAAGGGGTAAGCGTCCTGTAAGCCTCTTCTATCGTGCCGATTTGACTCAGGCCTGCGCTATAGAATGTCGCAGCTGCCATAATCAACATGGCCGCATTGACACATCCTGCCAGACTCATCGCAATGACGATGTCAATCCTCTCAAAACGAACTAACTTCTTGAGCAGACGCGGCGAGCGAGTTACAATGCGCCCCTGCGTCAGAGCTGAGTGCAGGAAGATGACGTGCGGCATCACTGTCGCGCCGAGAATTCCCGCGGCCAACAGGATGCTCTCAGTACCATTAAATTGCGGGATAACGGCATGATATGCGATAACTCCCCACGCGGGCCGGTCAAGGATCGTCTCAATTACGTAGCATAATGCAATCACTCCGACCATAGCTGTGATTACTGCCTCCATTGCCCGGAAGCCATAACGCTCCAAACCCAGGATGGCAAACGTCACGAAAGCTGTCAAGATACCACCCCACAGCAGTGGGATATGGAACAGTAACTGGAAACCAAGAGCTGCTCCCACAAACTCAGCCAGGTCTGTTGCTATAGCCACGATTTCCGCCAGTATCCACATACCCCAGACAATGAGTTGTGGAAAATGCTCACGACACAACTCGGCAAGATTGAGGCCCGTGGCAATACCGAGCTTGGCCGAAAGCATTTGGATGAGCATAGCCATCAGGTTACTTACCACAATGACCCAGAGCAGCAAATAACCAAAGCTCGCGCCCGCTTGAATATTCGTCGCGAAATTCCCTGGGTCAATATAAGCTACACTAGCAATAAACGCTGGGCCGAGAAAAGGCAGCAGGCGACGAATGACCCCTTTATTGCTCTTTCCGCTAAGTACATCATCAGCTGCACGAATGGTACTGGCATCGCCACGCCCGATTTCAGTCGTGGTTTTCGGAGTTTCAGATGACATATTGATGTGTTCTCCTCACAAGAGGTCGCGCAGCATCTATCTATTATCGAGACTACAGGGAGATAAGCATAAATATTTTTGTGCCGTAATCGTTAACTCCATTCTGTCACATCCTTGCAAGACATTGCCTCGCCAACTTCAACACCCGGTAATACGCCCTGGCAGACAGCAGGCGAATAGAAACCTGGTCGCCCTGATGTGAGGAAAGAGTGCATCGGCTGTTGCCGTCAGATAAATTATGATGTATAAAATGGATGTGATGTTTTATAAAGAGCAGACGACTACTCCTGGAGGCTCCCTGTGATTCCAACCCTCCACATCCATTTGCTGGGTGACTTCCGGCTGGTGTCGGGCGAGACACCGATGACAACGGTCACCGTTCCCCTTTCACATTCATATCAAAGGAGAAAAACTATGCGCACACGCGCTGCTGTGATCTATGAAATGGAGAAGCCCCAGCCTTACGCTGAGACACGGCCTCTGGTGATCGAGGAGGTAGAACTGGAGCCGCCTGGCCCAGGCGAGGTGCTGGTGGAAATTGTGAGTGCAGGCCTCTGCCACTCTGACCTTTCCACAATCAATGGGACGATCCCCCGTCAGTTGCCAATGATTCTGGGCCATGAAGCCAGTGGGATTGTGCGCGAGGTGGGGCCTGGTGTCATGAGCGTGAAGCCGGACGATCATGTCGTGTTTTCCTTCGTGCCCACTTGCGGTCATTGCCTCTACTGTGCGATTGGCAGACCAGCCCTGTGTGAAAATGGAACCAAAGCCAACAACGCCGGTACGCTGTTGAATGGAGGGGTGCGTTTTCGTCAGCCAGGCGGACAGCCCATCTTTCATTACCTGGGGGTCTCAGCCTACTCACAGTACACCGTGGCGGCACAGGAGTCGCTGATTCCTATTGAGAAAACGATTCCCCTCGACAAAGCGGCCCTCTTTGGCTGTGCCATCCTGACCGGTGTGGGTGCCGTCATGAACACGGCCCAGGTGCATCCAGGCGAGCCCGTCGTCATCTTTGGGCTGGGCGGGGTGGGCTTGAGTGCCTTGATGGGGGCTAAGCTCGTGGGAGCCTCGCCTCTTGTCGCCGTGGACGCGCTTCCTGCCAAGTTTGCATTGGCCAAACGTCTGGGAGCCGATGTCACCGTGAATGCGACCGAAGGTGACCCCGTGGCTGCCGTGCGCGACGTAACGGGCGGGGGTGCTGAGTATGCCTTTGAAGCGGTCGGCAATGCGAATGTGCTGGCGCAAGCTTACAAGGCTACACGGCGCGGTGGGAAAACGATCAGTATCGGGATAGCACATCCTAAACAGCAGCTTGCGATCCAGGCTCTCTCCCTCGTCACACTAGAGAAAACGATCCAGGGCTCCTTTATGGGGTCAGCCGTACCACTCCGCGATATTCCACGCCTGATCAACCTGTACCTGGCGGGCAAATTGCCGGTGGACGAACTCCTCAGCCCGTCTATCACACTGGACGAGATTAATGAAGGCTTTGATCGCCTGGCACAGGGAACAGTAGTACGGCAGTTGATCCAATTCTTCTATATGCTTCCAAGATGATTATGCGGCCTGAGCGAGAGACAGAGGAGCATCTTGATCCTTGTCTGGTGCAAATGGACTCCCGATATGCCGAAGGAGCGCTGCGGGAGCCTGGGCCAGCGCCTGAAAATGCTGCTCCACATCCGCCAGCAGAAGCTCAAAAGTGCTCCGGTGATGATTATGCGTCACGACCCGTCGCGAGACCCGCCAGAGCCATTCGATGCGGTTGGAGTCAGGATCATAAGCGGGCGTATACACCAAGTATAAATGCTCCTGGAACTCGGTGAGCATGCGGCGCACAAGAAGAGAGCCAGCCGAGGTGTGGGTCTTGAGATTGTCGGCAATCACGATGGCCACCCGTCCCCGCTGCTTTGAGCGAGCCACGGCAGCACGCACTTGCTCACAGAACACATCAGCCGTGCGTCCCGGAGCGACTCGGCCATCGAACCAGCCATCACGCCAGTCGACCAGGCCAAAGCCATAGACCTTGCGATTATCCCCAGGCGCTTCGACCAGGCGCTGCCCACGCCGACCCTTGCAACACCACACACGCGTGAGGGTCGGATGAAAGGCCACTTGCATCTCATCTTGCAGATAGAGGTCAGCTTGCGGCAGGAGTGCGAGCAACGCTGGCAGGTCGACGGGAAGCTGACTCCACAGATCAGCCTCGACTAAGTCATGCACGGGTAGAGGTTCGGGTACTGTGGTACCGGCTAAGAGCACCTCTACCCGCAGGCGTTTCCCACGTAGTCGGCCTTCTGCTCAGCTTTGCGCCTCAAGGTCCAGGTGGGGCGTTTGCAGACGTAGTCATGGGCATGTAAGTACACGCGCACCGTCTCCTCAGTCACCTGAATACCCGTTTGCTGACCTAAGTAGTCAGCGAGTCGCTCGGTGGTCCAGTTGGCCGTGTCCTGTCCCACTTCATGGGGATCCACCTCGATCACGCGGAGTAGTTCGGCTTCCCAGGCAGCCGTGACCGTTCGCTCTCGGCCTGGGGCGGTGCGCCGCGGCACGGCATCCAATCCGCCCGTTAAGAAGCGTTTGAGCACACGCACCACGGTGTCCTGACTGCGCAGCACATGGTGGGCGATCTGGCTCGACGTCTGGCCCCGCAGCGAGAACAAGAGCATCTGGTGGTGCAACTCGGTCAGCGTCAGTTCATCTATTGGAGGGAGGGTTATAGGAGTGGTCATCTCTTCTACCTTTCTTCGATCTTCCACTTTTCTCCCTCTTATTGTATCACACCTCCGCATACTTTACCTGGAAGCATATAGGAGATATGGCGGAAACCCATTGCGTACAGCGAGGCATATATGCCGTTCCTTTCGAGAAGCTCGGCATGTGTGCCTTGTTCTACGATACGGCCTCCCTGCAGCACAACGATGCTATCGGCTCCCTTGATGGTTGAGAGACGGTGAGCAATTACGAGAGCAGTACGTCCGTGTAACAATCGTTTTAAGGCTTGCTGTACCAATAACTCCGTAAAGGTGTCAATATTGGCCGTGGCCTCGTCGAGAATCAATATGCGCGGATCGGCCAGCAGCGCGCGGGCGAATGAGATGAGTTGGCGCTGGCCCACACTGAGATTACGACCTCGTTCACGGATGGGTGTCTCATAGCCCTGCGGTAGTTGTGTGATCAGGTCGTGTACTCCCACGGCGCGAGCAGCTTCTGCTACCTCTTCATCGGTCGCCTCGAGGCGACCGTAGCGTATGTTGTCACGGATTGTGCCGGTGAACAAAAATGGCTCTTGTAGCACAACCCCGATCTGGCTGCGCAAGGAGTGCTGCGTCACGTCACGCACATCGTAGCCATCGATCAGCACTGAACCTTCCTGGATATCGTAGAAACGCGCGAGCAGCCCGGCAATGGTGCTTTTTCCTGCACCGGTCGGCCCTACAATAGCGACAGTCTGACCAGCCTTCATGTGCAGGTTGAAGTCCCGCAACACTGGCAGGTCATGGGTGTAGCCGAAGGTTACATCACGGAACTTCACCTCACCGTGTATCTGAGGCAGCTTCTGCGCGTCGGGCTTGTCCTCTATGTCGACAGGCGTATCCAGGATTTCAAAGATACGCTCGGCAGCGACACCTGCCCTTTGCAGTTGCGTGTACTGCTGGCTTATTTCGCGGATAGGGTCAAAGAAACGGTTGATGTAGAGGGTGAACGCAACAAGAACACCCACTTTGAGGGTCCCCTGCGATACCAACACGCCTCCATAGAGGACCGTAATCGCAATTGCCATGGCAGCCACGACCTCCACAAGGGGCAAAATGAGCGCTGCTACGCGGCTGGCCTCAAGATTGGTATCGCGGTTATAGGCATTTAGCTCGTCAAACTCGGTGCGGTTGCGCTCTTCTCGCGCAAGGCTTTGGATCACGCGCATGCCGGAAATGTTCTCTTGCAGCGTTGCATTGACCACCGAGATAGCGGCGCGTGTTCGCCTGAAGGAACGCTGAGCGGAGCGCTGCCAGAAAGCGGCGATCAGGAACATGATTGGCAAGACCGTAAATGAGAGCAAGGCCAGTGTTACATTCATCAGGAGCATCGCTACTATGATTCCTATGAGGGATACGAGTGAACCAAGCATCGAGAGCAGTCCGGAACTCAGCATCGACTCTAGCACATCTATATCGCTCTGCAAACGTGACATGACACGTCCGATTTGTGTGCGGTCGTAGAAACTGAGTGAAAGTCGCTGCAGGTGTGTGAACATGTCGGAACTGAGGTTGTAGAGTATTTGCTGCCCGGCCCATGACATCGTCCATACCTGCCAGTACTGCGCTTGCCACATCAAGATGTTTACGATGATCAGAACGATTACGGTAATTGCGAGGCCTCTCAAATCATTATGGCTGATGGATTGGTCGATGGCCACGCCTATCAGGAAGGGGTTTGCCAGGTTGAGCGCTGTATAGAGCAACATTAGAGCCACACTCACCAGGGTCCAGCCCTTGTAGTGGGCGACGTAAGGACCGAATTTTTGTATGATGTACCAGTCAAAATTCTTTGATACGTTCTCGTCTGCTCCTTCCAGGCTGTTTTCGCGCCAGCGGTGGCGCCGGCCATGGATGGTGTAAGAGCTTTGTTTCATCGTATTGCCTCCCGCTTCTGTTCGGGAGAAGAGGTCAACATGCGTACTTCAAATTCTTCCTGCTCGCGCAACTGCAAATCGTAGAGCCTGGCATAGGGGCCGCCTTGTGCGAGCAGCGTCTCATGGGTTCCACGTTCTACAATTCTGCCTTTTTCCAGCACCAGGATCTGATCGGCGCTTTTGATTGTGCGCAGGCGAGATGCGACCACAAAGGTGGTGCGGCCTCGCATTACCGCATCCAGGGCTTGCTGAATGAGATACTCTGTTTCCATGTCAACGCTCGAAGTCGAGTCGTCGAGCACGAGTATGCGGGGGTTAAGGAGCAGTGTACGCGCTATAGCCAAGCGTTGTTTCTGACCGCCTGAGAGCGTCACGCCACGTTCTCCAACCCAGGTATCGTAACCGTCTGGCAATCCACTGGCGAAATCATGGAGGCGGGCTATTTTGGCAGCTGCAATGATCTGTTCGTCGGTTGTATTGGCAACACCGTACGCGATGTTATCACGCAGCGTCGCATTGAACAGGAAAACGTCCTGTAATACCAACCCTACGTTGCGTCGCAGAGAAGTTTGAGTCACCTCGCGTATATCCTTTCCATCGATCGTGACACGACCGCTCGCTGCTTCATAGAAGCGAGGCAGCAGGTGCAATATCGTACTTTTACCGCTTCCCGTAGCGCCCAGAATGGCGATTACTTGACCTGGTTGTGCATCTATCGTGATTTCTTGTAGCACTTCTGGCCCGTTTCCATAGGCAAAGGTAACGTCTTCAAGGCGAACATGGCCCTGCACCCGTTGTAACGCTTTTGCCCCAGGCGCATCGGTGATGGCTGGCTGAGTATCAAGCACACCGAAGATGCGTAAGCCACCTGAGAGGCCGCGCATAAACCAGGTGACCATGTAGCCGAAGGAACGCACAGGAGTGCCCAACAAGAGTATGTATTGCGTGACGGCTACAAGCACACCGAGGCTGAGTTGATGACCGATTACGGCAATGCCTCCTATCCATATGATCAGTACTGTGACTATGTTGAGTACGAGAACCATCAGCGGCTGATTCCATGCCGATAGTCGCATGGCACTCATGTTGAGCGCTCTCACCTCGCGGTTTTTGGCCTCGTATTTGGCTATCTCGAAATCTTCGCGGGCGCACTACAGTGGCACTTGTAGAAGAACAGAGGGAGGCAACGCCCACTACAGTGGCACTTGTAGAAGAACAGAGGGAGGCAACGCCGTAGCATCGCCCAAAAAGAAAAGGGGCTAGGCCAGGTGTGATTGCAGCTCTGCTGCCGCCTGCTCCAGGGCAGCAATGGTCAAGGACTCAGTCGCGCCAAGACGGATGTTGTAGGTGTGATTGCGGATCTGCCGATGCGCTCGCCAGGCGCATCCAGGAACACGCTCTTGCTCACGATGAGCGGTGAAACGACCAGATTGGCCCACAAAGCGAAAGGACGAACGGGTCGCCAGCCAGGCAAACCACTCCGTGGAATCTGGCTGAAAGGTGAGCAACCCGTGCTCGGGACAGATGATCATGTAGCCCCCATGCGTGCCATACTCGACCAGCGGTAAGACGTGAACGGGTGCGGCTCGCCGCTTGGCTGAGGAAAAAGTGGCTGAACCTGATCGAGGAGTCGCGCGAACAGGAGCGGGTTCACCCACCATCGCAGCAGGCTCTTCTTGAGCAGGAGAACCCGAGACTGGAACTGGGTGCAGGAGTTGTGTCAGTTCGGTCAGGCGCTCCTGCAAGACCACGATCTGGGCAGAGAGCTCCGGGATAGTTTGCAGGACGTCGAGAAGCTTGCCCGAAAGCGGAGGCGGCTCCTGTAGCTGAAGGGCCTGAACAGGGAGAGGCGCGGCCTCTGGGCAATCAGCCAGGATGCGGTGATGAGCGGTCGCGATCTGGCACAAGTGCGAAGCTGTGATCCCCTTGATGCGAGCATCGGTGGGATGTGCCAGGAAAGGGACATGAGCCAAGTCCAGCCAACGGCGCAGCGTTTTGGGATCAATGGTGAGCAGACGACAACAGTCGGACAAAGTGACAAGAACGACCAACGGCCAAGGCATTTCCAGGGAATTGTCCCGAGAGATTTGCAGGGAGTTATCCTCAGAAATCTCCAGGGAGTTATCCTCAGAGATCTCCAGGGAGTGTCGAAGAACAGAGCAGACTATCCTGCTTTCTCGCGACGCCTGCGATGATAATAGCCCGCCCAGTATTGATGCGCTCGTCGAAACCTCGACCACTGACAAATCAGAGGTGCAGAAGAGGGGGCGGGCCAGATAAGACGAGCCAGCAAATGACGAACTTCTGAGGTGGTGAGAGGGATGAGTGTCGGTGAGGAAGCTGAAGCCTCTGGCTGGCAAGGCTGACAGCTGTCCTGGACACAGATGCTCAGCAGAAAGGCTGCGGCGAGCATGACAAGAGTCATATGGCGGTACCAACCGAGGTAACTACGCACTTCATACTGATCGAGGCCCAGATCTTTGGCGTTTTCCAGGTCGACCTCAATCGACCAGCGTGCTCCGATCGCCAGAACCATGGTTTGCAGGGTGGTCCCAGGCGGTGCGAAGACCAGATAATAGGCCTTTTCGAAAGGCGCGTCCAGGCAACGGCGGATCACCAGCCAGTGGCAGGAGTCCACGGTGCCGTGAAGGACCTGAGGCAGGATGGCCCAATCAAAGAGCCTCTCGCCTTTGGTACCCTGACTCATCGAGAGGCGCTGCCAGTCCTCTTTACCCAGCACCTGCTGCTCGATGCTTGCTGCATCGCACAGCCTGTATCCCTGGGAAGTCTGAACACAGACGACTTCATTGGCCGGGACAGCCAGCGCAAAGGGGAACCCTTGCGCTTCCAGGAAGACGCGCAAGTCGGTGCTGTGTCCGTACACGGTATCGGCGACCACCCAGCGGATCGGCAGCCCAGCGGACTGTGCCCGGTGGACCATCTGCAGAGCCAGTTCGGGTTTCGTCTGGAAGGTGAGGTGCTCGGGGATGTGAGCGGCTTGCCTGCGTACCGGATCATCGCACCAGTCTTCCGGCAGATATAATGCGCGGTCGATGAGGGTGTGTCCTGTGGCCGTGACGTAGGAGAGGAAGACGCCCACCTGGCAGTTTTCAACGCGCCCAGTGCATCCGCAGTACTGGTGCCCAACGCCAGCGGAGTGCTTGCCCCGTTTGGGGAAGCCGCTTTCATCGATCACCAACACCGGAAAGATGGCAGCGGGCTCAGGTGGCGGGTGCAAGAACTGGCAGACCTGTGTACGCAGAACATCGCGAACCCCGTCCTGGTCCCAGACCGCACGCGAAAGCAAGCGCTGGATACCATAGGGACGTGCTTGTCTGGCGTGTTCAGCGATCTGCCAGCCGTTTTTTCGGGGAATCTCGCTGAGAATGGCTTGCAGATAGAGCAAGGCGTGGTGATAGGGTTCGGGACGCGCAAAGTAGGGAGCCAGGCGCTGATGGAGCTGACTCAAAGCCAGAGGCCATTTTCCTATCTGTTGCAGAGATGGTCTGAGTTCTTGGTCTGTGGTATGGTGGAGCAGCTTCATACGCTTCTCTTTCTGATGGAGACCTCTTCAAAGAGTTTTCGTTCTTTTAGAGTGTCACATCGAGATCAAGAACTGCATGAAGCGTTTTTTGTTGCGGAGAATGGATCAGGTTAGAAGTGCCACTGTAGTG
>WNGM01008484.1_pt1 | contig 10740 bp, 9 predicted proteins | sample 5400571 | NCBI WGS metagenome assembly WNGM01 (sample SAMN13153378, study PRJNA577476) | soil metagenome | isolation source: 100 cm soil or saprolite under Garry oak tree replicate 2 | place: USA:California | collected 2016-06-15 | reverse complement strand
AGACGTTTTGCAGGCCCTCCTCCTCGAGCATCGCGAGCGATTCGCGCAGGCCGTAGAGCAGGTTGGTCGCCGGCGTGTAGGGGAAGTAGCCGCTCTTGTTGTTGGAAAGCATCTCGTCCCAGGCCCAGTACGAGCGCGGGAGCGCAGCCGATCGCGACGCCTTGCGCGCCTTTTCACTCACGCAATTGAACGACAAGCCGGGCGGCAGCATCAAGCCTTTCTGCGAGCCCGCGACAGTGACGTCCACGCCCCACTCGTCGTGGCGGTAGTCGATCGAGGCGAGCGAGGAGATCGTGTCGACCATGTAGAGCGCGGGGTGTCCTGCCGCATCGATCGCCTTGCGTATCGCGCAGATGCGGCTCGCGACCCCGGTCGAAGTCTCGTTGTGCACCACGCACACGGCCTTGGTCCGGTGCTCGCGGTCATCCCGGAGCCTCGCCTCGACCGCAGCCGGATCGACGCCGCGGCGCCAGTCGGTGGGGACGAGGTCGACCGAGAGGCCGAGCTTGGTCGCCATCTTGTGCCAGAGAGAGGCGAAATGGCCGGTTTCGAACATCAAAACGCGGTCGCCCGGCGAAAGCGTGTTGACGAGCGCCGCCTCCCAGGCGCCGGTGCCCGAGGCGGGATAGATCACGACGGGTGCTTTGGTCTGGAACACGGCCTTGAGGCCTTCGAGAATCTCCAGCCCCATGCCGCCGAACTCGGGGCCGCGATGGTCCATCGTAGCGCGGTCGATCGCGCGCAGAACCCGATCGGGCACGTTGGTCGGTCCGGGGATCTGCAGGAAATGGCGTCCGCTCCGGTGCGTCATGACTTGCTCGCTGATCGTGGAAGGACGGCTAGTTTATCGGAAACGCTCCCGGCTTCCATGATCTAGCTCAAGGCTGCGGTATCATGGAGCACGCGGTTCCAAGGAATCCCCATGGCGCTTAGCATCGACATCATCTCCGACGTCGTCTGTCCCTGGTGCTTCATCGGCAAGCGCCGGCTCGAGTCCGCGCTCAGGCTTTATCGCGAGCGCAAGCCCGGCTCCCCTGAACCGAAAGTCACCTGGCATCCGTTCCAGCTGAATCCCGACCTGCCCGCCGAGGGCGTCGACCGCGACCAGTACGTGAAGCGCAAGTTCGGCGCCGACCGCGCCGGGCAGGTCTACGGCCGCATCACTGCGGTCGGGAAGCAGGTCGGCATTGCGTTCGACTTCACCAAGCTGACGCGCCAGCCCAACACGCTCGCCGCGCACAGCCTGATCGCGCTCGCGATGGACTCGGGACGGCAGGACGCCATGGTGGAGGCCTTGTTCCGCGCGTTTTTCCTGGAGGGCAGGGATCTGACTTCCGCCGATGCGCTTGCCGAAGTCGCGGCCGGCGCGGGTCTGGACGCGGGCGAGGCGAAGGCGTTCCTGGCGAGCGGGCGCACGCGCGCGCATATCGAGGCCGAGGACAAGCGGGCGCGCAAGCTCGGCGTCGAAGGCGTGCCGTTCTTCATCTTCAACGAACGGATCGCCGTCTCGGGCGCGCAGGAGCCCGAAGCGCTGCTCGACGCCATGCTCGAAGCGGAGAAAGAGCCCGCGCCTTCCGCGGCGCAATGAAGCGGCGATTCCGATGGATCGCCCGCCGGCCAAAGCCTTCCCGGTTTCGTTCCATCCGCGCGCCGGCGACGCCGCGCTCGCGCGGCGCCTTTCGCGCGAAATCGAAGGCGAAGTCCTCTTCGATCCGGCGAGCCGCGGCCGCTATTCGACCGACGCCTCGATCTATCAGATCGACCCGGTGGGCGTGGTCGTGCCGAAGACCGAGCAGGACGCCAAAGTCGCGCTGCAGATCGCCGTCGAGGAAGGCGTTCCGGTGCTGCCGCGCGGCGCGGGCAGCTCGCAGTGCGGCCAGACGGTGGGCGCCGCGCTCGTCATCGACCACAGCAAATTCCTCACCAGGATCGTTTCCTTCGACAAGGAGGCCGCCACCGCCGTGGTGCAGCCCGGGGTCGTGCTCGACGGCCTGAACGCGCAGCTGCGGCGGCACGGGCTGTGGTTCCCGGTGGACGTGTCCACGAGCGCGCAGGCGACGCTCGGCGGCATGGCCGGCAACAACTCCTGCGGTTCGCGCTCGATCCGTTACGGCAACATGGTGCACAACGTACTCGGCATCGACGCGCTGCTCGCCGACGGCAGCGAGCACCACTTCGCCGCGGTGCCGGCCGATATTTCGCGCCTTTCGGGCGACGCTCGCTACGTAGAGCTCGCGAAGAAGGTGCGCGCCATCGCGGAGCGCGAAGCCGGCGAAATCGAGGCGCGCTGGCCGAAGGTGCTGCGGCGCGTGCAAGGCTACAACCTGGATTGGGTGCGGCCCGCGGGCGAATGGAACTTCGCGCAGCTCCTGGTCGGCTCCGAAGGCACGCTCGCGTATTCCAAGCGGATCCATCTGAAGCTCTCGCCCCTGCCCCGGTTCAGGACTCTGGGCGTGTGCCATTTCCGCACCTTCAGGCAATCGATGGAAGCGCCGCAGCACATCGTCAAGCTTGGGCCGACCGCGGTCGAGCTGGTGGATCGAACGATGATCGGCCTCGCGCGCGGCAACCCGGCGTACCGCGCAGTCGTGGAGAAATTCGTCCGGGGCGATCCCGACGCGATCCTGCTGGTCGAGTTCGTCGGAGACGATCGCGACGGGCCGGCCGACAAGCTCGAGCGGCTGGCCGCGCTCATGGCGGACCTCGGCCATCCGGGCAGCGTGATCCGGATCATCGACGCCGCGCTCCAGCGGGACGTGTGGGACGTTCGCAAGGCCGGGCTGAACATCATGATGTCGATGAAGGGCGACGGCAAGCCCGTCTCCTTCATCGAGGATTGCGCAGTCCCGCTGGAAAAAGCACGGCACGCAAGGCACCTGGTACGCCCACGCCTCGGTCGGAACGCTGCACGTGCGGCCGATTCTCGACATGAGGAAAGACGGTGCCGGGAAAATGCGGGCGATCGCCGAGGAAGCCTGCGCGCTGGTGAAAAAATACAAGGGCGCCGCCTATTCGGGGGAGCACGGCGACGGTCTGGTGCGCTCGGAGTGGATAGCGCCGATCATCGGTGAACGGCTTGTGCGCGCGCTCGAGGAGATCAAGAACCTTTTCGATCCGAAGGGCCTCTTGAACCCTGGAAAGATCGTGCGGCCGTCGAAACAGGATGACCGGACGCTTTTCCGCTTCAAGCCGGGATATGCGGCCGAACGACTGGATACCGTGCTCGACTGGGGCGAGTGGAGCGTGCCGGGCGCTGCGAGCGAGGGCTTCGCGGCGGCGGTCGAGATGTGCAACAACAACGGGCACTGCCGCAAGTTCGACGCCGGAACCATGTGCCCGTCCTTCCGCGCCACCGGCGACGAGCGGCACCTCACCCGCGGGCGCGCCAACTCGCTGCGCCTTGCGCTCTCCGGCCAGCTCGGTCCCGATGCCTTCACCTCGGACGAGATGTACGACACGCTAGCTCTGTGCGTGTCCTGCAAGGGCTGCAGGCGCGAATGCCCGACCGGCGTGGACATGGCGAAGATGAAGATCGAGTTCCTGCATCACTATCACGCTCGCCACGGCTACTCGCTGAAGGACAAGCTGATCGCCTACCTTCCGCGCTACGCCCCTCTGGCCTCGCGCTTCCCGCGGACGGCGAACGCGGTCCAGAGGATGGGCAAGCGCGCTTTCGGCTTCGCAGCCCAGCGCTCCCTGCCGAAGTGGCGCCGCTCGTTCCTCGCCTCGCTGCGCCGATCGAGCAGCGACGGGAAGGCGGGCGAGGTCGTGCTCTTCGTCGACACGTTTAACAACTACTTCGAGCCGGAAACCGCGCGCGCCGCTCTCGCAGTGCTCGACCGGGCGGGCTACGGCGTGCATATCGCCGGGGCAGGCGACGCCACCAACGAAAATGCGCGGCCGCTGTGCTGCGGGCGCACTTTCCTCGCGGCGGGAATGGTCGAGCAGGCGAAGGCCGAGGCGCAACGGGTGCTGGCCGCGCTCGAGCCCTACGTGGGACGCGGAGTCGATGTCGTCGGCCTCGAGCCTTCCTGCCTTCTGACCCTGCGCGACGAATTCAAGGCGATGCTCCCGGGCGGCGAGAGCGACGCGCTCGCCGCGCAGGCGCTGCTGTTCGAGGAGTTCCTCGCGCTCGAACACGAAGCCGGCCGCCTCGCGCTCAAGCTCAAGCCGCTCGCCGAAAAGCGCGCGCTCCTGCACGGCCACTGCCACCAGAAGGCTTTCGGCTCGATGCCCGCCGTGCAGCGGACCCTGTCGCTCGTTCCTGAGCTGAAGGTCGAGACGATCGAGTCCTCCTGCTGCGGCATGGCCGGCAGCTTCGGCTACGAGGCCGGGCACTACGCGGTCTCGATGAAAATGGCCGAGCTCGCACTGCTTCCCAAGATCCGCGCCACGGGCGAGGACACGCTCCTCGTCGCCGACGGCACCAGTTGCCGCCATCAAATCGCCGACGGCGCGGCGAGAGAGGCCGTTCACGTCGCGCGGGTGCTGGCCCGCGCCCTTGCCTAGAAGCGCCCGCTCCGGATGAACCTCGAGGGCGCGCAGGCGGCGCTCGCCCTTGCGTCGATCGCTTTCGCCGGCGGGTTCATCCAGGGTCTCACCGGGTTCGGCTCGGCGCTGGTCACCATTCCGCTCGCCTCGTTTTTCGTTCCGCTGCCCTTCGCGCTCGCCGTGTTCGCGGTGGTGGACTTCGCGAACGGCCTGAGGCTTGGGCTGGAAAATCCGCGCAACGCGGTGCTCGGGGACATCGCGCGCATGGTCCCGCTCATGATCGCCGGGATCGTCACCGGCACTACGCTGCTCGTCAACCTGCCGCGCAACGCGTCGCTCGTCGCGCTCGGGGCCTTCGTCCTCGGCTACGCGATCTACAGCCTCGCCCGGCGCGGCGCCACGGCCACGGTGAGCCGGCATTGGGCGTTTTTCGCGGGCTTCTGCGGCGGCCTTTCGGGAACGCTCTTCGGGGCGGGAGGACCGCCTTACGCGATCTATCTCTCCCACCGTTCGCTCACCAAGGAACAGTTCCGCGCGACCATGACCCTCACCACGATCTTCAGCATCGGGCTGCGCCTGGTCGCGTTCGCGGTGACGGGCCTCTTGATGCAGGACGGGGTGTGGCTCACCGCGGTCGCCGCGATCCCGGCCGGGCTTCTCGCGGTCTACCTCGCGTCGCGGATCTTCCGCGTGATCTCGCGCGAGATGGTGATGCGCGCGGTGGGGATCCTGTTGCTCGCGAGCGGCGCGTCGCTCATTGCGCGCGGGCTCGCTTGAGAGTTTCTTAAGCCCAGAGTGACATACTCATTCGCGAATGTTTAGCGACGTCGCGAGGCGTTTGTAAAGCTCGTACTGCTCGCGAACGAACTTCTCCGTCTCGGCGGGCGAGCGGATCGCGGGGATGCCGCCGATCCTAGCGTTGCCCGCGAGCCAGTCGGGGTCTGACGCGAGTTTGCCTAGCACCTCGGTCCACCTGTCTACTACCGCCTTCGCTATTCCTGGCGGGCCCATCAGCGCGCTCCAGCCGGCAATGCGCTCCATGTCCGGCCAGCCGAGCTCGCGCGAGGTCGGCACGTCGGGCAGGTCGACGAGCCGCTGCGGTGTCGTGACCATCAGCGCGCGCAGCGTTCCAGACTTAAGGTGCGCGATGAAGGTGGGCAGGTTGTTGCACGCGAACTGGACCTGCCCGCCGAGCAGCGACGTGGTCACCTCGCCGCCGCCCTTGTAATGAATGCCAATCGCATGATCTTTGGTGAGCCCGGCGAGAGTGAACAGGTACTGCGGACCGAAGTTCTGGATGGTGCCGATGCCCGAAGTGGAGAAGTTGAGCCTGCCGGGGCTCTCGCGCATCTGCTCGACGAGCCCCCGCATCGACCTGATCGGCGAATCGCGTTTGACGGCGCAGACGTAGGGATTCACCTCGAGCAGCGACAGCATCGTGAACTCGTTCCATTGGTACGGCACCTTGGTATCGACCGCCGGCAAGATCGCGTGGGAGGCAAGGCGCGCGATGAGCAGAGTGTAGCCGTCGGGCGCCGCCGTCCTTACCGCCATCGAGCCGATTGATGTTGAGGCGCCCGGCCGGTTCACTACCAAGATCGGCTGATTGTTGAGAAATTTCTGCGCGTGCTGTGCGAGGTTTCGGCCCGAGAGATCGGCGTCGCCACCTGCGGCAGCGGGCACGATGAAGGTGATCAGCTTCGAGGGATACTGCGCGACAGCCGGAAGCCCCAAAAGGGCAAGAATTCCTGCTGCCGCGGACAATCGGATGGGTTTTCGCATGGCTTCCCTTTTCTGCGAACGGCTTTGCAGCTTGTGCGCGCGTCAAGCTCCGTTCGAGTATCACGGAACACCGGAGCCTGCGGCGCCGTTAGAGATCTGCTGTGCAAGCTCCGCCTGTCAGGCGGGGATGTCGGGATCGAGCTGTCTCTCGATCCAGGAAATCTGGTCCTTGAGGAGAAGCTTGCGCCGCTTCATGCGGGTGAGGGCGAGCTGATCGTGGGAGGGGTCGTCGGCGATCCGGTGAATTGCGGTGTCCAGGTCTCGGTGCTCGAGCTGCAGCTCGTGCAACCGCTGCCTCATCTGCGCCTGCATCTGATCACCTTTCGTTTCGATCATGGCACGCTTTTATTTTAGACTTTATTTTAGACCTTTTGCGGCCTGCGCCAAGTCCAAACGAGCATGCCGATGCCGATTGCGATCATGGGCGCCGACAGCCACTGGCCCATGGACAGGTTGAGCGCAAGAAGCCCAAGAAAATCATCGGGCTCGCGAAAGTATTCGACCGCGAATCGCAATGTTCCGTAGCCCAGGAGAAACGCACCCGACACCGCCGCCGTGGGCCTCGGCTTCGAAGAATAGATCCACAGGATCACGAACAGGAGCACCCCCTCGAGGCCGAACTGGTAGAGCTGCGAGGGGTGGCGCGGGAGCGGCCCGGCACCGCGGAACAGCATCCCCCAGGGCACATCGGTGACCCGGCCGTACAGTTCGCCGTTGATGAAATTGCCCAGCCGCACCGCGGCGAACGCAAGGGGGGCCAGCGGCGCAAAGAAATCCGTGACCTCGATCCAGCGCAGGCCGTGCTTTCGCGCGACCCACCCGATCGCGAGCAGCACGCCGAGGAACCCTCCGTGAAAGGACATGCCCCCGTGCCAGACGGCGAAGATCTCCAGCGGATGGGAGAAGTAATACGCCGGCTTGTAGAAGAGCACGTATCCGAACCTGCCGCCGAGCACCACGCCGAGCACGCAGAAGAACAGCAGATCATCCAGCGTCGCGACGGTGACGCGCCCCGCCATCGCGCGCGCGATGCGCAAGCGCCCGAGCCAATACGACAGGGCGAAGCCGACGAGATACGTGATTCCGTACCAGCGGATCGCGATCGGGCCGAGCGAGATCGCGATCGGATCGAAGTTCGGATGGACGAGCATGGAAGGCCGCGGCGCGCTTTCAAGTAAAATGCAGTCGAAGCGTAACTGATTTTCCGCATCCGGAGTTTTTCGCCATGGCCGACAACTGGAGAAGCAGGACCATCACCCAGGGCGCGGCGCGTTCGCCCAACCGCGCGATGCTGCGCGCGGTCGGCTTCGGCGACGGCGATTTCCAGAAAGCGATCGTCGGCGTCGCCAACGGCCATTCGACCATGAATCCCTGCAACGCCGGCATCCAGCCGCTCGTGGACCGGGCGGCCGCGGCGGTGAAAGCGGCGGGCGCGATGCCGCAGGTGTTCGGCTTTCCCACGGTGACCGACGGCATCGGCATGGGCACCGAAGGCATGAAGTATTCGCTGGTCTCGCGCGAGGTGATCGCGGACGCGATCGAGACCGCGGTGAACGGGCAGCTGATGGACGGGGTGGTCTGCATCGGCGGCTGCGACAAGAACATGCCCGGCGCGATGATGGCGATGGCGCGAATCAACGTGCCGGGAATCTTCGTGTACGCCGGAACCATCAAGCCGGGATTTTGGAAGGGGCAGAAGCTCACCATCGTCTCGCCTTTCGAGGCGGTGGGCGCGCTCGCCGCCGGGAAGATCTCGCAGGAGGATTTCGACGGCATCGAGAAGAACGCATGCCCTTCTGTGGGCGCCTGCGGCGGCCAGTACACGGCGAACACCATGTCCTCCTCCTTCGAGGCGCTCGGCATGAGCCTCCTCGGCTCCTCGCAGATGGCCTCGCCCGATCCTGAGAAGGCGGACTCCGCAGCCGAGTCCGCCAGGGTGCTGGTGAAGTCGATCCGAGAGAACATCCGGCCGCGCGACATCATCACGCGGAAATCGATCGAGAACGCCATCGCTCTCGTGATGGCCACCGGCGGCTCGACCAACGCGGTGCTGCATTACCTCGCCATCGCCAGCGCAGCGGGGGTGAAGTGGACGATCGACGATTTCGAGCGCGTGCGAAAGAAGGTCCCGGTGTTGTGCAACCTGAAGCCCGTCGGCCCTTATGTGGCCACCGATTTCCACGCCGCGGGCGGCGTGCCGCAAGTACTCAAGATGCTACTTGCGCACGGCGTGCTTCACGGGGATTGCATGACCGTCACCGGCCGCACGCTCGCCGAGGAGCTCGCGAACGTGCCCGAGGAGCCCGGAGCCGGCCAGGATGTCATCCGTCCCTGGAACAAACCCGTGTATGCGCAGGGGCACCTCGCGATCCTCAAGGGAAACCTCGCCACCGAGGGCTGCGTCGCCAAGATCACGGGGCTCAAGCAGACCTCGATCACGGGCCCGGCGCGCGTATTCGATTCGGAGCCGGCGGCGATGACCGCGATCCTCGCGAGGAAGATCAAGGCGGGCGACGTGATCGTGATCCGCTACGAAGGACCCAAGGGAGGCCCCGGGATGCAGGAGATGCTGGCGCCCACTTCCGCGCTGATCGGCCAGGGCCTCGGCGAATCCGTGGGCCTCGTCACCGACGGGCGCTTCTCGGGCGGTACCTGGGGCATGGTCGTGGGGCATGTCGCGCCGGAAGCCTACGTGGGCGGAACGATCGCGCTGGTGAAGGAAGGTGACTCGATCACCATCGATGCCAAGAGGCGCCTTATCCAGTTAAACGTTTCGGCGAAGGAGCTTGCCGCGCGAAAGAAGAAATGGAAACAGCCGAAACCGCGCTACGCGAGCGGTCTTATGGCGAAATACATGAAGCTCGTGTCCACTGCGAGCAAGGGCGCCGTCACGGACGGCTGATCAGTAACGAACGGGGCTATCCATGAAACTCTGCGGCGGGCTGCGGCCTGCCAGGGACTCGAGCAGGATCAGCTCGCTGTCGGTGTGGTTGGCGACGCTCGCCGGGACGATGGCCCGCTCGCGACCGTCCCCGTAGATGTAGCGCGGCGATTCGTGGTGACGCGTGCTGTAGGATTCGTGCGCCCCGCCCATCGTCGCGGCGACGTCGGCCGTGCCGTAGCACAGGCAGAAGTAAGTGCGCCGGGTTTCGGCTTCCATGTAGGCACCGGTGCCGCGGATGCCGATGCTCGCTGTCGAGGTCACCAGGCGCCGCTCGCCGCCTGAGCCGAAGACGCCGAGCAGCTTGCCCGTGACAAGTTGCAGCGCGCTCACGAGCAAGCCGCTCCCGATCAGCTCCGCGCGGCTGTTTCCCCGCATGAGAAACGCGTCCTGCCCGACGACGAAGGTAGCGACTGCGCCGTCCCCGAGAACGATCGTATCGCCCGGGCGCACGAGCGTGCCCGGCTCGGCGGGCTTGCCGTTGATTGCGACTACCCCGTGCGCCGTGCGCACGCCCTGCTTCGCGGAAGTCTGAGCGACCGCCAGCCGAAGTGCCGCGGGCAAACCGATTCCAGCGGCGAAGACGAGCAGTGCGCGGCGTCGCGCGCGATCGAGCTTCATGCGAGTTCTCCCGGTAGTCGGCGGCTAGTTTAAACTGGCGGACCGCTTCTGCAGTCCTCGGTCATGCCCAATCGCCTCGCACGGGAAACCAGCCCCTATCTCCAGCAGCACGCGGGGAATCCCGTCGACTGGCACGCCTGGGGGGTGGAGGCGCTTGCCCGCGCGCGCGAAGAGGACAAGCCGATCCTCCTCTCGGTCGGATACTCCGCCTGCCACTGGTGCCACGTGATGGCGCACGAGTCCTTCGAGGACCCGGCGGTGGCCGAGGTGATGAATCGCCTGTTCGTCAACGTCAAGGTGGACCGCGAGGAACGTCCGGATCTCGATCAGATCTATCAGCTCGCGCACCAGATGCTCGCCCAGCGGCCGGGCGGCTGGCCGCTCACGATGTTCCTCACGCCCGATGGCGCGCCTTTTTTCGGCGGTACTTATTTCCCCAAGGAGCCGCGCTACAACCTTCCGGGATTTCCCCAGCTGCTCGAGCGCGTCGCGCGAATCTACCGCGAGCACCGCGATGAAATCGGGCGTCAGAACGAGACGATTCTCGCCACCTTCGAAAGCATGCAACCCGGCGTGCCCGCGCATCACTCGGAGCTGTCGGCGGCGCCGATAGCCGCGGCCCTGCGCAGCTTGAAGACGAGCTTCGACTCGCGCTACGGCGGGTTCGGCGGGGCGCCCAAATTCCCGCACCCCGCGGATTTCGAATTCTGCCTGCGCCGTTCCTCCGCGCAGGGCGACCGCTCGGCCGAGCGGGTCGCCACGTATACGCTCGAGCGCATGGCCCTCGGGGGCATCTACGACCAGATCGCGGGCGGGTTCTCGCGCTACAGCGTGGACGCGCAGTGGCAGATCCCGCATTTCGAAAAAATGCTCTACGACAACGGCCCGCTGCTGCGCCTGTATTC
>WNGM01031162.1_pt1 | contig 10752 bp, 8 predicted proteins | sample 5400571 | NCBI WGS metagenome assembly WNGM01 (sample SAMN13153378, study PRJNA577476) | soil metagenome | isolation source: 100 cm soil or saprolite under Garry oak tree replicate 2 | place: USA:California | collected 2016-06-15 | reverse complement strand
CGATCGTTTGCTCGAGGGACGGTCGCACGAGTCGGAGAGCTCCACCCTGATGAGCGCGCTCCTGAACGGGTACGCGAACGGCTTTTTCTACGGTCATGTCAAGCGCGAGCATGGCGAAGATCTGATGTTCCAGGTCGACCCCGAGCAGCCGGAGCAGATCGCGCTGCTCCGGCGCGGCAAGCTGGACGGGCAGAAGGTCCAGATCGTATCGCAGTTTCCGCGAGTCGAGGATCTCCAGGACAGCGTGGTCGTGGGCGTCGAGCGGCCGGATCCGTTGAAGCTCGAGCGTTACCAGGTCGAAACAACCCTGGGAAAGGAACTGGACTTCTCAGCGAAGGCATCGATCCGTGTGACCGCACGGCGCGACGGCGTTCGCTGGGCCCAGTTCCTCTTGTACGAAGAGCTGAAGGTCGACTCGGTGCTCGACGAGACCGGATCGGCGGACAGGCAGCTTGATCAGGTACGGCTCGCTGATCGAGGGGATGGAGCGTCATCTGCCCGATTCGATCCGCCGTCGGCTCCCGCCGGCGCTCGATCAGTGGTTCTTCCTCAAGTCGGCCGACCTGTGGTTCCCCCGGTACGGCATCCCGACATACGGCTCGGGTCAGGCAGCGGACATGGACCTGACGTTCCACGCGCCGGCGAAGTACCCGCTGGCGAGCAGCGGCCGGCTGGTCGACTCACGGGTCGAAGGCGACGTTCGCACCACGCACTGGGTCACGGAGCGTCCGGCGTTCGTCGCATCGTTCAATGTGGGCCCGTTCACGGAGTACCAGATCACCGATCCACGCATCCCGCCGGTGACCGTCCATGTCAACCGGGAAGCCCACATCCATCTGGGCGCCCTGCTGCTGGGACAGCGCGATCCCGACCAGATCGTGGGCGCCGACGTGGCGAACAGTCTGGCGTTCTTCACCCGCGTGTTCGGCCCGCCCCTGTTCAAGCACTACTACGCGACCGAGATCCCCTACGGACACGGGCAGGCGTTCCCGGGATTGATCCACCTCTCGTGGTGGACGTTCCGGTCGTTCGAGGAAAACGGCATCCACGAGATGTTTCGGGCCCACGAGATGGCGCACCAGTGGTGGGGCATTGGGGTCGAACCTGCCACGTATCGGGATGCGTGGCTCTCGGAGGGATTCGCGGACTTCGCCGGACTCTGGTACATGCAGCTCGTGCTCAACGACAACGAGAAGTTCTTCAAGCACCTGAAGGATTGGCGTCGCGACATCCGGGCCAGGCGGGGCGACGCGCTGCCGACCGGGCTGGGCGTGCGCGTGGCCGAGATCCAGCCCCGCGACTACCAGGTGATGGTCTACGAGAAAGGGGCGTGGGTGCTGCAGATGCTGCGGAACCTGATGCTCGACTTCCGCACCATGAAGGAGGACGCCTTCTCGGACGTGATGCGGGACTTCTACGGGCAGTACCGCGGCCGCCGGGCCACGACGCGCGATTTCCAGCGCGTGGTCGAGCGGCATATCGACGTCCCCATGGACTGGTTCTTCGACGAGTGGCTGAATGGGACGGCGATTCCGACCTACATCCTCGCCTGGCGCGCCGAACCGACGCCCGAGCATCGCTACGCGTTGCACATCCGCATCCGGCAGGAGGACGTGCCGAGGGACTTCGTCATGCCGGTGCCGATCGCCATCGAGCTCGCCGGCGGGGAACACGCCTACGTGCGGGTGAACGTGCGCGGGCCGGTGACCGAGGCAACGCTGCAGCTGCCGGCGGAGCCGACGGCGCTCGAGCTCAACCCGCTGGAGTCGGTGCTCGCGGACGTGAAGACGGAAGGGTGGGACTAACGACGCATGGCCTCTTTCACCATTCCCCGCGCGATCGCCCTACTGCCGCTGCTCGCGGCTCCGGCCGCCGCCCAGCAGCCGGACCGCTATGAGCCCGTGTTCGACGCGCTCAGACAGATGACCGCTCGCGCCGACTCGGTCGCGTCGGTGCACAACGTCTCGCTGCAGCGCGACGCCATCCATTTCCAGCTCGACAACGGGACCCTGTATCTGGCGACCCCCGTCGCCGGGCGGGCGATCGCGGTGATCTTCATCGGCGAGGGATCGGTGACGTTCGCACCACCGCTGCAGGTCGAGCGCCGGGAGGCGCGGCGTGTGCTCGGGGACTCGGTGGTGAACTCACGCATATCCGCTGCCGCCTTCGTGTTCACGGACTCCACGCTGACCGAGCTCGAGCGCCAGGTCACCTTCGATGCCCGCGGCGACGTCGGCCGGGCGTCCGGCGTGCTCCACGACGCGCTCGATCGTCTCGTGGATGGCCGGGACGTGCTGCAGCCGACGCTCATCATCGACCTCATGAACGGGGAGGCGAATGGATTCTTCTACGCCCACGTCAAGCGGGAGCACGGCGAGGACTTGATGTTCTCGCTCGACCCGGACGACGCAGAGCCGGTGTCGCTGCTACGCGGCGGCCGCGAGGGAGGCAAGTTCCAAATCGTCTCCGAGTTTCGGCGGGCGCAGGACCTGAACGACACCACCGCCAGGGCGGCGGAGGGGCGCGACGCGCTGCGGCCCGACTCGTACCGCATCGAAGCGACGATCCCGAAAGGCCTGGGCTTTTCGGCCAACAGCACGCTGCGCCTCACGGCGCGACGCGACGGCGTGCGCTGGGTGCCCCTCACCCTGCTCTCGGAGCTGCAAGTCGACACGGTCAGCGACGACACGGGAGCCCCGCTGACGTTCTTCCGGACCAAGAAGAGCCCGGCGCTCTGGGTCCGCTTCGCGACGCCGGCTCGCGCCGGCGAGGCGCGGTCCGTGCACGTAGCCTACCATGGCGACCTCATCGGCTACATGTCCATCGTCGACGAGATGACGCGCTGGTGGCCGATTGAGGTCAGCTCGCAACTCCACACGTCGCTCGACCGGTGGTATTTCGTCAAGAGCTCGTACGACTGGTTCCCGCGGTACGGGGAGCAACCCACCGACGTGGACCTGACGTTCCATACGTCGCAGCGCTACCGCCTGGCAAGTATCGGTCGGCTGGTGGATTTCCACACGACGGGGGACATGGTCACGACGCATTGGACCACCGAGCGTCCGGCCGACCAGGTGTGCTTCAGCGTGGGCGAACTCAGCGAATTCAAGATCGCCGACCCCCGGATCCCGCCGGTGACGGTCCACTCGAACGACGAGGCGCATCACCGGCTCGACCGGTTCTTCCTCACGTTGGAGAACAAGGTGGGCGCGAGCCTGTGGGTAGCCAGGCTGCTGTCGCGGCAATCGCCGGAGCAGGACGTGGGCGGCGACGTTGCGAACAGCCTGGCGTTCTTTACACGGGTGTACGGCAAGCCGCTGTTCGACCACTATTACGCCGCGGAAATCCCCTTCGATTACGGGCAGGCGTTCCCGGGCCTCATTTATCTTCCGGTGTGGACCTTCCAGGCCGTGGGGGACAGCGGGTACGACGAGATCCTTCGTGCCCACGAAGTGGCGCATCAATGGTGGGGGATCGGCGTCGAGCCGGCGACCTACCGAGACCACTGGCTGTCAGAAGGGTTCGCGGAGTTCTCCGGCTGGTGGTACATGCAGCTCGTGCTCCGGGATAACCCGAAGTTCTTCAAGCATCTCGAGCATTGGCGCAAGGAGATCCGCGGGCGACGCAACGAGGCCTCGCCGATCGGCATCGGGGCGCGGGCCGCGTTCCGGAACCCGCGGGACGCGTACCTCATGACCTACTACAAGGGCGCCTGGGTGCTCCAGATGCTCCGCAACATGATGCTCGACTTCCGCACCATGAAAGAGGACGCGTTCGAGGACATGATGCAGGACTTCTACCAGGAGTACAAGGGAAAGCGGGCGACCACTCGGGACTTTGCACGCGTCGTCGAGCGGCATATCGGCCTGCCGATGGATTGGTTCTTCGACCAATGGGTGAACGGCACCGCCGTGCCGAGGTACATCCTCTCCTGGCACGCGGACACCACGCCCGACCATCGCTACGCGTTACGACTGCGAATCCGACAGGAAGACGTACCGGCGGATTTCCTGATGCCGGTACCGCTCCGGATCGAGCTCGCCGGCGGCGGGCGCGCCTACGTGTGGAGTCGGTGCTCGCGGAGGTGAAGACGGAAGGGTGGGAGTGACGGGTCCGATGGGCTCGGATTCGACCAGCAGCCCGGTGCGCAAGGCGAACCGCACCAGCTCCGGCCGGCGCGTGAGCCCAAGGCGATCCTTCAAGCGCGCACGGTACTCGTCCACCGTTTTCGGGCTGAGCGACAGCTTCTGGCCGATTTCCTTCGAGCTGTGCCCGAGGGCGAGCAGGGCAAGGACTTCGCGCTCCCGCCGGCTCAGCCGCTCCGCCGCCGCCTTTTCGTCCTCGACCTGCCCCGTCTTGCGATAGCGCTGCAGCACGACCAGACGAGCGGCGTCCTCGTCGAGGAACAGCCGGTCGCCCGCCACGGTGCGGATCGCGCGCGCCAGCTGCTCCACTGACGCGTCCTTCCGTAAGAAGCCGCTGGCGCCCGCTTCGAGCGCGTCGCACAGCTGCTGCTCCTGGGGCAGCGCGGTGATCACCAGGACCTTGGTCCCCAGTCCGAGCATGGTGATGCGCCGCGTGGCGTCGATGCCGCCTTCCCCGGGCATGGCAAGATCCATGAGGACCACGTGGGGACGGGCCGACGCCGTCAGCGCGACCGCCTCGCCACCGGTCTGGGCCTCGCCGACGACGAGAATGCCCGGCTGCCTTTCCAACAGTGCGCGGAGGCCGGCGCGCACCACGGCGTGATCGTCCGCGAGGACGATTCGGATCTCTTGCCGGGTGCTGCCGCCGACGTCGAACACGGAGTAGCTCACCTCAAGTAGCAGCTTCGCACTGATAGCAAGATTTACACCCTGCGGGAAGGGGTGGCGTGCAGGACAACGTTTCCGCGTGTGTTGCGTCGGCGCTACGGCAGCTGCCAGATCTCCACTCGATTCCCCGGCAGCGAGGGGATCAACAAGCGGTTCCGTTTTGCATCGTAGCCGATATCAGCGGGGCCGGCGATCCCGCTGATGAGCTTCACCTCCTGGCCCGTCTCGTAGCTCGCCACGCTCGAATCGGCCCAGCTCGACACGAGAATCCTGCCACCCACGACGACGACGCCGTCGAATCCGCCGGGGCCCTTCGCGACCACGCTCGGCGCCTTGTCGCCGGGCTTCCAGCCGAGCACGTAGCGTCCGCCGAACTCGACGATGATGAAGCGCTTGCCAACCGGATCGACGGCGATTCCGTTGGGGCGACCGAGCGTGTCGCCGCGGATGGCCTGGGTCACCGCCCGGTCCGGTCCCACGCGGAATACCCGATCCGGACCCGGATGCAGCACGTTACCGACGTCGTCGAACCGGATGCCCGTGTCGGTGATGTAGAGCGCGCCGCTCAAGCCGACCACGATGTCGTTCAAGAACACCGCTCCCAGCTTGCTCAGACTCACCGTGTCGATCGCGGCACCCGTCTTGGCATCGAACGCCCGCACGGCGTCGATGTCGGCGACCCACAGCGTGTCGCCCTCCAGGGCCAGGCCCTTCGGGGCGTTGAGGGTGATGCCGTTCCGCCCGCCCTCGATGAACTTGAGGTTCTCGACCGCCCCGTCCGGCCGCACGCGGCTGATGAAGCCGTTGTTGTCCTTCGCCATGGGGCTGCCGTTGATGTTGGAGACGAAGTAAATGTCCTGCGCGCTGTCGTGCAGCACCGATTCCGGCGCGAGGAACCCCAGCACGGTGGCGACCTTGGTCGCAGTCGGCGCGGGCGTCGGCGCCGGAGCCGGAGCCGGAGCCGGCGCTGGAGCCGCGGGGGGCGCCGCAGCCGCGGACGCCGCCGCGGTGTCGGGGCGCGACGCGGTCGTGTCGGACGCGGGCGGGGCCTTGTCGGGCCGCACGCAGGCAATGCCCAGCGCGCCCAGCGCGGCATAGAGGATCGTCCCTCTCATGGGTGATCTTCCTCCTCAGCGATTGCCTTGATGTGCCGCAGCACCCGCTCGTGGATCGCCGCAACGAGACGGCCGGTCGGCAGCGTCCAATAGGCCTGCGGGAACAGCGACACGACGTACTGGGTCCGCCCTTCGAGACGGGTACGGCCGCCGGGCAGGGGGATCAGTCGGAACTCCCCGTGGGTCGCTCGGAAGTACCCGTCCAGGTGCGGCGGGTTCACATCGCGGTACGGGCTCCACTCGCGCATGGGCGGCGGCTGCGTCGTGATGTCGAATCCCAGTCGGCGATCCTCCTCCCAGACCGTGACCGGCTCGACGAAGCTGCCCGTGGTGAAGTCGCAGTAGCGGGTCGCCCCCACGCCGGTCCCGACGATGCGCGCCGCCATCGGCGCCGCCACGCCCGCGCGGAACGGCCATTCGCGGGGCGGCGCCAGCTGCGGAAAGCTAACGACGTGACGCCACACGACCGCCGGGGGCGCGTCGACCTCGATGACGGTCACGACCTCGTGGGACGGCGCGCGCTGCCGCGGGCCCACGAGCACTACGACCGGCGCGAGCAGCGCTCCGGCGAGGAGCGACCGCCCCGCGCCGCGCAGCGCCACCGCCCTGCCGAGGACGGCTCCGGGGAGGGCAGCCGATGGTAAAGGGGGTGCCGAGGAACAACCCGGCGGAGTAGAGCCGCCGCAGATAGACCCCGATCAGCACGGTCGGGATCGTGATCGCGAGCGCCGCGGCAACACCCAGCAGCCCGGCACGGAGCCTCCGGTCGGCGGCCGCGTGCTGCAGTGCCCCACCGGCGGGGCCGGCGCGCGACGGCTGCGCCGCGAGCCACAGCATGGTCGCGTAGTTGACGAGGGGCACGAAGAACAGCAGACACCACCACGGCGAGCGTCCGGCGTCCACCGCCCGCCGCAGTGTCAGACTCACGCCGATCCACAGGAACGGCAGGGTCCACACGACCAGCGCCGGGGCGACCCAGTCCGGCGCGCCGCGCAGCAGCTGCTGGCGCAGCGTCCAGACGGGGTTCAAGTAGCCGAGCGGCGTCCACCAGCGGCCCACGAACGCCCACACGAGGCTCGCGTCCACCGTGTACTTGAGCAGCATGAGGGCGGCGCCGCTTTGCAGGTACGCGCGCCGATCGACCGGAGCGTGGAAGGAGAACCACAGGCGCAGCCAGCGCCTCAAGACGCCTTCGCCTCCTCCAGCTCTTTCTTGCGCACCTCCGCGACCTTCTGTGCCGCGTCGGGCGGCACTTCCTGGTACACATGGAACTTCGAGCGATACGTCCCACGGCCATGCGTGATCGAGTGCAGCGTGGTGGCGTAGCGGTCGAGCTCGGCTTCGGGCACGAGCGCCTTGATCTTCACCTGCCGACCGTCGGGCTCGGTGCCGAGGATCTGCCCGCGCCGCGACGACAGATCGCCCATCACGGCGCCTTGATACTCGTCCGGGGTCCACACCTCGAGCTCGAGGATCGGCTCGAGCAGCACCGGCTTGCAGTTGGGGCTCACGTTCCGGAACGCCAGAATGCCCGCCATCTTGAACGACATTTCGTTCGAGTCCACGTCGTGGTAGGACCCGTCGTACACCTCCACCTTGAAGTCCACGACGGGATAGCCGGCCACCGGCCCGCGCGCCGCCGCCTCCTGAATGCCGCGCTCCACCGCCGGGATGTACTGGCGCGGAATCACGCCGCCCACGATCTCGTCCATGAACTGGAATCCCGACCCGCGCGGCAGCGGCGCGATGCGGATCCAGCAGTCGCCGTACTGGCCGCGTCCCCCCGTCTGCTTCTTGTGCTTCCCCTGACCTTCCGCGCGTGCGCGGAACGTCTCGCGGTACGCGATCTTGGGGCGCCCGATCAGGGCGTGCACGCCGAACTTGCGCGCCAGCCGCCCCACGATGATCTCGAGGTGCCGCTCCCCCAGCCCGCGGATCAGCGTTTGCCCCAGCTCGCCCGAGTACTCGTGCTGGAACGTGGGGTCTTCTTCGTGCAGCTTGTGCAGGCCGTTCGACAGCTTCTCCTCCTCCCCCCGCTGCTTCACGTCGATCGCCTCCGTGATCACCGGCTCGGGGAACGGGATCTTGGGCAGCACGATGGCGTGCTCTCGGGTGGAGAGCGTGTCGTTGGTGTGCGTATCGCGCAGCTTCGCCACGGCCCCGACGTCGCCGGCGCGCAGCTCGGCGATCTCGAATCGCTCCTTGCCCTGCGTGACGCACAGGTGGTTGAGCTTCTCCACCGCCTCGCGGGGGGCGTTGTAGACGTCCTGGCCGTTCTTGACCGTGCCGGAGTACACGCGAAAGAACGTCACGTCGCCCACGTGCGGCTCCGAGATCGTCTTGAACACCTGGGCGACGAACGGACCCGCGTCCTCGGCCCGGAGCGTCACCCGTTCGGCGCTGCCCCACTTTTGCGCCTCCACCGGCGGCCGCTCGTGAGGCGCCGGCAAGAGCTCCACCATCTTCGTGAGCAGCGCCCGCATGCCGTACGTGAGCTCGGCGGCGCCGCAGAACAGCGGGAAGAGCTCACCCTTGGCCATGCCGGCCTTCATCGCCGCGATCGCCTCATCCCGCCCGATCTCCTCACCGCCGAGGTAGCGCTCCAGCAGCGTGTCGTCCGTCTCCGCGATCCGCTCGATCAGCTCCTTGGAATAGCGCTCGAACCGAGCCTGGTACTCGGGCGGCACGTCCGCTTCCTCGTACTCGCCGGCCTTCGTCCCCTTCTTGTACAGGTGGCATTTCTTGGAGAAGAGGTTGATGATCCCGTGGAAGGCCGGGCCTTCGCCCACCGGAATCTCCACCGGGATCACCTTCGGCGTGAGGCGCTCCTTGACCTGCGCGTAGACGCGCTCGAAGTCGGCGTGCTCCTTGTCCATCAGGGAGACGAAGAACAGCCGGGGGATGCCCTGCGTCTCGCAGTAGTCCCACACCTTCTCGGTGCCCACCTCCACGCCGCCGGTGGCGGAGAGCACCACCACCGCCCCATCCGGTGAGGGCGGTGCCGTCTTTCACGGACCCGTGACGCTTGCTCGTGCCGGCCACGAACGCGAGGGCATCGACCAGGGAGGTCTTGCCGCTCGCGCCGTGGCCGACGACCGCGACGTTGCGGATCTCCGGTGTCTTGTACACGCGCATTGCGCAACCAACTCCGGCAGGGGGTGAGGAGAATATGAACCGGCCAGGAGGGAGACGGCTAGGCAGACGGCAGGAATAGACGGCGAGACGGCGAGACGGCTAGCGGATGTGAGGAGTGAGGGTTCAGGTAGGCTTACCTCATGCCTGACTCCTACACGCCGCTAGCCGTCTCGCCGTCTACCCGTCTAGCCGTTGAGCCATCTGTCTCGCCAGTCGCCGCCTCTGCTACTACCTGCGGCACCCGCGTGCACGCCACCCCCCCAAGCGCCATCACCGCTCCTGCCACCAGAAACGCCGCCGGCCGCGACACATCGTACACCTCTCCCATCACGAGCGGCCCGAGCAGGCGGCCCAGGGCTGCGAGCGCCTGCGCCGCGCCGAGCACGGTCCCCTGCTCCGTGGGATCGGCGAACACGGAGACCAGCCCCGTGGCGGCTGGCCCGAAGATGCTGTTCGAGAAGGCGAGCGCCGCGGTCCAGGCGTACAGCGAGGCGCTCGACCGGAGCGCCGGGACCAGCGCGATCGTCGCCGCCATCCCGAACCCGCCCACGATCAGGAGCAGGCGATCGCCGAACCGGTGTGCGAGCTTGCCGAACGCGTATCCCTGCACGATGGCCGCGGTCACGCCGATCACCGTGAAGAACCACCCTAGCTGCTGCTCGCGCCAGCCGAAGGTCACATTCGCCCACAGCGGGATCGCGACCGTGTACCCCGAGAACGCGAAGGGCGCGAGCGCCCAGGCGATCATGAGCGGCGCGAGCCGCGGGTTCCGGATCGCGTCGCCGATGTGCGAGAAATCCCAGAGCTGGCGCTCGCTGCGGTGCTCCGCCTTGAGCGATTCCGGGAGCACGAGGTATGCGGACACAAAGTTGGCGAGCGACAGGACCGCCGCCACGAGGCCGGGCGCCGCTGGCCCGAGGTAGTGCGCCGACAAACCTCCCAGCGCCGGGCCGATGATGAAGCCGAGGCCGAACGCGGCGCCGATCATGCCCATCCCCCGCGAGCGCTCCGCCGGTGTCGTGATGTCGGCCATGTAGGCCTGCGCCGCGGAGATGTTGCCGCCCGCGAATCCCGAGACGACGCGCGCGATGAACAGCACCGGATACGAGTGCGCAGCCGCGAACAGCACATAGCCGAGAGCGTTGACGAGCATGGTCGTAAGCAGGATCGGACGGCGTCCCACCCGGTCCGACGTACGGCCCAGCAACGCCGTCGCCACGAACTGCATCGCCGAGAAAACGCCGAGCAGCGCCCCCAGCCCCAGCCCGCCCGCTCCCAACCGCTGGGCGTAGTAGGGCAGGATCGGGATGATGATCCCGAACCCAATGAGATCGATCAAGACCGTGAAGAAGATGACGGCGACGCGCGAGCGGGTGGCAGGCATCGGGGCTAGAATCTACACGCCCCCAACGGAAGCGTCCCATGACAACCTGGCACCGCCTCGGCGACACCGCCGAGCTGCGCTCGCGCGTCCCCTGCGCCGTCAAGCTCGACCGCTGGTCGGTCGCCCTGTTCTTCCACGACGGCCGGTTCCGGGCGATCGGCAACGGCTGCAACCACAAGGGCGGCCCGCTGTCCGAAGGCCGCCTGCACGGCGAGTTCGTGATGTGCCCCTGGCACGCCTGGGAGTACAGCGTGATCACGGGCAAGGGACCCGAAGGCTACGACGAGGAGCAGGTCCCGGTGTT
>WNGM01006313.1_pt1 | contig 10752 bp, 7 predicted proteins | sample 5400571 | NCBI WGS metagenome assembly WNGM01 (sample SAMN13153378, study PRJNA577476) | soil metagenome | isolation source: 100 cm soil or saprolite under Garry oak tree replicate 2 | place: USA:California | collected 2016-06-15 | reverse complement strand
CTGTTCGATCACGTTGACGAGCTGCCGCACGTTGCCCGGCCAAGGTGCCGCAAGGAGCGTTTGAAGCGCCTCCGGAGCCATTGCCTGGACGTCCTTTCCGTAACGCGCGGCGGTGACTTTGAGGTAATGCGCCGCCAGAGGGACGATATCCTCGCGCCGCTCCGAGAGGGGCGGGAGCGCGAGCGAGACAACGTTCAGGCGGTAATAGAGATCCTCGCGGAACCGGCCCGCTTTCATCTGGGCGTCGAGGTCGCGGTGCGTGGCGGAGATGATGCGCACGTCGACTTTCGTCCCCTGAGTCGCACCGACCGCACGCACTTCGCGGTCCTGCAGCACGCGCAAGAGCTTGGCCTGTAAAGCAAGAGGCATGTCGCCGATTTCATCCAAAAACAGCGTCCCTCCGTCGGCAGCGGGGATGAGCCCCTTGTGATCGTAGCTCGCACCGGTAAACGAGCCTTTGCGGTGGCCGAACAATTCCGATTCGAGCAGATTTTCCGGGATGGCCGCGCAATTGACCGCCACGAAGGGTCCCTGCGAGCGGCGGCTCGCCCGGTGTATCGCGCGCGCGAGGAGCTCTTTTCCCGTGCCGCTCGCGCCTTGGATGAACACGCTCGCCTCCGACTGGGCAACCAGGCGCGCCTGATGGAGCACGTTTTCCATTTTCGGGCTCTGCGTCACGAAGTCGCGCCGCCACTCCTCCTCGCCGTCACTGTGCCCGACTCCGGAAAGGCGCAGCGCCTCTTCCACCTGGTCGAGCAGGTGCTTCCCGTCAAACGGCTTGGACTGAAACCCGAAGACCCCGCGGCGGGTCGCGGCGACCGCCTCGGGGATCGTGCCATGCGCGGTCAGGATGATGACCGGAAGAGTCGGCGCCTGCTTGCGGATTTCGTCAAACAAGGTCAGGCCGTCCATTCCGCCCATCTTGAGGTCAGTAATGACCAGCTCGGGGCGCGAGGCCGCGAGCACGGCGAGCGCCTTCTCCCCGCTGTCCGCTCCCTTGACGCTGTGGCCCGCGGCCGTAAGTCGCAGGGAAATGAGTTTCAGGATATCCGGATCGTCGTCGACGAGAAGAATGGTGCTCATCTTGGCCGCGCTTGCTCGCGTTCTAGGATATTGCGCTCGACTGCCTTCAGGGCCTCGAGCTGCTCCTTCAGTTGGATCGTGCGGCGCTGCTCGCGCAAGCGTTCGCTTATCTGGGCATGAAGCAGTCCGGCAAACTGCTGCATCGGGCCCGGCGGCGATTCGGAAGCCCCCGCGCCCGCGAGGGACTCAAGCAGGCCGGCGGCCCGGGTGTCGTCGTTGAACGCCGTTCCAGGCAACGCAAGCAGCAGCGCGAGCCGGACCCGTCCGTAAGCGCCGCGATCCTTGGAAAGCATCTGGGTCGAAGCGTTCAATTCGCGTTGCTGCTCATCGGCCTGGAGCGCCGCGACTCTCTGGGTGTAAGCGATCAGCTCGATGACCTGGCGCGATTCGCGGTTGTCGCGGGCCCAAGGAGCGCCCGAACCTCCAGGACCTGCACCTTGAGTGGACAAGGCGGCACACCCGGCGAGCGCCGAGATGCTGCAGAGGATTGCGACGATCCGGATCATGGCTCGGAACGCGGCGTCCCGGCCGCAAGCGTGACGCGGAAATGTGCGCCGCCTTCGCGATCGCTCACGACCTCGATGCGACCGTCGTGAGCCACCACAAATTCCCTTGCGATCGCGAGCCCCAGACCGCTGCCCTGCACGCGGCCGTGATGGATGTCCTCGCCCTGATAAAACCAATCGAAAATACGGTCGCGATCCTCGGGAGGAATCCCCGGACCTGCGTCTCTCACGTCGAACACCACCTCGGCCCCCTCTCGTCGCAGTGCCAGCGAAATCATACCCTCGTCCGGTGAATATTTGATCGCATTGGAGACCAGATTCGCCGCAACGGCGCGTAATTTTTCCTCGTCGGCTTGAAGTACGACCGGGTCCAGCCGCAGATCGGCGCGGATGCCGCGAGCCTGAACCGCGAGCCGGTGATCGTCGAGCACCTGTTCCACGACCCGGTCGAATCGCACCGCCGTCACCTCCAGGCGCCCCACGCTCTCCTGCGCTCGATGGTAGTTCAACAGGCCCTCGATCAGCTGCTGCAATTGCACGCTCTTTTGCCGTAGGATTTCGACGATTTCGCGCTGGCCCGGCGAGAGCGGGCCAGCGGTCCCCTCGACGAGCAGCTCCGATCCTTCGCGAAGCGCCGTCAGCGGCGTTTTGAGCTCGTGCGACACGTGCCGCAGGAACAGGCGCTTCTGTTGTTCGAGTTCGATCAGCCGCTGTCGCAGCCAATCGAGCCGGCTGCCCAGGTATTTCAGGTCCGCCGGCCCGCCGACCCGGATATTGCCTTCGAACTCGCCCGCGCCGAGGCGCCGGATCGCCTGGTCGAGCTGGCGGATCGGTCTCGCGATGAGGAGGGTGACTCCGACCGCAAGGAGTATACCGAGCGGTATGGTCGCCGCGAGCTGCAGCCAGAGGATGCGCTGCGCGCGCGCGCCCGTGCGTCGCATGGATTCCACCTCGCGGTCGATCAAGGCGTTGCTCGTATTGAGCACGTCCCGCGCCAGTTCCGACAGCACCAAGTAGCCTTCGACGAGCGCCTTCTTCTCGGCCGCCGTCTTCGGTTTGCCGAGCAACTGTTCATAGAGCCCCTGCTCCTTGTCGATCGTGCTGTTGAGCTCTTGCAGCTGCGGCTCGTCGAGCGGCTGCAGGGACAGTTCGCTCGTGTTCGCCTTGAAGTTCGCCCTCAGCCGAGCGTAGTCCTTGAGGAGCTCCTCGTCGTCGAGGATGAGATACTGGCGCACCACGCGTTCGAGCGCCGTGGTTTGCTCGACCAGGAGCCGGCTGCCGCGAGAGGCTTGCGCCGCCTGAGAAACCGCGGTCTGGCTCTGACCTGCCAGCTGCTCGACGTACACTGCAGCGTTGTAAAAAGCCACGACGAGCGGCGCCGCAACGAGCGCGAAGGCGAGCAACAGCAGGCCCAGAAACGATCGTGGATAGTAGCGCTGCGGGAAGTCGAGCCCGATTTTCATGGCCCGCTATAATGCCGCAGTTTTGCGCATCGTGAACTTGCTCTCCCGTCCCCTCTACCCGAAATGACCGGCTCTTCGCGCGTCGCCATCGTCGCCGCCGTGGCGCGTAATGGCGTCATCGGCCACCGCAACCGCATGCCCTGGCACCTGCCGGAGGACTTGAGGCGTTTCAGGCAACTTACGCTTGGTCACGCGGTGATCATGGGTCGCCGAACATTTGAATCGATCGGCGGGCCCCTTGCCGGACGGGACAACATCGTGATCACCCGCTCGCCCGATTGGACCCGCTCGGGCTGCTACGCCGCCCATTCGCTCGAAGCCGCTCTCGCAGCCGTGCGCGAGCCCAAGGACGCATTCGTCATCGGGGGCGCGCAGATCTACGCGCTCGCTCTTCCAATCGCCTCCCGCCTCTATATGACCGAGATCGAGCGCGACTTCGAGGGCGACGCTTTTTTCCCGGAGTTCGACCGGACACGATGGCACGAGGCCTCGCGCGAGTCTCGCGCTCTCGACGGGGCAGGAGGCTTCGGCTACCACTTCGTCGCGTACGATCCCCGCGCCTGACTTCGCGCCGCGTTCCGGCGTTGGGCGCGTCGGCCCTTATTCGGGCGGGCCGGCCGGCGCCGGATCCCTCTGGACGGAGTCGGGAGAATTGCGCCAAAAGGCTCGATGAGATGATCAAGCCTTCACCTTGTCGCCAACGACAACACAGTTACGCCCCGATCGCTTGGCTTGATACAGGGCAGCGTCGGCGGCGCGCAGCACCTCCTGCCCACTCTCGCCGTGATCGGGAAATATCCCGATGCCTACGGATATCGTGATGGGTCCGACTCGCCGGCCCTCGTACTCGATCTCGAGATTCTGCACCTCCCGGCGGAGCTTTTCGGCTCGCTCCCAGACCGTTGCCTGCTGGGCCGGAGCCATGACCAGGACGAACTCTTCGCCGCCATAGCGGGAGACGATATCCTCGCCCCGCGCAGCGGACAGCATGTACTGGCCTATTGCACGCAACACCGCATCCCCCGCCGCGTGGCCGAGCGTGTCGTTGAAGCGCTTGAAGTTGTCGATGTCGATCATCATCACGCCGAACGGCAGGGCGCTGCGCCGGGCTCGGCTTTCTTCCCGGCCGAGCGACTCCTCGAGGTAGCGGCGGTTATGGAGGCCGGTCAGCCCGTCATGTACGACTTGATCCTTCAAGCGGAGGTTGGCCTGCGTCAGTTCCCGCTCCGCCAATAGCCGTTTTTTGATCTCCTGGTCCAGCGCCGCTCTCACCACTTCGAGCTGCGCGTCGCGCTGGGTGATGCCACGACCCAGCTGGGCGTTCAGCCGCTCGAGATTCGCGGTGTGCCGGTGGAGCTTACGGGCGATCGGGCGCAGGAACGAGTCGATGGATTTCCCCTCCGAATGCGCCTCCACCCGGGGTGCACTCGGCCCAGAAAGAGCCGCGTCGACGACCGCGAGAAGCGTCTCGGGGTTCACGGGCTTGGCAATGAAAGACGCTCCAAAGGTGGTTGCCAAGGCCTCGGCCTCGGCCGCGATGTGAGCGGCAGCCCGAAACACGATCCGCGGCTGGACCGAGTTCGGCTCCGAGCGCAGATTGAGGACGAACTGACAACCGTCGATGCCTGACGTGAGTATGTCGATGATCACCACGTCGGGTCTTTCGGTGCGAACGATCTGGAGCCCTTCCACGCCGCTCCTAGCTTCGAGCAAACGATGCCCCCGGTCCCGGAGCAACGTCGCTACGAAGCGCAGATTGACCGGTCTGTCCTCGACGATAAGGATCGTGGCCACGAACCTCCCGATTTTCACCCGGTGCCCAAGGAACCCCCTCCGGTTCGTCCCCGACAAGGGTGTGCGAATGGGTAAATTATGCCTCCGTCATGCGTCGATTCAGGTAACGAAAATGTCACAGAAGGTGAGCCGAAAGGAGAGAATCGGGAAAGCCGTTGCAGACCCCTCCTACCGGCCCTAGGGCAAGAAACGTGGACGAGAAGTCCCCCGAACTCCCGCTGTAATCCCCCGGGGCATGTCCGGCAGACTAACGATGCCGGCTTGGCGAAACGGCTCCGCTTAGGGTCGCATCATCGCCTGCCATTGAACCACTTGAGCGCAGAGGCCTCGTCCCGAAAACTCTGGACGTTGACGCCGTGCTGGCGCCCTATCAATTCGATGTACTGATGAGAGATGCCCAGTTCCTCGGAATCTCCCAGCAGTGCGATCTTATGTGACGGATCGGTGGCGAGTCTCCTGAAGTACGCGAGAAATCCGGACCTCTCGACCGTGAAAACCGGATTCGAGGAATGCACGCAGATCAGCACGGACGACCGCTGATGCCTCATCGCGGCGCCGGCAACGATTTGCAAAAATTCCCGCGTCTCCTCCATCGTCTCACGATTGAAAAGTTCGGCCTTCAAGTACCCCGGCTCGATGGTGACTTTGTACAACATATTTACAGAGCGCCCTGCTGTGTTTACTCGGCGCCGGGCCTACTCCCGCCTCGGGTAACCGGGAATTATGGTTCTCAAACTAGCCGTACAAGAAAATATTACTTCGTAGCAAAAGGAAATGAAGAATTGTGACAACGCGAATGGCCTCTACGGATCAGATTTCTCAGGCGTGTAAGGTATTTCCTGATAGGTGCTTCCCTCGAATTTATTGGACTGAAGGAGCCCTGATTTTCCGCCCCTCTCCAAAAAGTAGCGAAGCAGCTACCCACGGTCGCTAGCTCACCACAGAAAATTAACGGTTGCGCTATGGCAGACAGAATCCTAATTCGCTATGATGAAACTCTGCTTGTAAAGCACCTCCCCTCCCTCCCGGTGCGGATGCGGGCAGGCGGCCCCGGCGCTCGCCGGGGTTTTTTTTCCAGGTGCGAAATCTCTTCACCTCTCACATCACCCCAGGGGAAACGGCCGTCTTGTCGATCATCCCGCCGAGCTCGGCCTTGAGCACTTGCGCTTCCTGCTCGAGTAATGCATAGGCCGCTTGCACTTTTTCCGGATTGTTCACCAGATCGAGTTCCTCCAGTTTTCCCGCCGCTTCCTGCGCCGCAGTAGCCGAAAGGTTGCGGAACATCCCGCGCAGGGTATGGATGTCGTAGGCAAAGCGTCCGGCGTTCCCGGTTTTCATCGCCTCGCGGGCGCTCGCCATGAGCGGCTCGCATTCCTGCAGGAACAGTCGGGTAATTTCGCAGAGCAACTGCATGTCGCCGTCCACCCGATCGAGCAACGTCGCCCGATCGAGCACGATCCTTTCAGCGTGCGCCGAATTTGACCGTCCGCTGCAGGCAAGATGCAGCCGCTCGATGGCTTCGAGCAGCGTCGTCGGCTGGATAGGCTTGATCAAATAGCCGTCCATGCCCGCCTTCAGGCAGCGTTCGCGATCGCCCACCATCGCATGCGCGGTCAATGCGATGATGGGAATATACCCGCCGGTAATTTTTTCCCGGTTTCGAATTGCCGCAGTAGTTTCGATCCCGTCCATTCTGGGCATCTGCACATCCATGAGGACAAGATCGAAACGGTTGCTTTCGAGCGCCTTCAGCGCCGCAGCCCCGTTGTCCGCCGCGACCACTGTGTAACCCTCTTTCTCAAGCACGTGCTGGGCGAGCCTGCGGTTTACCGGATTGTCCTCGACCAGCAAAATATGCAGCGCCGGCTTGGTTCTTTGCGAGCGCCCCGACGCCGGCGCTGCCCGCCGAACTCCGCTGCGAGTCGGGATGCCGGACACGGAGCGGACCGCATCCAGAAGTTCCGACTGCTTGACCGGCTTGGTAAGGCAGGACAACACCTCGCTATCGAGACGGTCTCCTTTTTCCTCGCGCCGCAGGGCCGAGCCGAGCACGATCACGGACTGAACACCGAGCCGCGGGTTCTTCCGTATCTGCGCGGCGAGTTCATAGCTATCCACGCCCGGCAGAGTGCCATCCAAAAGCACGAGTCGGAACGGCGTCTTTGCCCGTTTCCCTCGTTCCAGGATTTCCGTCACGGATTCGCAGCTCTCGGCTTCCTGCGCCTCGACGTTCCATCGCTTCAGCGTGTCCACGAGGATGCGGCGGCTGACGGCATGGTCTTCCACCACCAGAGCGCGGAGCCCCTTGAAATCGATCGCCACCCGTTCGCCTTGCGCCACCGTCCGCAGGCCGAAGCGTACCGTGAAGTGAAAAATGCTTCCCTTGCCCGGCTCGCTTTCGACCCAGATCTTTCCGTTCATCATTTCCACCAGACGCTCCGAGACTGTCAGTCCCAGTCCCGTGCCCCCGTAAATACGCGTCGTCGAAGTATCGCCCTGCAGAAACGGCGCGAAGATGGCGGTCTGTTTTTCCTCGTCGATGCCGATTCCCGTGTCGCTCACGGTGAAATAACAGTTCACTTCGCCGCCATCGCCCGATTGGGACTGAACGCGCATCACCACTTCGCCGCGCTCGGTGAACTTGATTGCATTGCCCACCAGGTTGAGCACGATCTGGCCCAACCGGACCGGGTCGCCCAGCAGCGCATCGGGAGTATCGGGCCGGATCTCATAGGCGAGCTCCAAGCCCTTCCGGTGGGCCTCGAGCGCCAGCGTTTTCATGGTGTCGCCCAGGCTCTCGCGCAGGGAGAACGGGATGGTCTCGACTTCCAGCCGCCCGGCCTCGATCTTCGAGAAATCCAGAATGTCGTTGATGACCGTCAAAAGAGAGCCGCCCGAGGCCTTTACGAGGTCAAGGTACTCGCGCTGCTCCGGCGTCAGAGTCGTCTGCAAGGCGAGATCGGTCATCCCGATGATGGCGTTCATCGGAGTCCGGATTTCGTGACTCATGTTGGCCAGAAACTCCGACTTTGCCAGATTCGCCGTCTCGGCCGCCCGCTTCGCCTTGTGCAGATCCTCTTCGGCTTGCTTGCGCATCTCGATTTCTTTCCGCAGTAGGTCGTTCGCCGCGATCAGACTCGCGGTACGCTCCCGTATTTTGGCTTCAAGGCTCTCGTTGACCTTGGACAATTCCCGTTCCGCGATTTTGCGCTGGCTGACCTGTGTCGCGAGTTCTGCGTTCTTGCTGTACAAATCCACAAACACCGCCACCTTCGACTTCAGAATGTCGATGTTCACCGGCTTCAGAATGTAATCCACGGCGCCGATTTCATATCCTCTGAAAACCGATTGCGCGTCTTCGAGCACGGCAGTGAGGAAAATGATCGGGGTATGACGGGAACGCTTGAGCTTTCGGATCAGTGTGGCGGTTTCGAAACCGTCCATTTCGGGCATGCGGATGTCGAGCAGAATGAGCGCGAAATCGGTTCTGAGAATCTGTCTCAGCGCCTCCTTCCCCGACCCGACCGCCAGCACGTTGCGGTCGGGCCCGGAAAGGAGCTGCTGCATCGCAACCAGGCCATGCCGATCGTCATCGACGACGAGAATGTTAGCTTGCGATGAGCCGGACACTGCCGTCTCCGATCACTTCGCGAGCCCGACCCGCAAGAGCGACAACAGCTGTTCGATATTGACGGGCTTGGAGATGTAGTCGGAGGCGCCGGCCTCGATGCATTTCTCGCGATCCCCCTTCATCGCTTTCGCAGTCACTGCGATGATCGGAAGATTCTTGAATTCCTGCAGGCCGCGAACGATTCGCATCGTATCGTATCCGTCGAGCTCGGGCATCATGATGTCCATGAGAACCACATCGATGTCCGGATTGTTTTTCAGCGTTTCGAGCCCGTCTTTGCCGTTCTCCGCGTTGAGCACCGTTAGCCCGTACTGCTCCAAGGCTCCGGTCAAAGCGAAAATATTCCTTATGTCGTCGTCGACGATCAGCACTTTTCTGCCGGCCAGCTCCGGGGCGGTCCTGTGGATGGCGGCCAGCAGCTGGTCGCGCTGGTTCGTCGGCAGGTCGCTGACCGTCTGATGCAGGAACAGCGTCGTCTCCTCCAAAACGGCTTCGAGGGTTCGTCATAGATCACGATCGGCAATTCGGACGTCGTTTCGGATTGAACGATCTTCTTGATGAAGTCAATTGCGCTCATATCGCGAAGCGTCGGGCCGAGCACCATGCAATCGAACTGATTTTTCTGCAGGGCATCGAGTGCCTGCTTGCCCGCGCGCACACCCGTGATCTGCACGTCCTCCCCGCGCAAGGCTTCGGTGATGCTCGCCCGCTCAGCATCGTTTCCATCGACGACGAGCAGCGTCCTGATCTCGTGCTCGATCACCCTGCGCGTCTTGGCAAGGGCTTCCTGGAGCGCTTCTTTCATCGCGGGCTTGTGCACCGCCCCCAGCGCTCCCATGTGAAGGCATTTGTGCATCCGTTCAGCCACGGAAATGACACTCACCGGGATATGCCGCGTTTCCGGATCGTGTTTCAGGAGATCCAGGACCGCCCACCCGTCCATGTCCGGAAGCTTCAAGTCCAGCGTGAGCGCGTCGGGCCCAAGTTCCTTGACTAGAGCGAGCGCCGTGTTGCCGTCCAGCGCGACTACGCCCTTGAACCCGCTTTCGCGCGCGACGTCGAGCAAAGTCGCGGCGAACTTGGCATCGTCTTCGACGATCAGGACGACGCGGTCACCAGCTTGGATGTTGTCGCGGTCGTCGCTCACCTGCGGCTCCGTGCGCACTGCGCGCGCTTTCATCGCCGGACTCAAGCTCGGTCGCTTGGCGTAAGCTGGACCGAGATTGGGCTCTTCGGCGGGTGCTCCCCCCTCGACGGGTATTTTCGGAGCTCTCGCTGCTGGACCGGCCTTGGGCTCCTCGGCGGGTGTTTTCGGTGTTCTCGCCTCGACCTCCGCCGGCTCGTGGGTAAACGGCAGGTAAAGCGTGAACGTGCTGCCTTTGCCCGGATCGCTTTCGACCCGGATCTCTCCGCCAAGCAGGCGAGTGAGCTCGCGGCTGATGGAAAGTCCCAGTCCCGTGCCGCCGTATTTGCGGCTGGTGGTTCCGTCAGCCTGCTGGAAGGCTTCGAAAATGACCTTCCTCTTGTTTTCGGGAATTCCGATCCCGGTGTCCGAGACTGCGAACGCCACCACTTTTTCCGCCGCATCCAGTTGCGGGTGTCCGGCTGTCCAGCCGGATCTCGCGAGGGAAATCCGCAGAGACACTTTGCCCTTTTCGGTAAACTTAAACGCATTCGAGAGCAGATTCTTCAGGATCTGCTGGAGCCGCTTTTCGTCGGTGTGAATCACTGCGGGCAAGCCGGGAGCCGCGTTCACCGTGAACCCCAAGCCTTTGTCCTGGGCGACCTGGCGGAAGGTCCGCTCGACATAGTCCTGCAGCCCGGAGAAACGCTCGGGAGCAATGTCGAGCGTGACGGTACCCGATTCGATCTTCGCCAGATCGAGAATATCGTTGATGAGCGAGAGAAGATCCGTGCCGGCGGCATAGATGGTCTGCGCGTAATCGATCTGTTTGGGCATGAGGTTGTTGCCTGCGTTGTCCGCGAGCAGCTTCGCCAGGATCAGCAAGCTGTTCAGCGGCGTGCGCAGCTCGTGCGACATGTTGGCCAGAAACTCGGACTTGTAACGAGAGGAGAGCGCGAGCTGCTCGGCCTTTTCCTCGAGCGCGGCCTTTGCCTGCTCGACTTCCCGATTCTTGTACTCGACCTGCTTCATCTGCTCGGAAAGCTGCTCGGCTTTTTCCTGGAGCTGATCGTTGGTGCGCTGCAGCTGCTCCTGCTGATTCTTGAGCAGCCTTTCCGAGTTCTGCAGATTCTCCGCCTGCTGCTCCAGACG
>WNGM01004694.1_pt1 | contig 10754 bp, 9 predicted proteins | sample 5400571 | NCBI WGS metagenome assembly WNGM01 (sample SAMN13153378, study PRJNA577476) | soil metagenome | isolation source: 100 cm soil or saprolite under Garry oak tree replicate 2 | place: USA:California | collected 2016-06-15 | reverse complement strand
GCGCTCTTGGTCGGTAAAAGCGGGCTAGCGCTGACTTACGATGGAACGACTGTCCGATCGTTCGCTACTGGAACAACGTTCGACTTGGACGCGGCCGCGTGGAACCCGAATGGCGCGTACGCTTTGATAGGCGGGCTCAACCGGACGCTGTTGCAGTTCGACGGAACAACAGTAGCAACGGTCAACACGACCATCGTTCCTCCAAGCAATGCTATACGGGCTATCTCGTTCAACCAGGCTGGGACCATGGCGTTGCTGGCTGGGGATAACGGGATGGTGCTCACGTGGAATGGTTCGACGCTGACGATGCTTCCGACGTTGACTTCCAGCTATCTCTACTCTATCGGCTGGTCCCCATCAGGAACAGCGTACATTGCCGGGGGCTCCGGGACAGTACTTACCTACACGAACGGGACGTTGGCGAAACTCGCAACTTCACCAGTTACCACGACTCAGTATAGAGGAATCGCCTGGAAACCACAGTAAACCCACGAACTCCGCTTGCGGGCCTTCCCCATAGAATGGGGACTCACCGCTCCTGCGTTGCGGGTTGCGGTCGCTAAGACCCCCCCTCCCCTTTTTCTGGAGAAAATTTCCTGTCTGGCATGGATAATACGCGAGTATTGCGATTCACGGCACGACCCAGGCTTAGATGAAAAGGGAAAATGACGGGAAATCATCAACGTTCCCCGAACGATTCTAGGGCGGAATTTTAGCCATGATCCAGATTCGAGATCAGGGCTGAAAATAGGCGATGATTACTATCGTTATCAGTGACGCGAGGTCCTGAGCAAACGGAAGCACAACGTTCGGCCCGTTAGAGTTCTTCAAGGAAGCCTGCAAGGTGGTAATAGAGATTGGTGGATCCCAGAACCCTTGCTGCTAGGAAAAAATGCGAAAGCAACTATGCTGAAATAGATGCTTGACAGAACATATAGAGCGTCGCGATCGGAGCTGGGCATGTTGGGCGAGAAACCATCCTTCAAGACCACGCTCATAGCCATGGAACTGGTCGTGATCGTATTCATGTCAGGCTGGCTCTTCACCATGTACAACACGAGCATAACGGCTCGCGAAGCAGTAGACCAGCTACTCCACCGAGCTTACCTGGACCAAGTAACTCTACAGCTATCCATATTCGGTCGTTCTTTGAACTTCCTCGTTCTCCCGCTCCGATTCCTCACCCTCTCGCTCCTCTCCCTGGTTAGTACAATTCTAGTTCTGCTTCTCCTTTTCATGTTCACAACATTTCTCATCAGCACTATTACCGGCCGTGGGAGGCCTGGGAGAAGATAGGGGATCGAGAAAGCTATCCCCAGATAATAATAGAACGAGTGTTCAAGCTCCCGTTACCCCAAAGAAATATCCTTTTATTGCTGTAGATAGGGCTCGCAAGCTCGAGGAGTGAGGTAGGCTGCGCGTAGCCGTCATCGGAGCTGGGGTAGTTGGAAAAGCAACAGGCACTGGTCTCGTTGCAAAAGGGCATGACGTAGTCTTCTACGATCTCGACGAAGCAAAGATGGCTCAGCTGCGCTTTGAAGGATACCAGACGGCTTCGTCGATTCCTGAAGCGGTTGAAAGAAGTAGCATCACAATGATATGTGTGCCCACCCCGACCGTCGACGGCTCTATCGACCTACGCTCTCTCCTGTCCGTATGCGCTGAGGTGGGGGATTCGCTTCGCAAAAGGAACAGCTACCATCTGGTCACAGTGAGGAGCACTATCCCACCAGGAACAACAAGGGGACACGTGATTCCCCAGATCGAACTGTCGGCACGGTCACGAATAGGCACCAAGATTGGGGTCTGCCACAACCCTGAGTTTCTACGGGAAAAGTTCGCCCTCGATGACTTCCTCCACCCTGGAGCAGTCGTCATCGGAGAGGCAGACAAGATCGCGGGAGACAAGCTAGAATCCCTCTACTCCTCGTTCGGGTCTCCAATCACTCGATGCAGCTTCGAGACATCTGAGATGGTCAAGTACGCTTCGAATCTCTTTAACGCGTCAAAGATCAGCTTCTTCAATGAGATAGACCGGGCATGTAAAACCGTGGGAGTCAAATCAGAGGAAGTGAGCCGACTCATGCCACGACTGGCTCTCGGCCTGCGCGATGACATGAGAGAATGGGGAATCTACGGAGGTCGCCCATTCAGTGGAATGTGTCTCCCCAAAGACCTAGACGCCTTCATCTCGTTCATGGAGGCAAGGGGAGTCCATCTACCAATGCTTTCCGCGGTCAGACAAGTCAACGAGAGAATCGCGAAAGAACAGAAGGCTCCCATGGTCGTCGTCAATGCCTAGCATTCTGCCATTCATACCGCTGGGCATCATCGGAATAATCACCTGGAGCCTCTGGGGCGTCCGTAGACTCTACGGCGCAAACTACAGGCCATTTCATGGAAGCTACACAGCAACAACATCCGTAGTTGTACCAGTATACATGGAAGAGCCGCAGGTACTGGTTCGAGCGATCAAATCCTACCTCGGAAACAAAGTAGGCGAAATCATCCTCGTCGTCGACAGCCAAGACACTGTGAACATCGAAAACATTCAGCAGAATTTTCCCTTTACAAATTATCCAAATATCAAGATGATAATTACGGACGAGCCTGGGAAACGCCCTGCCCTGGCCTGGGGGATACGTGAGGCTACCGGAGAGATCGTCGTACTCTCAGACAGCGACACCGCCTGGGACGATAGTCTGCTTCAGGAGATACTGAAACCGTTCAACGATCCCGAGGTCGCCGGCGTTGGAGCGAAACAGAATGTTGAGGATTTCCAGAGATCGATAGTATGGAGGATCGAAAACTGGCTTCTCGATCTAAGGTACATCGACTTCGTCCCCGGAATGTCCGTCGACGGGGTCGTAAACTGTCTCTCTGGCAGGACTGCGGCCTATCGTCGATCGCTACTGCTTCCTCTTCTTCCAGAGCTTACAGGAGAGACCTTTCTAGGCAAGCTCTGCATAGGGGGAGATGATCTACGCCTAACGCATCTCCTACTCTCGCGGGGTTACAAAACGGTCTACCAGAGCACCGCCCAAGCGCGGACGGTCTACTCTGGAAGACTCGGCAACTTCGTCCGAAGGAAAGTTCGTTGGAGTAGGAACAGCTACAGGGGAAACCTGCGAGCATTCTGGCAAGGCTGGATCTGGCGAAGAAGTTGGATACTTCCCGTCAGCATGTTCCACGCCACGATAACGCCTTACACTCTGGCCATCGGCGCCCTGGCAACAGTATATTTTGCGCTAACCCGCCCTGGAGCGGAAACGACCATCTTCGGTATTGCATTCAACCTTCCCCTCCTGTGGCTTGTAGTCTCGATCGGTGGCCGATCCTTCAAGGGTCTCAGCCACCTAAGACGAGTCCCAAGGGATGTATCGCTTGCAATAGTTATGACGTTTCTAATGCTCTTCGTAATGGTGCCGGTGAAGATCTTCTCCTTGGCAACAATGAACAGGCAAGGCTGGGTAGGAACCAGAAATTCTCCCACGCCGATCAATGAACCTTAACAGAATCTCTCGTTGGCGCACCTAGCGCGTAACACACCGAGGTCATGCTACAAGTTAGTCGATCTGTAAAGATAGAGAACGTTTCAAAATGTGAAAGAAGTGTACTTGATTGTGTACGGCTTCGGTGAGTTTCCTTCAATCCAGACCATCTGGACAGTTGAAGGCTTCATCGAACCCACGGGAAAGCTAACGAAACGGTTCGTCGCGAAATTTGTCACCTGCCTAGCAGACCATGCAGTTCCATTGAGTTTCGCCACCCAGATCTGCGACCCATCAAACAAGCTAGGTGGATCGCCCTGCCAATCAACCGGTCCACCGGTATTCCATCCTACGAAGACGTTCCCTTGATTGTCAACCTGAACTGCCGGGTTCAACTGATTCTCCCGGTCTGCATGTACCACCGTAGGCGAGGACCACGTGCCTCCGTACAAGAATGAGAATAATGTCTGGTTTTGCGACGCTAGCGCGTTCATCTCCTTCCATACAAGGTAAACACGTCCACGAGAATCAGCCGCCATACCGGGGAATCGTTGATCGGACCCATAACTCGTCGGGAGCGGAGCTGTCTCCGAGGACCAAGTCACACCATCATCAGCGGATGTTACGTAGCGGATGAGACTTCTTCCTCCCAGCCCGGGGTCATTCCTATACCAGGTCACGTGGAGTACTCCGTTTGAATCCTGCACGATCCCTGGTCGGGAGTGCGATTCCGCATTCGGTTGAGCCAGTTTGTAGTATGTACCGTTGAGACCTCCTGGGACAGACGCCCAGGTGTTTCCCATGTCTGTGGACACTGTGAACATTGGGGTATCGCAGTTTGTAGATCTGCAGTTCCCTATTTCGAGGTTCTTTGGGTCTGTTCCTTCCCAGACCACGTAGACTCGAGTCGGGTTGAACCGGTCGACGATAATGTCAGGGTGTTCTTGCCAGTGGGTCGGGTCTGCTGCCTGCTCAAACCCGTCAATGTGGAGCGGTATTATCTTGGGGGCCGTCCACGCATCTTCAAACCATCGGGAATACCATATCTGACGGTCTACTCCGCTTGTTGATCCTCCTGGCTCGCTGTACCAGACAACTTGGAGTACGTCGTTGCTGCCAATGGCGAGTGCCGGAACGCGTTGAATCTCGGTCCCGGGGGAGATCGGTCCGCCTCCTAAGTGCGACCATGTCACACCGTGGTCCTTTGAGAAGTCTACGTATGCCTTGTATCCCTGTCCGCCTCTTTCCTGCGATCTATATGCGACGTAGAGCGTTCCGTTGTTGCTTTCGGCGAGCTTCCATGTCTCTCCCCAAGCCAGGCCTTGCCAGTCGTTGGTGGTCGCGATCTTGTATCCGATGTCCTGACCCTGCGCGGTCTGTGCTGGGGGGGCTTGTGTAGCTACTTGGACGACGATGACGAGGAGGAGGATGACAACGGTGGTTGTAGTTGCTAGGGTGAGGTCTTTCCATCTCGATCCTTTTCGTTTTGGGGCTTCGGAGGTCAACTTGGCCTCCAGCTCATTAGAGGGTCTAGGACACTGTTAGAGAGGTTTGGCCGTAGCAAATCGTGTATGGTGCCCCTTGTCCGCTCAGCCAGCCTATACGGACGATTCCTCCTGATGAATCTTCCGGCATTACAGGCCACTTGTTGTTCGTTGAGAAGCTGCTGCCCAGCTGTGTTTTGGATTGGGCGACTCCATTTATCATAATGTAGACGGATACGTTTGTGGCGGTAAGTGAGTCGCTGCCTGTCCATTCCTGCCAGGCGACGAGAACCATTCCAGGGGGGCCGATTGAGATCATCGGGTCGGACTGGTTAAGTCCTGTTATGCTATTGACGTTGGTCCACGCGGTCCACTGGGGCGTGGATAGGTTCAGGTTTAGGCTGGAATATTTCACAAGAGAGTATGAGTTGCTGTTGTCGAAACCGTCCCAGACGAGCCTCAGCGTGTTGGACTTGTCGATAGCGAGGCTTACGTGTTTCTGGTCAAAACCTTCGATGCTTGCAACAATCTGTGCTTGACCCCAAGTCCTCGAGCCGGCGTCCCATCTGGAGTATTTGATGCGTGTTCCGGTTTGGCCTGAAACCCCGCCATACCATGCTGCGTAGAGATTTCCGCTTGGATCAGTAACAGCGTCGGGCCGGCTTTGTCCTGACGAATCGAGAGGAATTATGTTCTCCCAGCTCGTCCATGTGTTCCCGGCGTCTGTTGACATGGAGTGTTTTATCTGCTGGACGCCTGCGCTGCCAGAGTCGGCGCCTTCCCAAAGAACGTGCAGAACGTCATTCTTTCCGATAACAATCACTGGATGTTCTTGCCAGTATGTACTACTAGAGTATCCCGTTACAGGGGAAATGTTGATCCAGGGCGACCACGCGGCGCCGTCCCACCTAGCGTATTTGATCTGTCTCTCGTTCGCGCCTGTATAGACTTGGTCGCGCCCGTACCACACTACATGAACCTGGTCTCTTGAGTCGATTGCGATTGACGGTACTCTCTGGTCTGTTCCAGTTCCTCCGCCTTGAGGGGTGCCTGACGTTACTGGTGGGGCGTTGACGATACCAACTGGTCCTCCACCGAGGTCGGCCCAGGTCTTGCCATTGTCGGTGGATACTGCGACGTAGGTCTCGTCTTGATTGAAGCCTGGCGGCGCTTTCCTGTAAGCAACGTAAATACTGCTGATGCTGTCGACGACTATCTTTCTTTGTCCGCCGTACCCCAGACCTTTGGAGTCTGAAATCTGATCGACTGGGAATAGGCTGGTGGATAAACTGGCTAGGTTATTGCTGGTTGCACCGGATTGTCCTCCGCTCGTTCCTCCTCCGTTGCCACCATTTCCCGGGCCGTGTCCCTGGCCGGGGCTAGATGTTGTCGGCGGGACTAGGAATATTGTCATGCCGCTTACGGCCAGAACTATCATGGATACCGCCAGAAGCGCCGTGAGGGAACGGATGTGAGATTTATGTCGTCTACGCAGATTCCTCTCTGGCTCGGAGCGCCGATAGTGCGGTTTGGCCTGTCTCGGGTTTCGTCTCTTCGAGAATACGCCGATCGCGACGAAGAGTCCGAGGACCCATCCGAGGATGAGTAGCCAGAAGAGAGGGATTGCGGAGAGCGCTCCCAGCCAGCTCCATGGCAGAGCGAGTGTCGACGCGCCCCTCAGAACGCCGTTTCCGACAGAGGGAATTCGGATTATAGAGGAAGGGCTCAGGAACAAGAGCAGCCCAAGAATGATGGTGACAACGGATGCTGCCCAGTCGAGACTAGAGAGACTGGATTTTCTGCTCATGACCGCTCTGCTCCACGAGGTCGGTCAAGCCCGATCTTCTTCAGGAAGTGGAGTCTGGTACAGGAAGTTGTGATCCTGTTTGATGATTCCATTTTCTGTCTTGAACCTACTTTTCGTGCCGAGATTCGTTCGGGAACTACGATTACGGAAATCTCACAGCGACGAAGAACCAGACTCTGTTGTGTGAGCGAGTTCCTCGGCAACCTACCAATAGGGGTCAACGCTCGTATAGGCTGCATCATACTTCGCGGTCGCGAGGTCCGTTCTGGTAACCAGAATCCACTTGACCCTCGTGTGGACTGGGCAGGCTCCGCCCGAACGAACGCGTCTTCGGAGAAGTCAGGAGAGTTATTGCTCTGCTGATTCTCTGGATCTGTCAACCCGGCCATGTCGGACGGGCGAAAGAGCTACTGGTCGAAGTTGATGTCGGTGGTGAACTGGTAGGAGGCCGGTTCAGAGTTCAATCCGGTCTCTTCCAGAGACGGGTCTGTTTCATGGTCGCCCACATTGGCCGTCGAAGTTGATTCTCTCTCGGTGCTGAGAAGGACTATCAGGAAAAAAACGCCTTCCTTGCCTGGAGATGGGCCTCGATGACCTGTGGAATCGGGGATACTAGCCGAAACCATCGTTCCAAAGATGCCTTCGCCCGTGAATAGTTATAACAGTTCTGTCTTAAACGCAAGAACCGGAAGAACTCCAATTTTGATCAACGCTGTGGTGATTGTTTGAAGTATTATGACGAAGAAAAGATGGTCGAGATTCGGAAAGCGTTCGAAGAAGAAGCTCTGACCTGGAAGGGAGTGAGTTCCAGGCCCATGATGGGTTGCCTCTGCTACTTTTACAATCGGAAGTTCATCGGCTTCCTCGTGACGAACGGAATTGTGGTCATGAAGCTCTCGGAAAAAGACCAGAAGGATCTGAAAGAGAAGTTTGGTGGGAAACCGTTTGAGATGGCAGGACAGACTGGCAGGCTCTGGGTGACACCGTTGAGTGGACCTAAGGATGTAGGATCCGTCTTGCCCTTCGTTAAGAAGAGATACGAAGAGGCTTCCTCAACCCATGGAAAGACGTAGATCCTGAATCAGAGGGTTCAAGATACGCGAGATCAGGCTGACAACGGGCGATTTGCTCTTTCCAGTTCTTAGGTTAAGTCTGTAGAAATCCTAAATATCGGCCTTGGGCGCGGCAACTCCGCACATTCTTGTCCTCACAGAAAACAGCAGACCTCAAAACAACAGTCCGGCCCACTGACACCCTGTATCAGGCCTCCGGTAGGATTCGGGATGGGACTTTTCGTGGTCGGTGGCATTTTTCCTTCGACATGTACAATAGCCCTTTGCATAATGGTTTCGGAAACCTTAGGGTCTTGAATGATGATACGTTGAGTCCTGGTGCTGTGTGGCCGTTGCATCCTCATACTCAGAATGAGGTTGTCACATATGTCGTCGAGGGAGAGTTTCGTCATGAGGACGAGCGTGGTAAGGGCGGCCTTCTCCACAAGGGAGGAGTACAACACACCACCGTGGGCCGTGGAATGTACCATTCAGAGATCAACAATCGAAAAGACATTCCAATGCGATTCATCCAGATATGGTACATACCCGAACAGCTCAACATGACACCATCAGTAGAACAACAAGAAGTAGATCGATCAGAAAGAACCAACCAATGGCTCCCGCTGGTGGCGGACAAGAATCCGGAGACGCTCCCGCTCAGGGCCGACGGCGCAGTCCTCGCCTCGTTCCTCCAACCAGGACACGAGATCAACTATGAACTGAGAGACGGTCATGGATTATACCTCTACGTCCTCGAAGGCGGACCCGTCCATGTCGGCGACAAGCAACTCCCAACTCTCAACGCAGCAGAAATACGAGGACAGGGGATCGTCACGACGACCGCTGAACAAGAAGCCGAGTTACTCTTACTCGAAGTCAACTTGACGAAGGGCTGGCCGACACACTAAGCTCTTCCATCCAGAGCCACGAGGTCATCCTGGGGCTTGATTGGGTGAAGTGTCAAGACCGTCAGACAGTCGCGAATTAGTCAAAACTACCTATTGATCCGAACCTAGATCGAAACAAGAAAGGCGTCAAGGGAGAGAACGCAAAACTATTCCGATAACTGACGAGGTGCAGATCAGCTTGGACTTCACAGAACTCCCGCAGAGCGATTCAAAAATCGTTGACTAGCCAAACATGTTGGCCCATTCACGAATGTACCACTTGCTAATCATCCCGTTTATGAAAAATGGATCACCATGTATGTAATCTTCCGCGGCTCTACGCGAGCTAAGAACGGCCATAGTGCTGAGTGGTTCTTCAGGGTTGTTCAGGAAAGCCCCTGACATCAGGAGAGTACCCTGCTGGTGCAGCTCTTTTGAACGTGCCAGGTGAGCAGCGATCTTCTCAGGCGCTTTTGCCTTAGCCTCTTCGAAGTTTTTGTATTTGGTTACGACGAACACCAAGTAGTATACCGGTTGTTTCTTACGTTCCGTCATGCTCACCTAAATACAATATAGTTATGTGGAAAAAGATTTCTCTTGCCAATCCCTCCGCTTGAATCCAACATAGTAGTTCTCGCCAGATACGCAGAGCCCACAAGCATTTCCCGATCTGGTCCTGAATCTATTTCCTTGAGAATCGTGGCCCGCTGAGGATCGATTACCGCGATCCGCTTTGGGTGACCCGCGATCTGCCACAGGTTTCACCTGTCATAGCTCAGGTCTGTTCGAACATGAGGACAAGGAATACTGCCGAGTACCTTCCCACTAGTTGGGTCGATCTGATAGATCAGGTTAGTGTCGCCATCCGAGTGCCATAGGTGAGCACTGCCCCAGGCGAGCCCACACAAGTGCTGGCCAGGAGCTGGTATATTCTGCTCGATCAAGACGCTCTGCATACTCACCAAGAACATCTGAGACAGTTCGTAAAAGCCTATCGGGGAACTTTCAATCAAGCGTGCGTGCGCTACGAAAAGTAATCCGGTGCACCTTGCTTACGTCAGGCTAGCCAGAAAATTGTCAGCGAAACCGCGTCCATTAACGCGAATTAATCACTCTCTGCTATGCAGTTGGCGCGGGCCTGATGGATGTTTAGATTGATTCCTGGTCTTATCGCCTGGCTTGGTGGCGATGCTTACTCGGAGAATTCATCGCAATTATGTCGAACAGTATGCGTCTGTAGTTTATCGTCAAGGCTCTTGCATAGAACTGTCCTTCGATGCTCATTTCCTTGAATTCGTGCCCTTTTTTTTCGTGTGGGCCGAATCTTTCGAACGATAAGCAGTTTTCGAGGTATGGCTTGAGCTTGATAGTATCAGGGTCTACCACGACCTCTTTGGGTATGGGTCTCTTCTTTGACGCGCTGAGCAGGTCATTCAATGCTTCTCTAGCTGCTTCATGGTTCTTCCACGCTTCCTCCACGAATACGGGGAAGAGTCCGTTCGCGACCAGCTTTGAGACGAATGATCCGTCGCTGTCCTCCGCGTAGCCTTTGAGAAGGTGCGCTTTGACGTTAAGCTCATTTGTATTGTCCAAGCCGTACAGGAACCGGCGAGCCTCGCGTTCTCTCTCTGATTTGTAAGCGTGGTTGAGCGAGTCGCCGAACGAGCCGCTGGCTAGGAGCCACTTTGCCATATCATAATCTCCGGAGATCAGAGCGCTGGAGATCATGTGTGCAAAGTCAGGCTCGTACGGGATTTCGCTCATTAAGAGCCCCTTCCAGGTAGTCTTACGGTGCCGGTCGATTGCTCCAATCTCGACGAGCCAGTTCTCTGCAAAGGCGACCTCGCGATGGTCCAGCTTTGACATGAACTCTAGCTCTGAGAGTTTGAGGCCATACTTTGACATGAGGAGCACCAAGTCAAACGGGGTCTCGGTCTCGAGAGCCTTGCGCACAGGTATCGGATTGATCTTCTTCGGAAGGGGCGCATCACTAAGGATGACGGCTCGGCCTGGCTTGAAGCGTCCGATTC
>WNGM01006501.1_pt1 | contig 10756 bp, 12 predicted proteins | sample 5400571 | NCBI WGS metagenome assembly WNGM01 (sample SAMN13153378, study PRJNA577476) | soil metagenome | isolation source: 100 cm soil or saprolite under Garry oak tree replicate 2 | place: USA:California | collected 2016-06-15 | reverse complement strand
CCAGAGCAGTCCACATGTGCCGCGCGGAAAAGGGCTTAGCGCGTAACTCCCTTTGACTTCAACAAAAGCTGTCATCAGGAGTCGGAAGATGTCACGCAATTTCAGGAAGGCACAAACGCAACTGTTACTCCAACTGCTACGGTAAACTACCGCGTTTCTACCAGCCGCCCGGCATACGGGAAATACTGTAGATCTTCCTTGAAACTGTAGGGAAATTGATGTATGAAGCCCACGCCAAAGCTTTTGAGACTCGGATATGGCTACTCGCACAAGAGGGGAAAATGCGCGCTCAAAGAAGAATGGGAGTTTTCCTATGGGTCGGCAGTCTGATAATTGCCAGTTCATCCGTTGCCCGGGCACAGATGATCGACAACACCCAAGCTCTCAATCCAATCAACGCAGGGATAAACAAATCGTTGAGTCAGGAGATTGGAGCCAGCCGAGGAGACATCAACACTCCGGGCTCGTCGTTGTACATCATCAAGCGTGACCCGTTTCGCTCCATTCGCCGTGGCCGCCAGCTTTTCCAGCGTAAATTCACCAGGGTGCAGGGCCAAGGTCCGGGCGTAGACGATGGTGTCGGGAACATCGCTACGACCATAGCCATCGGCGCCGGCCTGGTAGATAGCTGCGCCGGTTGTCACGCTCGGCCTCGTGGTTCGGCAGGGTTCGGAGGTGACGTGGTTACCAGGCCGGACAGCCGAAACACACCGCATCTGTTTGGCTTAGGTTTGAAAGAGATGCTGGCCGATGAAATGACCTCTGACTTGCGTACCATTCGCAGCCAGGCGATCACTTCTGCAAAACAAAAGGGCAGGTCCGTCACTCTTGCGCTCGTCACGAAGGGCATTTCCTTCGGATCGATTACAGGCAATCCGGACGGATCAGTAAGTACGTCGGAGATTCAGGGAGTCGATCCAGACCTTCGCATTCGTCCCTTCTTTGCACAGGGCGGAACCATCTCTATGCGTGAATTTATTGTGGGCGCATTGAATGCCGAGATGGGCTTGCAAGCGTCGCTGGACCCCGACTTGGCCGCCGCCAGTTCCGGTCAGAGAGTAATCACGCCGTCCGGGATGGTTCTTGACGGGTCCCTCGACAAGATCGAAGCTCCACCCGCGGGGGATCAGTTCAATGGGAACGAGATTGACGTCGCCATCGTGGACCACCTCGAATTCTACCTGCTCAACTATTTCAAGCCCGGCATCTACCAGCAAGGCCCGAGCGCGCAACATGGTCTGAAGGTTTTCACCCAGATCGGTTGTTCGTCATGCCACGTTCAGAATCTTACGATCAACCGCGACCGCCGCGTGGCCGATATAAACACCGCTTACGATCCGGTGAACGGAATTTTCAACACCCTATTCGCAACCGCCGTCCCGCTGTTTTCTACCGTCAATGATGGCAATACCAACCCTTTGAAACTGCCTAACCTGCAGCCGTTTGTGGTGCAGAATATCTTTACCGATTTCAAGCGCCACGATCTGGGACCCAACTTTCACGAGCGCAACTGGGATGGGACCTATCAGACGCCATTCCTTACTCGGCCTCTATGGGGCGTGGGCAGTTTTGGGTCCCTTGGCCATGATGGGCGCAGCATCAGTCTGACGGAAGTGATCCTACGCCATGGCGGCGAGGCCCAAGCCTCGCGAGACGCATTTGCCGGCCTATCTGTGCAAGACCCGGGTGCCACTTCCGATCTGCTGCACTTTCTTAGCACGCTCGTGTTGTTCCCACCGGACGACACAGCATCCACGCTGGATCCCGGGAACCGAAGCGATCCAAACTTCCCGCAATCCGGGCATGGGAGCATTAAATTGACGGTTCTTTTTAACAATCCATCGGACAAGGAATAACCTCCGGCAGACGCTGACTACCATTCGTCCGTGAAAACCACGAAGGCAGAGGACCGGCCGTAAATGGACGGCTCGCCGGGTTTGGGCGGCCCGGTCCCGCCATGAGTCAGGCAAGTTTAGGTCTGATGCTTTGCGTAAGTGACCCGGTCGAAAAAGTAAAGGCTAGAATGTGCTGCGGTTGACTAGCGCCACTTTCTTGTCTTCGAGGCCAACGAAATCGGCCACCGGAACGGATCGTCATGAACACGGTGCGCCTGTACGACGAATTCAAAGGCACCCTTACTCCGGATCTCGATAAAGAGGGCACGAAGCAAGCGATCGAGGAATACGACTCCATCAAATCCGGCGGCAAGAAAGCCGCCCTTCGCGTGCCCGACATCTCTGATCCTCTCGGCGGCTAAACTCGATCCGCCTCAGCCTCGAAGCCCCGTTCTTCACTACAAATTGAATGTGGTGGGCGGTCAGCGATTTGAACGCTGGACCTTCCGGGTGTAAACAGTCAACTCAAACGTTGATCTGGCGTGACTTACATCCCAAAATCCACCAAAATGGCCCTAAGTTGGTGGCAGCCGGACGCTCACGATTCGCACAGCCACACACTTGGTGGGCGTGAATGTCTCGCCAAGCTCGGTCAATTCCTCGGGCAGCGAGCGATTCGGCTCGATCAATTGTTCGGAGGACTGCCGGGCGCGCATCGGTTTCGGCATTCGATGCCAATTCCAGTGGGGGCGCGGCTGCCTAGCAAAAGTCAAAAAAGCCAGTGTCGAAAAACCCGGCTAGCCGTTAAAAAGACGTGGCCGCCTCGCGGGTTTTTTTTTGCACTTTCGGGGGCCGCAGGCCCTAAATGACAGTTTCCGGAAAGCCGACTTTTCAGGAGTTGGCATGTACAATGTTAACGCCGTCCGTAGCAATCCCGCTAAGAAAGCCTGCGGCGTATGGATAAGAACTCCAGTTTCATCGAGTCTATTGTCGGTGAACAACTCAGTTCTGTTGAATTTGTCAAAGACTATGTCCAACTCCGCTTCGATGGCCCCACGGTCACAGCTTTCGTTTGGCCAATTGTAAGTTTCTCTGGCAAAGCAGTCCGTTGGGGGGAACCGAGTTACAAGGACGAACTCTGCGCACGCATTGGTCACACGGTCCAAACAGCTGCGTTGAGGAAAGGGGAAGCCGTCGTTGTGTTATTTGAGGACGGCGGCGAGATTTCCATATCTCTGCGACCCGAAGACAGGGTAGGCTCAGAAGCAGGTCATTTTTGCGCCTGCCGCAACCCTTCTGATCCGATCCTAGAATTTTGAACGGCGAGGCAAGGTAATCCTCACCAGACAGGCCAGTTTCCGGAAAGCAATTGACTGAGATTCGCTCAGACAGGGGCGGAAGGAACTTAGCGCGAGATGATAGGCGTCGCTGGAGGATGCGGCAGCTACGGCCCGAAGTCGTCAATGGTGCTTCACGAGCCCGTCGAAAAGCATGGGTCTGAGGTAGCGGACAGATCAGTGATGACGTCTGTCGGCAACGGCAGCGATCTCGATTAGGAGAGTGCCAGGTTTCGCACCTCAGGCCGCGTTCTCCGCACAAGGAGAAAGCGATGGCGAGGAGACGAGAGAAGCGAGAATGCAGAGCGGTTGTATTCCGATGCAACTCGCGCAACTCTGCAACTGGCGTGGGAAGAGTCCACGCGCCAAGGTGGCTAAGGCTCTCGAAGGTGACTATCGATCTGAACATCTGTTCACGTTGAAGCAGTCCCTGGATGGCTACCGGTATTATCAGAAGCTGATTGCTGAGCTGGACCGCGAGATCGCGCGTCTCATGCAGATTCTGCCTAGCCCCAGGGGCGGTTCACAGCCGATTCCGAGCCGTACCAAACATTCTGCTTTTCAGCGCCAGGGTAATGATCCCCGTTTCGATCTTCGCAGAGAGCTCTATCGCATCGTTGGTGTCGACCTCACCGACATTCCCGGAGTCAGTGCGGTCACCGCCCAAGTCATTCTTACAGAGATCGGTACGGACGTAAGCCGCTTCCGTAACGCGTCCGCCTTCGCTTCCTGGCTCGGTCTCTGCCCCGAGAGGCGAATCAGCGGAGGTAAGGTGTTGTCCTGCAAAACTCGCAAAGTAAAGAACCGCGCTGCTCTTGCCCTCCGCCTGGGGGCCAATTCTCTCTGCCGGGCGACGGGTTACTTTGGAGAGTTCTTCCGGCGCATGCGGGCGGAGCTCGGGACCGCTCAGGCTATCACCGCGACAGCACACAAGATCGCTCGTATCCTTTACCACGTATTGCTCACCAAAGAACCTTATACCGAGACCATCTTCCACCGCTGCGATGAACACGCCAGGCAACGGGCAGAGATGAGACTACGTAAGCGTTTTCCGGCATGGATGGGCAGTGGTACCACAACGCGCCGAAGTTGATCGGGCGCTCGGGCTCTGACGGGGTTGTGGTTTTTGAAGTCAAGCAGCCTATTCCTCCCCTGATGGACGTACTGGATTGGTGGGCTTATCCGTGTTCAAACCCGGAAGCTTACTCGACGCGGGTAGTTCTTGAGGATGGAGTAATCGCCCATTGGCCTACCACCGGCATCAAGAGGGCCGACAAATGGTGTACCGCTGATTCGCAGTCCCCTCAGCCGCAGAGGCAACCGGGGAAAGGAAATACGACTTATCAGGAATTGGCTGATCAGGTGCTGTAAGTCTTTATTGTTCTCGGTGCACGAGTATTCGAGCAGCTCCGGCAGCCTGGGGGTCGGCTTTAACGGTGTCAGGAAACCTCAATTTGAAACCGACATGAGGCCTCCCACATCGGCGTCACGGTCCACCAAGAAGCCGAGGTTGGGAGCCATCATTTCTTCCCAACTCTGAAACCCTTGATATACCCATCGGTTCGGATCGGGGTTGTACTTGTTGTTCACTGAATTGTCGTAGCGAAATTCGAAGCGCATGCGCGTGCCTTTCGGCACCTTCAGTGAGGTTCCGTAGGCAAGCTGCCAGTTGAAGTCGTAGTGCGGAACATTGAGCACGACTTCTTCCCGTCCGTCCGGATACGTCAGCTTATACTGGGCGCTCTTTCCACGCACATGGGCATGGGGCCGCAGCCGCACGATTTCGACATCCTTGAGGAAGGTGATGTCCATCGGAGGCGCCAGATAGTTAGCTTCATTCGGAGGGATGGCAAATTTTGGATCGTAAGTGGAAGCGAACACGGCCCTGGTACTGGCCGGAGTTGGAGCGATGACTGGCGTATCCTCTCCCGCGCCCTGAACAATGAACTGTTTGGGGGGCGGCGTCTTCGCCACAGTGAAGCCGATCTTGGTCCGGTCCACGACCTCCTTACCGTTCGTCGTGTAGTGAATGCTCACAACGATATCCGACCCGGCAGGCACCAGCTTTCCCGAATTCCAAACGCGGTAGTCATCGTAGCCTCCGCCCGGTACATAGCAAAAATCGAGACCTTGCCGCAGGGTCGGATGGCCATGCGTGAGCTTCACCTCCGTGCTGCCCACGTCACGAGTAGCGATAATCATTCCGGGCAACTCTCCAAAGCCGCTATTGCCGGGTGTGGGATTGCCCGTCTCGTCCCGCGGTACCTGTACCCACTCGTAGCGGTTGTACACCGTCGTCGGTTTATGCTTCTCGAAGCTGAAGCAAATGTGATGCACCACCGACGGCTCGCCCGGCAGAATTTCCATCGAGGTGACCCACGTATCTGTCTTGAAAGGGGCCGGCAGCGCAATCAACTCCCACTCCAGAACGCCCTTGGCCGGCACTTCATGAGGCGGCATATCCAGAACGACTTCCGGCTGGATACCCCAACCGCCTGTGGACCATTGAACCGGGGGCGGCGCGTCCTGGGGATCGCCCTCCGCGGCTCCGCTGTCCGCCCACTGCACGAGCGTGTCGATCTCGCTCTGTTTCAACGAACGATCATTCGTGAAATGCCCGTACTGCGGGTCCGCGAACCAGGGCGGCATCTTCCTCACTGTTACCGCGGCTTTGATCGCTCTCGCCCAGGGACGTGCGTCCTTGTAAGTGATCAGCGACATCGGCGCGACCTGCCCTGGCCGATGACAGGTCTGACAGTTTTTCTGCAGAATGGGGAGTACGTCTTTGGAAAAAGTTGGCGGAGAGGACTGACCGGCTGCTCCAGCGGCCACTGCCACCACCGCCAGTCCAGCAAGGACGAAGCGCATCATAACCTTGCCTCCTGAAACCAGGATTTCTATTTCTAGTTTTCCGGTCAACTATACATCCCACGACGGCGGTTTGGTAGCCCGAGGATAGTCTCGGCGTGCAGGCCGGGCGCCGCACGCTTGCGCATTCCCCAATACGGCACGCCGATAAACCATGACAGTTTTATGAAAATCGTGATCTTAAACCGGCCACAAGACGACCAGCGTCTGTTAAGGCGACCTAGCGAGAGGTGGACCCGCCGATCGTACCTATGCATCCTCCGGAGGCCAGCAATCGAACAAGAACCTTGCCGCCCAGACTAGGCTTGTTCGAAATCGCGGCGGTTTGACAGGTAACTCCCGATAGACGGTGCGAGCTCAATGGGAAGGCAGGAATGGTTCGTGCCGGTGCTGTGCTTTCAAGAGTTTACGGGCGCAGCATCCTCTGGAGTTTTGGAAAGGTTCTGGTAGGCGCAAGCAGTTCGCGTCGCTTAGCGCCTTTTGCCTTTTAGCGTTCGCAGCGGCAAATTCATTCACGTCCTTATGACGAAAGATTTTGCTCTTTGCATTCGTCGCGGGTACGAACAAGCTGATAAATTTTTGCTTACGGCCCTGATCTATGTCCCGAACAGAGGTGGAACTACCATTGATACCGAAATGACGGCGCTGACAACGGCGGCAATCACGAATCGTTATCATCGAGCTTGAGAACCGGCCGCGCATGATGGTCTCCTTTTACCTTGCAGTGGTTAACCGAACGACCTGGTTAATTGAACGGATCCTGTGCAAGGGCCACAACACCCTTCACGTTGTCGCTGGTTGCCGGATCAGGACCTCGTCCTTCCGCAAAGGCGCGCTCTTCCATGCGCCGTCCACGCAGCAGCCCCGGGAGGCCATAGTTTCCCTCGATGCAGCGCGGCTCGTAATAAATTCTGTTGTCGTGGTCGCCCTGCTTGGTGAACTCTTGCTTGACCGTCCAAGGCCGCGTCCACACCGTCGGATCTTCGATCGTCACCGTGTACTCGAGAGTGGTTGGGCCCGTCCGCGTCCAGCGCTCGACCAGGTGCAAGTTCTCGCGCGAGCCCTGAAAATCCGTTTTCGGACTGAAATTCCTGACGTCGATCACGAGCGTATCGCCCTCCCAATGGCCACGCGAGTCGCCAAACCACTGGCGGATGCTGGCCGGCAAGTGCGGGCTTCCGTTCATGACGATGTTGCGCTGCCACCCTTGCCCCTGACCCACGTCGTAGAACATCGAGATGCCGCCCGGTGTCTGCACAATCCGGCGGAAGCTCCCGCCGAACGCGGTTCCAAACTCGGGCAGTCCGCCGGTCAAGCAGCGGTCATTCGGCCAGTGGTCCTCCGGACCATCATCGCGATTGATGTGCGCCAAGTTGTAGCGAGGAGGAAGCTCTGCGCGTCGCGGCGAGGGCCTCGAATCGTACTTGCCTCCGTTACACGCCGCCTCCTTATTTTTGCACGTCTCGGTCGATTGCAACAGAGCAAGACGAAATTCTCGCTCGGCGGCAGCAATCTTCTGAGCCTGCGGCGTCAGCGCCGGAATCCGGCCATTGGGTGGATCCACAATCATCGACGTGCTCGCGCCGGTGTGCTTTACGGACAAGAACACTCCGTTGTAGGCGCCGGCGACGTCAGACTCGCTCCCGCGCTCCTCACGCTTGTTGCCGCCGAGCAGCTCTGATCGCTCTTTGTCCAATTCTTCCCGCTGTGCCTCGGTGAAAAATTCTTGGTTCGCATACTTGGCGGGGCGCTGCAAGGGCGTGTCAGATTCGTCGGTCCAAATGCCCTGTAAGTCTGGTTCGCCCCACGGCGTTTTCAGCGCTGCGGCTGCCGCTGGCGCCGTAACGGAAGCCGACGGAGATTCCTGCGCGACCGTCAGCTGCGCCGGTTTATAAAATACGAGCACCGAGATGATGACCGCCACTGCTCCAATCGATTTCAGAAGTCGAGTGCGCATCTGACACCTCCCGCTGCTGCCTCAACAACCAGACGGACAACCTGTCCCGACAACTAGCGCGGCTCCAAAACCGCCAGATCGCACGATTATCATCAAGGACCAGGTTACTGTCCAGAAGATTGAGACGTGTAGTGGGTCAGTTTCCGATGAGGGGACTTATCAGACTTGGCCAGTGCCAACTGCGGCGCTTTCGGCAACCTGGCGACTTGCCTCTGGCAAGCGGTTCGCTCTTATATTGTCGTTACGGGTTGTGGATGCGAGGTGACGGTTGTTCAAACTAAAATACGTCCTTCTATCCCTTGGAGTCGGAATAGTGTTCACGCTGCTCCTGTTCGGCCTGTCGGAAATTGGCATCGCGTCTGGCCTCACAGGAGGTCTTTTGTCACCCGGTTTGCTCTTGGCCGAGTTGGCTGGGTTCGGTGCTCGTGATTTGGCGGCGTACTATCTCATTGGAACGGGAGATGCCCTGCTACACGGAATGATGTCTTTCTGCCTCTTGAGCTTGGTGAGAAGCAAGCTGGGGCAAGTCTCCAGGGAGAAACGATGACGGGGTTTCTTCAGACCCTTGGCAAACCCCAACTCCCTCCATGAGAAGGCCGGTGCGAGTCAAGACGGTTTTGTTTTTTCTGAAGTGGGTCTTTGGCTCTGAGCCGCGCCGCCTCTGTCGCCATCCTTCCATCCGCACTCTTTTGTGAGCGATTTTCGCTCGGTGCCAGTTGGGCGTTCTCGTTTCAGCAGGTGCTGCAACCTGATAATCGACCTCCGCTTCCCTAACTCGGAAGAGGGTCTGGGAGTTGGCCGCAGTCACCTGAACTCGGCGGTTCGGCAGCTCGAATCTTCCTCTACGCTACAGCATCCACCGCAGTCGTCGGATGATTGCGTAATGGTTCATAGACCTCGCCGTTGACCCACAGCTTGTGCAGCAGCACGGCCAGCTTTCGCGCCACAGCAACGATCGCTCGTTTCTTGCACTGTCCTCTCCAAAGGGCCCCAGAATATAATGCGCGCCCTGTACCATCAGGGTCCGCAGGTAGCGGTCTCCTTCCTTGCTGATGTGCAGCTGGGGCTGGCTGCTGCCCGAATTCCTGCGCCCCGGACGCAAACCCAGATAACAACCCACATCGCGGCTGCGGCGAAATCGGTGCGGGTCTTCCAGCGTCAGCACATAGGTCAACGCGATCAGCGTTCCCACACCTTTCACCTGCTGGAGCAAACTGACTTCGGGGTAGTTCTTCTGGGCAATTTGCTCGATCTGCCGGTCGTAGGTGGCGATCCGTTGGCTCAGCGATTCGATCTCCTCCAACAGAGGTTCCAAGGCGGCTCGCAATTCCACGCTCAGCCCCGCAGCCAGGTCTCGGCGCACTTGCTGGGTGCCACACTTGCGTAGCCGTTCTCCGTAGGACTTGGCCAACCCTCGTGCGGCATTCACCAGAGCCGTGCGCGCTCCCACCAGTGCGGCCCGCGCCCGGATCACCGTCAGGTGAACTTGCGCTTCTGCGCTGCGGTGTCGAACCGGGCTCAATAACTGGGGATCGATGCGGGCCAAGCGTGCCAGCGTCCGGGCATCGAGTCGATCATCCTTGCGACTGCTCTCACCGATCAGCCGCACGTTTCGCGCATGCGCGACGATCACTTCGTGTCCCAATTGGGTGAGCTGCCGGCTGACCCACGGAGAATGCGCACCGGTTTCCAGGGCCACGCGGCTGCCTGGGATCGCACTGAACACTTGGCCCATTCCTTTTTTCGTTGTGGGTACGCTGCGTTCTAGGATCACCTCGCCCGCTTCATCGAGAATACAGTAGCGGGTCGATCGATCTCCCAGATCCATTCCAATCGTCAATTTCTTCTGCTTCAAAATCTCGTTCTCACTTCTCGTCACGGTGTTACTCTTGTTCACGGCCGGTCTCCTTTCAATTGCGCCTCGAGCGCGTCGATCATTGGGAGCGTATCGCATCCCGTCGGAGACCGGCCTTCTCATCCCATCTGAAAAGTCGGCTTTTCGGAAACTGTCATTTAGGGCCCGCGGCCCCCGAAAGTGCAAAAAAAACCCCGCGAGGGCGGCCACGTCTTTTTAACGGGTAGCCGGGTTTTTCGACACTGGCTTTTTTGACCTTTGCTAGGCAGCCGCGCCCCACTGGAATTGGCATCGAATGCCGAAACCGATGCGCGCCCGGCAGTGCTCCGAATGCACAATTGATCGAGCTTGGCGAGACATTCACGCCCACCAAGTGTGTGGCTGTGCGAATCGTGAGCGTCCGGCTGCCACGAACTTGGGTCCAAGTGGAGTGAACCCTTGAACTGACACATAAAAATGGGGCACAGTTTCCGGGAAAGGAACCACAGTGGAGAGAAAGCGATACTCCCGGAAATTTCAGCGAATGGCTGTCGCACGCATGGAGACTTGTGAAGATGTCGGTGAGTTAGCGCGAGAACTCGGGGTACGACCGAGGTGCCTCTACAAGTGGCGCAGGAAGCTGGAGATGGTTGAACCAGGACAAGAAGCGTCGCGGCCCAGCACGCACGCATCAGCTCACCGCAAGGAAATCCATCGCTTGAAGCAGCTTTTGGCAGAGAAGACCCTGGAGGTGGATTTTTTCAAAGGTGCCTTGCAAAAAATCGAGGCTCGACGCCAGCGCAACGGCGGCTCTGGCGAAATGGCATCTACGACCAGATCCGAGAAGTGATGTCATTGCAAGGCAGCCTGAGTATCGGGCGCATGTGTCAGATGGTGCCGGTCAGCCGCCGGGGCTTTTACCGGT
>WNGM01029817.1_pt1 | contig 10759 bp, 19 predicted proteins | sample 5400571 | NCBI WGS metagenome assembly WNGM01 (sample SAMN13153378, study PRJNA577476) | soil metagenome | isolation source: 100 cm soil or saprolite under Garry oak tree replicate 2 | place: USA:California | collected 2016-06-15 | reverse complement strand
AAGGGCGCGTATAGCTCGGATAATGGCACGCATACCACCATTCGAGTGTGGGCAATCTGTGCAGTTGTGGCAGCGTAGCGTGAAAAAGCCGGACGTACGGGATACTGTCCGGCCTAACAACCCTGCTCTGGGGTTTCAGGGCTATCGATAATACAACGATTGACTTGAAAGGGGAAACGATGAAAAAGGGATTTAGTGGATTTCTGTTCTACCTTGGTTGGGTACTGGTGTTTGTCGTGACTGCCACCTGCACGGTACTCTTGTTCAGGCGTTTTAGCCCGCCTGATGCTCCCTGGCTACCCTTCGCGGCTCTTGGAGCCTTCGAGTATGGCGTGCTCAACTGGCTACACTTCCACAAGCACAATGCACGTGGCGTATGGCAGCATGTGATTAGCCTTGCCATGACGGTCGTATCAGGATTGGCAATCTGCGCAGCTACCATGTTGGAGCTTACCTTGCTCCTGAACAGCAAAGGCTTAGAGACGCTGCCAACCTGGACGCAGCAAGCCACGCTCTTTGCACTTATCGGGCAAATTGGCTTGAATGTATTGGCCTTTATTGGTATCTCGCTGACTGACCCTGACCATATTGCAAAGCTCACGGCGATGTCACCCCCTTCCCTACCCGTATCCAGGCCAGCACAAACGATGATCCGACCGCAACAACAGCCGACGCAGCATGTACAACCTGTAGAACGCATGTCCTATCCGCAATTGACACAAGGAGGCGCAACTGCTGACCCTTTAGCCTCACGCTCCACGCAGGAGTGGAATGGCGCGAAACCACAGGGGAGAATCGAGCAGTAGGGAAGGGGGAGTCAGTAAAAAAAATTACCGACGTAAGCGCTAAATCACGAAGTCTTGGAAGTGCTGGTAGGCGGCATACAGAAGAGCAGGTAAACGCGATCTTAGATCACTACCTGCTCACCGGGGAAGTACCCGAAGCTGCCTCCAAGAAGCAGCAGTGGAACTACCGTATGCATAAACGTCTCTCAGAAAGGCGTATCCTACTGAGGAAAGCAGGGCATAAGGTGACACGATGACCAAAGATGAGCGCATCATCCTGGCCATCATCCTGGTGTTGGCGCTCATCATCCTCTGTGTTGCAGCACGCTTGTTCGTGCTGGTATAAGAAAGTGAGGTGAAATATGGCAGAGAAAGAACCAACATTATCATTCAATCGAGAAACGGGTATGTATGAAGGCATGCTGCTTGTGCAAGTTGATGCTGAGATATTCCGTAGGATGCTCATTAAAGCAGTTGAGGAAGATTTAATAGCCGATTTGACCGACCCGGCAACCTGGACACGTGCCATTGCCAGCGTTGGCAAGATTAGCAATTGGCTAGATAGGCCGCATGTCAAGGTGATGCCTATTGCTACTTCTCAGGTACAACAACCTCTCGCGCCTTCTGTTGTGCCTATGATATCCCCTGTGGCGCAATCCCGGCCAAAGACACAAGTGACCTTGATTGAGGAAGAGTTGAGAGAGAAGGCAAGGTATGTTGCTCCCTATCGATGGATAGAAATACTGCTTACGCCATATGAATATCTTCCCCCTGGCAAGGAAAAGGAGGCAGTCTTTCAACGACGGCATAAGGAGCGTCGATTCCTTGAACAACTTCATAAAGAGTGGGAGCAGGGTAATTATCAACTTGACCCAGAGGCTTCACAACAAGAAGAAGAGCACCAAGCGGATGAGCAAAGATTGCTTGCAGTGAAGATAGAAACGGTTCAAGCTGCCGTCAATGGAGCGCGTATTCAATAGCAAAAGAAAGTAGGGTGTCTATGGGTATCTATTCCTTCCTCAATGAGGCACAGGTGGCACGTCTCACCGACCAGAACACGAAAATCGCAGAGGCAAATCAGGAAACAGAGCGCATCCTGGCTGACCAGGATGTCTTCATTGCCGCGCTCAAAGCCGATAAGATGCGCCTGGAGCAAGAGGCAGGAGAATGCTTCGAGACGATCACGGACCTACGGGCCCGCCTGGACATGGCACACGCGGTCGAGGTGAATCAGGCAGAGGTGATCGCCACACAAAAGCAGGGGATAGTAGACTTAGAAGCAGCGCTTGTCACCAGTTTCGGGCACAGTGATGAACTCAAACAAGATATTGCCACGCAAGTCGAGCGCATCACTGAACTTGAGCACGACGCGGCAAAGCACGATGTGGCAAGTAATCGCTATGTCCAGCAAATCAAGGACTTGCACCGGGATAACATGCGAGCCATCAATGACAATCGCATGCTGACACAAGAGAATAGTAAACTACAATCTACCATTGAAGGATTGCAATCTGGATATGAGCGCCTCTCATCCTCACTGGAAGAAGCAGTCACGGTAAATGGCGAGATAGGACTAGAAAATGATACATTGCTCGCCTTCGTGCGCAAGTGTGCCACCGGCGCCAACATCCGCGCCGATAAGCCGGGTGGCGCGAAACTGGTGACGGATGCGAGAGCGCTGCTCAAGCAGTATGACAGCAGAGAGGTGAAGGCGCAATGAAAGAGCACTATGCCGCCGATTTGCAAGATAGGCGTATCCGCATTGAAGGCCCAATCAAAGTGCCGGTTGGTTATAAGGTGCTCATTATTGCTGATGACGAGGAGGTAAACAACTGTATGAAGATTGAGCTGACCATCGTGCCACGTGAGGTGATCATAGCAAAACTCACACTCGCCCATGTCGGCCCGATGCTGCCCTATGGTGATGGTGGTATGCATGCTGATGTCACCACAGAGACATTTGAGACGACTGATGTTGAAGTACGGCTATCTGCCTATGTTGAAGCCGTAGACGATACACAAGTGAGAAGCGAGGAGGCACAATGACGCTGCTCATGCTGTTTTATGCCTTTGGTTTCGCTTGCGGTCTGGCTCTCGGCATACTCTGCACCTGTCTGCTGCGAGCGCATGTGATAGGCAAATGATAAGTAGTTGTTAAGTGATGTTAAGAAAGGACATTCCAATGTTCAAGCGCCTGCGAAAACTACGCGACAGACTGTATGAAACCTTTATGATGTGGATGACGCGGCATGACCCTAAGCGAGGCGTGCTCTCACATAATGAGCCATTGGAGATGCCGTGGGAGCCAGCATCGGCGCATCATTGTCCATATTGTATCTGGCTCTATCTCATATGGGATGTGTTCAATGAGCAATGGCATTGTTCGCATTGCCGTCAGTTTATCCATCCGAAGCTCGCTGTCACGGAGAAGCGTGCAGTTGTGCGACCGGCGCCAGTCATGCCGCAAGAGCCACCTAAGCCGGTGTTTGCTACAACTCTCCTTCTTGCACAAACGTCATATGATCGTCAATGGCTCTGAACGCTTAGCCAATGGCTTACCACGACTGGCCTGGAAGAATGGTCAATGTATTGATACCGGGCAATTAAAGCCACTTACGCCCGCCGAACACAAGTTGCTCATGGACATTTTCCAAGAGGACAGGAGAACGGGATGAGAGATGTATGGATCATTCTCTTTGCCTACATCCTGCCATATGCCTTCTATGGCGCATGCCTATGGGTGCTCTTCTTTGTCGGTATCATCGGCTTTGCTTACCTAGAAGACTGGTTGGAAACACAGGCAGAATATGCCGCAATGAAGCGGGAAGCGGTTCGCTATGTCGAACGGTTGTATGCTCCACGCCCGCACGAGGCGCGAGAGGAGAACTTGTGAAACGTTTTATCAAGTGGTTGTTTGGCACGTGTGCCGATTGCGGCAATCCTGCCATGAGCCAGTGCTACACGTGCAAAAACTACTATTGTCAGAGATGTTATCGAGATCATGGATGCTAAAACGATGACCATACATCAATTGCGCCTACAATTCGACAAGAGCTTCTTCACTGTCCTGAAGGATTTGGTGAAGTTAGAGGCAATGGAAGAGCACCACGTCCCATACGGTGACGTACCGGCAGACCTGGAAGAGCACCTCACTGCACACGAGGCGATGACCGCACAGGTGGCACGCCTCATCAGCCCAACCAAGACGCGACCGCTGCCGTTCGTGCGGGTGTGAGATGCGAGTTTCTTGTGAGTTTTGAAACTTGCCAATATTCATCATGAAATCCCTTGACTTTCATCTTGATATCAGCTATAATTCATATAGAAGATGAAACACGAAAGAGGAGCAAGGGAAATGACAAAGCATCAAGAGTTCGAAGAGATTTTTCCAGCAGGCGCACAAGTGCGATGTGAGAACGAGTGCTTCCCAGGGCATTGGGATTATGGCACGGTTGAATGCCACAAGACCAATCGCTACGGCGAAGCACAATGGATAAGCATCCGCTTGCATGATGATCGTCTGGATGTGGACTACTTCGCGGATTATGACTACCGCTACCTAGACACAGACCCCAAGCTCTCTCTCGTTCGTATCGTCAAATAAGGAGCAAGTCAGTGATCATCGTAGTAAAGCCCTTTAGCCGTGGTAGCGCCGCGATCCGGCTGGCATATGGCAAGGTCGAAAACGGCAAGTTCATTCCCACGAACGATGTACGTAAGGATGCGAAGTTTGCAGAGTACGGTAAGCGTGAGGTTTCTGGCGATCTCAATCTTGAAGGGAAGCAATCGGCCTTTGCAGTCCAGAAGTGGGAAGGTATCTCATCGCCAAGCCCCACAAAAGTGTGGGAGGTCATTTATGGAGCGTAATCCTGCTTGGGGCGGCAAACGCCCCGGTTCAGGTCGGGTGCGCAAGAACCTGCACCTCGATACCAGCACCTCCATCTGGCTCAAGTGGCTGGCAAGCCGCAAAAGCCTAACGCAAGAGCAAGTAGTTGCCGAGCTGGTAAAAGCCGAATGGCAAAAAATCGAAGCAGTCGAAAAGTGAGCCAGGCGGGCGACCGCCGGGCGAGAAAGGAAAAGAGACAATGACACATGTGTATGCAGTATCAGGGACAGTGTTCCAGCGGAACGAATTTATGAGGGGATATTCCGACTACGAGCGTAGTTGGAGCTTCAGCGAAGAGAGATACATGGCCGAATCTCTCGAAGAGGCTGCGCAGAAAGTGGCCCCTGGACATGGCGTACATGAAGATAAGTATGGTCTTGTAGAAATCCGTGATTTGAAGATCACGGACCTGGGCAAACTGAAAACGCGGGGGTCGATTTCCCTGCAAACAGGCAAGCCGTACAATTGCACAACTCTCATCAGTGTTCCCGCTAGAAATATTCGCAGCGCAGAAGGGGAGGGGTTTATCTCCATGCGCGGCGCGATGCGCTGCGAGGTCATGTACCAGGATAAAACCTGGCATGCCAAGAAGCATGACCTTTCTGCTGAATGGTTTCTTGATTGTCCGGTTGGCGAAGAGCCAGAAATCCGGCGTCGGGGTAGAATTGCCCTCGAAGCAGACCAGACGCCGAGCGACGAAAGGAAAGAAGTGATGGACCCACAGGAACGCAATCGTCAGTATCCAATAGTTGAGGAGGGGGAGCCTGTAGAGGTATCTTTCTCCTACCAGGGAAAGTCCCTGGTAGCCCGATGGAACGGGCTGACATACAAAAATGAGCAAAGGAGGGTAGATTTTTGGGAGGTGGGGAAGGAGCATCTTATCCGGAAGGCTCATCTGGCCAATCATCGCCTTTCCCATTGTGGAGAAGGCGAAGGGATTGGAACTGCTGCGGCGGTCGCAGTTGGCCTTCTCTAATCCCTCCCATCCCGCGCCTGCCTCTTGCGGGGCAGGCGCTCTTCTTTTGTCTCAGTCCCACCAATCCCACCATTCCGACTCCGGTGCCTGCTCTCCCACGAGCCACGAGTCCTCCGCGATGCTCGCCCGTCGTATCCTGCTCCACTCGTCAGGTTGCACCACATGCAGCAGCGGACGTGTGATCTTGGCGGCGATGGCGTGCTTCTGTGTATTCCAGGTGATAATTTCCTCACCAGAAACCGTGCGGAATACCGGCAGAGTATTGTCTGCACGCCGGAAGTACACAAGACGCGGCCATTTCTGAGCACAACGCATCACCACCGCCTCACTTTACGTGTCGAAAGCAGGATGAGAATGGACATGCCCAGTATAAAGGTGCCACCTGCTCCAATGAAAAAGTACGTCAGCATCATGCGCTCGTTGGTGTTACTGGCTTAAATTGCACGACGAGCGTTCCATCAGGCCAGCGATCCCAACTGTTTCCATCGATGCGATACTTCCCACAATTAACCTGCTCAATCAGGGCCACAAGTGGGGCAAGGTCTACATCGGGGCAATGGGCGTGCTCGTATGTAAGACCGCTCTCAATGCCTCCATCGGGAGTATCATACGCTTCACCTAAGTGCGCTATGGTGAGTGTCGCTATAACCGGCTCATGCGCTTTGATAGTGATTTTAACCTGGGTGACAAGCTCTATAGGCTTCCCGCTTTCCAGATCGGTAATCTCAATATTCCGACCTTGTGTGGGCAAAGTGTCTTTGCCGTGCGTATCGATGCGGATACGCGAAAGGTATTGTGTCATGATGGTTGTCCTCCTAGATCAAATGTGAGCGTCGGCAAATCACCGGCATTGATAGCAGGTATCTGTGCCGAAGGATAGTTCGGTGTGACGTTGACAGCAGGTGTCACCTGCGTTGTCTGTTCTGAGATAGGCAATGATGCGATAGCCACTTGCGGCGCCGTGATGACTTGTTCCACGGCAACAGGCTTGGCATAGGCCGCTTCCTCAGCCTTCACGATGGCGAAGAAGTACGTTTGTAGCAGGTCTAGCCACTTGAGCCAGGGATGCAGCGCGTACAACCCACCGGAGACGCCAAGCGTGAAAAGAAACGTGCAGACCGTGATGAGTCCCGATACATCGGCTGTCAGTTGCCCTTCCACATAGGCGCTCGCCAGGGATGCCGCAATGAGGAACACATAGGCAATCACCGGGTTGATGTAGGGTGACAGGCGGTCAAATCCATCTTGCGCAAGGATGGCAGCGAGCATACTCCCCATTGCCGGTATGCCGACAGGAAGTGCGACAATCAAGAACTGTGTCCAAGTGAGTTGTGGCATACATCCTCCTTATCTCAAGCCTGATTGCATACGTATGCGGGTTGCTATCCCACTTATAGCGCGCTCTGCTACAAGCTTTATCATCTCTTTAGACACATAGGCGTCTGAGTCTGCTAGAATACGCTGCATGTCGTGTATTTCTTCTTGCACTTCGTACATCTCAGCACTCGATGCAAGATTGCCCTCCTGTATTCGTATCAAGAGATAGCGCACATCATCTGCAAGCACTGAGAACTTGCGTAGCTGCTGCTCAAGTTTGCTCTCTGCCTTCTCCATGCGCTCCTCTTCTGGCATGGCATCAATCTTGGTTTTTGCCTCTTCGTATTGTTTATGCCTTTCAGCAGCACCATAGATATCTCTCATTGGAATGTATACCTCTTCACCGCCAATCTGGATACGCAGGCAATCTGTATTCTCATATTCAGTGATAGTAAAGACATACAGTCCTTTGCTTCCCTTCATATCTTTTCTCCTTACATCGTGGCTGCAAGGGCTTGCATTTGCCCACTCAGCGTCTTGAAGTTGTCTATTTTCTGCTGGAGTATCGGGTCCGCCGGTGCAACCTTCTGCTGCTCTGCTGACAATAGCGCCTTCAGTTGTGCAATCTGCGAGTTGAGCGGCGCAACAAGTGGATTGGCTACGACGGTTTGCCCCGGTCCCTTGTCGATGTGCAGCAAGTAGCATTCCTCATTGATTGGTGGATGATCGATCTTTCTTTGCGGATCGTAGACGATTACACAAGACTCCATGATGACATAGGATACGCCTGCAATCGGCTGCCCTTGCGCGTCAACTGCCTGTATTTCGCCGCTGATGGGTAGTCGCAAGAGCGCAGGCCCGCCGTATTTGAGGTAGAACGAGGTGACGCCACGTCCTAGCACGACGCCGGTATCCTTGCGCGTCAATGTTCCGGCAGTTGGATTGTAGGTGAAATATTTGTCAATAATCGGGTCATTTGGTGAGATTGCCATGTCTGTCCTTTCTATCCCCCATTGGCCGAAGTCGGCTTGCATTGAGCGGTTATAATCCACTGAAGCCCCGGCCAAGTTCACACTATTGTGATATTGTCGGATGTGCGCACGTGGTTCCCACATACCGCCTGACCATGCATACGTCTGCCATCCCCACGTGATAGCGCCCACATTGAATAACTCGTGCACTGCTCTGTTTGCAGACCATTCCCAGTTACTCACCACTGCTATTCCTGCTTTGTTCAAGGCCGTTGCTTCCCCTGGCCAAAGGCACTTCCCCTGTGGCTTTTCAGGATGCGCTATATCGTATCCTGAAAAGTAGCCAGTGTAGCGGCATACAAATGCCACCTTCGCCGCGAGCATGGCGGCAATAGGAGGCCCGCTTACGTAGTCTAATCCAAACGCCATTTATGCCTCCTTGTTATCTTTCTCATGCCATATATCACTACAACGAATAAATGCTTACACCGGAACTCAGAAAACTTCAGGATGCTTCCTTCTCGTCACTTGTTTTGATCTGTGCTATTTCAATGGTAGAGGTCTTTTGCTTGTTCGCATTGTAGACCGTGATATACCCATTCTCTAGCGTAAGAACGAAGCCCTCGCGTTTCAGGACGTAGCGCGTGGCGGTCCGTTCTTGTTCAAGTATCTTCACCCGTTCTTTGAGGCTCGCTGAGTCCTCACGACAGAGGTCTACTTGCATCTTGAGCGCGGCAATCACCCGATCCTGAGAGGCGACCGCTTCACTCATGTAGCCCTTGCGGCCCGCCCACATGCCACCAATCACGCCGCCCATACCAGAGAGCGCAGCGACCAGGTAGGGAATGAGTGGCAATAGCAGGTCCATCAGGTAGACTCACTTTTCTCTGGCAGCAGAATACCTCGCGCCTCCAGCATAGCAACCAGTCGCTTATTCGTTGCGGCCATGTCCTTCACGATCTGTACTGAGGTCGTAAGGGCCTCGACAATCGCTTTCTCATAGGTTTCACGACGCCGCTCTCCCTCAGTCTGCCCCCGAAACAAGAAGTAGACAATCGCGGCAAGCAGTCCAAGAAACAGGACAGAAAACACCAGGCTAATGAGAGACATAGATCAGTCCTTAACTCGCTTTAAACCACAAACTAACAGAACTATCCCACACAAACTTCTGCGCGCGATTGCCGGAAAGCACGAATGTTCCTCCTGCCTCACCTGCGATATGGCTCGTGGCTTGCGTTGCCCACGAGATTGTATTTGTGGTGGCCTCATTCACAACCCACACCTCTTGCCCTGCCCGCGTCCCAACTGCCAGAATACAGCCTGCTCTGCTCGCCCCTGATGGGTTGACACGCGCCACCCCAACGTTGGCTGTCGCAACGGTCCCGCTCGCGCCTGGATCGGGTGCTGTGGCGCTTTGTCCCGTTGCAATCCAGCCATTGGTCCAGATATCCCCGTTGGCGCAGGCCAGGTCAAATTGCTGCGTGCTAAAAAAGGCATCGCTGAAGCCCTGGATGTGACCGGAATTTCCGACCAGGAATATCGCATTGTTCGCGTTGAAGTCGAATGTGTTGTTGCCCGCCTGATCGAACATCAAAAACCCGTTGAAGGCGCTGGTGACAAGCTGCATGCCGCCTGATTTGCCAACACTTCCATCTGGCGTGAGCCCGTTTACGCGAATGCGGTAGTTGTCTCCGCTACTGATGAGTGGGGTATTCGGACCAACCAGCGCTGTTCCTACTGTCTGATAGACATTCGCTTCGATGGTATTGGATGCCTCGTTCTGGAACGATATCGCGCCACCACGGCACTCGGAGATCATGGTTTGAATCATACAGCCACTTGCAACAATGGCTGTGGTGACGCCTGCTGATTGGTTGATCTGGCCAGGAAACGGCGTCTGCCCTGATCGTTGTCCAAGCTGGATACCGACCACACTCGTCCAGCCTGGTGATGAGGCGTAGATATTGCCGCCAACCCAGGAACAGCCAGCAGCGATAATCGCGAGATTGCAGACATAGGAGCCTTCGGCAACACAATTGTCAAACTGACATCCATTGGCCTCAACCAGCCAGTCAACGACTCCGCTGGTGTTTGGGTTGAGGTAGCCATGACAATCCGTGCAGAGCAAACCGGTGGCATTCGGGGCGATATGGAAATTGTGCGAGCCATTGTTGAAACTCAGCACTTTGCTAAGCCGTGAATCGTGTGGACCGCCCATTTGCATGCCGATGCCGTTACTATCACGAAACGTCACGTGATCGATGACCGCCTCCATACCCTCGCTGAGATTGCCATTCCAATCAATGAGAGCAGGACCGCTATAGCCATTGATGACCTCCAGATCACGAAGGGTAAATTTATAGCCATAAAACCGCAACGGGTAGCTCGTTCCACTTGTCTGATTGGCCTTATTGCCGTCCAGGGTCATATTTCTGAAGCCGAAATTAAGGAGCGTCCCAACTGGGCCCGCCCCGAAGGCAGCACTAAGATTGATAGAACCTATTTGGGCACTGAAAAGATCGGTGTTAGCGCCATTCTTGAGCTTATAGACCGTCAAGCCCGCGCCTGCGCCGATATGGAATATCCCGGCATCATTAGAGATATCCTGATTACTGAAGATATAGGTCCCTGGTGGGCCATAGACCACTCCTCCTCCGGCAGTACGAGCCGCCGCACGAGCCGCCACCATCGCGGCTGAATCATCTGTTATGCCATCCCCGACCGCGCCATAGTCCTTGATGTTGTAAGCTAGACCCTTGAGCCAACTCACCAACTGGTCAATATCTTGCGCCTGAATGGTATTGCCGGTAGCTACGGTATAAAG
>WNGM01005939.1_pt1 | contig 10763 bp, 7 predicted proteins | sample 5400571 | NCBI WGS metagenome assembly WNGM01 (sample SAMN13153378, study PRJNA577476) | soil metagenome | isolation source: 100 cm soil or saprolite under Garry oak tree replicate 2 | place: USA:California | collected 2016-06-15 | reverse complement strand
TCTCCGGATGCCATTCTTCTGCAAGTCGTGGGTATCGTACTTGAAGAGACGTTGTGGGAGTTACCACTCGCCCCATACATACCGGACACCCTCTACTTTTGATTCGAGCAGAAATGACTTGCTGCCATTCATGGGAAGGGTCTGTTTGGCATTGCCACCATGCCTGTTTATTGCTGTTTGGTAAGACATCATTCGGAGTACGCTGCCCGTTCTTGCTTGGATGCCATTCTACTGCTGCTTCTGGATACAGAGCCTGAAGTGATGTGCTATCAGTGACGAGTTTACTAACGCATGCCGGACAGCCAGTACCAGGTCTTTTGCCACCTACTCGTTCACCGATAACAGCCTGCCACTCATGAGCAGCGTTCTTTTGACAGCGCCACCACACTTTTTTCCCACTGTGGGGAACCACTTGATCCGATGTAAGATCACCATTTTTTTCCGGATGCCATTCTTCTGCAAGTTGGGGATAGAGGGCTTGTAAGGAAGTCGTAAACGTTACGCGTCTATGTGTGCATATCGGACATCTACGGCCACTCGATCGGCTAGCAATGACCGCTTCCCATTCATGAGATGGATCTACTGAACAGCGCCACCACACCTTTCTACCGCTGCCAGCCTTGACATCGTTAGGGGTGAGATCGCCATTCTTTTCTGAATGCGCTATCCTTCCTAAAATGTTCTATCCAGAATAGGCATTGATGCTCAATTGTTCCACTCGTGTGGCTAATTGCTCGACGGAGGGTTGGCTATAGAGTCGTGTCGTGTCTAACGAGTTATGTCCCAATAATGTCGCCAAGCCGACAATATCGCCGGGATACTGCGCCAGGTAATTGCGTGCAAAGGTATGCCGCAGAGTATGCGCACTCGTCGCTTGTGGTACCAGCTCACCTGCCGCTTTGACCAGATCGTCAAGCATAAAAGTTAAGTGGGATCACTTGCCCCTGTGAACACAGGCATGTGAGATATGGAGGGGTGGGAAGCCCTCCTGCTGGAGCCGCCAGACGGTCCCCATCTGTTTCTTTCCTGCCGACCGTACGTTGTCCCCATCGTATGCCTTCCTGCCGTCTGCCGTACCCGCTACGCGTCCCCAACTCCCGCGCGGGTTGATCACACCAGATCATGCGAGGTCAAGGCCGTGCAGGTGGAGCGGAGCCCGGGTGGGGGCACGCTCGTCTTGGCCTTGACCCGCGTGGTAAACTTGACCGTCCCGCGCGGGAGGCAGGCTCCTACCCCTCCCTCAGTGATATGAACGCTCGGAAGCCGGATTACCAGATTGGGAAGCATGAAACAGAATGGCTAGAGAGATTGGAGTCGCGCGAACTGTTCTTCACCGCAAAGGCAGAGGCCATGCACGAGATCGATTGGACGTGGTGCCCACGTGTGGCTGCACATGAGATCACCCGCAGCTTTCTCATTTCACAGGCACGCTTGCAGAAAGCAAGGCAGACACTCGAAGCCTACGGACGCGACCTGGATGATCTGCTGGAAGCCTTCGCTGATCTGCCACTTGCCGACCTCATCGAGGCCGATAGCGGCCAGCTCGAAATCTACCTAGACGGCCTGTACAATCGTCCTCCCAAACACGGAGCCAGCTCGCAGGCCAATATTACACGGATCACCAAGACTCGGCTGTCTCTGTCCACCATCCGACGGCGCGTTGGGACGGCGCGTCGCTTCTACCAATGGTTGATTGATCGCAAACTCCGCCAGGACCTGGTCAATCCTGTTCCCAAGGGGGTCAAAGGGAGAAGCCGCGGCCCAGTCCCATCCCCTCGCCAGGATCCCTGGATCCCTGATGACGAGGTCTGGACACGTATCCTCCAACATTTTCTTGCACACGAATCCCTTCGCAACCAGGTCCTCCTCCTGGTCTGCTACGATGGAGCCTTACGACGACAAGAGTGTGTGCACCTACGCGTGGAAGATATCGATCACAACAACCTCACCATCAAGGTACGAGCTGAGACCACAAAAAATGGGAAAGAACGCTTCGTCGTGCTCTCGCCCATCACCTATCAGAAGCTCAAGCAATACATCACGAGAGAACGAGCTCGTCTCATCGACGATTACGGAGGTGACACCAGCGGAACCATTTTCTTGTCAGAGTCACATCGAAACCCGGGGAAGCCAATTTCGGTGTGGACCTTCCAGGATGTGATCAAAAAGGTGCGCACCATCGTTGGCGCGCCAGGGCTGACGCCACACAAATTACGGCATCTGATGCTGACCGATTTAGTGCGTGGAGGTATGTCCCTGGATGAGGTTGGCTACTACGCAGGCCACGCCTCGCTTGCCACGACCGGCCTCTACGTGCATCCGGAGCGCTCGATGGTGGCACGCGATGTCCGCAGAGCGACCAGGTGGCGGGATGAACAGGTCAAGCAACTGATCGAGGAGACACAGCTCCATGAGTAAAGCGCATGCGGTAGCGATCGAACCCATGACAGACTGGCAGATGCCTCTCTGGCCAGAGCGATATGACAGAAGTGCGACGCTGACTGAAGCAGAGCGTGTGGCTCTCGCCGATGTGGGAGCACTGGCATCGCAGCAACACTTGTTGTTGCCTGGTCGCCCCTCAACCCACATTCTCGCCCGTCTTACCCAACCACTTCAGGATGTCTACCAGCTGGGACATACCCATCCAGATGCTCTCATCCCCTTTCTTCGGTACATGTATCAGCAGATGGCACGTTTGGAAAAGCCGTTTTGGGCCTGGTCGGAGGAAGAGTGGGTCAGCGCCATGCTCCCTGCTCACGCTCCAGCAGATGGGATACGAGCAACCATGCGCGTTGTGGCCTACCTCTTGTGTGATCTACTCATCATCGATGAGCATTTCCTGTCCTATCATCTGGCATGCGTCGTCTTCGGAACCGGGTGCATGCGAGAACAGTACGAACGGCTTGCACGTGTCATTTTTGGCAAAGACGGCCTGGGGTACGCGAGAGGTCAGAGAGGAGAGAGTCGCCTGCGTACAGCCGTCACCCTCACGCTGCTCTCCAACAGAACCCCCTCCCTTGACGCCATCACGTTCGAGAGCCTCCAGGCCGTCAAGCAAGTCCTGTCCAGGGATTATCAGTATGCGGTCCATTGGATGGCACGTGCGCTCGTGTCTCTGGGCATACTGGAAAAGGAGACGCTGACAAAACTCGCGGGTGGTCATGCGGGAGCTCCTGTCTGGTGGGACTACAGCAAACCAGATGTCGATCCACGCTGGCTGGCGTGGGTGCAAGCGTACATCGCTCACACCAACAGATACGAAGAGCGCTACCGGCAATCGACGTTCTACCAACTCATCATTGCTGGGCGTTGGCTCAAGCAGTACCATCCCAGTGTGGCTCTCCCAGAGCAATGGGATGAGGTACTCGCGCAAGACTATGTCAGCTGGGTCTGCAGTGCGAAGAGAGGGGAACTGGTCTCAGATTTGGCCAACATCCATGAGTCATCATCTCCCGACCGAACACTCCAGGCCAGCACAGTCGAGCGACGCCTGGGCGCTTTAAAGCTCTTCTTCAAGGCTCTTCAAAGAAGGGCATATCAGGTCGATGGGGAGCCAGCGCAACGACTCGCTCTTTCATGGAGCCCAGACGAGTTGCTCGCAACGCCGGAGCCGATCCGAAGACAACGAATTCCCAATCCGCGCAACCTGGACCACGGTTGGTGGCAGAAACTGACGTGGGCCGCAGCCACCTTGAGCGCGAAAGATCTGTCCTCGAATCACACCGCCTATTTGCCTCTGGTCTACTATCGAGCTGTCGGCCTGCTCTGGGTCACCGGTGCTCGACGCTCGGATGAAATTAGGCGGTTAAAGGTGGGCTGTGTGAGTCGTGAGTGGGCGCCTGAGATGCGCGATGAAGAGGGCCATCAATTGGAAGCGGAGGCGGACCTGTGTTATGTACGAGTGCCTGTCAACAAGCTGCAGGGAGAATTCTGGGTGCCTATTCCCACCTACACGGCTGATGCGATCGAGGCATGGGAACGGCTTCGTCCAAAGTTGCAGGATGCCCGCATAGATCGCAAGGAGCACAAACTGACTGACTATCTCTTCTTGATGCGCGACCAACTGATGGGTCGAGACTTCTTGAACAGGTCGGTGATCCCCTTACTGTGCAAGGCTGCAGGGTTGGTTGATGAGCAGGGGGTCCCGTTACGCGACGCCGTTGGGAAAATCACGAGTCATCGTGCCCGCTCAACACTGGCGACCTGGCTTCGGAGCAACGGGCTCTCCCTCACCTACATCGCTAAGCTGCTTGGCCACACCGATCTCAAAACGCTGCCCTGGTATCTGCGCGAGGACAAATATCGCTTTGCTCGCGCGCTGCGTCAACACAATCCTCTTGAACGCATGGTCACAGCCATCCTCGATCCTGAAGCGCTCAAGCGAGGTGCCGGCGAACCAGCGGTGTTCTACTATCTTGGCGACGGGGCTGATGGCCGACCCCACATGTGCGCCAGCCCAGACTATCAGAGATGTGTCCACCAGATGAGGTGTACCGAGTGTGAAATGCATGTGGATGCCGAGCAGGCTGAGGTCATTGCCCATCGTCCAGGGGTGTTGACCATCGAGGTTCGCATTCCAACGCCACCGATGGTGGCTGATCTGCTCACTCAGGAGGAGGAACTCGGCGTGGAAATCACCTGTCATCTGCCGGCGCCATCGGTGCCTAGCCCAGCGTATCATTTCAACCAGGCCGTACTTCCACGGAGTAGCGATCCACAGCTGCAAAGGATGAAGAAAGAACTCGAGGAATTGATGACGGAGTGGGTGGAGAAAGAGGGGAAATTTGATCTGCGCAGTGTCGTGATGAAGTCTCTCAAGAAATGCATCGCCAATCTCGCGGCGAGGATTGAGGCGCAAGAAGGTACACCGCCTGGGGACCAAATTAATCCCACATAATCTGTCCCATGGCCGAGGTGGTGAGCGCTCCGCCTTTTTGACTCTCGAAGAGGGGAGCAAAGGCATGTGCGGAGCCAGGTTTGGGCCATCTAGCAGCCACGGCCTTGATCGACGGCTTCTCCACGCTAAGCCGTGGAGCCACTAAGGTAGCAATCGCATCACGGGCGGAACTATTGAGTGGCACGGATCGCACTTTATTGCCCTTACCCGCCCGGACCAAAAGCAAGCCACCGCGCTCGCCAAAGGTGAGATCGCCAAAGGTGAGACCACTGCACTCGCTGAGGCGAAGCCCTGTCTGTAATAACACCTGCACAACGGCGTAATTGCGTGCAGGATCGCGGGAGGCCTGCGCCTGACGAAGCAGCGCATTGACCTGGGACGATGAAAGTCCTTCGCGTTTGGAGCCTGTCTCGCCACCAATCAGCTTCACTCGTGCCGCTGGATCGAGTGGCAGGTATCCCTGATCGACCAGCCAGGCACACCAAGCACGCAAGGCACTGATGCGCAGGTTGATGGTGCTGATGGATTTGTGCTGCTCGTGTTGCAATTCGTTGCGATAACCAATCAGGGCAATTGGCGTGAGGGCAGCAAGCTGGAGGGGCATCCGTTCTTCCTGTTCATACCAGGCCAGGAAATGGACGACGGCCTGGGTATACTTTTTGATTGTGCCTGGGGAATGATCGTGTTCTTGTAAAAACCGACGCCAGCACTCCAGTAACTCGTTGGGCGTCTGGTCATGACGATCCGTTTTCAAGGGGGTCACACGTTGCATTCGGTTCTTCGAACTCCTCAAAAAATATTTCCCACTGTTATTTTTGCTGCTTAGCAGGGCTTTTGGTCATCACTGCTGAGCGTAGCGATTACCCCAAGTATAGCATAGAAGGCGGGGAAATGTCTATTTCCTGCTCTTTTCGCAGGAGAGATAGCAAACTCTGCCACTCTGATGAACAATGCTAATAAGAAAAAGAAGCGTTTTGTTCCTACAGTCCCACTAATCGAGAATGACATAAATACAATCTTTGCGTTTGGCCCCAAACATTGCCATGAGAATAAATGGCAGGCAGTGGCTTTAGGCAATACAACACAACATATCAGGTTCCCGATTCGGTATTTTGTGTCTGATGTTGGCGGTGAGTGTACTGCTTCCATAAGTGACACCTCTCAATACGGTAGTCCACGAGTGCTGCACTGCATCCCCTTTCGAGGGCAATTTCGCCCGCACCTAAGCCCCTGTTTACCTCGCGTTCAATGAGTTCTTTGGGAAGAAGGATGGTCGTGCCGAGGCCATAGGCTTCGCGTTCCTGATCTTTGTTATAATCACGACGGAGCAGACCAGTATGCGGATCTTCCTGCAGGCAGCTGGGAACATGCCCGAGTAATCCATGGCTCAACTCTTCCATTAATGTCGCCGACTGCTTGGTTACTGGCTTTGCTGAGTTGAGAATGACCATGAGGATTGATTCTCGGGGGAATTGAAAGGCAAAGCCGTCCCACTTCCCCTGATAGGCCGTTAGCGCCAGTTCGGGAGGTACTACATCCTCCAGAAGTAGCGAGCACAGGCCTTTCTCTTTTCTACAAGGTTTCTTAATCCAGCCATCATTTTCCTTTTCGTGCTGTTTTCATCCATTGGTAAAACAACCAACTCAAAAGCTGCGTCAATTAGCTGGGTTCTCTGACCGGTTTGGCGCTTCCCTTGGTTCCGCGAGCAATTTCGTGTACGCAGTCTCTTGCGTTGAACTTTCTCTCTCCGACCTCGATCTAATCTGAGCTTATCCGTAAGTAACCATCTTCTTCCGCAATTCTCTCCCACATACTATACTATCTAAACGTTATCTTAATTACCTACCTTACCCGTTTTGGGATAACTATCGCAACGAATTGGTCTTATCGAAGAGGAGCAAGTTATCTCCCAGGGCCAGAGCGGGCCTGTTCAGGCCAATACCTTTTAAAGATGGAGAACAGCAAATGGCCAGATTACGTCTTGAACCTTTCAAAATCATCGGCTCCACGCCTGCCATTAAAAAGACCTACGGAAACGCTGTGGCCCTTGCACCGGTGGCGCCCCTCGTTGCTGAGGTCGGGCAGGTAGATGATCGTTACATCCTCCGCATCTCGAACTACGAGACGGCAAAAACCGTGGGGCAGGTCGCATCTCCATCCTTTCACCCCACACTTTCGTTTGCTCCAGATGGAGAACGCCTGCTCGTTATGACCGGATGGAGGGGGCGCGGAGAAGATTTACTGCTCTATAGAGAACCCTGGGAATCCCCGCGGATCATCAATCAAGATCCCCCCCACTATGCGGCCCTTGATGGAGCGTGGCTTGATGAACGGACCATCTTGATCGCCGGTCTACTGGATGACCATGAGTTTTGTATCGCAGTTCTCGAAGTCGAAAGCGGCGCTTCGAGGATTGTTTACCGAAAGATTCCCGAGCCAGCCGATGATTCCTATCCCGTCTCTTTCGATAGCGCAAGCTGCTCTCCAACCGGTAGCGTTGTCTTTGTGATCAACTACGGCTACGGCCACGGACAACGAATTCTGTTGTATCAACTGAACGAAAGATATGATGCGGTTCTCCCAATTACCTCAATTCTGCTCAACCGAGATACCTTTTATGGCAGCTACGATTCAGGCATAATAATCGCAGAAGATGGACAGACGATGCTAAGCAAGCCCTCTTCTTACTCCTCTTGGCACGCCTCGACTCGTCTTTTTAATCGTCAGGGTCATCTATTGACGGAACTCTATAAAAATCAGGAACTCCTTGCCTATCGATACGGCACCGCCTGCTTCAGAAGAGACGCGGGCTACGGGACACACGAGATACACATCTACTACCTCAGAGAAGGCAAGCTACTTTCACGGTGTACGCTATACGTACGGGGCTGTTATGGCTGCAACCTCAGTGAGCGGAATGGAAAGATATTGATCGCGGTCGAAGAAGAGGAGAAGACGACCGTCTTCGAACTTACCGATCCCGATATCCTCCGACTAGCATCCGAGGACGCCCAGCAGCGCTGCGGGGCAATGCAGGTACTGGGCAGGAGACACTTGCGGGACGCAATTCCGGTACTGGCACAAGTGCTACTTAAAGACGAGGACGCGAGCGTCCGACTGACCGCGGTTGAGGCTTTGGTGGAAATAGGCGACCCCGCGGCGATTCCGCGCCTGATCTTCGCCTTGGGACACAAGGCATGCGATCACCTCAGGGGTGAACTGATCGCTGCGCTTCAGCAGTTCTCGATAGCAGAACTTGTTCCGGTGGCTTTTGAATATATCGACCGCGTGGGAAACGCTCACTCGCGAGGCGCAGCGAGGCTTCTAGAGGCCATGCCTTTCATCGAGGCGCTAGACAAGTTGTGTAAAGCAATAGGGGACCCCGACGAAGAGACCCGACTTTCGGCAGCCCACGCCTTACGGAAGAGAGCTGATGTGCGGGCCTGCATTGCCTTACTGGAGCGGATGAACGATGAGGATGAGAGGGTCCGAACAGCGGTCCAGCACGCTTTGAATAGAATACTCAGGGTTCGAGGACTGCTTTCCAGAGAAATCAGCCAGCATCTTACCATCCCCATGGACGCAGCAGTGTACGCGGAGAAAGTCATTGCGAAAGGCCGCATGCGCGGATTCGAAAGAATCGGTCCTTCCCCTATCGGCCGGTTCCTGGTCAGCCTATCAGCGGCATGCGTCCAGAGTGGCCAGGCTCTCCCTCAACTGCTAAATGCCATAGAGGCGCTGGCCGACGGTGGTCAGTCGGCGGAGCGAACCTCGTTATCCATCGCCCTGGTCGTCGCCCTGATCTGCGCCGACACTATGAGGAAAGAGCAAAACTGGAAAGGAGCCGTCGGTACTTACCGCGTTGCCGTCGAGCTAGCGAGGCGGATCGACGCCCCACAGATCGAATGGCGAGCTTGGCACGCGGCGGGCGAGTGCCTTGAAAAGCTCGGCGACGACCCCACCGCGCTGGCTGCTTTCCGCCATGCGATGGACATTCTCGATCGCCTCTGGTTCGCCCTGTTGGAGGAAGATAAACTGCGGGGCTTCTTTCGTGACAAAGCTCTGCTTTACGACCGGGCGGCGCTCTGCGCTCTGCGTCTGGGGCATGCAGCCTTGGCCCTTGAATGCGGAGAAAAGGCGAAGACGCGCTATCTGGGCGACCTGATCGCCAGGCGACAGATGGATCCCCGCGTATCCCTCGACCGAGAGCTCAAGGAGATCTGGCAGAACATCGGCCACGCCCGTTCGATTAGGGTACAGATCGGCTCCTCGCAGCCGGCCGGGAAGGACAGAGTAGAAGTGGTCGCCACGAGATGGGAGGTCCGCAAAGTCGGTGACAAGGCTGTTAAGCTAGAGCGACTGTCCGCGTTCGAGGAGGCCCACCCGGATGATAAGGAGACCTCGCGCCAGCACGCGATGATCCGGGGTGTCTGGCAGTTAATGGCCTATCTTCCTAACGTGGACGATGAGGAAATCCACGAGTATGTTGAGGAAATTTATCAGGCCCTCCTGCCTGTCCGCCAGGCGGCGAAGTCGTCGGAACTCCCCATGCCCTCTTCTGAGCAGCAGATCGTCATCGAGCGGTACAACAATGCAGCCCGTGCGCTCAGCCGCGCCGGGGAGAATATCCAGGAAGCACCTTTCTGGATATTCTCAGAAAACAACTTCGGGTGGATCGAAGAGATATGCAATTCCACCGACGAGGAAGAAGCTGGCCTGTTCCTGGATGCCGTTATGGAGGCCCTCAACAGCTATCTCCGCGACGAGCCCATCATCGGCGTTCCAACCGAGCCATTCGATGAAGAGGCAGAAGGTCCGGTTTTCGTGACCCGCACACTTGGCGGTGGGTCCGCTTCCCCGAGCCGCGGCACGACCACGATTGAGACACTGCTGGAGAGCCGCACGCATACACGCTGGCGCTACATCACCCGCCTTGCGCGCGGAGAGATCGTTGCATACCAGGATGTCTCGGAAGCGCTGCGGGGTCAGACCGGGGTGGCCCAGGTGCAATTCGCGGTCACAGCGCAGGGGACAGTTGCTTACGTTACACACTCATGCGAAGACTCCCGGCGAAGAAGCCGAACGATGCCCGACCTACGGGGCGACGCCAGTCTGTGCGTCTTCACCTGTCCGGAGATCAAACTCTCGTCACTGCGCCAGCGCCTCGCCCTGGCCGACAACGCCTGGTTCGCCCGGTACAAGCAGCGGCACCAAGCAGGTGGGCTGCAGTCCTGGATGTCGACGCTCACCTCAAGCGTAGAGGCGTGAAGCGCCTGCACATCATCCCCCACCGCTCGCTGCAACTGATCCCCTTTTCGGCGATGTTCAGCATCGATCAGAGCGGACAGCGGCGCTACCTGGCAGACGACTACGAGATCGACTACGCGCCGAGCGCCACACTCCAGCACATATGCAGCGAGCGCGCCAGGCATCGGCTTTATCGGAGGACCCTTGCCGCAGTCTCCGATCCTACCGGTGATCTGCCCTTTGCCACAGCCGAGATAGCGCAGGTAGCCTGCTACTTTCCCCCCTCGGGCGTCCGCGTATGGCGCGGCGACCAGGCGAGTGCCCAGGCAGTGCGGGGTACCGTGCCGGAATCGGTATTCCACTTCGCTGGCCACGCTAGCTACGATTGGGGAGACCCGCTCGCATCCCACCTCCTTTTCGCGAGAAAAGAACGGCTCAGCCTGGAGGAACTCTTCGCCGAAGCCACAGCATTGCCTGAGACGAACCTGGTCGTGTTGTCAGCGTGCGAGACGAGCGTCACCGACCCCGAAGACCTTGCCGACGAGTACTTGGGGCTCGCCAGCGGATTCCTGTTCGCGGGAACGCCCGCGGTCGTCAGCACGCTGTGGGCAGTGGACGA
>WNGM01004689.1_pt1 | contig 10764 bp, 4 predicted proteins | sample 5400571 | NCBI WGS metagenome assembly WNGM01 (sample SAMN13153378, study PRJNA577476) | soil metagenome | isolation source: 100 cm soil or saprolite under Garry oak tree replicate 2 | place: USA:California | collected 2016-06-15 | reverse complement strand
CTGGCCGAAACATCGCCAGGCAAAGTAAATCCGGCGAGGGTGGACATGGCAATGTTGTGCGCCCGGCCGATTCCGGACTCCAGCATGCCTCCACACCATACGGGAATTTTTTGCTCGCGTGCGATTCGTTCGACTTCTATCGCCTTTGCGTGACCACCAAGGCGACCCAATTTCACATTAATGATTTGGCAGGCGCCGACTCTGATCGCATTCTCCGCATCCGCAGTAGTCTTGATTGATTCATCGAGACAGACCGGCGTCTTGATCTGTTTCTGCAACTCTGCGTGATCGAACATATCGTCGTAAGCCAAAGGTTGCTCGATCATCATCAGGTTAAAGTCGTCAAGCGCTTTGAAGAGCGAAATGTCAGCCAGCGAATACGCGGAATTGGCGTCACCCATTAATTGAATCGATGGAAAACGTTCACGTACGCGTCTGACAATGTCCGCATCCCAGCCAGGCTTGATCTTGATCTTGATTCGCTGGTAGCCGTCGGCCAATTCCTTTTCAATTTTGTCGAGCAGGACCTCCAGCGATTCCTGGATGCCAATCGATACGCCACAGGGAATTTCAGTTTGAACTCCGCCAAGATGTTTCCACAGGGGGACACCTGCACGTTTTGCTTCCAAATCCCAACAAGCAGTTTCAATCGCCGCTTTCGCCATACGATGGCCGCGAACAGGCTTTAGTACATCGCTTACGCCAGGCGTATTCTTTATTTCCCGGCCGACAACCATCGGCGCCAGAAACTCGCGCAAGGTGAACCAGGCAGTTTCAGTCCACTCGTCGGAATAGAAAGGTCCTTCACCGGCCGTGCATTCGCCCCAGCCTTCCGCCCCTTCGAGATCAAGCACCCGCACGAGCACAATACGGCGCTCGGTGGTACGGCCAAAACTGGTTTCGAAAAAATTGATCAGTGGCAGGCGTATCTCACGCAATTCAATCGAGTGAATCAACATTGATGAGAGAACTTTCTCCGAGCAGCGATTATGCCCTTGCCCACTACTGTTTGTCAGCCCGGTAACGCGTCTTCCATGCAAGCATCTTGCTGGTCATTGTAAGTGGCCATCGCCCATGGGGCTACGCGATGCAAAATTCTTATCAAGCCGCTTGACCTACCTGCCGAATGCTGTTAAAAGCATTCATTCGCTTTCGGGTTACCTATCTCATTAGCAGCACGCGTTTTACCAATCGTTGCAGTTTTCATTACAGAAGAGGTCGCAGTTATCCGAATGGTCGCCCAACTGTGCGCTGACAGCTGGAGCTTGAGCCCTGGCCACGCGGTCTGAGTCGCACGTTTCCAACTGAAACAATGCTTCGCAGGATTCGAAAAGCTTAACCAGAAGAAATGAGAGGAATGTTCATGTCTCAGAATGTAACCCCCCGTACATCAAGCAAGCGAGTAACGGATAAGAGTCTTAGCCAGTGTATCCACTCGTTAATCTCAGGTCATCAAGTGTTTGCCCTGATAGCCATTGGCGCTCTTCTGGGGTCATTTGTGGTGGTCAAATTCGTTCGGAAGGTGTCTGCAGATACTACTACCCCGATCAGCATCGCGGCTTTCGGCACACCGGTGACGCAGAACTTCGACACCCTGGTCTCGTCGGGGGCTGGCACTTTGGCCGCCAATACTCCGGCGGGTTGGGGTTTCTCCGAATCAGGTACCAACGCCAACACGACTTATACCGCCGGAACGGGCTCCAGTAATACCGGCGACACATACAGCTTTGGCTTGACGGCTTCGAGCGATCGCGCGCTGGGACAACTGCGGAGCGGTTCGTTGATCTCGATCCTTGGGGGCACCTTCCAGAACAATACTGGCGGAACGATTACTTCGCTCAACATCGCTTACACAGGCGAGCAGTGGCGACTCGGGGCCACCGGTCGCACCATCGCTGAGCGGATGGATTTTCAATACAGCACCAACGCGACCAGCCTAACCACCGGCACTTGGACAGATGTTGACGCGCTTGACTTCATTCCACCTGTTACCACGGGGACGGTTGGGGCTCTTGATGGCAACGTCAACCACGTCCTGCTCAACTCGAACATAACCGGCCTGAACATTACGGCGGGAGCGACATTTTGGATTCGATGGACTGACGTAGACGCCACCAGCTCGGATGACGGGTTGGGTATAGATGATTTTTCCATAACCGCAAATGGCATCACCCCAACCAATCCTTCCGGAACTGGTACGGCCAATCCTAACTCGGTGTTTCCCGGTGATTCCACACTTCTGACTGTTAACGTCACTCCGGGAAACAACCCAACCAGCACCGGGCTGGCAGTAGTTGCTGATCTTTCATCAATCGGTGGATCATCGACTCAGTCTTTCTCGGGCAGCGGCAATACGTTTACCTACACCGCTACGGTCGCGAGCGGAACGACGCCAGGATTAAAGAGCCTCCCTTTCACCGTTACCGATGCACAGTCACGTTCAGGCAACGGCTCAATCAGTCTTACGGTTCAGGCTCCTCCGCCTCCAAATGACGTCGTCATCAGTCAGGTGTATGGCGGAGGTGGCAACACTGGTGCAACCCTGAAGAATGATTACATCGAACTTATTAACCACAGCGCTTCGCCAGTTAACTTGAATGGTTGGTCAGTACAAGCGTTTGTCAGTACAACCAGCACCTGGCAGGTCACTCTGCTGCCGAACTTCACGCTCCAACCTGGTCAGTATTTTCTGATTCAGGAATCACAGGGAGCGGGCGGCACGGATAACTTGCCGATGCCAGACGCGATTGGAACTATTCCGGTAAGCTCGACCTCGACTAAAGTTGCTCTGGTAAACAACACCAACACCATAACGGCGGCCTGTCCCAACGCGGGCGCGGCAGGAATAGTTGACTTAGTAGGCTATGGCGCGACGGACTGTTTCGAAGGTTCAGGAACAGCGCCGACCCTGGACAACACGACCGCAGATCTGAGGCGCAACGAAGGCTGTTTTGACACCGACGACAACGCTAACGATTTCGTTACCGGCGGGCCTAACCCACGAAACAGTTCTTCGCCGACCCACGATTGCACTCCGCTCTCAGCCTACGGGAAGGCCAATCCCAGCAGTGTGCTACAGGGAGGTTCGACCACTCTTACCGTTTACGGGGCTGGGGCTCAAAGTCCGACCAGCACCGGCGTAACAGTCACTGCCGATTTGTCTGCAATAGGCGGTTCGCCGACTCAGTCGTTCAGTGGCTCGAGCAATGTCTTCACTTTCAATGCGACGGTGCCAGCAAATAATTCGACCGGCATGAAGTCGTTGCCGGTAATGGTCGCGGACGCTCAGAGCCGGAGCGTTAATACCAATATCTTGCTGAGCGTGCTGCCGATCATCGCTGACCATATAACCATTAGTCAGCTCTATGGCGGTGGTGGGAACTCAGGCGCGACGTACACCAATGATTACGTTGAACTGTACAATCCGACGGCCGATAGCATCACCATTACCGGTTGGTCCTTGCAGTATGCTTCAGCGGCAGGGACCTCATGGACCAACAAGCAACCGCTAGGCGGAGTCATCGGACCGGGCGAGTATTATCTGGTTAGCCTCGCGTCAGGTGGCGCGAACGGCGCGCCGCTTCCCGTCACGCCCAACATCTCGGGCGACATCAATATGTCGGCCACGACCGGAAAGATCGCGCTGGTCAACAACTCTAATAATCTATCTGGCGGTTGTCCTTTGGGGACCGATCCGGACATCGTGGACTTTGTCGGGTACGGGACAGGCGCAACTTGTCACGAGGGCAATGCTAACACTCCTGCGCCGAGCAACAGCACGGCGATCTTCAGGAAAAACAACGGCTCACTGGATTCCGATCAAAATGGGACCGACTTTCAAACCGGGGCGCCAAATCCGCGCCGCACGGCCCCAATTGTCGAATTAGGCCCGTGGATTTCCGGCACAGATCCCAGCACCAATGACGTAGATGTTCCGCACGACGCTACCGTCACGGTTAACTTTAGTGAGCCGGTTGATGTCGATCCCGGTTGGTACAACATCACCTGCGCCAGCACCGGTGCGCATAATAGTCCTAACACTACCGAAGCACACACCAACGATTTCAAGACCTATGCAATTACTCCTAACGTGAACTTCCAGTTTAGCGAGCAATGCACGGTCACGATCTTCAAGACGGCGGTTCATGATCAGGATACAGACGACAGTGGTGCGGACACAGACACGCTGTTTGCTGACTCAACGTGGTCATTTACGGTGGTCGCTCCAGGCCAGGCTGCGCCCTATCCGCCCAGCGTACACTTAACGATGGGCAATCCATCAAATGCCACTCCATTTGTGAGCGACTTCAACAACTTCCTGATGGAGAAGCCCACGTACTCTCTTTCTTACAATCGCGATAAGGGAACACCCAATTGGGTGAGTTGGCACCTTACTTCTGAATGGTATGGCACGCTGGCGCGCGTTGATACCTTCCGGCCAGATCCGGCCGTTGATCCATCCTGGTATCGCGTCCAGGCGTTCGACTATTCCGGCTCAGGCTTCGACCGTGGTCACATGACACCTAACGCCGATCGGGACAATCAGAATCGGGTGCCAATCAATCAGGAAACCTACCTGATGTCCAACATGGTCCCGCAATCGCCCGACAACAATCAGGGACCCTGGGCTGCCTTCGAGGCTTACCTGCGCACTCAGAGCGACGCCGGCAACGAGATCTACATTGTCTCCGGACCGAATGGAGTCGGGGGCGTCGGTAGCGCCAGTGGCAACACTATTACGAGCATTGCAAACGGCCACGTTATTGTGCCCGCGTCAACCTGGAAAGTTGCACTCGTCTTGCCGCAAGCGACCGGCGACGACGTGTCGCGGGTGACTTGTTCATCCAGAACGATCGCCGTCCTGATGCCAAATATGCAGGGAATCAGGAGCAACCCGTGGCAGACCTATCTGACGACCGTTGATGTGATCGAACAGCTCACCGGCTACGACTTCTACTCGAACCTGCCGCCGGCAGTTCAAGCCTGCGTTGAAGCAGGAACGAACGGAACCAACCCTCCGGGCACGGCAAATCAGAGCGCCAACACGCAGGAAGACACGCCGGTGACGATTACTCTGGAGGCCTTGCGGTCGAACAATAACAACCTGACTTTCTCGATTGTGAACGGGCCGCTCAATGGTTCACTGGGAAGCGTGAGCGCGGCTACGTGTTCGGGTGGAGGCTGCACGGCAACTGTCGGCTATACACCTGGATCTGATTACAACGGACCAGATAGTTTCACTTTCCGGGCCAGCGACGGCGCCATAAATTCAAATACCTCGTCGGTCAACATCGGCATCACGGAAGTGAACGATGCAGTGGCGGCTAACACTGACGCGTTGAATGCGACTGAGGACCAGACCCTCAATTTCGCCGCCGCGGATTTAACCACAAACGATAGCGCCGGGCCGGCGAACGAGAGCCTGCAGACTCTTACCGTGACCAGTGTAACGACAACAGCTGACACTCACGGTTCAGTTACGCTGCTAAATGCAACCGTTTCGTATTCGCCCGACGCGAATTACAACGGCCCGGCCAATTTCGAGTATCAGGTCTGTGATAACGGAACAACCAACGGCTCGGCTGATTCGAAGTGCGCGACCGGCACCGTTAACGTCACGGTTGCTGAGGTCAATGACGATGTAACGGCAGCCGATGACAGCAAGAGTACTAACGAGGATACCTCGCTGAACTTCCCGGCGAGTGATTTGACGGGCAACGACAGCGCCGGGCCAGCCAATGAGAGTGGCCAGACATTAACGGTAACCAGCGTTACGCCCACCGTCGGAACTCACGGAACGGTTTCACTAAACAGCGGCCAGATTAACTACTCGCCCGCTTCAAACTACAACGGGCCGGCGTCCTTTAGTTATCAGGTGTGCGATAACGGCACGACTAATGGCGCGGCTGATGCGAAGTGCGCGGCCGGCACCGTGAATATCACGGTCAACCCGGTCAACGATCCGCCGGTCGCGGTAAACGACAGCTACAGTACAAATGAAGATAACGTGCTTAACGGATCGAGTGTGCTGGCCAACGACAGTGACGTAGAGAACGATTCGCTCACTGCCGAACTGGTTTCGGGGCCATCTCATGGGACGCTGACGCTGAACGCGGATGGCACCTTCAGTTACGCGCCTGCGGTCAATTACAATGGCGGCGACAACTTCACTTACAAAGCAAAAGACACCAGCAACGCGAGCTCTAACGTGGCAACGGTTGCGCTGACCGTCAATCCGGTCAATGATGCTCCGGTGGCCAACAACGACGGCTACACTACTAACTCAAACACCACACTGAACGTGTCCACGCCTGGCGTCCTGTCAAACGATACGGATATCGATGGCCCATCGCTGAGCAGCGTCTTAGTCACCGGAAGTGGGCCAAACCACGGCACGCTAACTTTGAACGCGGACGGCTCTTTCAGCTATTCACCGGCCCTCGACTATACGGGCCCGGACAGCTTTAGCTATCGCGCTTTCGACGGTTCGGACTATTCCAACGCAGCCACCGTAAATATTGCGGTCAACGACACCGTGGCGCCGGTAATTACGTCCTCGGTGGCGATCAGCCTGCTGACGATCACAAATAGCGACCTCGTTAACGTGGGATTGAACGCCAGTGCCACGGACAATAGCGGCGGCGCGGTAACAATCCAGGTGGCGGTGTTTGGTGACGAAGACGACCAAACACCAACCTTCAACAAAACCGTTCACTCGCCCGACGCGAAGGATATCGGGCCCAATAATACCTTGCGGCTTCGCGGTGAGCGCGTCGAAGCCAACGATGGACGGGTGTATCTGATCATCGTTACCGCCACTGATCCTTCAGGGAATACGGGTCGCAGTTACCACACGGTGGTAGTACCAAAGAACAGCAAGCAAGCCAGTATCGACTCAGTAAATGCGCAGGCTGCGGCGGCTGTGTCGTACGCGCAGACCCACGGCGGGGCACCGCCTCCAGATTACTTCGTTATTGGTGATGGACCTATCATTGGTCCGAAGCAGTAACAGCATTTCGGCTTTGGACGGGTGGTGGGACTCTTTTTAGTTCCCGCCCCGTTCATTGGGGATGCAAATGACGAAGTGAACTATTCAGTTGAGGTGCTTGCCTGCTCATTCAGGGCCGCATGCAACGTATGCCAGGAAAGCGTCGCGCACTTCACGCGTACCGGAAACTCACGCACGCCGGCGAAGATCTTCAAACGGCCGAGGTTGTTCGGATCCGCTTCGGCATCAAGCTCTCCCCTAACCATCCGATGAAATTCATTGAATAATTGCTCGGCTTCGGCTTTGGTCTTTCCCTTCACGGCCTGAGTCATCATGCTCGCGGACGCTTTTGAGATCGCGCACCCCGAACCCTCGAAAGCCACGTCTTTGACCTGATCGCCTTCCACGTCGAGATAGACGTTGAGTTGATCACCGCAAAGCGGGTTGTAGCCTTCGGCCCTGCGGTTCGCCGTCTCGAGCTTATGAAAATTCCGAGGCTTCTTGTTGTGATCGAGGATAACCTGTTGATAGAGCTCGCTCAGTTCCGACATCAGCCAAACACCTCAATAACCTTTTCAATCGCCGCCGCCAGTTGATCGACTTCTTGCTTCGTATTGTAGAAGGCGAACGATGCCCGAGCGGTCGCTGCAATATTGAAGCGCTTCATCACGGGTTGCGCGCAATGATGGCCGGCGCGGACGGCGATACCCTGCTGATCGAGAATCGTGCCGATGTCATGAGGATGGACAGAGTCGATGATGAACGAAAGCACGCTCAACTTTTCGCGCGCCGTGCCGATGATCCGCAACCCTTCGATCGCCGAAAGACGTTCCGTCGCATACGCCAGCAACTTATGCTCGTAAGCTGCGGCCTTTTCGCGACCGATAATGTTCAAGTAATCGATCGCGGCCCCCAGACCAATCTGCGAGGCGATTGCCGGGGTGCCGGCTTCGAACTTGTTCGGCAGATCGGCGTAAATCGTTTTTTCGAAGCTGACGCTTTTGATCATGTCGCCGCCACCCTGAAACGGGTTCATTCTCTCGAGCAGCGAAGCTTTGCCATACACCACACCGCTGCCTGTCGGCGCAAACATCTTATGACCCGAAAATGCATAGAAGTCGCAATCAAGATCCTGGACATCGATCGGCATATGTGGCGCCGACTGCGCGCCATCAATCAAGACCGGTACGCCATACTTGTGCGCGCTGTCAATCATTCCTTTAATGGGATTGACTGTGCCGAGCGCGTTGGACACATGGGCAATGGCGACCAATTTTGTCTTCTCATTAAGCAGGGCGTCGTATTCATCCAAAAGCAATTCGCCGGCGTCGTTCATCGGAATCACCCGCAGCCGCGCGCCCTTCTCTTCACAGAGCATTTGCCAGGGAACAATGTTGGCATGGTGCTCCATTGCCGAGATGATGATTTCATCCCCGGCGCCGATGAATTTGCGGCCATAGCCGTGCATGACGAGATTAATTCCTTCGGTCGCGCCGCGCACGAAGATGCACTCTTTCGCTTCGCGGGCGTTGATGAACCGTTTTACTTTCTCGCGCGCGCCCTCGTATGCAGTGGTAGCTTTCATGCTGAGATAATGGACGCCGCGATGAATGTTCGAATGTTCCTGCTGAAGGTACTGGCTGCCGCGCTCGATGACCATTACCGGAACTTGCGATGATGCCGCATTGTCGAGATAGACCAGCGGCCGGCCATTGACAGTCTGGCTAAGGACAGGGAAATCCCTACGAATGCGTTCGACGTCCCAAACGTCCGCGGGTTTCGGTTTGATCGGAACGAGTTGTTCGACGATGGTTGCCATGTAACTTTTCCGCGCGCTGACCTCGCCTCACTCGATTGCCAGCTGTGAATGCAACCGGTGCAATACCGATTCGTCCAGCTGCCGCTTGAGTGAATCAATTTCAATCTTCTCGATTACCTCTTCCGCAAAGCCATACGTCAAAATGTTTCGCGCGAGGGTTGGGTTGATACCGCGGCTTTCAAGATAAAAGACTTCGTCCTCATCCAGCCGGCCGATTGCCGCGCCGTGCGCGCACTTAACATCATCGGCAAAGATTTCCAGCTGCGGCTTCGTGTCGACGCGCGCTTCGTTCGAAAGCAGCAGGTTCTTGTTTGTTTGGCGCGCGTCCGTTTGCTGCGCGCCATGCCGGACGAAAACTTTGCCGTTGAAGACCGCGCGCGAATTGCCATCAAGAATTCCTTTGTAAAGCTGATGACTGGTGCAACGCGGTTGTCGATGATCGATTACTGAATGAGTATCGGTGTGCTGGCGGCCATCGACCATGTACAAACCATCAACGCTGCACTCGGCCCCTTCTGCATCCATCACGACATCGATGTCGTGGCGCGAAAGCGCCGCGCCGAGATTTATCGCCGTCGTGTAATAGTTCGCGTTCTTACCTAGTTGCGCCCTGGTGAAGGCGATATGAAAAGCCGCGGTACTCTCACGTTGAATTCTGAAATGCTGAAGTCGCGCGCTGTCCTCGACCACGATTTCCATCACCGCATCATTCAGATAAGATTCGCCCCCGACGTTCACGTAACTTTCAATCAGGGTTGCTTCGCTTCCCTGCTCCGCGACGATCAGTACACGCGGAAAAGAAGCCAACGGCGCGCCCGCGCCCGGCCCGCCTGAAACAAAAAGCAGCAAAATGGGTGTCTCAATTTTTGTCCCCGCAGGAATCCGCAAGCAGGTGGCGTTGGAAAAGAACGCGGTATTCAAAGCGATAAAGCCGTTATGATTAGGGTCGACAGCAAGAAGCTTGCGAAGGGCCTGTTCATTATCGTTTCGGCGGCCCTCTGTCAGATCAATTGGTGGCCCCGGCAGGCCTGCAAATGAAGACAACTCGTGGTTAAGAATTCCGTTTACGAACACGAGGCAGCTTTGTTTTGCTTCATCAAAAACATGGGGCGCGACTTCGTCCCGGGTGGGCACCGTTTCGAAATTCGCCCGCGCCGGCGTGAATGAAGTCTTCGCGATCGCCGCTACGTTCGTGTATTTCCAGTCTTCGTCATCGACTGTCGGAAACCCAAGGTGTTCGAAGCGCTCGAAGGCTCGCTCACGCAGTGAACGCAGCCATGATGGCTCGCCTGGTTGCGTTTCTAAATGCCTGCGAAACGCAGACGCGTAAGTGGTTTCCTCTGTTGCCAATTGCATCATCATGCTTAACTCGTCGCCAGCGCCGCGTCTTTGCCGCTGCCGTTCTTTAACCAGTCGTAGCCTTTCTCTTCCAATTCCAGGGCCAGCTCTTTACCGCCTTCCTTGACGATTCGCCCTCCAAATAAGACGTGGACGTAATCCGGGATGATGTAGTTGAGCAGGCGCTGGTAGTGCGTCACCAGAATTACGGCCTTCTCCGGATCATGAAGTTTGTTGACGCCTTCGGCGACGATTCTCAAAGCGTCGATGTCGAGTCCAGAATCTGTCTCGTCTAAAACAGCCAGTTTCGGATCGAGCACCGCCATCTGTAGAATCTCGTTGCGTTTCTTCTCGCCACCGGAAAAGCCTTCGTTCACGGATCGAGTCATAAAGCTAGCATCCATCTCAACGATCGCGGCTTTCTCTTTGAGCAAATCCTTGAACTCGAGTGGATCGAGTTCTTCAGCGCCGAGATGTTTTTGTTTTTCGTTATACGCCAGCCGCAGGAACTGTGCATTTGAGACGCCGGGAATTTCGATCGGATATTGAAACGCCATGAAGACGCCTTCCCGAGCACGCTCGTCCGGCGACATTTCCAGCAGGTTCTTGCCGTCGAAGA
>WNGM01004687.1_pt1 | contig 10766 bp, 13 predicted proteins | sample 5400571 | NCBI WGS metagenome assembly WNGM01 (sample SAMN13153378, study PRJNA577476) | soil metagenome | isolation source: 100 cm soil or saprolite under Garry oak tree replicate 2 | place: USA:California | collected 2016-06-15 | reverse complement strand
TCCGAAGTGGCGCTTTCGAAACGAGTCTCACCCGATCGCCTATTTTGGGACCAGTGCCGGTTGGCGGTTTGCGCTTTTTCATTACTGTTCCAGCCATCGCTGCATGGTTAATTTGTCTTGCCATTGCGCTTGATTGAAACGGCTAATAGTGCCGCCGGTGTTGAAAATGGTGGCCGGATCTGATCCGGCTGTGACGCCTGGCAATCTTTCGCAAACGATAGCGCGACCCCATCATGCCGCAACCTGATCCGCGCCTTAACCTAACCGGTCAAGGTTACCGTGCGCACCAGCAGCGATCGTCAGTCGAACGGTCGCAGCGCCTAGACGCCCAACGCTCCGCGTCGAGTCTCGACGCTCCGGCTCAAGGCGTGGGGGAAGTTGCGACCGCCGCTTTGCGTCAACGATTCTCTTCGGACACGACCGCGCTCAGCTTCTATCAGCAGGAGGTGGCGCCGCAATTCGACGCTGTACCGGTCGATCTGGTGGCCCAGCTCGCGGCGCTCGAACGGCGTGAGGATCGGGTTTGCAAGGTCGCTCCGAGCAACCCTCAGCAATTCCGTCAGCCCATTGATGCTGCGGGTCAGAGCTTCCAGCTCGATCATCTCCGGATTTCCTTCGAAATGAGCAAGGCAGCGTTCCTGGAAAGATGACTCGGAATCCCGCTCCCGGCGAACTGCGAGGATGTCCCCAAGATGTCCGGAGTCGCGTTGAGCCATACCAAGGCGTCCCTGCAATCGAGAAAAAGGATGCGCTCTTCGCGCCCGGTCTTGTCTTCCGAGGCCATGTACAGAAGAAACGATCCATCGTTGGTTCGAAACAGCGCTTCGCGCGCGAAATACCCGGTCGGCGTTTGCGCATCAGCGATCGGATGACAGCGCGAGAGCACGAGCTTCATGGATTCGGGCCTTCAAGGTGCTTGCCCCCATCAGAACCCATCTTGGTTAATAAATCGCTGCCCGCGCCGGTGGCCGGAGTGGCGCTGCGGCCAAAGCGCCGCGCGCAGCACCGGCCGACCAGCGGCGGCACTGTTCCAATCAATTGAAATTATTTGTAATTTTGGTCGGAGCGAGAGGATTTGAACCTCCGATCCCTAGTCTCCCAGGCGGGGGCGAATCATTGAAAACATTGAACTATTTTGCAAACTGGAGGATTTTACCCCTACTGAAAACACACAGGTTTTCAATCCGACTGTAAACTTCTGATCGGTGGAGCTTGACGCGCGCGTCAATATTGGCGAGCTCAATAGGAACCGGTGGTTCAATTATATGTTGACAAGTACACGCCGTGTGTATAAATACACACCATGAAAAGTCGGGAAATTATCTCGGCCCTTCAAAGGGATGGATGGTTCGAGGTGGCCCGAAAAGGAAGCCATGTCCAATTCAAACACCCCTATAAAAAGGGCCGTGTAACGGTTCCGCACCCTGAACGGGATATCCCGGTCGGGACACTGAAAAGTATCGAAAAGCAATCGGGCATAAAACTGAGGTAAGAGCCATGGGTCAGTATATTGGTCTTATCCATAAGGAAGCGGACAGCCACTTCGGCGTGTCATTTCCAGATTTTCCGGGTGTTGCCACAGCCGGCACTACTCTGGATGACGCCCGAGCTGTGGCTGAAGAAGCCCTCGCCTTTCATATTGAGGGCTTGGTCGAGGATGGAGAAGCCATCCCCGAAGCCTCCAGCCTTGAGGACGTCATGGCCGATCCAGACAACAGATCGGGCGTTGCAATCCTAGTTGCTGTAAAAACCGAGGCGCCCAAAGTTATCCGGGTAAATGTCACTCTGCCCAGCGATATCTTGGAGCAAATCGACAAATATGCCGAAGCGCACGGTCTTTCCAGATCAGGCTTCCTAGCTCAGGCTGCAAAAAAGGCGATGCTTGAGGCAGCCTAAAAGCTACCAACTCCAAAGATAAAGGCCCGGCTTAATCGCCGGGCTTTTCGTCTTGCTGGCGCTTGCTCATCGGATTCCGTAAACTATTGAATGGAGGACCATTTCAGAATCCAAAGGAATGGGCTGGAGTTCCCATCGAAATACTGCCGGGAAAAAACTCGGAAGCGCCGCCCGCGCGACGGCCGAAAAACCAGCCTCAATAAAGGGTATTTCTGATTTAGGTGAGGCAAAGGTCCAGGTTGCAACTGTCCTTCTATGTTGATCAACGCGTAAGCTCGTCGGAAAAGCTTCCCACCTGTAGATGCTTCGCGTTCTTCGGTGACAGTGTGGAAAGCCAGATGACTAGTCGAGACTGGTAACGTACCCCGGGGGTCCCGCCAGAATGGATCGTCATCGTCGATCCATGTGTGAGCCCGCAGATCAGCGGTATCTGAAGGGCTTCGGTTTCTGTGCGGCTTCGTCGCGAAACAGTCGTGCGTTTGCCGCGGCCGACAGTTGGTCGAACAACTGCTCATGACTAAGGATAAACTCTTCTACAGCATCGCCAAAGGGGTCACGGCCGCCGCCAGGATTTTGAAAACTCAACTTCCGGTGAACGTATACGCCCGCTCAAGGAACGGTGCCGGTTTGAGGGTCGCTAATAAATTGCAGGAACGCGCGACCGAGTGCAGTCGTTCGGCTAGCCATTAGTCCCTGCCCCGTCATCGTGACGTTGAGGCTGGCGCCGTTCAGCAGTCCAGAGCTTTCAAGGTCTGAGACAAGTCGATTTGCGAGCGCATCCTGTCCTTGAAGGTCCGGAATAGCGTCCTGAATGATGAGCCCCAGACCACCCATGCTCAAATGCGCTGCCCTCGTTTTGGCGGCCTCATTCGCTGCCGGGTTGTTGAACACTTGTAGGATTGCCGCGTGTAGCGGTGTGAACCGTTCGACAAACGTCATAAAAATCTGACGGACATTCTCGTCAATTGACCCTAGAGCGGAGTTCAAGATCGCATTCTGCAATATTTTTCTTTTCTCGTCCGAAGCGGTCGAGACTGCGAGGCGCGAGGCTTGAATGAATGTCGCTTGAAACTGCTCGTTCGAACGAAGGTTTTCGCGTTCGAGTTGATCGAACTCCTTCTCAAGATCCAAGATGCGATCGTAGACCGCCTGCATGAAGTCATCACGACGCTCTTGAGCGGGATCGCCAATCGCGAACGCAATGAATTCGTTCAGCGGTCCACCCACAACCGGCAGTGCGCCAACAGCCGCTTTAATGCCGCGGTTGAGAAAGTCTTCGGGACGATTTCCGACCGGCGCTTCGAGGTCTCGCGACTTTTTGGTTTTCACCGGTTGACCCCCACCGATACCTCGGGTCGCTGCGTGCCGACATGGTGCCGATACGATGCATTTCAAAAATTTCGACCGAGAGAGTAGCTATGCAACATATTGAAATTGCTTGCAGTTTTGGTCGGAGCGAGAGGATTTGAACCTCCGACCCCTAGTCTCCCAGACTAGTGCGCTAACCGGGCTGCGCCACGCTCCGATGCCGTTCCCATAGCTTCGATCAGCCTTGCGCGCAAGGCGGCCGATCGGGTGGAAGCGTCAGTTCCGCTGACGGCTAGCCTTCCTTCAGCGCCGAATCGAGCAATTGCCGGCAGGCGATCAAGTCCTTCAACACGCCTTCCAGACGCCCGACATCGACCGGACGCGTCAGAGTCTCGACGCCGGGAATCGGGCCGCCGCCGAACGCCGCCGAGAGTTCCTCCTCGTCGTTTTCGAGAAGGCGAAAATCGATGCCGTCCGTCCCCTCATAATCGTCGTCATCGACGTCGATGCCGGCGACAGGATCGTGATCCATTTCCGAAATGGTTAAACCGACGGCCTCTTCGATCGCACCGAACGAGGCGATCGCCGATCCATCCGCCAGGCGCTGGACCGACGCGATGCCGTGCTCCTTCAGAATGCGCTGCACCCCGCGGATGGTGTAGCCCTCGCCGTAGAGCAGGCGGCGGATGCCCCGCAGCAGATCGACATCGTCCGGGCGGTAGTAGCGCCGGCCGCCGCTCCGCTTCATCGGCTTGATTTGAGTGAACCGCGTCTCCCAGAACCTCAGGACGTGCTGGGGAATGTCGAGATCGGCAGCGACCTCGCTGATGGTTCGGAACGCATCCGGGGATTTCTCCAAATGCCCGCTCCTCTCGGCCAGCCCAGCCGAATGAATGATTAGTCGGCTTTGACGTCGCCGATGCCAGTACCGTTGCCGTTGATTCGCTGCTTCAATATGGCCGAAGGTTTGAACACCATCACGCGACGCGGAGAAATCGGCACCTCGGTGCCGGTCTTCGGATTACGGCCGATACGCTGGCCTTTCTTGCGCACCATGAACGATCCGAACGACGACAATTTCACCGTCTCACCCTTCTCAAGGCAGTCGGTGATCTCTTTCAAGACCAGTTCGACAAAGGCGGACGACTCCGTGCGCGACAAGCCCACCTTCTGGTAGACGGCTTCGCACAGATCGACGCGTGTAACTGTCTTTCCGGTTCCGGTCATCGCCTGCCCCACTCACGGCGAACATATCTATCTGAAATTATGAGCTTAACAAGCGATGGTCAACAGCGCTCATCAATGCAGTCGCATGAAAGACGGTTGCAATACAGGTAATATTTTAGCGCCGCTTACCAGCGCAACAGCGCCGAGCCCCAGGTGAAACCGCCGCCCATGGCTTCAAGCAGCACCAGATCGCCCTTCTTCACACGCCCGTCCGCGACCGCAACCGCCAGCGCCAGCGGTATCGATGCCGCCGAGGTGTTGCCGTGCAGATCGACGGTCAGCACCACCTTTTGCGGTGCAATATGCAATTTGTGCGCTGAAGCATCGATGATTCGCTTGTTGGCCTGGTGTGGAACAAACCAGTCGATGTCTTCGGCGGTCGTGCCGGTGGCCTCGAAGGCATCGACGATCACGTCGGTAATCATGCCGACGGCGTGCTTGAACACTTCGCGGCCCTCCATCCGGAGGAAGCCCACGGTGCGGGTCGTGGACGGACCACCATCGACGTATAATTTCGATTTATGCCGGCCATCGGAGCGCAGATGCGTGGTCAATATCCCACGGTCGGAGGACTTGCCGGGCTGCCGCTCGGCGTCAAGCACGATAGCGCCGGCGCCATCGCCAAACAGCACACAGGTGCCGCGGTCGCTCCAGTCGAGAATTCGGGAGAATGTCTCGGCGCCGATCACCAGCGCGCGCTTGAACGCGCCGGTCCGCAGGAAATTGTCCGCGGTGGCGAGCGCAAAAATAAACCCCGAACATACCGCCTGCAGATCGAAGGCTGCGCCGTGATTGATGCCGAGCGCGTTCTGGACCTCGACCGCGGTGGCGGGAAAGGTTTGGTCCGGCGTCGAGGTCGCGAGCACGATCAGGTCGATCGACTGCGCATCGATCCCGGCATTGGCAATGGCGGCGCGTGCGGCATGGATCGCCAGATGCGAGGTGAACTCGCCCTCGGCGGCAATATGGCGCTGCCGGATGCCGGTGCGCTGCACAATCCACTCGTCCGAGGTGTCTATCCGCGCCGCAAGTGCGGCATTGGTCAGAATCTGCCGCGGCAGATAGGAACCGCAGCCGAGCACCACCGAACGTATCGCGGTCACGAGACAGCCTCCTGCGAGGTCTGCGCAGGGGCCAGCGCACTGCCGTCGCGATTGAGCATCTGATTGATCTTGGTCAGGAGATCGTAGCGGACCATCTCATAGCCAACATCGACCGCGTAAGCAAAGCCCTCGGCGTCGGTTCCGCCATGGCTTTTCACCACGATGCCGTTCAGGCCGAGGAACACGCCGCCATTTGACTTGTTCGGATCCAGCTTGTCGCGCAACGCCTTGAAGGCATTTTTTGCGAACAGATAGCCGATCTTGGAGCGCCAGGTGCGCGACAGCGCCGCGCGGAGAAAATCGTTGATCTGGCGCGCCGTGCCCTCGGCCGCTTTCAAGGCGATGTTGCCGCTGAAACCTTCGGCGACAATGACGTCGGCGGCGCCCTTGCCGATGCCGTCGCCTTCGACGAAGCCGATATATTCAAGCTGGGGAAGATCCATCGCGCGCAGCAATTCGGCGGCTTCCCGAATTTCCTCGCGGCCCTTGATTTCCTCGACGCCGATGTTGAGCAGGCCGACCGTGGGCCGCTCAAGATCGAACAACACGCTCGCCATGGCGCCGCCCATGACCGCGAGCGCCATCAAGTGATGCGCGTCACCGCCGATGGTGGCGCCAAGGTCGAGCACGACCGAATCGCCGCGCATCGTCGGCCATACCGCAGCGATCGCCGGGCGGTCGATGCCGGGCAGCATGCGCAGACAAAACCGCCCCATCGCCATCAGCGCGCCGCTGTTGCCCGCGGATATCGCGACGTCGGCATCGCCCTTCTTGACGGCATCGATGGCAAGCCACATCGACGAGGTCTTGCGGCCGCGGCGCAACGCCTGACTGGGCTTGTCGTTCATGCCGACGGCAACATCGGTATGAATGACGCGCGAGACTGCCTTCATCGCCGGATGCTTGGCGAGTTGCGCTTCAATCAATGACCTTTCGCCGAACAGCAGGAATTCGGTGTCGGGGTGCCGGGTGAGCGAAATTGCGGCGCCGGGAATGACCACCGCTGCGCCCACATCGCCACCCATGGCGTCAAGCGCGATTCGAACCTTTTGAGGCATGAACGTCCCGGAAACCTGATCTTGTGCGGTCTTGATGCGCTCGGCCGCGGACTGGAAATCGCCATGGATGGCGGCGATCGGCGAAGCGCAAACTCTGCACCCCGGCCGGGCCGCGACAATAGCGTGTCTCTGTGCCGACACAACCTCTTGACCGCCCTCTTTTTGAATGCCGGGCGGCGGTAAGGCGGAACCGACTCACACAGATATATCCAGATAGTTCAGCGTTTTAGTGTGAAATATCGAACCGATCTCGGATCCATATTTGTTGGAATAGGAACTCAACGCTTGTTCGGCCCGCCTTCAGCGGTTCTCTAGCGGTTCCTGGGCTTCTTCGCGTCCGTCGGTGTTGCATCGAGCCGCAGCGCCTTGAGTGCGGCAAACGGGTGATCCTCGGGATCTGCAACCACAACCGGCGGCTCGAAAACCGCGTCCGGCCGGCGCGGATAGGGATCAATCCCCAGGAACAACGCGTCGGTTGCGAGCCGGCCAAGATCGATGACGCCGTTTTCGATCGGCTCCGGCGGGTCTGGAATCTCGGCGTCGCTTTCGGCGGCTTCATCCACAAGATCGGCCAGTTGCGGAATTTGCTCAGGCGGAGCGAAGATCAGATCGATCGGCTCGTCGATGTCGTTTTCGATTGGATCGAGCGTAACGACACAGGTCTGCCCGACCCGCGCCCGAACGCGCCCCTCGACATGGACGCGACCTCCGCTCTCCGGAGTCACATCCAGCGAAGCACTCACCGACAGAATTTGGCGCAAGCCGGCGACTTCAGCCATGGCCTCGCGTGCGACGGGGCCAGCCTCGATATCGCGATGCAATCCGGTGTCCGGTATTTGCGCCACGGCGATCGGAACGCTCCAGGAATCGGCCTTGTTCGTCATGCTGCTTGCTCTATTCATTGCTGTACGCCCACTCGCGCCGGCGAAGGAAACCTCCACGCTCCGCTCTGCACCGTCGCATCGTCCAATCCTGTCAGCGCCGCAATGGCCGACCCAGCATAGAACGCGAGCTGCCGAGCTTTTTCGATTTCCGCTCCGTTCAGGATATTCTTGCACAGCGCCCGCGCCAGCGGTTCCTCGCCGGCGGTCAAGGCTTGATCGTAGGCCGCTGCCCGGCCGTAGAAAGCCTCCCCAAAGGCCTGCATTCGCTTTGGGACGGTGAGATCGCCGACGCCCATTTCGCGCAAGTTCGCGTCCATATCGTCGCAGAAACCATCGAACAGCGCCTGGGAAAGTTCCGCGCCCCCCTTAATCGTCTTCAGCCGCCGCAACGCCATCCACAAATGCAGCACCAGCAGATCGAAACGGCCATTAACCGTGTCCGGCACGCCCAAGTCCCGATAAAACAACGGTTCTCGCGCTTGCGTCACGATCATGCCATAGATGCCCTCAATGGTGCCGCGCGACGGTACCCGGGGTTTCCTGAAGTGATTGAACGGCCAAAGCATTGCGGGTTCCGCCAGCGAGCCATCCGGGCCCGCGCATGTTGCAATCCAACGTGCTGCCCGGTATGTCAACGCCTCGCGCGATGCAAGGGGACGGGACCAGTTCCGGCATGATTGAAACAAGCCAGACACGCCCAAGCGTGTGCTCGGCGCGCAGCTTGGCTGCGCGCTGGCGCGGCATGCGCGCGGTCGCGGCCGTCGCTTTGGTGTGCGCGGTACTCGGCGGCTGCACCGGCGAGCAGTTCCAGAAGGGCTACATCCTGCCAGCGGGTGCGCTGGAGCAAATCCCGATGGGCGCGAGCCAGGATCAGGTGCTGATCGTGATGGGAACGCCGTCCACGGTCGCAACCCTCAACGGCGAAGTCTTCTACTACATTTCGCAACGCTCCGAGCGCATGGTTGCGTTCATGAACCAGAAGGTCGTCGACCAGCGGGTCATCGCGATCTATTTCGACAAGAACCGCCAGGTGCAGCGGCTCGCCAATTACGGCCTGCAGGACGGCAAGATATTCGACTTCATCAGCCGTACCACGGCGACATCGGGCCAGGAGCTCAGCTACCTGACCCCGCTGTTCAAGCTGCTCAGCTTCTAGCGAGGCTCCGCCTCAGACCGACGAGGCGTGTTAGGAAAGTAGCTCCGATCGCCGGTTCATGACGAGCGTTGGTAGAACCAAGCTCAGGTAGGACCGATGAACGGCCTAAACGCCTTCGAGAGGCAAAACCTGCACGACCGGAGCCGAGCAGATGATAGCACAGAGCGTGGCCGAGATCATCAGCCGTCATGTCAGGCTGACGGTCGAGGGGATCGACCGGATGTACCTCAACGTGTTCGTGCCGGACTTGCAGTACGAGCAGGGAATCGTCCACTTCTTCCGCACGCATCGTGGTCAGCCGCTACCGTCTGCGGCGCTGATGAGCCCGATGAGGCGAAGCTTTGTGGCGGGCGCGCGGCCCGCGAGCTACGGCTTGGCAAGCCATGCTGCGACCATCAACGGGAAAAACAGCCGCAAGGGCCGACGCGGCTCTGGCTTCCAAGTAAAATATCGAAAACAACCCCATGCAAAGTAGCATGGCGGTCGCTGGCATGGATGCTTTGAGCGATCCCGCGAAAACATTTTGACACGTCGGGCAAATCAGCGGCACTATTCCATCATCGCGCAATTTGCAAGACGCCCATGGCGCTGCCCGACAACCCACCCATCGGGTCGTGGCCCGAGGGCATGCTTTTTCCGGATCATGCTCTAACCCAGGCGCCTGCGCCAAGCCGTCAGCTTGCCGGCCCCCTGCGCATTTCCTACGCTCGCCTGCAAAAGAAAATCCAGGCAGGGAGTGAAACGTGACCAGACTACTTTCTCGCCGCCGCGTGCTGTCCGCAGCCGCTGCGCTGTCGGCGACCGCCGCCTTGCCGCGCCTTGGCCAGGCCGCCGACTGGCGGCCCACCGAAAACGTCCGTCTCATCGTGCCCGCCGCCGCGGGGGGCACCACGGATGTGATGGGGCGATTGCTGGCGGCACATCTGCAGACCGCGTGGGGCCAGTCCGCGATCGTGGAGAACCGGTCCGGCGGGGGCGGCACCATCGGCACGGCGGAGGCTGTGCGCCAGAAGGGCGACGGACACACCATTCTGGTCGGCAACCCCGGCCCCAACGCCATCGCCTACAGCATTTTCCGCAACATGAACTACAAGGCGGATCAGTTGCAGCCGGTCAGCAACCTGATCCGGATTCCCAATATCATCTCGGCGCACCCGTCGGTTCCGATCAAGTCGATCAGCGACCTCATCGCCTACATCAAGGCCAATCCGGACAAGCTGACCTACGGCTCGTCCGGCGTCGGGCAGAGCCCGCATCTCACCATGGCCTGGCTGCTGCAACTCACCGGATTGAAGATGGTGCATGTGCCGTTCCGGGGCGCGGGCCCGGCGCTGCAGGCGGCGCTGTCGGGTGATATCCAGATTCTGTCGGACAACCTGTTTCCGTCGCTGCCGCAGGTACAGGACGGCAAGCTCAACGCGCTTGCGGTGACCACGCCGGAACGAAGCGCATCGGCGCCGAACATTCCGACCGTGCGCGAGTCCGGTCCGGAATTGGCCAAATTCGACGTCTCGTCCTGGTTCGGCATTTTCCTGCCGAAGAGCGCTCCCGCTCCCGTTATCGATGCCCTCAACAGGGAGATCAAGGTGTTCCTGGAGCGCGAGGACACCAGGAAGAACATCGCGGCGATGGGCGCGCGAACCGATTACGGCACGCCGCAGCAGTTCTCCGATTTCGTGCAGGCGGAGACCACCAAGTTCGCCGCCATCATCAAGCAGGAGGGCCTGCAGATGGATGTGAATTGAGGCTTTGCCGTCATTGCGAGGAGCGTAAGCGACGAAGCAAACCAGTTTTGCGCCCGCCACTTATGGATTGCTTCGCGGAGCCTGTCATCGGGCGGCGCTTTGCGCCGACCCGTTGGCTCGCAATGACGTAAGAGATACGACGGCGTTCTCAACGAAAAAACCCCGCGGCTCGCGCCACGGGGTTTCTTTGTCTCAATCGTGTCTCGCCGCTCAGTGCGCCAGGATCGCCAGCAGCAACAGCGCCACGATGTTGGTGATCTTGATCATCGGGTTCACCGCCGGGCCCGCCGTATCCTTGTAGGGATCGCCGACGGTATCGCCGGTCACCGCGGCCTTGTGGGCGTCGGAGCCCTTGCCGCCGTAATGGCCGTCCTCGATGTATTTCTTGG
>WNGM01008283.1_pt1 | contig 10776 bp, 12 predicted proteins | sample 5400571 | NCBI WGS metagenome assembly WNGM01 (sample SAMN13153378, study PRJNA577476) | soil metagenome | isolation source: 100 cm soil or saprolite under Garry oak tree replicate 2 | place: USA:California | collected 2016-06-15 | reverse complement strand
GCTCCGCAACAGCGCCTCGGCGCTCGGCGGCGAGCCCGCGCGCGCGTCGAGCAGCGTGATCTCGATCTCGCGGCGCGAGAACGCCTGGTAGAGCACGGGGACGTAGCCGATCACCAGCGCGAGGAACCCGAAGCCGAGGCCGGCTTCGGCGACCATGACGGCGCGGCCGACGCGCGAGGTCGGCGCGATGTCGCCGAGGCCGAGGGTGAAGAACGTCTCGCCGCTCAGGTAGAGGTACTCGAACAAGGTGCCGCCGTCGGGCGCGGTGAGCCGGGTGCCGAGGCCCCACTGCACCAGCGCGAAGGCGACGATGAGGCTCAGGGCCCACGCCGCGAGCAGCAGCAGCACGGACATCGGGCCGTAGAACGACAGGTAGGTCTCACGCCGTCCGCCCGCGGCCAGGCGGCGGGCGAGCGCCGACCATGTGGACCAGGTGACCCGATAGAAGAGGCGGGTGGGCCGCAGCCGCCGGGTCACGCGGCGCGGCAGCACGATGGCCTCGAACGCGTCCCAGACGATGACCGCGATCCACAGCGCGCCCGCGACGCCGATCAGCCAGCGCATGACGTTGGGACGCAGGAACGGCCGGCGGCGGCGCTCAGTCGGAGCGCCCGCGGGCGGCGACGTCCCACACCTGCTCCACCCGGGGCCCGCGCACGCACCAGACGCGGTCGTAGAGGTTGAACGTCGGGTCGCAGTGGGGCGGGAAGAATTCGATGCGGTCACCCAGCCGGGGCGCGCGCGCCGGATCGGTGATCGTCAGCCGCCCGTGCTCGTCGCCCGCGAAGCCGTAGGTGACGCCGGGACACTCGACGGCCTCGGGCGGGAAGGGCTTGTCGGTGGAGAAGGCCTTCAGCCCGCCGTCCACCATCGCGCGATCGGCCGTCGGCACGCTCACCACCGTGGTGGCCACCGTCAGCGCCATCTCGAACTCCGTCAGCGCGTCGTCGGCGCGGCCGCCGATGCGGCGGTAGTCGAGGTCCATCACGCAGTAGGAGCCGCTCTGCAGCTCGGTGAGCCCGGCCAGCTCGACGTCGATGTCGTGCGTGCCCGTCGAGCCGCCGGCGACGATCTCCACCGGCAGCCCCTCGGCTTCGAAGCGAGCGCGCGTCTGCATCAGCGGCGCCATCGCCGCGCGCGAGGCCTCGCGGCGCTGCTCCCAGCCCGTCACGTGCGCGCAGTGACCCGCGTAGCCCTGCAGCCCGCGCAGCCTCAGCGCCCCACGGTGGACCACGGCGCGGGCGAGGGCGAGGGCGGCCTCTCCCGGCTGCACGCCGGTGCGCCGGTTGCCGACGTCGACGTCGATCATCACGTTGAGGGTCACGCGGTCCTCGACGGCCGCGCGCGCGAGCGCGTCCACGTTCTCGGCGTTGTCGACGACGACCATCGTGTCCGGCGCCTCGGCCACCAGGCGCGTGAGCCGCCGGATCGCGCTCGGCGTCACCACCTCCGTGGTGATCAGGAGGCCATGGATGCCGAAGCGCGTCATCACCTCGGCCTCGCCGAGCTTCGCGCACGCGACGCCGAGGGCGCCGGCGGCGATCTGCCTGCGCGCGATCTCGGGACAGCGATGGGTCTTGGCGTGCGGGCGCAGCTGCTTGCCGGCGGCGCGCACGTGCTTGGCCATGCGCTCCAGGTTCCGCTCGAAGCGATCCATGTCGAGCAGCAGCGCGGGCGTCGGGATCTCGTCACGCGTCATCGGGATTCGGAGCCTAGCACGGATTTGACGGGGCCGAGCCCCTTCACTAGACTTCGCAGCACCATGCCCGGACGGCCGTTCCTCCAGATCCCGGGGCCGACGCTCGTCCCCGAGCGCGTGATGCGCGCGATGGCCCAGGCCGTCATCGACCACCGCGGCCCGACCTTCGGCGCGCTCGTCCACGACTGCCTCGCGGGGCTGAAGGACGTGTTCCAGACGACGCGCGGGCAGATCGTGCTCTATCCCGGCTCGGGAACCGGGGCCTGGGAGGCGGCCCTCGTCAACACGCTGTCGCCCGGCGACCGCGCGCTCGCGTGCGTCAACGGCCACTTCTCCACCGGCTTCGCGAAGACGGCCGCCGCCTATGGCATCGAGGTCGAGCGGCTCGAGGTCGCGTACGGCGAGGGCGTGCCCGCCGACCGCGTGGCCGCGCGCCTGGCCGCCGACACCGCGCACGAGCTGCGCGCCGTGCTCGTGGTGCACAACGAGACCTCCACCGGCGTGACGTCCGGCGTCGCGGCCGTGCGCGCGGCCCTCGACGGGAGCGGGCACCCCGCGCTGCTGCTCGTGGACACCGTTTCGTCGCTCGCCTCGATCGATTTCAAGTTCGATGCGTGGGGCGTGGACGTCGCGCTGACCGGCCCCCAGAAGGGCCTCATGCTGCCGCCGGGCATGGCCATCCTCGCCGTGAGCGAGCGCGCGCTGACCGCGTCCGAGAAGGCGAAGTGTCCGCGCGCGTTCTGGGACTGGCAGCCGGTGCTCGAGCGCAACCGCCGCGGCGAGTTCCCCTACACGCCGGCGACGGTGCTCCTCTTCGGCCTGCGCGAAGCGCTCGCGATGCTCCACGAGGAGGGGCTGGCCAACGTCTTCGCGCGCCACGCGCGGCTGGCCGAGGCGTGCCGGCGCGCGGTGCAGGCACTCGGCCTCGCCATCCTCTGCCGGAAGCCGGAAGAGTACTCCAACACGCTGACCGCCGTCGTCATGCCGCACGGCTTCGACTCGGACGCCTTCATCCGGCACGCGGCGCAGAGGCTCGACATGTCGCTCGGCGTGGGACTCGGCGCGGTGAAGGGCACGGTCTTCCGGATCGGCCACCTCGGCAGTCTCAACGAGCTGGAGCTGCTGGGCGGGCTGGCTGGCGTCGAGCTGATGCTGAAGGACTTCGGCGTGCCGATCCGCCTCGGCGCCGGCGTCACCGCCGCCCAGGAATTCCTGCTCGCCTAGCGGCGCAGCACGTTGTTCAGGCTGCGCGACTGGATCCCGCCCTTGAGGTCCGTGTCCGTCTGCGGCGACCGCGGGGCCGGACGGGTGAGATCGCGGACGATCGCCTGCTGGCGCGCCGGCTGCTGGATCTCCGCGGCCGCGCGGTTGAGGTCCTGCTGCACCTGGTCGGTCGGCGTGAGCGGGCGGACGATCACGCGGCGGTGACGCATCTCCTGCTGCAGCTGCGTGTCGCGCCCGGGGCCGGCGGCCTGCGCGAGCGCGACCACGGGAACGAGCGCCCCGACCAGGGCGATCACCGCCGCGATATTCCGTCTCATCGGCCGACTCCCTTGGCTTTCCAACCTACACCCATATGACGCGCGGACGTCGACTCTGGATGCAGGAGTTGCAGACGCTGTGCCGCCGACTCGATCAGCGCCCCAGACTGACGTCGTCCGGCAGCTCGTCGACGTCGTCGGGACCCCGCGGAAAGAAGCGCGCGAGGCTGGTCCCCACCTCCGAGACGGCGCCGATGACGGCGCCGCGGACGGCGCCCGCGCGAATCCGCTCGACCATCCGGTCGCGCACGCCAGTCCAGTAGTCGTCGCCCACGCGGGCGTGGATGCCCTCGTCGCCGACGATCGCGAGCTTGCGGTCCTCGATCGCGAGATAGACGAGGACGCCGGCGCGATGGGCGGTGCGGTGCATGGCGAGGGCCGCGAAGACCTGGCGCGCGCGCTCCATGGGGTCGGTGGTGCGCCGGCGCAGGCCGTGCCCCACCCGGCGCTCGACGTGCACGCGGATCTCGGCCGAGGTCCCCCGCTCGGCGTCGCGCACCGCCGCCGCGATGGCGTCGAGGTCGGCCTCCGTGAACACCCGCCGCGCCCAGCCCGGATGGCGTCCGAGCATCACCAGTCTCCGCTCGCGCCGCCGCCGCCGAAGCTGCCGCCGCCGCCCGAGAACCCTCCGCCGCCCCCGCCGCCGCTCCACGAGCCGCCACCACCACCGCCGCCCCAGACGATCGGCGGCTGCGAGCTCCAGCCGCGGCGGTCGACGGTGTAGCCGCGCCCCTGGGCGTTCCGGATCGCCGCCAGCACCGCCACGGCGAAGACGCCGAAGATCAGGCCCAGGAGCGCGATCGCCGCGGGGCTGAGCCCCGGCGGGGCACGGCGAGCGGCGGGCTTCGGCGGCGGCCCGCCGCCGATCCGCGCGAACACCGCGTCCACCGCGGCGTCGAGGCCGGCGGCGTAGCGCTGCTCGCGGAAGCGCGGCGCGATCGCGTCGCGGATGATCGCGGCCGACACGATGTCGGTGATCACCGGCTCGAGGCCGTAGCCGACCTCGATCCGCAGCTTGCGCTCCTTCAAGAAGACGACGAGCACGACGCCGTTGTCGACGCCCTTGCGGCCGACCTTCCATTGTTCGGCGAGGCGGATGGAGACGTCTTCCAGGCTCTCGCCCTCGAGCGAGGGGAAGATCGCGATGACCATCTGCGCGCCGGTGGCGCGCTCGCGCTCGGCCAGCTTGCTCTCGAGCCGTTGGCGGTCGGCGGCGGACAGGACGCCGGCCTGGTCGTTGACGCGCGCGGTGGGCGCCGGGGGAAGGGTGAGGGCGAGGGCGAGGACGACGCCGAGGAGCAGCCTAGAACTTCACTTTGGGCGCCGTCTCGGCGCCGGGCGCCGCCTCGAAGAACGGCTTGGGCCGGTAACCGCGCATCGAGGCCACGAGACTTCCCGGGATGAACTGCACGCGGCCGTTGTACTGCTTGACGGCCTCGTTGAAGTTTCGCCGCGCGACGGCGATCCGGTTCTCCGTCCCCTCGAGCTCGGTCATCAGACCCTGGAAGACCCGGTCGGATTTCAGCTCCGGGTAGCGCTCGACAGTGACGAGCAGCCGGCTGAGCGCGCCGGACAGCTGGCCCTGCGCGGCCGCGAACTTTTGCATCGCCTGGGGATCGTTGAGCGCTTCGGGCGTCAGCTTGAGGCTGCCGGCGGCGTTGGCGCGGGCCTGCGTGACCTCGGTCAGCACCGTGCGCTCCTGCTTGGCGAAGCCCCGCACGGTTTCTTCGACGTTCGGGATGAGGTCGAGGCGGCGCTGGTACTGGGTCTGCACCTGCGCCCAGCTCGCGTTCACGTTCTGATCGAGCCGGACGAGGTCGTTGGCGACCGAGACGTACCATGCGACGAGGGCGATGACGAGGACGGCCACCACCGCGAGGACGACCAGGACCGCACGCATCCTGGCCGGATTATACTCGACGCCGTGTCCGAGACCCTGCCCGTCTATCGGGTGACCGCGAAGAACACGTCGACCGGCGAGAACAAGATCCACGACGACGCCACCGCGCGGCGCCACGGCTTCCGCGGCGCCCTCGTCCCCGGCGTGACCGTGTACGCCTACATGACGCAGCCGCTGGCCATCGCGTTCGGCCCGGCCTGGCTGAGGCGCGGCACCGCCAGCGTCCGCTTCGTGAAGCCCGTCCTCGACGGCGAGGAGGTCGTCGTGAGCGGTGTCGTCACCGCGCGCGACGCGACGGGCGTGACGGCCACGCTGACCGCGTCCACCGCGGCCACGCCCGAGTGCGCGACGCTGACGGCGACCATTCCGGCGGGCCTCCCGACGCCGGTGAACCTGGCCGGCTACCGCGAGGCGCTGCTGCCCGAGCCGCGGCCCGAGGCGACGCGCGCTCACTGGGCCTCGCTCGCCACGCTCGGCACGCCGCGCGCGCACTACGACGTCGCCGCCGCCGAGGCGTACGTCGCCAAGGTGAGCGAGCCGCTGCCGCTCTACCGCGGCGCCGGCGGCTGGGTGCACCCCGGCTTCCTGCTCGAGCAGGGCAACCGCGCGGTGGATCGCAACGTGACGATGGGCCCGTGGATCCACGCCGGCACCACCGTGCGCCACCTCGGCGGCGCGCGCGTCGGCGAGCGGCTGACCACGCGCGGCAAGGTGCGCTCGCTCTTCGAGAAGAAGAGCCGCGAGTTCGTGGAGCTGGACCTCGTGATCACCGCCGGCGAGCCCGCGCGGCTCGTCGCCCACCTCCTGCACACCGCGATCTATCGTCTGCCGCCGCCCGAGTGATTGCCTCGCCGGAAGGCGCGTGCTAGAAACGTCCATTCCGACTGGAGGCCCGTGATGGATCTGAATCTCTCGCCCGAGGATCGCGCGTTCCGCGACCAGGCCCGCGCGTGGTTTCAGCGCAATGTGCCGCGCGCCGAGCTCAAGACGCTCGAGGAGCGCCGCGCCTGGCACCGGACGATGTACGACGCCGGCTACGTCGGCATGGGTTGGCCCACGGAGTACGGCGGCCGGGGCGCGACGCCGATGCAGCAGGCCATCGCCGCCGACGAGATGGCGCGCGCCAACGCGCCGGCGCCGATCAACGGCCTCGGCGTCGGGTTCATCGGGCCGACCATCATCATCCACGGCACGCCCGAGCAGAAGCAGCGTTATCTGAGAAAGATCCTCACCGCCGAGGAGATGTGGTGCCAGCTGTACTCCGAGCCGAACTCGGGCTCGGACCTCGCCAGCCTGCGCACGCGCGCCGAGGACAGGGGCGATCACTTCCTCGTCAACGGTCAGAAGATCTGGACGAGCGGCGGCCACATCGCGGACTGGGGCATCCTGCTCGCGCGCAGCGATCCCGGCGTGGCCAAGCACAAGGGGATCTCGTGCTTCCTGTTCGACATGCGCCAGCCCGGCGTGGAGGTGCGCCCCCTCAAGCAGATCACGGGCAGCTCGGAGTTCAACGAGGTCTTCATGACCAACGCGCGCGCCGAGAAGCGCGACCTCATCGGCCGCCTCGGTCAGGGCTGGGAGATCGCGCAGACGACGCTCGGCTTCGAGCGCGGCGGCAACTCGATGGCGCGCGTGACGCGCTATGCCTCCGCCTTCGACCGTCTCGTGGACGCCGCGAAAAAGATCGAGCGCGGCGGCAAGCCGCTACTCGAGGATCCGGTGGTGCGCGCCAAGCTGGGGAACGTCTACGCGGAGATGGAAGTACAGAGGTACGCCGCCCTCCGGGTGCTGTCCGCGCTCCAGAAGGGCGCGTCTCCCGGCGCGGCGTCGTCGATCACCAAGCTCTCCTACAGCGAGTTCGAGAAGCGCTACTACGAGCTCTGCCTCGAGATCCTCGGCCCCTACGGCCAGGTGACGGACGGCGGGCTCGAAGAGACCACGCTCGACGTCGACTCGTCGTCCGGCGTGCGCTCGAGCTGGGCGTACGCGTTCTTGTGGGCGCGCGCGGGCACGATTTATTCGGGCTCGTCCGAGATCCAGAAGAACGTCATCGGCGAGCGCGTGCTCGGTCTCCCCAAGGAGATCCGCGCCGACCGCGTGGCGAAGGCCTAGGAGGGCGCCGTGGACTTTTCCTTCAGCTCCGACCAGCAGCTCCTGAAGAACTCCGCGCGCGCCTTCCTCGACGAGCACGTGAAACCGGCGCAGGTGCGTCTGCTCTGGGACGACCCGCGCGGCGAGAGCGAGGCGCTGTGGAAGGAGATGGCGCAGCTCGGCTGGCTCGGCCTGGCCCTGCCCGAGGACGCCGGCGGCAGCGCCCTCGGCCTCGTGGAGACGGCCATCCTCCAGGAAGAGCTCGGGCGCGCCGCGTGCCCGTCGCCGTATCTGTCGACCGTGCTGGCGGCCATGGCCATCGACCGCTTCGGCAGCCCCGCCCAGAAGAGCCGCTGGCTGCCCGCCGTCGCCGGCGGCGGCGCGCGGGCGACGGTGGCGCTGATGGAGCGGGCGCTCGATTGGAGCCCGCAGTCGATCGAGACGCGCGCCGAGGAGCGCGGCGGAAAGGTCGCGCTGAGCGGCGTCAAGCAGTTCGTGCCGTGGGCGCACGTCGCCGACGTGCCCTCGTGCCGGGCGACGCCCGGTTCGGTGACGCGGCCGTGATCGACCGGGCCGTGCAGCGCGGGGCCGTCGCGGCGTGCGCCGAGATGCTCGGGGCCGCGCGGCGCTGCCTGGACATGGCCGTGGAGTACGCGAAGGTGCGCGAGCAGTTCGGCCAGCCGATCGGCTCCTTCCAGGCGATCCGCCACAAGTGCGCCGAGATGCTGCTGGAGGTCGAGAACTCGCACGCGGCGACCTACTACGCGGCGTGGGCGCTCGCCAGCGGCGCCGAGGACGGCGCGCTCGCGGCCTCGGTGGCGAAGTCGTACGTCAGCGACGCCTCGCGCAAGGTCTGCGGCGATGCCATCCAGGTGCACGGCGGCATCGGCTTCACCTGGGAATACGACCTGCACCTCTACTTCAAGCGCGCGAAGGCGCTGGAGCCGCTCTACGGCGACGCCGAGCACCACCGCGAGCTGATCGTTCGCCGCGTGGCCTCCTGAGGCGCCGGTGGCGGATCTCCGGACTCCGCTGGAGGGCGTCCGCGTCGTCGACCTGACGAGCTACATCGCCGGCTCCTACGCGGCGACGATGCTCGCCGATCTCGGCGCCGACGTCGTGAAGGTCGAGTCGCTCGAGGGCGACTCGTTCCGCGAGCTGCCGGGCTTCTTCGCCTGGAACCGCGGCAAGCGGTCCATCGCCCTCAACCTCAAGGCGCCCGAGGGGCGCGCCGTCGTCGAGCGGCTCGCGCGCGACGGCGACGTCGTCATGGAGAACATGCGCCCGGGCGTGGCGGACCGGCTCGGTGTCGGCGAAGCGGCGCTGCGCGCGCTGAATCCGCGCCTCATCTACTGCTCCACCACGGCCTTCGGCTCCACCGGCCCGTTCGTCGACCGCCCGGGGTTCGATCCGGTGCTGCAGGGCATGGCCGGGATCATGGCGCTCCAGGGCTTCGGCGGCCCTCCGCAATACATCCGCGTCGCGCTGGTCGACTATTACGCGGCGGCGCTCACCGCGCAGGCGGTGCTCGCGGCGCTGTTCGTCCGCGAGCGCACCGGCGTCGGCCAGAAGGTCGAGACGTCGCTGCTGCACGCGGTGACCGCCTTGCAAGCGGGAAACTTCGTCGACTACCCGGGCAAGCAATCGGTCTTCCGCGACAACCCGACGTACCGGCTCTACCAGGCGGGCGACGGCGAGTGGCTCTTCCTCGCGTGCGGCAACCAGTCGTTCTGGGTCAAGCTCTGCCAGGCACTGGGGCTCGAGGAGCTGGCGCACGATCCGCGCTTCGCGTCCTGGATGCTGCGCCTCGACAATCGCGAGGTGCTGCTGCCGATCCTCGAGGCTCGCTTCAGGTCGCGGCCACGCGACGCCTGGCTGGAGGAGTTGCGCACGCACGACATCCCGGCCGGCCCCGTGCACACGATCGACGAGTTCCGGCGCCATCCGCTCACGCGGCACCACGGGATGGCGCGCGAGTACGACCACCCGGAGGTCGGCCGCCTGACGCTGCCGGGCTCGCCGCTGCTCTTTTCCCGGACGCCGACGCGGGACGTCGGCCCGCCGCCCACCCTCGGGCAACATACCGACGAAATCCTGCGCGCGGCAGGCTACGACGAGGCCGAGCTCACGGACCTCCGCGCCAGAAAAGTGATCCGGTGAGCGCGGTGTCGGGGGTGGGCCGTGCCCTGCGAGACCCGTGTCTTCTGGGTATTGCGTCGGGCCCGGCTGGTCATCGTGGCCCCATGACAGGCGCAGCGCAGTGTCGATGTGCGTGGTCGAGCAGGGCGCGGCCCGCTCCCGACACCGCGACGCAAGGGATCATCCCATGAGCACGAAGTACGAAGCGATCATGTACCACGTCGCCGACGCCATCGCGACGGTGACGCTGAATCGGCCCGAGGTGCACAACGCGATGAACGACGTCATGCGGCGCGAGCTCACGCGCTGCTTCGACGGGCTCGTCGCCGACGACGACGTCAAGGTCGTCGTCGTCACCGGCGCCGGCGAGAAGGCGTTCTCGGCGGGCGCCGACATCCGCGAGTTCGTCGCGCCGCTCGTGCCCGCGCAGTTCCGCGAGCACCGCCGCCGCGTGGACTTTCGCCAGGCCATGGACCGCTGCCCGCAGCCCATCCTGGCCGCCGTCAACGGCTTCGCCTTCGGCGGCGGTCTCGAGCTGGCGCTGGCCTGCGACATCCGCGTGGCCGCCGCCAGCGCGCAGATGGGGCTCACCGAGATCAACCTCGCCATCATCCCCGGCGGCGGCGGCACGCAGCGGCTGCCGCGACTGGTGGGACGCGGCAAGGCGCTCGAGATGATCCTGACGGGCGCTCGCATCCCGGCCGACGAGGCGCTCCGCATCGGGCTCGTCGAGCGCGTGGTGCCGGCGGGCGAAGCACTGAAGGCGACGCTCGAGCTGGCGCGCGCGATGGCGGCGAAGGCGCCGGTGGCCCTGCGCTACGCCAAGGAGGCGGTGGTGAAGGGCCTCGAGCTGCCGCTCGCCGACGGCCTGCGCCTCGAGGGCGATCTATCCACGCTGCTGCGCACCACCGAAGATCGCGTGGAAGGCGCCAAGGCGTTCCTGGAGAAGCGCGCGCCGCGCTGGACGGGGAAATAACCTCTGCCGTTTTCGTACTACGCGCGGCTGTCGCGCGCGCAGCAGGCCGTCTACCGCAAGAGCGACGCGATCACGGAGCTCCGGCTGCCCCAGGCCGAGCGGTTCGCCGCCGCTGTGGACGCGGTGGAATCGGCGCTGCTCGCCGAGGACCGCGCGGCCACCCAGGCCGCCAGCGAGCGGGTGATCGGCGGTCTGATGACGGTGCTCGGCGCGCCGCCGGTCAGGGTCGAGGTGCTGGCGGCGCGGCCGCACGCGCGCTGGGGCGAGCTGCACGGGCTCTACACGGCCGAGCGCGGGCGGCGTCCGAAGATCCAGCTCTGGATGCGCACGGCCAAGCAGAAGCGCGTGGTGGCCTTCCGCACGTTTCTCCGGACCATGCTGCACGAAGTCGGGCACCACATCGATTACACGCTGCTGCGCCTGGCCGATT
>WNGM01014320.1_pt1 | contig 10778 bp, 10 predicted proteins | sample 5400571 | NCBI WGS metagenome assembly WNGM01 (sample SAMN13153378, study PRJNA577476) | soil metagenome | isolation source: 100 cm soil or saprolite under Garry oak tree replicate 2 | place: USA:California | collected 2016-06-15 | reverse complement strand
CGGGGATGATCATTTGGACGAGGTTTTCATCGGCTCATCGACAAACGGACGATACGAAGACCTCCAAGTCGTCGGCAAGATACTGAAGGGTCACAAGGTCAAAGCTGGGACCCGTTGCATAATCACCCCCGCCTCCAGAGACGTGTTCGAGAAAGCAATCCAAGATGGCTTAGTGGAAACGTTTCTCGAATCAGGAGCCGTGTTCACTAACGCTACGTGCGGTGCATGCGTTGGCACGCATCTCGGTGTTCTCGGCGAGAATGAAACCTGCCTATCAACTTCTCCACGAAACTATGTGGGACGAATGGGCGCCACAACAGCCAAAATCTATCTCTCCTCTCCAGCAACAGCTGCCGCATCAGCCTTGGAAGGGCATATTGTCGACCCTAGGAGATACCTATGAGCCTCCCGCCACCGTCCACGATTATCCGGGGCAGAACATGGGTCTGGCCAGACGACGTGAACACAGACATCATCATCCCGTTCCGGTTCAAAGCCCGCACCAACGACCCTGTCGAGATGGCGAAATATGCCATGTACGGGTTCGACCCCGAATTCTACAAGAAAGTCAAGCCCGGCGACCTCTTTGTTGCAGGAAGAAACTTCGGAGGAGGATCCAGCCGCGAACAAGCACCAGTCGCCATCAAATACTCAGGAATAGCAGCCGTAGTCGCAGAAAGCTTCGCAAGAATATTTTACCGCAACAGCTTTGCCATCGGCCTACCAGCACTAGAAGTCCCTGGAATAACCAAACAGGTCAAGCAATTCGACGAACTATCCATCAATCTTGAGGACTGGTCGGTCACGACCAAAGACGGAAAGGTGTATCATGCGTTGAGGGTTCCAGAGTTCCTCCGAGGACTCATGCGCGAAGGAGGCCTCGTCGAGTATTACAAGAAGCACAAATCCTTCCCATGGGAACGACTACAAGCAACTGCAAGCACAACTTGAGCCTGAAGTCATTTTCGAACTCAGCTAGTTGGCTGCATTCCTTTCAGTTCCTTTTGCAGCTGGTTGACTGTGGTGATGCGTGCGAAGCGGCGTCGTAGGGCGTATTCTGTGCGTTCGCGTATGGCGTCGACTCCGAGTTCTTCGCCTGGCTTGTCCCAGTTCGGAATTGGAAAAGTCATCGTCGCTTCGGTGACAAAGTCTACCGCGTAGCCTAGGTCTGCCGCGATCCTCGCGGTCGTCTCACAGCACTGCTCCATTTGGATACCTGTGATACTGAGGCGTCTCACACCTTTCCCTATCAGGTACGGTTGCAAAGTCGTGCTCGTGAAGCAGTTCCTCGTGTTCTTGACCATTACAGGCTCATCCTTCCGAGGTTTGAGAAAGTCCATCAGCTTGAACGACGGGCTTTCTTTGGTGAAGGCCTCGTCGCTGTCGGTATGCAAGAAGAAGACGACCGGCAGATGTACCTCACGATAAGCTTCGATGAGAGCGCTCACATTCTTTTCAAAAGCTGGGTTGTTACGTTTTGTCCATCTCGGGCCGATTTTGAACGAGTCTTGTGCATCGATCACTAGCAAAGCAGACTGTTCAATAGGAACCTCCTTGGGGTCCAGCATAGTTCGAGCTATCGCGACGACATCGTATATACTCACTGCCGCAGATTCGCGGAATTAGTTCCAGAACAGCGGTGCGGTGCCATGAGTCCAGAGCGCGAGAGTTCCAAGGATCCCCCTAGTATCCTAGTTTTCTTCGGGGACCTCAGAAAGATGACCTCGAGAGAAATCGCTGATGGCGAGGTTTCTCTGATCGTTACCTCTCCACCCTACTACAACGCCCCTTTCGACTATCCGGATCTTTTCCCAACCTATGATGATTATCTGGACTTGATCAGATCTTTCGCCGCTCAGAGCAAAAGAGTCCTAGGAAAGGGTAGAATCTGCGCGATAGTCACCGATGATATGCTGGTGAAAGAAGAAGGAGGCAGTCGTGGGAGGAAATATCCCCTTGTCGCGGATACGACCAGAATCTTCCTAGACGAGGGTTTTCTCTATCGTGACAAGATAACCTGGGTCAAACCTGCTGGCTATACTAGAATCAGTAGGCGAAGCGGTGTTGTCCTCCAGCATCCATACCCGATGTACTTTTACCCGGACAATATTCAGGAATCCATCCTCCTGTTCCAGAACGGCGAATTCGACTACGCTCAGTTGAAGGACGCACCAAAGAAGATTCTGGAATCGTCAAAAATAGATACCATCAAACTCAACAAGGAGAGATGGAACCTGACAGTCTGGAACATCACCAACGTTCTCCCAATGGCTGGCCGTGTGGAGGAAGGGATCGCCGCCTTCCCCGAAGAAATTCCCAGGCGATTGATCAAGCTCTTCACTATGATTGGAGAAACTGTGTTCGACCCTTTCGCGGGATCCGGGACGACATTGAAGGTCGCGAAGGAACTGGGAAGAGAGGGAGTCGGATACGAAATTGACCTCGAACTCAAGCGAGTCATCAGAAAGAAACTTGCGGGAGAAGATTTCGTTATTGAAGACAGAGAAGGAGCTAGAAGGCTCAGAAAAACGCTCCAAACCAAGATTCACCAACAGAGAAGCGTTGCGAAGTCGCCCGTTCCGAGACTAATCCTTTAGAGCCACTACGACTTCTCTCTGTCAAACAAGCTAGAGGTGTTATTTGCTTTTCATTGTTCCAGCGCATAAGTTCCATCTTCGAAGAGTACAAGGGCATACCGCATGAAGCCAATCTCCTGATCTATTCGAGCTTCTTCACTTGGGCGGCTGCAGGATTACTCTTCATCTCTCTGCAGGTCTTCCTAGTACTCGAAGGCATTTCCTTCGCAACAAGCAGCCTCATCCTTGGAACCTTCGGAATCGTCAGCGCCTCCTCCACCCTTGTATTTGGCGGCCTTGCCGATCGTTACGGCAAGAAGAAGCTGGTCGTCATTGGAGGAATACTTGGAAGCCTAGCGCTAGCCATCTTTGCGGTCGACTCGAATATCTCTCACTTGTTCGGAGCAGCAGTTCTAGCAGGACTTTCAGAGGCCATGTACGCATCCTCCTGGAGCGCCATGCTAGCAGACAAAGCAGGAAACCTGAAACGGACAAGTGCCTTCGGCCTCTCATTCTTCGTAGCCACGATCGCCTCGGCTCTAGGAGGCTTCAGCACCAGTCTTCTCGACCTACTGAAATCAGTCTACCAAGTTGACCTCGTTACTGGCAATCGATATCTGTTCATCAGCGTCGCTGCCATCAGCCTCATCGGTCCGATGATCGTCTACCTCAGGGTCTCCGAGTCTAGGCTAGAAACGAACCAAGAATCTGGATTCCACATTCTTCCGAGAAAGAGCCGCGGCATAGTCTTTCGATACGCTGCCTACGGGATCGTAATTGCTCTAGGCGCTGGCATGGTAATCCCCCTTATTCCAGGTTGGGCGTTTCTCAAGTATGGTTTAGCAAACGACGTCACTGGGCCAATCTTCGGCGGCATCAACAGCCTTGTGATGGGATTCGCCAACCTTGCAACTCCCCGGCTTGCCCGGAGATTCGGAACCGTTCGGACAATCGTGCTAACGCAAGGAACGTCTACGCTGTTTCTTTTCTCGATTCCGTTCTCGCCCAACTTCGCCACCGCCTCTTCGATCTACATCGTCAGGAGCATGCTAATGATGATGTCGAACCCCGCTCAGAACTCTCTCTTGATGGGTTTGGTTCCAGCCGAAGAGCGATCTGTAGCTTCTGCCATCGTGGCTTCTCTCTGGAGGCTGCCCAACTCGTTCAGCACCGGCATCGGGGGCTATATCATGGGTCTAGCAACGAGTCCCAGCAGCATCTACCTAGTCATACCGTTCATGATTTGCACGGTACTCTACCTGAGTGCGATCACGTACTTCTGGCGTGCATTCAAAGACGTCAAACTACCCGAGGAACAGGTTCTGGCACCAATCGCAGAGGTTGTTCCTGCTACAACCTAACGCAAAACGCAGGATTCGCACCGAACAAGCCCTAATCGCAATTTTCAGACTTTCTTCGATACTTTGACATAGAGCCAGAAGTTACGACCCACTTTAGTCGCTGACAGAACCATCTTCGCTCATCATCGCTGCTTATGGAGAAGACCCGCCACGCCATACTCTAGAATCGGCCAATGCATGTTTCTGCTTGCGCTCGTCCTCCTTGTCCCTATTCTTTCTTTCAATATAGTTCCAAGGGTTCGCGCTGATGCTCCATTTTCTTTGAACTCTGTTCCGGCCGCGACGTCGGAAGGAAACACGGTCAGCCTTGTCCTATCTGCAAGTGGTGCTGTCCCCAACATCCAATACAGGTTCAGGTTCTCGGTAATCGATCCCGCTGGGAAGACGGCCCAATCTCTAGCGAACTATACGACCGCATCCGGCCAGAACACGTTTACTCTGATAGTTGTCTATCCGAGTCCTTCATTCCAGGGATCGAACGCCCTAGTCGGCCAATACAACGCCAAAGTCGATGAACTATGGCCCACTGCAGCGCCAGGCGTGGCTGGGACTTCGTTCATACTCAGCATCACGGATAGTTCCTCATATCAGAGAACGCAAACTGTGCTCATACAGGCAAGCGGATATAGCGCGTCAGAGAGCGTTACAGTAACTATCAGGACGCAAGCAACCTCAACCGTCGTCTTCTCCCAAATCGTACCAGCGACCGGCACGGGGATCGTGGCGACAAGTTGGAAGACCCCAAGGAATGCCACAATAGACACTTACATAGTTACATTGACCGGGACCAGCACCGTCAAGAATCCAGCTGATTCGCAACCTTTCTCCCTCGGACGTGCAGTCATGATAATCGGCTCGATCACCTCCGTCAAATCCGTCTACCAGAGGACTGAGACGATGAGTTTCTTCTTCCAGCCCACCTATCCAGACGGGTCAATTCCCTCGACAGGAGTCGCTCTCCTGAGCCTGGCTGGATCCGGTGGTAGCAGCGTCACTCTGACGGCAACATACGATAGTACGTCTCAGACTTTCGAGGCGTCCTACCAGACTTCGTTGGACAATCAGACCGGGACGTGGACCGCAAGCTTGGGCGGACACGCCTACAGCGACGCGTACGGTAACAATGGTCCGGGAGCAACAGTCAGCACTAGCTCGCAGTTAACAATTATCCCTTTGACAGTTAGCGTAACTACCAATTCGACGATATCTGTTGGTCAACTGCTCAAGTTCAACGCGACAGTTACGTACCCTGACGGGACGGTTTTCCAGCCGGGCATTGTGAAAGCTTACCTTCTGTACAGTGGAACGCCGGTGGTTAACGACTCGGTCCCGGTTGTTTTCGATACAACCTTGGGATTGTGGATCGGAACTTACACGGTGCGGCCTTCAGACACTGGTGGGCTGTGGTCCCTGGTCGTCAAGGCGTCAGACTCTCCGACGCCTCCCAACACTGGCTTTGCGACGCGAGCAATCACTGTTCAGAATACGTCTGGCGGGAATGCGTCTTTCCCTCTATACTATTTCGGTATAATAGCCGCCCTAGTAGCCCTTCTGCTAGTTGCTGTATTCTTCGCGTTCAGACGTCGGAAAGTAACGCATGCGAGCTTGAAAATTGACCTGGACGCTGTCCGCTCGGAAGCTGGACGAATAGAGAGTACCGATTTCTTCAAGTCAGTTAAGGATCAGGTAGCGAAGGAGGGATGACAAGTGAGACAAGCAGTCATCTCATTAGCTTCTAGCCGTGGATTCGCCCATTTCAAGCCCTAATCCCGAATCTGGGACAAGCCCCATAAAGCGCCATAGAATCGTTCGGGAACTGGCCTAGATTTCCCGTCTTTTTGCCTTTTCATCCAAGCCCGGATCGGGCCCTGAACCGCGAGACTCGCGGATTATCCGTGCCAGACGGAAAGAGCCCTTTTCTTGTGCGGGGGACAGCATTAACCCGCGATTCAGGGGAGTATTCCGCCGATCTTCGCCAAGGTCACGAGTCCAGGCTTCTTCTCGAAGATCCCGGCAGTAATCTCTAACGCCTTCTTCTGCAGCTTCTTGTCCTTGTTCAGTTTCCGAAGCGCTCTCCTGTTCAGCCGTTTTATCAGCCAGTTATCGCTAAGCGCATACGTCACGGTATAGTTCGCGTGCTTTCCGATCACCTCCGCACGCTCTTTACGTCCCTTCTGGTATTCTAGCAAGGACGCCTGCGAAAAATCCCCAGCAACCTTGCACTTCTCAATCACCTCGGCCAACGCCACAGCATCCTCCAACGCAAGGTTCACTCCCTGTCCGGCGTGCGGATGGATGGTGTGGGCTGAATCGCCGAGCAGCGCAACTCCGTTTCCCACCCACTTGTCCACGTGTATGAACGAGGGTGTGAAGTACGCCATCCGTGTCCACGCCTCCACGCCGGTAAACGCGTCCGCCATCTCCGGCGCCGCCTTGACAACCTCCGCTGTGAAAGAGGCTAAGCCCTCCTTCTTCACGTTCTCAAAACTTCGGGGTCCGACACAGTAGAAGAAGTACGTGGCCTCGGGACCTGAAGGCATGATCCCCAACATCTTCCCGGGATGCTGGTACTGACGCGCCCTGCCCTCCAGCCCGGTCGGACCTGCAAGTCCGACGAGGAACGAGTCAGGATATTTCTTCGTCTTCACCTCCGCGCCGATACTAGTGCGAATTCGTGACTGCGGTCCATCAGCCCCTACGACAAGCAAAGCCTGAATCCGGTCTTTCACACCATCTGCCTCGAAGACCACCCCGTCGACCTTGCCCGCAGTCGTTGTTAGTTCTTGGAAGGATGATCCCCAGAGAACCTTCGCCCCCGCCTTCTCAGCCAAGTAGACCAGCAACCGTTCCACCTCAGTCGCGTTCGCCGTCAATAGATAGTTCTGAGGATGCTCCAGCAAGCCATAGTCCGCTTCTAACAAAACTTCTCCTTCCCAGCTCTTTACCTCCAGGATCTGAGAAGCAGAACCAACTTCTTTCGCTCTGTCAAGCGCTCCAAGCTTTTCTAGAACAGCCAAACCATTAGGCTGAAACGTCAATCCTCGCGGAATGCCCTCCGGACTTCTCTGCCGTTCCAGAAGTATTGTCGAGATTCCCTTGTTCTGTAATTCTACTGCAAGCGCGAGAGCGGCTATGCCAGCTCCCACAATTACAACGTCAGCCTTCCCGGGCAACTTTTCCTCCCCAGATGTCCCCCCGAGCCAATCTAGTTGATATCTTAAAATCATGCCTGAACCAATATTGAGGAGACTTGAGCAAAATTCACGGCCAAGGGTCCACCGAGAAGCTGACACTCTACGATCCCGGAATGTCAGTCGCGCCCCACATCTACAATAACGACCGACGATACGCTATCCTGCTCGTAGACATGCTCTATGACTTCGTCTACGGGAAGATCAAGACCGATCGTGCGTTGCCAATAATTCCGAAGTCTGGAGAGCTCACTGACGCCGCGCGCAGCGCTGATATCCCAGTCTTCTATCCTAACGATTCGCACACACGCCGAGATTTCGAGATCCAGCGCTGGGGCGAACACGCCATGAGGGGCACAAAGGGCGCAAAAGTGATCAGCGCTCTCAGACCAAGAAAGAAGGATATTGAGATCCCTAAGACAACCTACAGCAGCTTCCACGACACGAGACTGGAGAAGCAACTGAAGAAGGCCTACGACGGCAAGGGCGCAAACACACTGATACTCGCAGGACTCCACGCAGACTGTTGCGTGAGACACACTTGCGCAGACGCGTTCTTCAAAGCATACGAAACGATCGTCGCCGAGGACGCCGTCAACTCCTTCACAGAACTACAATACCGTACAGGATTACAGTACGTCAAATTCTGGTATTTGACAGACGTGCTGCCGACAAAGAAAATCACGAAATTATTCTAGAAGGGCTCGGGCTCGAAAAAGCCCACCCGTGTCATCATCGACCAGGATGGAGGAATCGATGATGCGCTCGCACTCATCCTTGCACTAAGATCCCCGGAGCTTGAAGTCGTAGCTATAACAGCGGTCTCCGGCAACGTGACATCAGAACAAGCGACGCTGAATGGATTGCGAGTCGTTGACCTCCTCAATAGAGGAGACGTACCGGTTGCTAGAGGATTAGGAAACCCGCTTGTCCGAGACGCAGTTCGGGCTACGAACTTCCATGGAAAAGATGGGCTAGGCGATTCCAACCTTCCACTTTCAAGGATTCGTCCCGCAGAAAAGAATGCGATAGACACGATCTCTGACGAGCTAGCTATCTCAAAGCGGCGCGACCTAACCATAATCTGCACCGGTCCTCTCACCAACATTGCCGCTCTCCTAACAGGATCCCCCGAATCCGCCAAAATGATCAAGGAACTCGCGATAATGGGCGGAGCCTACGGCGTAACAGAATATGATGCCGGCAACGTAACGCCGGTTGCCGAGTTTAACATCTACGCGGACCCGGAGGCGGCAAAGATCGTGTTCGAATCCGAAATCCCATTACAAGCGGTCGGCCTCGACGTAACAATGGACCCCAAGAACCAGCTGACACTGAAAAATTACACCAATATCAAGAAGAACAAAGGCCGAGTCACCACCTTCGCGGCCAAGATCCTCAACAAGAACATACACAAACATCGAATCTTCGCCTTGCACGATCCAATGACCGTCGCCACCAAGATCAAGCCCTCACTCTTCGAGTACGACCGCTACAAGGTCCAAGTTGAGACAAGAGGCGAGATCACAGCAGGCATGGCCGTTGCAGACAGACGCGCATGGCTGCCGGAAGTCAAGACGCCGGGCAAGAAAATGATGATTTGGCTCTTTCTAGATCGTTTGACCAGCCCCATGAGCAGTTGATACATCAAAACGGGCGTTTCTGAGCCTAGTGTGAGAACTTTTAAACTCAATATTTGGCAATATACAGCTACTATGGGAAAGGAAATCGGCCACATAGAACTGACATCCAAAGACCTCATGGCGACTAAGAAGTTCTACTCCAAACTCTTCGGCTGGAAATTCGAAATGTTCGACGATAGCTATGCAATGTTCAAGACCTCTCAGAAAGGCGTCGGCGGCGGCTTCCAACTAGGCAAGAAAGTCAAACCCGGCTCAACAACATTCTACGTCAACGTCGACACAATACCAGCAACTCAGCAGAAGGCAAAAAGCCTCGGCGGACGAATCCTGAAAAAGCGCAAGTCTATCGGCGGCGGAATGGGCTACTGGGGCACCATCGGCGACCCGCACGGCAACGTCATCGGCCTCTGGAGCAAAAAGTAACCATCCAACGCGCACCCGCGTTCCTAGTAACGCGCTAGCCTAGCGCAGAGAATCAAATTCCCTTTTTTCGCTTCATTCCGACCCTTTGGGTCGGCTTCATCATCGACCTCCATTGGATAAAGAAGAGAAATCGTCCCGCAACTCCCGCGGAGCAAGTCCAGCGTTCAGCTTGGGTCCGAAATACCGAACCAAAGAACCTGGCGTAAGATAGCCGGATATGAGAAAAACCTCGGAGAGATTCAGAGCCCTCTTTCTGCAACTATTCTTTCTCTGTAACTATTCTTTTTCACTAACTAATTTGTGACCCCCCGGGGTGGTCGAATTTCCAGCGCCTCGCCCTTCGTGAAACGCAAGTACAAGCCCTAAGGCCGTGATCAGGTCTATAGCTAGACAGCTTCAAAACCCGGAAAATCCCCTAAAACCGGCAAGAATCGCCCAAACTCGGCGAGAATGGAATGTGTTATATATCGTGCTCGCGATGCGAGCAGCGACTTGATATGCAACCGAAACCTAAGCGACCAACCGGCGTAACCGTTCTAGCCATACTGGAGTTTTTGGGAGGATTAGTAGGCCTCGGGGCCGGGGCCCTACTCATAGGAAACGCATCGACGCTGTTGAATGCGCTTGGCGCCGTTGCTGTGATCTTCGGCATCGTATCATTAGTTTTGGGAGTAGGTTTCTTGGGTGGGAAAGGCTGGGCGTGGACTCTTGGAATCGTTGTTGGAGTACTCAACATAATATCATCTCTCGTACAAGCCGCAGTTGGCGACTATAGCAACATCATAGGAATAATCTTTCCAATAATCATCATCTACTATCTGATGAGGCCCCACGTCAAAGCCTTCTTTGGAAAAGGTCCTGCTATGGCAGGTGGAATGCAGCCTCCGCCTATGATGAGTTCTTCGATGCCGATAGGCTCAGCACCGATGGGATCGATGGGCATGACCTGCAAGAACTGCGGTGCCAGCATTCCCGCTGGCGCAACCCGTTGCCCGAGCTGTGGCGCGAACCTATAGTAGACTACTAGCAGTCTTCCTAATCTAGTCTGAACACGAAGTCTTCCCTTTCTCGACGGTTTCCCGTCCAACTCACTGGCCGAGCTGGAGACTAGTAACAGTCGGCTTAACTCCTCGACGGTAAAGACATCTTTTCCGCCATGATGCAGAAGCCTTCGCGGCCGATCGGCATTACGCTTCTCGCGATAGTTCAGATCCTAATCGGGGTCCTTGGACTTCTAGTCGGCCTCGCTATCATCGGCTTGGCTGCAATATTCTACACTCTTCCCACGGTTGGAACCCTGATCGGTACCGTCGGGATCGTCATAGGCGGAGTCTTTCTCTTCTTCAGCCTCATCTGGCTGGCGACCGGGATCGGCTTTCTCCATGGAAAGGGTTGGGCGTGGACCCTCGACATGATCTTCACGGTGCTCTCCATCCTTGGCGCAGCCTACGTCGCGTTTACCGGACTGTACCAAGCAGGCTACGCGTTGGTCTTCTGGATTATCATGATCATCTATCTCACCAGATCTCACGTCAAAGTCTTCTTCGGCAAAGGAATGGTCCCAACCTCCATGCCCGCGATGAA
>WNGM01005427.1_pt1 | contig 10779 bp, 9 predicted proteins | sample 5400571 | NCBI WGS metagenome assembly WNGM01 (sample SAMN13153378, study PRJNA577476) | soil metagenome | isolation source: 100 cm soil or saprolite under Garry oak tree replicate 2 | place: USA:California | collected 2016-06-15 | reverse complement strand
AAGGGGGTGGTCTACATTGGTTCATACGATAGTCATCTGTACGCCTTCGATGCTTCCACGGGCCAACCTTTCTGGAGCACCCCTGCCAGTACCAGAGGAGTTATCGAATCCTCTCCCGCCGTAGCCAATGGGGTGGTCTACGTCGGTTCAGATGATGGTAACCTCTATGCCTTCGATGCTAACAATGGTTCACAACTTTGGTACGCCACGACGGGAAATTTCATGGTCTCCTCGCCAGCCGTCGCCGATGACATCGTTTATGTCGGTTCCGCCGATCACAATTTTTATGCCTTCAGTGCCTCGGGGTGTGGCAAGCCGTTCTGCTCTGCCCTCTGGCACTATACTACTGGAAACCGAATCCTCTCCTCGCCAGCTATTGCCAATGGGGTGGTCTACGTCGGTTCAGACGACTACAAGCTCTATGCCTTCGATGCGCACAATGGCACAGTTCTCTGGACCTCCAACCCTGCCGGGGATAGTTTCTTCTCCTCGCCTGTGGTCGCCAATGGCGTGGTCTATATTGGCTCATTCGACAACGACCTCTATGCTTTCAATGCGTCGGGGTGTGGCAAGCCGTCCTGCTCTGCCCTCTGGCACTATACTACTGGAAACCGTATCTTCTCCTCGCCAGCTATTGCCAATGGCGTGGTCTACGTCGGCTCGTACGATAAAAAGCTCTATGCTTTCCACTTACCCAGGACAACCCCATAGGGCCTGTACAGGTATGGCAACCAGCAGTGTAATGTTGATATGTCCGATTTCGTGTGAGATGATAAACAAGATTTCGGACAAAAGAGCAGGAGAAAACCTCTGCCACTCCATATTGTCGTGCTGCTTGTCGTCATCCTACTCGCCTTTGTCGGAGTATGTGCCGGAATCATCTATCTCTCGTACTTCAAGCTGCCAGTGTCGTCCCAGGGCACTTCTCTTACTCCAAGTACTGGGACGAGCCAGGCTACGGTTCATGCAAGCCCAACAGTCAAGAGTAGCGTGACGGCGCAGACGAGTCCCACGCTCACAAGCAGCCCAACGGTAAGTACACAGCCGAATCCCTATCCCCCTCATACAGGGAGTCTCGTTCTCAACGACCCCTTGAAGGATAACAACAAGGGGTACCACTGGGATACCGGAACGTTTGCCACAGCGAGCAGTTGTACGTTTACCGGGGGCAGCTATCATGTTGCCGTTTCCATGCAGGGACATGTTTTCGCGTGTAATGCTGAAGCCGTCAATTTTGCCGACTTCACCTATGAAGTACAGATGACCATCCTCAAAGGAGATCGGGGGGGCTTGTTCTTTCGCCAGGTTGGGACACAAGGCCCATACTATTACTTCTCCATGAAAACAGATGGATCCTATGAGCTGGATAGTTTTACTGGGAGGACTCGGCTTGTCCTCCAACAGGGAACCAGTCCAGCTATCAAGACAGGTCTGAATCAGACCAATCTCCTCGCAGTCGTGGCTCAGGGGAGTAGCATCACTGTGTACATCAATGGACAGAACATAGCCCAGATCAGTGATAGCACGACAAGCCAGGGCCTCATCGGGCTGGCTGCCGATCCAACCGATCAACCAGCCGAAGTGGCTTTCATCGATGCGAAAGTATGGACGTGATGAGCGTACCTTATTGGCCTACAGTTTAGGGAAGGGCTCATCTCCCTAGAAAACGATAACCCCTCCTTCTTGATTGAGCCACTACCGAAAGCTTTAAATTACTCCTCGTAAGGATCATGCTTAATCAGATGCATAAACGGTTTCAAGTGCTCTTGTACTCGCAGCTTCTCCTCATCTGACATCGTCTCAGACTGTTGCAGCATCAAGGACAGTCCTGTCAAATGCCGCCCCAACTCCCTATCATCACCCTGGAACCGCTGAGCAAGTTCCTCAATGGCCAGCCCCAAGAGGGCAGCATCGGCATTTTTCATCGCCGGGAGCAAAAAATAGATGGCACTGACATGCGTATTGAGAAACTCTCGTGCATCTTTTTCCCAGAGGCGAAGTGTTTCGAAATTGAATGCGAGCATGACTCTCCCCTCAAGCGTGTCCCGTATAGGAGCAGGTACAGCCTCTGGGAATGGACAGAGTACCGCCGGATAGACATAGTATCCTATATTCATGATTGTACCCTTATGCTCACCCTCATCCTCCTCTTGGTCATCCTCAACCTCTACCTCATCGTCCTCATACTCATCCTCATCCGCAACCTCCTCGTCCTCTTGCCTTACATCTTCTGATGCGTAGAGGTTTAGCCGTGCAAAATTGCTCAAGAGGCGTCGAGGGAGTTCTTCATCTTCGCGTTCTGTCTGGAACTCAATAAGCAGGTATGTTGGCTTATCAGTCTCTGTGTTCTTGACGCGATAGGCGCGTTCAAAGTGGCCTGAGTGCTCTATCCATTCAGTTTTATAGACTTTTAACACTTTAGCTTCTGGGAGAGCCAGTCCCACAAGTCCCTGTTCCAGATCACTCGGAGGGCGTTCAAGCTCGGTTGATTTGAGCTCTGGCATCTCGACATCTAAAACCTGTTTAACCTGATACCCAGGCAGCAGGAGGGGAATAATCTCTGTCGCCTGCTCGTGAAAGAGATTTTTGAGGATATGCTTATAAGGTCGTTTACTGTTCATCTGTGTATTATCGCTCCCTTATAAATACTACAATATTTCCCAGAGTATACCATAGTAGTATACAAATGCAAATGCTTAGAATCTGCAAGGGTGCAAGCGTGCAGCATATTGACAATCACCCCTCATTGATGCTATTATCGTACAGCTTACACTATGATCAATCATTGGTTTGAAAGAAGCTTTGATGAAATTTGATATCAGCAATTTTCCCTATTGATTGATGTGGTATTATCTTTGACCTTCCGGGCTTTCTTCCTTATAGAAGGCATATTTTATGATTTATTTGTAAGGAGTATACGAAATGGCTTCTATGTATTGTCCGAAATGTGGCATGCCCAATGACTCACGTGTTGCTTTCTGTGGTAGCTGTGGATACGCACTGCAAGCCACCGGAGCAGTAACGTTCTATCCTCCACAGGGGCAGCAAAGTTCACCTCACCCGACAAATGTACCGTCTCCCTATCCAACCGGCAACATGCCTTCTTCTCCTACATACCCAGCAAATGGAACACCTCCACCGCCTCCCTACCCAACTGGCAACATGCCTTCTTCGCCCACATATACGGCAGTTGGAGCACCTCCACCGCCTCCCTACCCAACTGGCAACACGCCTTCTTCGCCCACATACCCGGCAGATGGAACGCAATTTCCGCCAGCAGCATATCCAAAGAGTGAATCGAATTTGCCACCTCTGCAACCCCAGCAGCCCCGCCAGGGAAAGAAAGGCATCATCGCCATCCTTGCTGTTGTTGTGGTAGTCATCCTGGTAGGCGCGGTAGTGGCAGGTATCTTCGCATATACATCACATAACACAGCATCGTCTAAATCAGGCTCTTCATCTGCCACTCAAGGTACTACCGCTACACCAGCAGCCACAACGAACTCTTCATCTGCCACTCAAGGTACTACCGCTACACCAGCAGCCACAGCGAACTCTTCATCTGCCACCCCAAGTATTACTGCTACACCAGCAGTCACAGCAAACGCTTACTCAGCAATACAACCAGGCCCTGGATGCGATACAAACGGGGGTACATGGACTCCACAAGATATTGGTAAGATCACCTGTGGCACACAGATAACTATCAATTCATCTAATTCACGAGGTTACTTATACCTCCAGCTTCCAAATAACCAACCATTCTCATCAAACAACACAATAGGCATCACAGGTGGGCTTAATGGCTATTCGGATTCGGTTGGCAATTGCGTTGGCCTGGCGGAACAAGGCGTGAAGAGCGGATTTTTAGTAGAATACTGCTATGATGGTAGATGGTACATCTACTCAATATCGAGTACCGGAGCCATTGTGCAAACCCTAGCCAAAAACATCACATCCACGAGAACAAGCGAGCAGCTCTCATTGGCTCTCAAAGGTACTTCCCTATCATTCACAATAGATAGTGAAGTACACATTATCAATGTTTCACCACTGCAACCAACCAAGGTAGCAATAACCTACTTTGCTGGTGGTGGTGGCGGCGAGTCTGTTACAGTTACAAACTTCAGTTACACAGCCTAGCTAATGCAGTGACTCGACAATTCAAAGGCATCAACCTGTATTTCTCTCAGAATATATGTTAAGATTAGAACAGAACAACTAAAGCCTGCGACAGGAGAGGACAATGTCTGATGGGCATCACTTTTCTAGAGGAATGCATACAGATAAAGGGATGGAACTGACCATCCTCGATATATGTACGGGTGCAGGCGGTGAGGCTTTAGGTCTTGAGACCTCCGGATTTACAAATATTGCTTCAATTGAAATTGATGCTCTCGCTTGCCAGACACTTCGTCTCAACCGACCTTCCTGGAATGTAATGGAACGTGATATTCGTGAAGTCAATGGTGCGGACTTTCGAGGCGTAGACTTGCTTGCGGGTGGTGTACCCTGCCCTCCGTTTACAATTGCAGGCAAGCAACTTGGTGCTGATGACGAACGGGATCTGTTTCCTGAAGCTCTGCGTTTGATAGAGCAGTCCAGACCGACTGCGGTGATGCTGGAAAATGTACCTGGATTTGCGACGGCGAAATTTGCCGCATATCGTGGTGACTTCATACGGAAGCTGCTGTGCCTCCACTATGAAGTACAATGGCGCGTTTTGTACTTGTCGCCCTACGTCAACCATATGCTGACGCTTTTTGCTGGCCTGCTCCTACAAGAAAAATGATCACCGTTGGTGAAGCCATTGGCGATCTGATGGCAGCACGTGGTTGGGGTGGCGCAGCGCAATGGTGCCAGAAAGCGAATAATATTGCACCAACCCTCGTTGGGGGCTCTAAGAAGCATGGCGGGCCTGATCTGGGCCCTACACGAGCAAGAAAGCAATGGGCAGTACTAGGTGTTGATGGATTGGGAATAGCCAATCAGGCACCCGGAGAAGATTTTCCCATTGATGGACTGCCTCGTTTAACCCTACGCATGGCTGCACGTTTACAAGCGTTTCCCGATACGTGGCACTTTGCCGGTGCTAAAACAGCAGCATACCGGCAAATCGGCAACGCTTTTCCCCCATTGGTGGCTAAAACTGTTGGGGAGGCTATTATGTCTGCTTTAGCTGGACGAAATTGCAAAAATCAAAAGGATGAGTTTTTACTGCGGCAGGAGACCCTGATCCCTTTGATCCAAGTCGTACTGTGCGTCTGACAATTGGGCATATCATTGACAAGTCTAAGGGTGGTTTAGACGTACCAAACAATCTGCGTGCAGTTTGTACTAACTGTAATGAAGGGCTTCAAAATATCGCTCCACCAAAACCGGATCGTATCCATCTGTTGGCACAGGTGCGGCGTGCGACAATTGATGATCAGTTGTATTTGCTTGAATGGCTGGAGAGGAAGTTTGGTAGAGTAAAATCTTAGGGGCAGTTTCAAACTTGAGAGGGGCTTTATGCAGTATCAACAAGTCTCGCTTCGTACTCAGCGGATCATAGAGCATCTTGAAAATACATGGAGCAGCTTACCTCCCCCTCTACCGAAGTATTAAAACAGGCTATAGAAGTAGGTTAACCCAGCTCTAATGCAGTAGCTCAATTTCCCATCTTCCTCTAGCAAGTTGCGCCAATCGCTCAATCAGCTTTCGGAAGACTTTTTTATCACACATAGGAATTGTATATATCTCAGCATGGGCGGGATTATTTGGTTCCACTGGATCATTAAAAATAGGCACATGCTCTACGTCAACAGTAAATGATTGAATGGGCTTTCCATCTTTATCATTTTGCACCAAGTTACTTGTAGCACGCACATCACGAGTTGCTACACTCACAACACCATCTGATGGCTTACGTTGAGTACGTCTAGGATCATTTTCACATAGCTTCGCACGATCTACTGATGGTCTGAGGCTGCGGTCGGAAAAGGCTTGAGAACTGACCTCAATTTTCCCATCAATAATTTTACAAAAATTTGTGTCGTTTGGAACACGACGATATAAGACCTCATCATCAGTTATGGGAGTTTTATCCATCACTTCTCAGCTTACCAACCACAACCAAAGTAAACGACAGGTACTAATAGACTCTGCATCACCGTCTGACATGTCAGAGTCTGTATTCAGCCCCCAAACTTTCACATACTCTGCGCTTTGTTCTCCAATATATACTGTTAGTTTCTTTGTACCATGCCACCACTCAAACACTACGTCTCCGTCGGCACTGGCTGTTACATTTGGCTTAATCCAATTCCCATGCAGAGACATCACTACTAGATAGAGTTGCTCAATCCATTTATCGGCATTTACAACAGCATTATACTTAGGAGCGCAGGCATCATAACCGTTCCAGCCATCTCTCCATGTCAGCAGGTTATATATGGCAGTAAGAGTATCCCATGTTGCTTCTCTAATCAACTTTTTGAAATCAGTTTCAGGTAGAAGGGCAAAGCGAAGCGTCTCTGCTCTATTAGAGCAAAAAGCTACAATTGAACGTACTTCACTCTGACGAAGCTTTTCGTTCACTTCACCGATACCTGAAGATACTTCAGTTGCCAACGTATCTCTTCTCTTATCATCTGCTCTGACATTTCTTACTTGTAGCATTAGTCGATTAACCTCCTGGTTTTATCTGTAATACTTGCTTCAAACACCTGATTCTTACGATGCCGAAGTTGCTCCAGGAAACGCCATATATTTTCGTCATCATTTTGCCAATTTTGCTGACGGAATAGATCAAAGTCGAGAATAATATTGATAGTTTCAGAATTCGTGGCTGGTGCTAGAGTTTCGTTGATAATTAACATACAATTCAAATCGTCTTGGGGTATCTGTAGTTGCATAAAGAAAGAACTCAAAGTTTTTTGCGGTAAATTAGATGTTACTTCTGGCACTATTTGCAGGTAATCTTGTAGGTCTACCAAGCCTTCGATCGGAATAACAAGTTGATTGATGTATCTAATAGCCGCTCGTATTACCTGCGTTGGCTTACAAATGTCCTTATATATCCGCCATAGGTATTTCGCATCACCACTAAATTCTTCCCAAGATTGGTATGGAGCCAAGCGATTAAATGTAAAGCCATTCAAAGTTGCCTGGAATAGCTTCAAACTATCTTCGCTTTTAAACAAAAAACCATTATGCTGCTGATCAGTATTTACGGTAATAGACGAGCCTGGTTGGAAAACAAATGAGCCTATACCTGTATACATTGGCTCCATTGTTGGGAAACGGTCATGAATATGATCATAGATGCCCGCAAACGTATCAGCAGAAAAATCCTCTGGGAAAGTAACCTTGAGGTCTATGATAGCTTCGGTAATGGGTGCTTTTGAATAATGCTTTTGTACCTGCATCAGTACCTCGTGTTCTATCCCTATACAAATTTTTAGATGTTACATTCATAATATATAATATCGATGTCAGTAACATCATTATAACCTTTCATAGCAAGGTTAGTGTATTCACTAGTATATGCTTAACCGTAAGTAATGTCAAAGTCTCTAACATAGAAGATCGGCTCATTATTGCGGATACATAAGAGTCCGAGCCCACGGTTCGCTCATTTCAAATACGAATCCGCCTGGAGAGAGCAATGACATAGCAGAGCTTCCGTCTCGCTCTCCAGAAGTAACTGGCTTGCCGCTTGGCTTCGCGAACGCCCACTCACTACATAACTCCTGCGAGCCACGTAGCGACGAGTAGCATCTCTGCTCTTCGGTTTCCAGATCACTGGAAGCCGAAGAGCAGACCTGCGAGAGCGGCATTCAAAGCCTTTGCACGAGCACCACCTGATAGCAGTAGAAATTGCGCCACATGTGGTCAGCACATACACAAATATGACATGATCGGCATTGCTTGATAAAAAGTATCAGAAGAGTTATACTCTTTTCAGAGATGTTCTAGATTGGTACGGTACACCTATAAGTAACAAAGGGCAGAAGTGATGTCCGTAGAACTAGTGACAGCTAAACCATTGCAACTCTTCTACTCCTATGCTCCCGAAGATGAAGCACTCCGTCAGGAACTTGAAAAGCACTTCTGGAGTTGCGAGAATGTCTGACTTTATCGGACAACAACTTGGCAATTATCGCCTGGTCCGCTTGTTAGGCCAGGGTGGTTTCGCCGACGTCTACCTTGGTGAGCATATTCACCTGGGCACTCAGGCAGCTCTAAAGGTGCTCAGGACGCGCTTGGTTGGCAGCAGTATGGAGCAATTTCGCGCCGAAGCGCGTGCCATTGCCAGCCTCGTTCATCCCAATATCGTACGTGTCCTGGATTTTGGTATAGAGGATGGCATTCCTTTTCTGGTGATGGACTATGCCTCCAATGGCACGCTGCGCCAGAGACATCCGAAGGGGGCCTTTCTGCCTCCAACAAAGATCGTTCCTTATGTCAGGCAGGTCGCTGCAGCCTTACATTACGCCCATGACGCACAGCTCATCCATCGGGACATCAAGCCTGAGAACCTATTGTTGGGGCGCAAGTATGAGGTCTTGCTCAGTGATTTTGGCCTGGTTTTGATCGCCCAGACTACAGGGTCCCAGACGACGTAGGAGATGGCTGGCACCATGCCCTACATGGCACCTGAGCAACTTCAGGGCAAGCCGCGCAAAGCGAGTGACCAGTATTCATTAGGAATTGTTGTGTATGAATGGATAAGTGGAGCGTGCCCATTTCAGGGAACTGCTCTCGAGATAGCGGCACAGCATTTGCACGTTCCTCCTCCATCGTTGCGTACGAAGAATCCAATGATCCCACTAGCGGTTGAAGAAGTGGTGTTGAGGGCACTGACCAAAAATCCCCAGCAGCGTTTTACTAACGTTTGGGCGTTCGCCGCTGCTCTGGAACAGGCCTGCCAGGCAGCATGGGGGGGGAGCGTCGGATTGCCAGAAGTACTTACTTCAGAAGAACGTATTGCTCCAACTGGCAGTAGCCATGCACAGCATGACCCCAACGAGTCTATCTACTGGACACGCCGTGCTACCGACTCCAGCACCATCCAGCAAGACGCGCAAGTTGACACAAGCGGCAATCGGCCAGCAGTATCGGATCGTACGCCGATACAGGCTCTGCCTGACTCAACCTTTCTATTTAATCAATCACTTCTTGATCCAAGCGAGTTTTACGGAAGAGTCAGGGAACGTATGGTCCTGCTCGATCGGGTGCGCAAAGGTGAGTCAACGTCGATTGTTGGTTCTCGTCGCATTGGCAAAACCTGGTTGATGCAGTATTTGCGGCTCGTTGCACGAGAAGAACTAGGCTCTCGTTTTCTGGTAGGATATCTGGATGCGACCGCCCAGCGCTGTGCCACCATTGCAGGGTTCTCGGCAAGTGCTTTAGAGGTACTCACCACCCAGAAAGACGAGTTTACGAGCGGTGATGAAGGTCTGCTCCGATTAGAGCAGACCGTGCGACAACTCAGCTCACAAGGGCATGTCTCCGTATTATGCATCGATGAATTTGAAGGTCTTAGCACGCGCCCCGAATTCGATCTCCATTTTTTCACGACCATGCGTGCCTTAACGCAGGAGGGACTCTGCCTGGTCGTGGTCAGCAAAGAACCGCTAATCAAGATTGTTGGAGAAAAAGGGAAAACTAGCGGCTTCTTCAATGTGTTTGAGCAGCGCAAGTTGGCACCGTTCGATTTGAAAGAGGCACAGCAGTTCGTGCAATCCAAAGGAGATCAAGTTAATCTGACCGAGTTAGAGCGGCAACGCATCCTCGGCTATGGACAGATCAATGGGGCGTACTGGCCTATTCGTCTCCAGCTTGTTGGTAAGTTGCTGATGGAAGATAAAATCTTGGCCTTACGTGAACAGGAACCGCACTTTTACCGTCCTGCAGACCCGGCGTACTGGCAAGATTTTCAAAGCCGTCTGGAAGATATCTATCGAGGAGCCGTACTCTAATGACCTCTATACCCTCGGTTCGGCACAGCCTTTCGATTGTTCTGCTGCATGCCTGGCGGTATCTGCTTCGTGATCCGCTGAAGTGGATATTCTTGTGCTTCTTCCAGCCTACACGTTTCCGAGAAAAGCATGAGCAACTGAGTCTGATGGCACGTTTTGTGTGTTCACTTCGATTACTTCTTCCTGTGTTTCTTCTTTCGTACATTCTAAATCTGCTTACTTTACCCATAAGGATACTCTTTCAGGCCTTCTATTTCTCGGCGGGTCCAATCACCCCTCTTCAACTGCTTTCCGTTTCACTCGATTTCATTGTTCCTCTAATAAAAGATACGGCTCTTGGCATCGGTGTCGGATTTCTCGTAGGGATGCTCTTCGGTGAACTCAGTGTAAGCGTGATCCTGGCCATAGCACTGGGCGTAGCAGGTCTAGCGGTAGGGAAAGAGCAATTGGGCATCTTCAAGGGTCTGGGATTTGCTTGTGCATTGGGGCTCGTTGGCGGAACGAGCCAGGGCTTCAAATGGAAAGTTATTCCCTGGGGCATCGTAGCCAGTCTTATCGCAGGTACCTTCTGGACGGTTTCCTCTCTTGTAATTCAAGAGGTGGGAACGAGCATTATGCAAGGCATACAGGTAACTTGCATGTTCTTCGTCAGCTACCTCCTGGGCTCCTCCCGGTTGCTTCTCTACATTGCAAGCGGTCCTTCCGGATGGCAAGCCTATCGCAAAAGTAGAAATAAACCGGAACAAGTCTTTGTCTACTTACGTCATTCATCGTTGCACTGGGACGAGTATGTCTTTCTGCCTTTCCCTCGTTT
>WNGM01004676.1_pt1 | contig 10779 bp, 5 predicted proteins | sample 5400571 | NCBI WGS metagenome assembly WNGM01 (sample SAMN13153378, study PRJNA577476) | soil metagenome | isolation source: 100 cm soil or saprolite under Garry oak tree replicate 2 | place: USA:California | collected 2016-06-15 | reverse complement strand
GCTTCGCGCGCACGAGCAGACAGCAGGCACTTTTCGATGATGGCTTTGGCTTCGCTGGGCGTCTCCTCCAGGTACTTGGTCAGCATATCCGCGGTCACCGTCTCTACAATGGGGCGCACCTCGGCGTTGTTCAGCTTGGCCTTCGTCTGCGCCTCAAACTGCGGATTGGGCATTTTGACGCTGACGACCGCCGTCAACCCCTGCCGCACGTCATCACCCGTCAGGTTGCTATCTTTTTCTTTGAGCAGGTTCATCTTGCGCGCGTAGTCATTGAGCGAACGGGTGAGCGCGCTGCGGAAGCCGGTGATGTGCATGCCGCCATCGACGGTGTTGATGCCGTTGGCGAACGAAAACTCGGTACTCGTCCAGCTATCGTTATACTGCACCGCCAGCTCGACCTTGACGTTGTCGATCTCGCGCACGGTGCTCACCGGACGCGCCTGTATGCAGCTGCGGTTCTTGTTCAGGTAGCGCACGAACGAGACGAGCCCGCCCTCGAAGTAAAAGGTTGCCTCGCGGTCGCTGCGCTCGTCGCGCATTGAAATGGTCAGCTCGCGATTCAGGTAGGCCATCTCGCGGAAACGCTGCGCCAGGATGTCAAAACTATAATCACGCGTCTCCATGACCTCCAGGTCGGGTATGAAAGAGGTTGTGGTGCCCGTGCCTTCTGCCGGTCCCAGGTCGAGCAGTGGCGTTACCGCGATGCCTCTTTCGTAGCGCTGGCGATACAGGTGACCGTCGCGCTTGACATCGACCTGGCACCACTCGGAGAGGCCATTGACGACTGAGACGCCCACACCGTGCAGGCCGCTGCTGATCTGGTAGCCGCTGCCGCCAAATTTGCCGCCGGCGTGGAGAATGGTCATGACTACTTCAAGTGTGGAAAGGCCTGGGCGCTGTCGATGTTCCTCCACGGGGATGCCGCGCCCGTTATCTTCTATGATGACCGAACCATCGGCGTGGATAACAACGGTGATGGTGTCGGCAATGCCCGCCATGACTTCGTCGATGCTGTTATCGACGACTTCGTAGATGAGATGGTGCAGACCACGTTGATCTGTGGCGCCGATATACATGCCGGGGCGCACACGCACGGCCTCCAGGCCTTCGAGAATCTGGATGTCCTGTTCGCTGTAGCTGCCATTGCCATTTACGTAGGTCTTCCCGTTCCCATTGCTACGCCTATTTTCGCTATCGTCGGGAGTAATTTCGTTTACTATTGATTCTCTTGCTTTTGCCATAGAGCCGGTATATCCTTTGAATATTTCGCCTGGGCCTGCGAGCATTGCAGGTAGAGCGCTGCCAGTCGATTGTTACAACATGCATAAGTGCCGGGCGACCGTTATGATCGCCCGGTCATTTCCGCGAAACTACACCTGGAAAAGATATTCTGATTGAGCATAGAAAAAGCGGTATATCAATGCATTGTCCAGGCTTTGAAGCAGGGTACAGCGGGCGCATTCTGAACTATGTTACTCCCGCTTCTATGGCTTTATTATATCACTTTTTGGTCGGTAAGTAAAACATATTTTTCAACCCCTTCGGAGGTTGTTGCAAAGTTCTTTTTTGCCGCCTGCGGCGGCAAGGAGGGGGAAGGAGCGAGGACACCTCGCGCTCCGGCAAGGGGCGGCTGCCCCTTGCAACCCCGCTTTCACTCCAGGGTGATGCGGCGGACTATCGGCAGCGGTGAATTGTAGCGTATCTTTCTCCTTGCAACCCCGCTTTCACTCCAGGGTGATGCGGCAGCTAATTGGGCCTCTTGCAAAAGCATGCCGGAAGGCACTTACAACCCCGCTTTCACTCCAGGGTGATGCGGCAGTTGGCGTTTCCATATGAGTTCCTTTCGGATAGGCAGCTTGCAACCCTGCTTTCACTCCAGGGTGATGCGGCAGTGTCGCACTCAAGAAATATGCAAAGGCCGCTAACCTCTTGCAACCCTGCTTTCACTCCAGAGTGATGCGGCAGGGCGCGTCGTGCTGGCGTAGAAGGCTCAACCGTTACCTTGCAACCCTGCTTTCACACCAGGGTGATGCGGCAGGCTACGAACCGAGGCCCTGTGTAGTTAGTACAGAGCCTTGCAACCCTGCTTTCACACCAGGGTGATGCGGCAGGGGGAGAGGAGAAAAAGCGAGGACACCTCGCGCTCCGGCAAGGGGCGGCTGCCCCTTGCAACCCTGCCTCACACCAGAGTGAACTTGTGTCAGTAACGCGGGCCGACCATGGGTACGCCAGCGGGTCCAGGCATGCCCTGTATCGCAGCCATGCCAGGCATGGGGGCAGGGGCGAGATTGGTGGCACAATAGGGACAGAATACCCAGCGCAGCTCGAGCAGGCGTTCGCACTTGGGGCAGGGCCGCTTCAGCTTCTGCCCGCAGGATGGGCAGACCTGGAAGTCCGACTCGACACGCGCGTGGCAATTGTTGCAGGTCTGGCGCTCGGTCATCTCCGCCAGCAGGGACTCTTCTTCCAACTGGCGCTCGTAAATCTCGGCCAGCGTCTGGCGCGGGCGTAGAATCATGTAGATGAAGAGGCCGCCAATAAAGAATATGGTGACGAGCAGGGTGGCGAGTATCTGCGATAGCATATCTTGCGTGCGCGACCGGATGTCGCGGAACGTCCATATGATGAGGCTCAGCCAGAAGATGACTGTGAAGGCTACTACAAAGCCGATAATGAGCCCTAACGCTTTGCTGAGAGCATCAAGCAAGCCACTTGTAGATGCGCCAATTACTATTATATTTGCAAACACTGGATTTATGCCCCTTTCAAAACATGAAAGTTCATATATACAATTACAACGTACATGATAGGCAAAATGAAGACAGAATAGGACCTTAATCATCCTTACTGAAACAATATCGTCAAAATCTCCCCGGCACGCATACCCACGTGTACTGGTTCAGATGCATGCCCTTCATCGCCCTCGCCACTCCAGAAAAGCTGTTCCCTTTGCTCCTCATGTAAGTTTGTCACAAATGCCCTGGTTGCTGCAATTCCTGGCCGCAGGCTGGCCTCAACGGCGTGATCGAGCGGGTTATACACGCGCACGACCAGCCCCTCTCCCGCGTTACCGCGTTTTATGGCGCTGACGACGAGTTCAGGCGGCTCAACCTCAACCAGAGCAGCTCGCGAGAGATGCCGTCCTGGATGCTGCCCGGTCACGACGGCCCGCACAGGCGTGTTAAAGGCCTGCGCCTCGCGCAGCACCAGCGCGTGCTCCGCCTGCCACTCGCCGCTGTGCGGTACCAACGCGTAGTCAAATTCGTGGTGACCCTGGCACTGCGCCTCCGGTGTGTATTCCATCGGCCCTGCATGACCCTGGCGCGTAGCCAGGTCGCCACGCGAAAGCCATTCTACGCAGCGCAGCAGCGTCAATGCCACCGCTACCTGTCCCGGCGCGACAGTGGGTCCATCCCGCACAACTTCGTACTCCGGCAGGCCGCGATTGAGCACCCCCAGCCCGAGGGTTCCATTACTGACATCCACGAAGCGCTTCTGTGGGAACGTGTTCACAGGCGCCTCTATCCATTCCGCGACATCGGCGGGACGGAGTGAGGTTACAGGGCGCGACCTGACCTCGAATGTTCCCTCGGCACTTGCACTCTTCACATTATATGGTACTGGAAAAATGACGCGTAATCTATGATCTTTTACCGCATTTTCCACGCTGGCGTGAATATCGATACGACGCACTCCGGGAAACAGAGATACCTCGCTCGTAATCGTGCAGACGGTCGTACGCGAACTGCGCTCGGCGCGGCCGGGAGCGCAGGTAGTGGGCAGCGACCAGCGCCCTCTAATACGCAGCATGGCATGCACAGGTCCCGCGCTGACCAGCTCGATCTTCGGCGGTTCCAATGGCATACTGACCAGCGTGTCCTGCGCGGGTGGGCAGTAGGTGTACAAATCGCCCACGTCGCCGCCATCCACAAAGCGGTTGAGGCCTGTAAAGACCGCGGCCGTCTGCTTATCGGTAACCGTCAATGTACCATCCTCGACATTCACCTCGACGCGGAAAAACTCGTTTTCGATAAACGAACGCGGCGTTGTTTCACCGGCCTGCTGGCCAGCCAGTGTAGTCACAGGTTCTGGGCGCTTCTCACCCTTGATGCCGCGCGGGTAGAGCCAATAGGTTTTGAGCCCATAAGCGGGCAGATCGGTAGCGACGAAATCAATCGTCTCGCGCACCTGTTCCACCAGCGAAAACTCCAGCGTGACAATGTCTTCGCGATTCAGGAACGCGAGTACCTGCTGCTCAGCGGCGAGTAGCTCCTGTTCGCTGCTCACAACCTGCCCACGAGGGGCAACTATGACCTCGATATGTACCACTCCCGGCACGTCTGTGTGATCCGTGACATGGACATGGGTGATCACGAGCGGATCATCGGGCCGGTTCAGCATGACTTTGATCGTCTCATGAGCCAGGTGGATGAACTGCCCAGGGGCGGTTACTCCCGACAGGGCCAGCGTAGCCGCCAGCTCCTCGCGCGCCACGGACATACTGCCCAGTTCTTGCTTCCAGCGCTGAACGGCCTGAGCGAGCACGTGCTCCCCACGCTCGTCGACGAGGGCGGCATTGCGCAGCGAAGCTGGAAGGGATACCACCGCCCGCGCAGCTTCGGTACGCGGTCCAGGAGCAGGGTTGAATACGACAATCGGGATGGGCTCGTGGCTCGCGTGCGATACGGGGAAGGGCGCGCGCGTGTCCGTGGCAGACACCAGGTGCTGCAGCGCCTGGGCAAGCACGCCTTCTCCAACCTGCTGGCTCTGCGCAAAACGCACGCTGTTCTCACGATGTACCTGGTCGATACTACAGCCGCAGATGCTGTCATGGGGGTGGTTCTGCAGGAGATACTTCCAGGCCAACCTCACCAGGCCCTGGGGATAGGGAGCACCCAGTTTCCAGGCCCAGGCCGTCAGCGGCTCTACCCAGCGCTCCAGCAGGTGCTCTGTCAGGGTATTCTGCTGCTTGATCCACATGCGTGTAGAAAGGACCGCCGGCAGCAGGTGAGCATACTGGCTGCTGCGCATCTCCCCGCTGAGCGTCTGCAGGGGCGAGGCAGTCCCCTGCTGGCTCGCAATGTGCTCGCGAACAACCGCGACGTACTGCGGCAGCGTGCCTATGCGCAGGTGAATACTATCATACTGGGGGATATTGCCATTTTGCCCGGCAAAGCTCGCGATCAGCTTCTCGTGCTCAGGATCGATGTGAGCCAGCAGGGTGTTCGCGGCCGTGATCACGGCAGGCAGGCCATCCTGCGGGTCCTGGTGATCAGAGCCATTCATGAACAGGAGCGTGCTGGTGGTTCCCTTGCCCAGCAAGCTAGCAGTGAGCAGTTCGACGCGTGTGACGAATTCTTCCAGCACCAGCGGCATGATACTGGCATTAGAGTAGCCGCGAGCATCGGCGAGGTGAACCACCAGGATACTCGTGCCATCTGGCGCAGCCCAGTAAAACTCGCTTTTATGGGCTTCCGCACCAACACCGCGCCAGAAGATCGCGCTGTCAATATCAAAGCCGCGCAGAATCTGTGGCAGCTGCGCAATGTGGCCGAAGCAATCGGGCACATAGCCAACACGCATGGGTTCGCCGAACTCGGCGGCTCGCTGCAGGCCGATTTGCAAATTACGTACCAGCGATTCGCCACTAACAAGAAACTCGTCGGGCTGCAAGTACCACGGACCGACCAACACGCGCCCGGTGTGTGTATAGCGCTTCAGGCGCTCCTCCTGCTCCGGCCGCACCTCCAGGTAATCGTCCAGCACAATGGTCTGACCATCTAGCATGAAATAGCTGAACTGGTTATCGCGGTCCAGGATGTCGAGCAACTTATCGACCGTACGTACCAGGCGCATACGAAACTGCTGAAAGGTCTGGTACCACTCGCGGTCCCAGTGTGTATGGGGAACAATGATGATGTTGAGTTGCTCGGCCATGATGCTCCTCTATAGAAATTGGCAAGACCCACGCCTGGCTACCCGGTCAGCTTCCTGAAAATGAGGACACTTCCGTCTTTTGTAAAACTGTGTGGATGATCCAGCCATATATACACATAAAACTGCAGGAGATAAATCAATATAGTTACGGATTTAAGTGAGTATAGCACAAGTGTTTTCAGCGTGTAAAGACAAGCGAGGCAGCGAATCCGAATACATAAACTCCACAATAATAGATGCAAGGTAGATCAGCATGACCAGATATTTGGAGATAAGAGAAGGAGGTGATACACTAGAAGGGAAGTTCTAGAAGTTGGGCAAGGAGGAGGAAGAAGATGGCATGGTATCGCAACGATAAAGCAGCCGTGGCCCAGGCATTAAGACGAGGCGAACGGCCGGATTTGGCCACGACGATGGCCAGTGGCCCCTTAGATGAGTTGGTGGCGCTGCACGAGGAATTAGGGATCTTTGCGTTCCTTGATGAGCTGGAGGTGCAGCGAGAGCGAGCAGGCGTGCCTGATGGGTTGTTGCTGCGGACGCTGGCGACCTTGCCGTTTGTGGAGGCGGCCTCCCTGAGCGGAGCCAGCGAGGTGCTCTTCAGAGAGCCAGCGATCCTCTTGCAGTTAGGCTGGGCGCCGATGCAAATCCGTCAAGGCAGCAATGGACGGCACCGCCATCCTGAGGGGCGGCAAGAAGAGTCCTTGCCCTGTCACCCCGATACGTTACGCGATGCGCTGCGGCGTGTCGGGGAGTCTGCGTGGCTACAGGCGCAAGCGGCTGGGGTGCAGGCGCTCTATCAACGGCAGTTGGTGCGGGGCAAGGTCTATGCCGTCGATGGCAGCGGATTGGGCGACGACTTTCGTCTGGTAGCCCTGGTGTGTGTGTCAGCCACCCGTCCGATCATCGTGGCCTGGCGACTGTTAAGCGGGCAGGCTTCAGAGAAAGGCCAGGAAGCGGCGGTGACGCAGGCCCTGATCGAACAAGTGCTCGCGGTGGCCGGGCCGCAGGCCATCAGCTTGCTGCTGGCTGACGCGCTCTATGCCGATGGGCCCCTGTTGGCGTGGCTCAAGTATAGCAAGGGCATCGATGCCCTGGTCAGCTTGCCGGAGGACCGTCTGCTCTACCAGGATCTGCAAGGGCTGGCCCAGGGGCAGCTCATCGACTGGACGCACCATCGCTACGTGCGCACGATCGGTGGCCATAAGCAGTTGCGCGAAGTGGAGGTGACGGCGGCCGGAGAACTCACGAGTTGGGATGGCTTTACTGAGGCGGCGGCCAGTTATGGAGTACCCGATGCCAGCCTGTGGGCGTGCCTCATCCGCGATGTCACCACTCAGGCGTTGGCCCAGGAGCCGCCCAGAGCCTTAGTGAGTACTCGGAGGTTCGCTGATGGCTTTGCCGCCTTGCAGGCGTTTCGTCCACGCTGGCATATTGAGGATGATGCCTATCGCGAACTCAAAGAGGGCTGGGGACTGGAGAAACAGCGCTGGGGACGCGATGTCGCAGCAGCACTGGGGCGCACGACTTTGACCTGCTTAGCCTTCAATACCGCGCAAGTCTATCGCTTGCAAGCCGGGGAGCGGCTGGCTGCGATGGCGATTCGTCGGTTGCGCCGACACCGGCAGCGCGAGCTGGGCACAGCTCCGGCGGTGCTCTATGTGGCTGGCTGCTATGGCGTCTTCTCCTTGGAAGAGTTACTTGACGTGCTGGGTTCTGCCCCGAGAGAGAGTCTGCTGCCTGCCTTGGCCAGGCCCTCTGCTCCTGACTCTCCCACTTAATTCCTTATCTCCAAATGTCTGCAGCATGACTAACTGGCTAGCAACTTTGGCTAAAATATGATAATCTTACTATGAGTAAGGATTTTTTAGTGCATAATATATCATAGTGTATCATGTTGTTCCACAAGCTCTCTTTTCTCCTCTCAGCGCTCGCGACGGTGAGGAAAGAGGGAACACTCCGTAAGCATCAAATAAGGGAACGAAAGGGAGGCGTAGCTGCGCGATTATGCGGTTTCACCAAATAATACGGCATATGGATGGGCGTAGTCGCGCGATTCATCGCGCCCGGGGTGAGGGGGAGGTATCCCAGGCGAGGCCCTGCCCCTCCCCAGCGCCATAAATGTCGCGGCTACGCCCCTTGAAACACTCGATTTGCGTCCAGGCAATGACCCAATTGGTGACGTAGCGCCATAAATGTCGCGGCTACGCCCCTTGAAACACTGCCATGGGATTACCACATGTGTTATAATGATGAAGAACACATGTTCTAGTTTGGAAGTCATTCATCATAAGGAGGTCTTGAGTGGCTGGTGGTAGTTATAGCCAGAGGCCCATGCCAGAAGAGCCCACTGGTACGCTCGTTCCTGCGCGTGCGACGCGTCAGTTACCAGCGGTGAGGGAACCCGAGGAACTCGAGGAAAGAATAACGCGCAGGTTGCCTGAGACGCATCCTGGTACTGGCATACCTATCTACCGATACGAAGAGCGCCCTCTGGCCCGCCACCGCACATGGCTGAGGCCATTTATCATCTGTATGGTGATTGTGGTTTCAGGCTCGCTGGTGTTGATCAGCGCGGGCATGTTCCAAAGGACCGGCGACTCGCATCTCGTTACTACCTACCAGGGTGGGCAATCCTATGCCATCCAGGTCGGTGGCTCAATTGATAACGTGAACCTGTGGCTGCACAGTAACGAGCCACTCCCACCCAAAAAACCGATCCCAACAAATCCAGGGCCATACCCCGTGCTCGGTAAACCGACTATCACCGTAGCCTTCATCAACCAGGTCCTCGCCAGTTATCACTCTCCGGCGGCAGGGAAAGGCCAGGCGCTATATAACTACGGCGTCAAGTATGGTATTGACCCTATCTACGCGCTCGCCTTTTTCATGCATGAAAGTACCTTTGGCACAACAGGCGTAGCCCGGGCGACCCTGTCGCTTGGTAACCTGCGCTGCATACCTGGTCGCTCCTGCATTCCGACAGGCGGGAATGGTTATTTTGCCCAGATGCACAGTTGGGAAGATGGATTCGAGCAGTGGTACAAACTGATTCGCAACCTGTACATTGCGCAAAAGGGCCTTATAACCGTTGACCAGATCATTCCCGTGTATGCCCCATCCAGCGACCACAACAACGTGAAGGGCTACATAGCTGCCTTGAAGCACTATATAGATGTGTGGCATGCTGGCATTCTCAGGCCGTGATCAATCCCTGCTCCAAAGCCTTGCTTAAAGCTTCGGTACGGCCGGATACGTTGAGCTTCTGATATATATTTGCCAGGTGGAAATTGATGGTACGCTCGCTCACATGCAGGCGAGCGGCCATTTCTTTATTGCGCAGGCCCCGCGCCAGCAGGCGCAGCACTTCCTGTTCCCGCGCCGTCAAGGCTTCGTATGGATGACCGCCGCGAGACTGCCGGCCAAACTGTAAGAGCAGCCGCCGGGCGAGCTGCGGCTGAACCAGCACTTCGCCTCGCGCCACGGTTCGCACCGCCTGGGCCAGTTCGTCGGGGGCGATATCCTTCAACACGTACCCTCCCGCGCCCGCGCGCAGCGTCTCATAGAGGTAATCTTCGCGGTCCAGCGCAGACAGCATCAGGACCTGCGTATCGAGGTTGAGCTGCTTGATCTGCCGCAGGGCCTCCAGGCTCTGCCCAGCGGGAAGCTGCATATCCATGAGTACGACCTGCGGCCCGAGTTCGAGCGTTTCGCTCACAGCTTGCACTCCGTCGGCCGCCTCGCCCACAACTTGCAAGTCGGGGTAGCTTTCTAAGAGACGCCGCAGGCCCGCACGTGTCACGGCCTGGGCCTCTACGACGAGCACGCGCACACGGTCTGGCAGGGCAGCTTGCTGGGGCGGTTCAGCGTTAAGTCGGGTCGACCCGGTACCGGCAGGACTTACACTAACGGGACTGGCAACAGGGGACCTGACCTCGGGGGACCTGGCGCCCGCAAGGGGCGGTCCCTCGATAAATCGGGGACCTACTACATTTTCTGGTTCAGTGTCTGCGTGATGCACGTAGGGGACCCGGACACGCACGCGAGAACCTTCTTCCGTGCTGGCCATTATTTCCAGTGAGCCACCGAGGTGTTCGATGCGGTGACGTAAATCGCTCAGTACGGCATCCGTTGCCACCGGAGCATTGAATGCAAATGGTGGTACCGAAGCATCCTCTCCTTCATCAGCTGGTGTGCCATCATCCTCGATACTCATCTGCACCTCATCACGCCCATAGGTGAAGACAAGACGCAGCCTGCGCGTACCAGTATGCTGCTGTACCTGATATAGTGCCTCCTGTACGATACGGTACAGCAGGCCCTCAACGTAGCCAGGTAAAGCATACTCCTCTCCGGAGAAGGTGATGCGACTGGAAAGTCCTAGAGACTCTGCTGTCTCTTCGACGGCGTGTGACAGCGCCTCGGTGAGCGTGACTCCTATCAACTCGGCGAGTGGAACATCCTCATCGAAAGAGCGTGCCTCGTGCAGGATTTCTCGCGTCAGCTGCTCCAGAGTGGCGAGTCCTTCACGCAGGGTTTCCAACACGGTGGTAGTGTCCTCGTCGCGCACCAGCGACTGGAGTGCATTGACCTGTACCATCAATGCGCTCAGCATCTGTACGAGATGAGCATGACTGCTCTGTTGAGATATATCGTTGGTTTGCATAGTATTGCTCGCTCATAAATAAGGCGACCGCGAGAGCCGCCCAATAGGCATCAGCCGAAGTAACAGCCCATCATCACCCGTAGGGGCGAGGGTGGTGGAGCGGCGCGGGGTGGGCCTTTATGGTCGCCCGTTCACGGGACAAGGCTACGCGGGCGGCCATAAAGGCCCCCACACCACCC
>WNGM01004670.1_pt1 | contig 10787 bp, 9 predicted proteins | sample 5400571 | NCBI WGS metagenome assembly WNGM01 (sample SAMN13153378, study PRJNA577476) | soil metagenome | isolation source: 100 cm soil or saprolite under Garry oak tree replicate 2 | place: USA:California | collected 2016-06-15 | reverse complement strand
TGAAAACTTGGGCTGGAAATACTGAATGCCATCGGTGCTCCTCCCTTCACTGAGAAGTAACCTTGCTCTTTGATGCGGGGAAGAGCGATAGAGCTTAACTCTGCCATCATCAGCGCGAGAATTGACCGTAGCAGGGATAGTGCCAAGGCTCGCCTACTGGGCTTTACAATCTCTCTCCACCGCGCGCTCTGTCAGTAAGTGGAAATAGTGAAATTAACCGTAATGCGTGCTTCGGTTTCGACCGGCTGGCCCGCCTGAAGGTAAGGTTTAAAGCGCCACTGTTTCACCGCTTCCCGGGCCGCTGCGGAGAGAATGGCCGGCCCGCTGAGCACCTGCAGATCCTGGATGTTCCCGTCTTTTCCGATCAGAGCCTGTAGCACCACCGAGCCTTGCACTTTCATTTGCTTTGCCAGCATCGGATAGTTGGGATCGACTGGATGCGAGACTACTTCGGCGGTACCTGGCGAAAGGCGAACCTGTGCCGTGGCATTAGTCACCCCACCGCTAGGGCTTTGGGATATGGCAGAAGGAGCTGTTTCACTGCTAGCAGGCGATTTTGGTCCGAGATCGAGCTTGATAGAAGGGTTACCGGGTGTCACAGTCTGATGCTGGTCTCCGGCGACCACCTCGACCTGTAGCGGCGGGAGCACTTTTCGATTGGTAATCACCGGTGAGGGATTTGTGTCTGCAGTGGGCGTCGCCGTAACTTCAGTCACCGGCTTTTTCGACTTTGATCGTGCTGCGGGAGTTGTTTGCCCTTTGCTCGCTAATCGTTGAGATTCCCCGGTAGTTTGGGACGCACTCGGTTCCGAAGGCTCTGATTCGACAGTGGCGGTGGATGGGTACCAGAACTGCCAGTCCTTGTAGAGGACCACAATCAAAGCGGCGAGCAGCAATGCCAGCGCGATTAACATCTGGCGTCGCTGTTTCAGTTCGGAACCGCTATCAAACGGAACCTCATTCATCTCCGGTTGGCGGTTCTCCTCGAGCATTGGCATGAATCAATCCCCTCCGCACCCTTCGGACCCTCAGGTATCGTCGCCTAGTATGCCTCGAAAGGCTGTGAGGAAGCTAGTAAAAGCAGGGGTTCCTACACCAGTTAGTCACAACCGTCGGTGTTCGGACACTATTCCCTTTACGCAACCATGACGTGCACAAGTCACGCAGATAGGTGACTGGAGTCACCGCTTTTCCGCCGTGGTTGAGATATTACAGAGCAATGAGATCCATTCAGGAGGCCTGCTTCGAATGCGTCTTGCGTCCGGAGCGCCTCTTTTGCGATTTGCCAGCTGAGGCCCTGAAGGATTTCGATACCCTCAAGTCGCTCTCGCTTTATTCGAGTGGCAGGACTCTGTTTCGCGAGGGCGCCTGGGCCCGAGCCATTTTTGTATTGTGCGAGGGCAAGGTAAGACTGTCGGTATGTTCGCAGTCAGGCAAGCGTTTGATGCTTCGCATTGCCGGCCCCGGAGAAGTGTTGGGACTAAGCGCCTCGCTGTGCAGTGGCCCTTATGAACTGACTGCGGAGATAGTGGACGACGCTCGCGTGGCCATGATCAATCGCAAGGATCTGCTGCAGTTTCTGAACGACCACCGTGAGACCTGCTTGCAGCTAGCTCAACTGCTGAGCCACGACTTGCATGTTGCCTATAAACCGCATGCGTGTGATCGGATTAGGGCGTGGCCGCCGCCGCCGACAATTGCTGCCGGTCGAAGTTAGGCTTCCTGCTTTGCCGGTCACTGCTAAAAAAGGAAACGCCCGGCCATGATCAGCCGGGCGCCTGTAGTTGCCGGAATGTTCGGTTCACTTGTTCATGCTGATTTTCTTATCTCAACAGGAAAGTCAATCACTTTCCCTCGCTGCTCCGGGGGAATCCATTTTACTTTCTTGTGAAACCTTGCCGGAATATAGAACTCAATCACCTGTGCCATATCACCCCTCCGATCCGAGACAGCAGCACGCCTACCGTTTCACAGTGTCACCCGGGGATGTACGTGTGCTCAATTACTTAGTTAGATGCGGGCAGCAGAGCACAATGATGCCAGGGGAAGGCAGGGCGGCAGGCGGGGCGCAGGTTCAATGTCTTTGAGTTCAGGTTGGAAGAAGTAAGTCTGTCAGCAGGCCAGTTGCTCGCGGGTAAGCTTCAGGCCATTCAGGTTTCCCAGCACAGTGACCGCAATCGAATCGGTGTGAAAAAACTGCTCTGCCAATTCTTTTAATTCCTCGGCTGTGACGCCTTCGATTTTTTCGATAAGTTCGTCCAAGGTATAGAAGCGATCGAAGTACATCTCTTGCCGCGCCAGATTAGACATGCGCGCTGTTGAGGATTCCAGAGAAAGCATCAGGCTGCCCTTCAACTGGTCTTTTGCCCGGCGGAGTTCCTCAGGGGGAACGGTCTCAGTTTTTAGCTTCCGGAATTCCGAGACAATCGATTGCACCACCTTGCCAGCCGATTCGCGCGACGTTCCTGCGTAAACAGAAAGACAGCCGGTGTCGCGGTAAGGATTCAAATCGCTGTAAATAGCGTAGGCCAGCCCCTGCCGTTCGCGGATATTTTGGAACAACCGCGAACTCATGCCTCCACCCAAAAGAGTGTTCAAAATATACGAGGCATACCGCTTCCCATGTGCAATGGGATGAGACGGAACACCCACGCAGATCTGAACCTGCTCCAGTGCTTTCTTGTTACGCATAATGATGCGCGGGACGATCTTTGGCTGTGGGCTGTGAAAGCCATTCTTTTTGGGTGGCATCTGCGCGAAGTGTTTGTTCACCAACTCCACGAATTGGGCATGTTTTAAATTCCCGGCTGCACAAATGATCAAATTCCCGGGAGCAAAGCGCTGGCCGTAAAAATCAAGCACTACCGGTTGCTCGAACTTCTTCACTGTCTCCTTGGTTCCCAGAATTGGCTTACCCAGCGGATGATCCTTCCAGAAATTCTGGGTAAAGATCTCATGGACCAGGTAGTCAGGACTATCCTCATCCATCTTGATTTCTTCCAGGATGACACCGCGCTCACGAGTAATGTCCGCCCCATCAAACACCGGATTGAGGACCAGATCGCTAAGCACATCCATAGCAATCGGAAGATGATCGTCGAGCACCTTCACGTTGAAACAAACGCACTCTTTGGCGGTGAAGGCATCCATGTTGCCACCAATCGAATCCACCTGCCGGGCAATCTCCTCGGCCGAGCGATGCTTGGTTCCTTTGAAAACCATGTGCTCAATGAAATGCGAAATGCCGTTCCATTGCAGGTCTTCATCGCGCGACCCGGTCTTGATCCAGATACCAATGGAGACCGACCGGATATGCTGCATCTCCTCGGTCAGAACAATCAGACCGTTGGGGAGAACTTCGCGATGGATATTGCGCTTCTCTTCAACCATATTTCTTGCCAACCGATTGCGGGGAGGAGTTCCTTCCCTAAGTATTGTTACACACCCCGCCGACATGCGCGAATGGGCGATTAATGGCTTATAATCAATAACTTACAGGTAAGTTAGCAGCCAAGTGACGTTTTCCCTGGCTGAATCTCACAATACTCTACAATTATAGAAAATGAATGCTAGTAGTTAGATGATGACAAACACAAAACAACAGAACATACTTTTGGGCCTTGGCCTTCATGAACTTACATTATTGGTGGAAGAATCCGGCCAGCCCCAATATCGGGCTCAGCAGCTTTTTGAAGCTATCTACCGGCAAAGGGTGGGGTCTGCGGAGCAGATTTCTACCTTGTCGCAGGAATGTCGGGCCGCCCTGGTCCAAAAAGGATTCTCCGTAGGCCTCCCCACAACGGATAAGAAATTCGTTTCGGTGGACGGCACAGTCCGCTATCTCGTCACTTTTGCCGACGGAGAAAGTGTGGAAACCGTCTGGATGCCCGAAGGCGACGCGGGTGAAGCCGGGGACGGCAGCGAGGCGGGAAACGAATTGGAAAAACAGACAAGCCGGACGTGGGATCGCGCCACCATTTGCGTTTCCAGTCAGGTCGGCTGCGCTGTGGATTGCAAGTTTTGCCTGACCGGGCTTTTAGGAGTAAAGCGCAATCTTACTGCCGGAGAAATTGTAGGGCAGATTGCCGCCGTTCTTAATGAGCAGCATGTTGCCCCACCTCGCGATCGAGTGAACCTCGTGTTCATGGGAATGGGAGAGCCTTTTCTGAATTATGACAATTTCATCAAGGCGGTTCGTCTGCTCGTAGAAGGCGTGGGCATTCCCGAGTCTCGTATGACCGTGTCAACAGCTGGGATTGTGCCGCGCATCCATGATCTCGGTGCCGAATCCATCCGGCCCAAGCTGGCTATCTCGCTAAATGCGCCCAATGATGACTTACGCACGCGGCTGATGCCCATCAACCGCAAGTGGAACCTGGAAAAGCTGATGGCCGCTGCGCGTGATTTTCCTCTCAGAAACCGGGAGAGACTGACTTTTGAATACGTTCTGCTGGACGAAGTGAATGATTTTGAACAGAATGCCCGTGAATTAGTGGAGCTCATTCGTGGGGTACGCGCCAAGGTCAATCTGATTGCACTCAATCCGGGGCCGGGAATTCCATTTCTCACGCCGGCCCAAGATCGTGTCGCCCGGTTTCAAAATATATTGATCGATTCTGGTGTGCCTACATTCATCCGCCGTCCGCGCGGCCGCGACATCTATGCTGCTTGCGGGCAACTCAAGCGAACCCTGGAAATGAGCGCTTAACTTTTGAGGCTCGAGCGCTGGAAATGACTTTCTCAGTCTGAAGTTATCGTCCTCTCTCTAATTCCTGCGCGGCCTCGTCGATCAGCGCCGCTTCGTCCAGCAGCACGGCAGCGGCGCGCTGCATCTGGTCATCCGCTTCTTTCCACTTCTTCTGTTCAATGGCCTCGCGAACTCCAGGGATTGTCTTCACTCCGTATCCGGTGTATTGCCCTGGCGCATAAATCATGTGCTTGAACCATGGTCTCCCTGGGAGCCCATCTTGACTGGCTAGTTTGCGTTCGCTCTGCAGCAGTTTTGCATTCACAATTTGGAGCGAAGCGGAATTCACAGCCAAGTCTCCATTCTTCGCCACCTTCTCATACGCTTTTTGATAACGCTCCGCACTGCGAGTGAGCGCTTCCGAAGCATTCTCGAGCGGGGCGAAGTTGAGATGTGGTGGAACCTCTTCACGCTGAGGAGGGACAAAGGTTTTTTTCGGATCGGCGGTTGCGGAAAAAACGCCTTCATCCATTTCTTTATTCCGCTCGCTGACCTGGTCCTGCTTGTCTTTCAATAGTTTCTGTAATTCACCCAGATAGCGATGAACCGTGTCGGCAAAATCTGTGAACTCGTAGGGAAGCAGATCGGCATCGGCCATTCGCATGACGGCGGTGCCAACCGTCTGTGCCAAGGCACGCCCGTAGCTGAAGTCGGTGTCGGAAAAATGCGTGTACCAATAAAAATCATCATAGATGGAATGGTAAATTCCTCCGCCGTCTTCATCACCGAAACCCACATCAAGCGAAGCTATGCCGAGATGATCGAGGAAGACGGTGTAGTCAGAACCTGAACCAAGGCCATGGATTCGCAGATCAGTCCGTTGACGTGCCTCCTGACGTTCTTCGGTTGAAGTGGCATCGGCAATTTGCTTGAATTGGCTTCTTTTCCAGATCGAGATTTTTTTCTCAGGATCCTCAACGTCGCGCGCCACTCCATTCATGAACTTTTCCAGCGTATGCGATCCTCCGGCAGACAAATAACCACGGCCATTTGCATCAGTATTAATGTAGACCGCGGCGTGTTGGCGGAGTTCATCAGCATGGGTTTCCGCCCACTCGGTCGACCCCAGCAGGCCTGGCTCTTCGCCGTCCCACACGCAATAAATAATGGTTCGGCTCGGCTTCCAGCCTTGCTTCAGCAATGTTCCAAGCGCCCGAGCTTCTTCCATCAGGGAAACCGTGCCTGAAACCGGATCCTCGGCGCCGTTTACCCAGGCGTCATGATGATTGCCGCGCACTACCCACTCATCGGGATATTTCGAGCCAGGAATTTTGACCACGACATCGTAGAGAGTTTTGATGTCCCAGTTTGATTGCACTTTCAGATGGACTTTCGCGGGTCCAGGTCCTACGTGATACGTGAAGGGCAGGGAACCGCGCCAACTCTCCGGCCCTATCGGACCCTTCAGAGCTTTGAGCAGATTCTGTGCGTCGCCATAGGAAATAGGGAGAACCGGGATGCGGGTAAAGGTCTTCACGTCTTTCAAAGCCAGGCGCTTTGCGTCTTTCGTGGCTCCTACGTCCGGAGTCAGTGGGTCGCCGGGATGGATGGGCATATCCATGACACTGCCGCGTTGCACGCCGTCCGGTGGACGCCACGCTCCCTGCGGAAATACGTCTCCTTCAAAATAGCCGTCGTCCCTGGGATCAGAGTAGATCAGGCACCCCACGGCGCCGTGCTCGGCCGCAACTTTGGGCTTAATGCCGCGCCAGGAATGCCCGTACCGCGCAATCGCGATGGCCCCCTTCACTGAGATTCCCATTTGTTCCAGCTTTTCATAATCCTCAGGAATGCCGTAGTTCACATACACGAGCGGTGCGGTGACGTCGCCGTCAATCGAGTAGGCATTGTAGGTAGGCAGTTGTTCGGATTGTTGGTTAGAAGTTGGATCAACGCTTAGCGCTGTTTCCTGTAATTTGGCCTGAAACCGGGAAGGCTCCACTAGTTCCACAATGCGCTCCTTCGGCGTGGGGAAAAGGACATCGAAGGTTTCAATATGCGCATCCAGCCCCCATTCCTTGAACTTGGATAGCATCCATTCGGCATTGTCCTTGTCATAGGCAGAACCGACATGATGAGGCTGGGCAGAAAGACGCTGCATGTAGTCGCGCAGATTTGCCGGCGTGGGAATCATGCGGAACTTACCTTCCCAATCACGCTGGGTGCGCGAGGAAGCCGCTGAATACCCCAGTAGCGGTACCACTTCATCGGAAGTGGCAGCGAGAAGGAAAAGACAAGTGACCATCAGGAAAATCAGCTTTGCGCGAAGGCGCATTCAATCCTCCAGAACAATATGACTGAGCCAATTAAGGCTGGGGCATTATAGAGGCTGTCGCGCCTGCATGACCAAACATTGGCGGAGCGATCTATCGCTGCGTACTTGGCAACTACGAATGGCTAGAGTAGGCTTTGCCTCTTATGAAAATGGCCTTTAGCCGAGCTGCTTCGTCACTCTTATTCCTGCTTTTTCTTTCCTTCACCAGCCGGGGAGCGGCCGCAACTTTCACAGTGGAACAAGTATTGAGTTCGCCATTTCCTTCCAACCTGGTGGCGGCTTCGCGTGCCGGCAGGATGGCATGGGTATTCAACGCCAAGGGATCTCGCAACCTGTGGATCGCCGACGTTCCCAGCTTCGCCGCGCGTCCAGTAACACACTACAGCGGTGATGACGGACAGCCAATTGCCAGCCTGCGAATCACACCAGATGGACGCACGCTGGTGTACGTCCGCGGCAGCGAAACCAATGAAGCCGGACGTGTCGCCGATCCAACCAGCGGCGTGTCATCGCGTAAACAACAGGTTTGGGCTATGGAGGTGGATGGCGACAGTCCACGACTACTAGGAGAGATGGGTTGCGGCGAGGAAGAATGTGAAGATGTCGAACTCTCACCCGACGGACAATTTGCAGTCTGGGCAACACGAAAACAATTGTGGATTGCGCCGGTTTCAGGCGCCACCTCCTCTCATCAATTGACCGATCTGCGCGGCGAAAATTCAGCTCCCAAATGGTCTCCGGACGGACGTCAGATCGCCTTCGTAAGTGATCGCGGCGGGCACAGCTTCATCGCAATTTATGATTTCGGCCGCGACAGCGTTCACTATCTTTCCCCCAGCGCCGATCGCGATCTTTCACCTCGTTGGTCCCCTGATGGACGCCGTATCGCTTTCATTCGAACTCCCGGCGTCCAGGACAAACTTCCACTGATCCCGGTCCGAGTAACGCCTTGGGCAATTTGGATGGCTGATGCGGCAACGGGAAACGGCAAAGAGATCTGGCACAGCGGAAATCAGCCCAATGATTCTTTCCCCCGGCTGACGGCGAACTCTTCGTTCTACTTCGTCACGGATGACAAACTTATTTTTGCCTCCGAGCAGGATGGATGGAATCACTTGTACTCGATCTCCCCGACAGGCGGATCAGCCACTTTGCTCACACCAGGGGTGTTTGAAGTGGAAGATGTCGCTCCCAGCTTTGACGGACGCTCTGTGCTCATTTCTTCGAATCAGGGTGATGTGGATCGCCGTCACATTTGGCGCGTCGGCTTGGAGACGGGAAAAGCACAGGCTTTGACGACAGGTGAAAGCATTGAATGGAACCCGGTAGAAACAAGCCAGGGTAATTTCGTAGTTTGCTTCGCTTCGAATGCAACCGTTCCCGCGATGCTTTATCGGGTGACCGCGCAGGGCAAAGAGATGATCGCCGCCGCTGCTCTACCCGCAGACTTCACGTCGAAACAGTTGGTCGTACCGAAAGCGGTGGTTTTCAAAAGCGAAGATGGCTTAGACATCCATGGTCAACTGTTCACTCCTCCAGGCAGAAGTCAGCCCGGTCCAGCGCTGATCTTTATGCACGGTGGTCCGATGCGGCAAATGCTGCTCGGCTTTCACTACATGTACTACTACCACAATGCGTACGCCATGAATCAGTACTTGGCGAGCCAGGGCTATGTCGTACTGTCAGTGAATTACCGGCTTGGGATTATGTATGGACGCGCTTTCCGCGAAGCTGCTAACGCCAGTTGGCGCGGCGCATCAGAGTACAAAGATGTGCTTGCTGGCGCGAAATTCCTACAAGGTTTATCCACCGTGGATCCGAAGAAAATAGGACTGTGGGGCGGATCATATGGTGGATATCTGACCGCGTTGGGACTGGCCCGCAACTCGAATCTTTTCGCGTCAGGAGTGGATCTTCACGGCGTGCACGATTGGTCCGTATTCCTTCCACGCTGGGAAAATCGCCCCGGCGCGCCAGACAGCAAAGAAGCGGAGAAGTTGGCGTTTGAATCTTCACCCAACGCCTCCGTGGCAACGTGGAGGTCTCCCGTGTTGCTGATTCATGGCGATGATGATCGTAATGTCCCCTTCGATCAAACCGTGGACCTGGCGCAACGTCTGCGTGAGAACCATGTTCGGTTTGAGGAACTCATCTTCCCCGATGACATTCATGATTTCCTGATGTGGAAGAACTGGGTGCGCGCATACACTGCGACGGCTGATTTCTTCGCGCGAACGCTCAAGCAAGAAGGACACTGATAAACGGCCCGGCATTCGCTTAGGTTTGCCAGCTTAGAAGCAGAAGGGGAAACACGCGAATGAAAAGACAAGGGACGCCAGCATCCAAAGGATGCCGACGCAGACACACAACAGGTTCAATTTCCGTGCTCGACTCTGTACAATGTTGAGTGCCGCCCAAACCATTCCAGCTAGGAACACATAAAAATACCCGGTCTGGATGGGTTCACGCCAGCGTACAAGCCACCATCTTCCTCCCTTTTGGGTGACGTTCATCTTTACCGGAGGCATGTAGTTAACCCACACCGAGTGGCCAAGCGCACGCTCGAACACCCCCGGCAGCGCCAACGGCAAGTTTCCGACTCCAACGGAGAAGAACAGCAGAAAGCAGACCATAAACAAAGGCCCGCGAGAGACTACGGCGTCGCGGGGTTTTTTACGGAACAGAAAGTACGCAGCGATGACAGCGATGATTATGTTGATAAAGGAAAACAAGCTCTCTCGAGTGTCCATTCGCGCACTGCTCCGCCCCTTTTTCACGATTTTAGCGGGTCGTCATAACTGTCGTAATATCGCCATCTCTCCGAGTAGAGGAGTCCCGATAGGCTGTAGGTTTTCCTTGGCTGTGTCCGCCGTTTCCAGCTTCGTGCCCGTTTAGGTCCACCATGGCACCACCGGGATCTCCTCCCTCACAGACCCCACCGTGCAGATTTCCCGCAGCGGGTTCCTCAAGCAGGACTCTCCGGGTACGTCCAGGGATGTCGAATCTGAGGTGACAGCAAAGGATACCGACGAAGGAGTTGTTTGTATCTCTCCCACGTCATCCGGTTCCCTCGCGTGCGGCGATTGAGCCACTTCCTCCAGATCCTTACGACACCCCGATAGAACTTCAGAAGGCTCTGAGAGTTCGTCGGTCGGCCGTAGTACTGGTAGTGGCCTCGGAGCTTGGCGTTGAGGGTCTTCTGCTGCTGGTCCACTGGTGCATGTCGGTGCTCTTGGCACCATTTGGCGACCGCTGTGAGGCTCCTGCGGAGCCGCTTGCGCATCGTTCGCACATGCACTGTGAACTTCCCTCTCCGGCTGCGTGCGCAAATGTGCGTCAAACCGAGAAAGTCGAAGGTGCCGGGTTTCTTCTTGCCCTGCTTCTTCGCGCGTTCCTCGGCGTAGCGCCCAAATTCCAGCAGCCGCGTCTTCTCCGGGTGAAGCGTCAAACCGTATCTTGCGAAACGCTTCGATAAGACGTTCTTCACCTTCTCTGCGTCTTCCCTGTAATGGAAGCAAAGTATGGCATCATCGGCAAAACGGATCTCATGGGCTTCACCCCTAAGTCGGGGTTTCACCACTTCTTCGAACCATGCGTCGAGCACGTGGTGAAGGTAGATGTTGGCCAGGAGCGGACTAATCGTCTGCCCTTGCCCCGTCCCCTTGTCACTCACGAGAAACTGTCCTTGATCGATGACTCCAACCTGGATCCACTTTCGTATCAGGCGAAGCACGCTGCTATCGCTGACGCGTTTCTCGATCATCT
>WNGM01004667.1_pt1 | contig 10788 bp, 10 predicted proteins | sample 5400571 | NCBI WGS metagenome assembly WNGM01 (sample SAMN13153378, study PRJNA577476) | soil metagenome | isolation source: 100 cm soil or saprolite under Garry oak tree replicate 2 | place: USA:California | collected 2016-06-15 | reverse complement strand
CGGTGCCTGGTGGAAGATGGAAAATCTAAAAAAGGTAATCGCTCTACGGGTGTTACGGGCGAACGGGGATTGGGAAGAATACTGGACCAACGTGCATCAGGAGGCTGCGTAAACTGACTCGCACTATCAATTGCACCCGAACCGCTCGGCGTAAAAGGCGCGGGCCGGCTTCGAGGCCGGCCCGTTGCATCACGGAAGGGGGAAATCCCCGGTATGGCTGAAAATCAGTACTTGTTCCAGGTAAACGAGTTGAGCATGTAGTCCCCAATCGTGAACATTTCCTTCTTCAGCTTCATGTCGTAGTGGATGGCGCCATTTCCGACGTCTAGCAACTGATTGGCGATGACCGATCCAAAGAAGGACGCGTTCCCTTTGAAATCGGCGGTGGCTTTCGGAGCGTAGACGACAGCCGCGCTCGAGCCATTGCCGGCGAGTTTAATCGTGCCCGTCCCGGCATAAAGGATTTGCAGGTCCCCTGGATTATAAGTCGGGTTGGAGATGCCGTTGCCCTCCAGGTCGATCGGGGTGGCGTTATTGTTTCCCGTCACGTTGATGATAACGGGGCCGTATTGGCCAGCATTCGGGCTGCCGACGGGATACGGAGCAACTGCCAGCCGAGCATTGCCGGTGATCGATAGGCTGTTGATGTTATAGACGCCGGGAGTCAAAGTTACTACGTCATTGCCGGCAAGAGTGATGTCCTGATAGCTGCCCGGAGCGAGCGTCTGCGTGCTGGTGACATCGGTCGTTCCTGGTGGTGGAACCGCGGGGGTAGGAAAGCTCACCGACTGCGGCAACTGGATGAGCCCGCCAGTGACCTGATTCAGGTTGCTACCGGAAAAAGCCGTGACGTTGCCTGCCGTGCACACGCCGAAGCCCGCATTGGGAGTTGACAATGTGCCGTTGATGGTCGGATTGGAGCCGCTGTTGCTTTCGTTCCCGTTGGTCCCGACGTTGCCTCCGTAGTTGTTGAAAGAGGAGGGGGCGCTGGCCACTCCACCAACCAAGGGCAATGCTCCGGAGTCATAACTGTCGGTTGTGCCATTGCCGGAGAAGCTCAAGGACGCGCAGCCGTTCGCGTCTGCAAATGCGGCGTAAGCAAAAGCCGGCGAAATGTAGCGTTCCAGCGTCGTTTGCACTTCGGCTTCGCCATTCTGCACGTTGGCGACGTCTCCATGCGCGGTGATCTGCCAGGTCTGAATGGTCACCGGAGTGGTGGTTCCGAACGGCAAAATCGAGACCATGGACATCAACTCCGCGGAAGCCGAATACTTGACCGTGTTGGGACCCGCCTGCAGGGGCTGGTTGAAGTTCATGGCGTTAGCGAAAGCAGCCAGCTGGGTTTGATTCGGATAATTTGCCGCCTGCGAGCTTAGCGTCGATAGGAAGATTGGATTCACGCCTCCGGCATCGGTCACCGGATAAGTGGTTGTGGTAAAGCCCGCGAAATTGCCGCCTGCAGGGGCGGCGGGCGGCACATAGGTGTTCATGATGAAGTTTGCCGCAGCGTGCACACCGGCCTCCGCCCCGTAGCGGGCCTGGGTCATCGTGCGGTAATTCATGCTCGAATAGGTCTCGGAATTGGACAGGAACATCAGCGAACCGGCCATGGCCGAGAGCACCAGCAGGAGAATCAAGGCAAAGATCAGCGCGGAACCTTTTTCGTTGTTTCGTTTCATGGATACTTCTCCGTTTCCGTATTGCAAGGCACCTTCATTGGTAATTGAGCAAAGTATTACCTTTGATGATCAATGGTGTAGGCTGAATACGGTTTAGATAATCAAGAGTCGCGAATTCATAAGCGTCGAAAACATTTCGCGGCGAGACGTTCAGCAGCGCCTTGGTCTCGGTCTGGTAATTGGGTCGCCCATTGACCAGGGGCACTTGTGGATCGGGATTCTGCGTCTGCACGGTGAGCGTAACCGCCACGTCGGTCACAAAGGTCATGTCCTTGGCCGCTGCGCTGACACCTGCCAGCGTCTGAAGTTGATAGGTAAAGCAGGGGACGGCCGCTCCGCCAGGATTAGCCGGATTCGCAAGAACACCGGTTAGTACCATCTTCGAGGGATCGAGCGGAGGCACCGCGGGTAAATCCCAGGAATTCACCTGATTGCGGTACAGAAATCCCGGAGCCTGTGGGGTGCCGGGGACGCACGTGTACTCGACGTAAACCATGTGGCCATCGCCGTTGATATCGCCGAACAGTTTCAGCACCGTGCCACTCGATCCATTCCCAGGCGCATCACCGTAGGGGTAGCCCGCAGGGAACATCGGATAGCCCGCATAACCTGGGGGCGGCGCAGCCATGACCCCTGCTGCGGGCGGGATGATGCCTGTGGAGAAGGCTCCCGGCACGCTGATCGGAACACCGACCGTGCCGGTTCCCGGAATCGCGGCAGGTATATGGCTATAATAAAAGGTCGCGTTCCATGTATACGAGGGATTCGGACAGTTCCCAGGCCCTCCGGCGCAGGTTAATTGCACCGCCTCCTTGTTCAGCCCGGTATCTATAGTTATCCATTCACCTTCAAACAGGACAGGAACTGGGACGTTGGCAGGGGTAGTGTCGAAAACGTTGAAAGTCACTGCTAAGGTAACCGGTTGGTCTGGTGTGATACCAAACGCGGCTGCCGGTACGCCTGGCGGCGACAATACCCAAGCTATGCCTGCAGGGGGCGGAGGCAGAGAGATTTTCCCGGCCTGGCCAATTTCCTGCTCCAACAGCTCTGTCGCGCTGCGCACACTGGTGTGCATTTCCGTGCGATTCGTGATGGTTCCCTCGGTCTTGATCATCTGCATCATCCCGGACATGACGACTGCCGAAACGGCCAAGAGAACCACCAAAGCCACCATTGTTTCCATCAGCGTGAAGCCAGCTTCTTGTTTGCGCATCATAACCTTTCACTCTTTCTCGATTCGCCGCATACGACCATCAGAAAGGACTTGATTTCAAGCAAGTTAAGGCGGATTTGGGAAGAATGCCGCCCTGACCCACGTCGTAGCGAACCTGGGTTAGAACGGTGATGGTCTTCAACTGCAGTGCCACATTTTCCGTGATTTGCCAGACCCGGACATATTGCCAGTTGGCCCCAGCGGCGACTGGGTTCCCGCTCTTGTCCACGAAGTCCGAATACCCGGCGACGGGCGCATTGGGGTTCAAGCCACCGCCCGGCGTCAGCCCCGTTCCGGCCCCCGTAACCACTGAAGGAAAAACAGTTGTATCGGTCTTGCCATCAGGATATTGGAGGGCGAGAAGCTGCTCCATTTTGTCTTGCGCGTATTCGGCGGTGCGCGCGGCCAGATGACCCTGGTTTTCCGTGGTGGTCATGGCCACGGTCGCCATGGTCATGATGCCAGCCGCAGCGATCAGAAGCAGGCATAACGCGATCATGGTTTCGACCAGGCTTATGCCCGCCTGGGATTTCTTTTGGCCACTCCAAAATCGTGCTGAATCGTGAAGTCTCATTTCCGCCTTCCTCACTTGTGATACCAGTTTCCATTGCCGTTTGCGCTGGTGGCCCAGACCTGGGTAAGGCCCGTGGGGCCAATGGTCACAGCGTAGACCTGCGTGTTGTCGGTGATGTAGACAGCATCGTTTGGGTTCGGCAGTGCAGTGTTGGGATCGATGGGTATGCCTCGCGAACTGAAGGTGATGCAGGCGGTCGTCACCACTTGCCCGAATCTATTTCCATGTACGTTGTAGCACCTCGGTGCTTGTCCTATGCCGTTTGGCTGTGTATTCGGCGGCGGCGCGCCAACTCCGCCGGTGCCAAAGCTGACGCCCGGCGAGAGGTATTGAACTGGGCTGACTCCCGTCAGGCACGGGTTGTTGACATCACCGACGACTTGCCAGCAGTTGTTAGCCTTATTCCACACATCCACATGGAAAGTATTTACGTTGCTGAAGCCCAGGTCGATGTACACGCGGGCGCGTGTGAAGTCGGCAGCCGCCATGAGCTTCGCCTGGTTAATGGCGGCATTCAGGTCCCGGGCGTCTCCCGATATGCGCAGAGTGCGCCTTACTTGATCAAATCCGGGTATCGCAAGAGCAGCGATGACGAGCGATACGAACATGACCATGAGCACTTCCAGCGTGGAGAAGCCTCTACTGCGATCGTGTTCAGCTTGATCTGGTTTGCAGTTCATCCTCATTGTTTCCCTCATGCCGCAAGTTTCTCGAGCCGCGCCACTATGGAAGAACGTAAGGCGTCGACCCATGACATGACGGCAGGAGTAGGAAGGGCACGTCGAGCGCCACCGGGGGCATCGCGATAAGTCTTTTTGATTGTGTAGATTACGGAAGAGGAGCAGGAACACTAGCGGGGTGCCCGTCTGGGCACGGGTAATAACGTAACAAGTCGCGTTGCTTGGCTCTTTGATCCCTCTAGAGAGAGTCCAATGTGGAATCTACTGCGAGATTTCGTGGAAGGAGAGAATCTTGACGCTGGCGAGGGGCTGGGAAGCTTGCGTCCAGCAACTGCTGTAGCGAATGCCGTTGCCGCCCATATTGGGGCCGAAGAGCATGGTGGCCGTACCGAAATTGGGGGAAAGCGTGTGTCCGGAGCCATCGAGGGTCTTTGCCAAAAGGAAGGCACCATCAAATTCGCCGCTGCCGCTTTCGCTTTCGCTGCCCGTCACCGTTCCCTTTCCCACCACCATCACGATGCCGTCCCAAGAAGCGTCGGGGTCGTAGTTCAAATTGCCTCGCACGAGCAATAGTCCATAGCCTGTCTGATGCCAACCGGTCAGGTCAAGATCGCCGTTGACAACGATGGTCATGGGATCCGGGCTCGGCGAGTACATAGAAGGCGGCAGATTGGCGCCTTTGGCCGGGCCGGGGAGGACAACATCCGCGCTTTGCATGATGCTCTGCACCAACGCTTCGAGCTGGGCCGGGGATTGCAGGCTAGCGGGAACGGTGGCGATGACGTTCACATCGGGAGCGCCAGAACTGCCGGTGTAATTCGGTCTGTCGGCGGCTGGGATTCCCGCGATGACATTGGCCTGATCCGCGGCATTAAATACCCCCACGGCGTGTACCGGCAATCCGGGTGCGCACCCGTTGACAGAATCCTGGTCGCCCCCTTTTATGCTGTAGTTTGCATTGGAGGTTGGTGCACTAAAAGCCACGCTGTTTGCGGAGCTACCACCGATTGTCAGCGCAGCCAGGAAAGGGGGTAGCGAGACGGAAATTGGGGCGACCAGGTACTGCATCAGCTTCTGGCTGCCATTAGGGAGGACGGCGAGAGCGGTGAGTTCGAGCGCCTGGGGGCCGACGGCGGAATCATTGCTGTAGCTATTTCCGGCACTATTGTAATAGAGCGGGGTGATCGAGTCCGCCTGACCGTCAGCATCGACGTCCAAATTCAGGGATTTCTCGGAGACACCGTTGAGGCGTACCCATTTGTAGAGCGGACCTGGAAAGGGTAAGACATTCAGCGGACTCCGGTTCCAAACCGAGGAGGTGGCCGGCGAAGAGCTGGGAGGCGCTATGGCCCCTCCGCACGCGGCGCCATGCTCCTGGCCGAATTGCGTGTCGGGATAGCCGGAACCCAGGTCCCAGGGCGTAATAGCCTCGCCCCCGCGGGAGTTGATGACGTAGACGGGAGCACAATCCCCGAGCGGCGTGGCCGGGGGCGGCAGGAATCCCGGCGCGGTGTTATTGAAAGAGTTGGGATTATTGGAACGCAGCCGCGCACGGACCTCTTCCAGGCCCGCCACGGCCGCGTAGTATACGTTGGTCGAGGAACGATAGTTGCCCGCCAGCGCTGATTCCGTTCCCGAGGAAACCACCAGGGCGATGGCCACAACCCCAATCAGCAGCAAAATGAAAATGGCGATGAGCAGGGCGATTCCGGCTTCCTGCCGACGCTTTCGGGTTGTTCTTCGCAGTCTCATTTCGATCTGGCGAAAGCCATTAGCTTGGCCCTTCATGCCCCTACGAAGAGGGATTTCTCGCTTCGCTCGGCATGGCCGTAAAGGGCAACAAGGTTACAACCAAATCCGAATACCAGCCTACTACGAACCTCATTGATTCGGATTGATGCGGCGGCCCCTCCCTTCCAATTGTACAAGGCGCGGCTGGCCCGTCGTAGCATCCGGCAAAGGCGCGGCCACAATCAAGGTAATGGAAACGTCCCGAATGTTTGTCGGGGAGTTATCCGGTGCTCCTAGCGTGGGGCAAGGCTGCGCCGGGTTCAGGGGCGTGCTGGGAGTATCGCACGTGTACTGGAAGATAGGCACGGGAGCCCCTCCCGGAAAGACCGCCGGATAGGCCGCCTCTAATTGAAATTGACCGATCTGAAGAGTGGGCGAATTGTTCACGACGTTCTGGACGAACGGCACGAGAACCCCGGCGGCGGAGCTATCCACAGCCGGGTCATGCGAAGCCTGTTTGGGAACCATCCCGCGCATGAGCGTGGTCCCCTGCAATTGATAGCGAATCCACTGGACCGAGCAGTTGGGAGTACAAGCCGGGTCATTCGGATTCGGCTCGGTTTCGATGATGATGTCGAAATCTGTTGGCGTGAAGCACGGCCCACCGCCGCCGGTTACGATCTGGCAGGGGCTTTGCGGAATCATCGTATAACCGGGGCTCCAACCGAAGGGCGCGCTGGTGACTTTCGTGGGATCAATGTTGGCGAAACTCGGCGGCGGAAAGCCGGCGTCGTTGATATCGCGCACCATTTGGTCGAGGCCGAGGCGGGCTTCCTGGAAAGAGGTCAGAACTTCCGACTCGGTCCGGTAGCGCTGCTGCGAAGAGGTCAATAAGGTGAAAGCCGCTCCGGTGACCAAAAGAAAGATGCCGAGCGCGGCCACCATTTCGATGAGCGTGAAGCCGCGCTCGCGCGTGTGCCTGCGGCCTAGCTTCATCTGGTCACCATGGTGTCGAGGGTGACGGGAAGAAAGAAACCGTTTCCGCCGATTTGCCGAACGCCAAGGAGAAAGCGTTTGGAATAGGCTACCGAACCGTTGCCGGTGACAATGACCGCCCAGCGGACGTCATAGCTGATTCCATTCGGATCTTTGGGATCCTGATAGGTAAAACCATAGCCGTTCGTCGGCCAAGCCGGCGGAGTCGCCCCGCTAAAATCGATGAGCGTCTCGTTGTTGAGGTTCACAACGTTGGTTCCCTGGACGACGTCGGGGTTTGCGGGATCTCCGAGCTGGCAGGTATTCCCAAGGTCATCGACAAAGGAACTAGACGTGAGCGGTTGGTCCAGCATCTGGTCTAATCTTCGCTGCGCAAACACCAGAGCCGAGGAATCCATGCGATTGCGGTAATTTAGCAGCAGCGAGGCAGGAACGAGTTGGGCAACGGACACCAGACCGACAAGCAGAATGACGGTAGCAATCAACATCTCGAGGATGCTAAAGCCCCGCTGACGTCGGCGAAGTCTTGTTATCGACCACTTCATGGAAGTCCGCAGCGTCATATAACTCAGTTCACCTGGTGCCAGGGACCTCCGGCCGGAGCACTCCACACTTGCGTGCTCCCGGAAGGAAGCAAAACTATGGCGCGATAGCTGGTATCCGGGTCGTTGATTCCACCAATATACATCACGTAACCTTGAAGGTTAGAGACGGCGCCCCGGGCGTCAAAGGCGAAACAAGCGTGAGTGCAGACGCTTGCGGAGAGCATCGTGAGCGCGCCGCCGCCGGCGATGTTCGGACCGGCAGGCGCCCCGGCTGTAACCAGGGACACAAAACCGGCGATGAGAAGCTGTTTCTCGGTCGGAGAGGGGGCCGTATCGGTGGACGGCCCCGTCCAAACGATCCAACCCGGGCCGCTAGCCGTCAACAGGAAACTCATTTTCTTGTTCTGGCGAACGGCTTCAAAGCGCGTATATTTCATCATGTCTGAGACCCGCGCGGCCGCGCTGTTGAGCTGATAAGTTCGCAAGGACCGCATCAAAGACGGCACCGCCAGGGCCGTAAGGATTAACATCACCGAGAGGGAAACCACCAGCTCGATCATGCTGAAGCCGGCGGCGGCGCTTCGCGGAGTGCCCGGCCGGGTTGCACTCTTACTCAAGGTCATTCCTCGTCCGAAGGCGGAACTGGTTATCTAGGAATAAGCGACGGTCCCAAATGCCAGTTATAGGCACCTGTACGGCCGGGGACCATGGCTCGCAAGTGCCGCTAGGCATAGTACTTTTTTCAGGAACACGTACTATATCATACTTATAGGGGGCCGGAGGGGTACGGATGATGGGGAGAATGTAACAAATTGCAAAATGGCGCGTTCCTCGGCATTGTTTATCACTTAGCACCTACAGAGCACGCAACCAGACTATCTCGCAATGCAGGGTTGATTTCCTTCGCCAGGGCCTATTTCTTCTTGGAGACCAGTTCCGCGCCGCGCGTTTTCAGTGAATCTTTCGAAAAAAGATCCTGTGGGAAGCCGGGATTGTAGCGGCAGTTGTCATAAAAAAACTGCGCGGTTCTCCGGCCGTTGTGCTCGCGGGTAACCTGCATGGGTGTCCAGACGCTGTCCTTGAGGTGGTAATTCGTATAAATGGTGCTGTCATCGTTGATTTGCTGGTTCTCCGGATCCTCCGTGCTGACCACCGCGCGGACCAGAAGATGCGTGGAGTGATCGACCGCGAGGCGGTACTTGCGGCCTTCGCTGTCGTCGAGTTCCACCCATTGGACCTGCTTGAGATCAACGGTGTCGCTGCCGCCAAAGCGAATGGTAAGACCAGGTTCGTTGAGGCGGAAGCGCAACAGGCTGTCGACGTTCCGCTTCATGGCCTCCTGAAAATCCGTGACGGCAGGCGCGGGCAACTCATTGATGCCGCTGCGATCGTAGGACCAGCCGAGATCGCCGTTATACAAGGTGATCACCATTCCGCCGTGGGTAAAATCCAATCCATCAAGACCAACCAGCGACAGGAGGAGGGTATTGTGTCTCTTGGCGATGTACTCGATGCGCGCCTTATCGGGATAGTGGCGGAAATCGTCGAAGTCGACGTAGCCTGTGAGATCGCCGCTGTGGCCAAACAGCGCGCGTCGCCCCGAACACTCGCTCTCCCGCACTTCCAAATAGCCCGGGCCCCCGAGACCGTTGATGAGCTCATGCAGGATTTGCTTGCCCTTCGCTTCGCTTTGTTCGGGCATCATGGTTTCGGGATTTTGCGCGTGGGCGAGTGGAACAAGACAGACAGCGGCAAAAACAGCGACTGCAGCTGAGGTTCTCGACACCAATTGGCCAAGCGTTATCCGCACAGGACCGCGCCTCCATTTACATTGATGACTTCACCGGTCATGAAGTTGGCTAAATCGGAGGCGACAAAGAGGATCGGCCCAGCAATTTCTTCCGGAGTGCCGGCGCGGCGCAGCGGAATCACCGTGCCGGCCATTTTTTGACCGGCTTTTGTCTCAAGCACGGGGTTGGACATATCCGTGGCCACCCAGCCGGGGGCGACGCAGTTCACCAAAATGTTGTGGCGCGCGAGCTCGGTAGCCAGACCCTTGGTGAAGCTGATGATGCCGCCTTTGGAAGCGCCGTAGTGCGTGTGGAGGGATTCCCCGCGCTGCCCGGCGGTGGAGCTGATGGTGATGATTTTGCCGGACTTCTGCTTGATCATCTGTGGCACGGAAAAATGGACGATGGAATAAATGCCTTTGAGGTTCGTGCGGATCATGTCGTCCCACTGCTTCTCGGACATTTTTTCGATGGGGAGATCCTCGAGATTCCAAATACCGGCGTTGGCCACGAGAATGTCCAGGCGGCCCAGCCGCGCGATCGAGTGGTCGACGAGACTCTTGTTCTCGGCGTGCTTGCCGACATCGGCTTTAAAGGCCTCCACGCGCGTGCCGTGTTTCCGAGCTTCTTGCTGAATTTGGACGGCAGCATCCTTGGATTTGAAGTAACTGAAAACCACGTCGGCGCCGGCTTGCGCAAACATTTTGACCGCCGCGGCGCCGATGCCGCGCGAGCCGCCGGTGATGAGCGCCGCTTTGCCTGCGAGAGAAATCATGACACCCCCGATTGGAACGCGAAAAGCGAACTTGGAAATTGAAACGGGAAACTGGTCTTGCTACGTCTTGTGAGCGACCGCCTCGCGCGCGTCTGCGGCAGCGGTAACGAACTCACGAAACAATCGCTCTGAAAATGCGTCTCCGAGCATGCGCTCGGGATGCCATTGCACACCGGTGACCCAGTTGGAATCGCCCGTCCACTCGACGCCCTCGATGGTCCCGTCGGAGGCGCGCGAAGTAACGCGCAAATGCTTGCCTGGCTCCCGAATCGCCTGGTGATGCGAACTGTTGATCACTGCTCGCGTTCCCCCGGCAAGCGTGGCGAGACGGCTTCCGGACTCCAAAGCGGCCGGATGGGTCGGATCGGCCTGGGGTTCCGGCACGAGGTCCTTTTTGCGATGAGCCGTTGCGGTCGACGTCTCGGCCCTAAGATCCTGGATGAGCGTGCCGCCCAGATAGATGTTCAGGAGTTGGCAGCCGTAGCAGATGGCCAGGACAGGCTTTTTCTCGGCAAAAGCATGTTGTAGGATGGCACGGTCAGTTTCTTCTCGCGCCGAATCCGCGGGCGCGGATAACCCCCGGTTGACCGAACCGTATTGCCGAGGCTCTATGTCCGCGGGGCTGCCGGGAAGCACAAAGCCGTCGAGCGTCGGGATGAGGTGATTTCTGGCTTGCTCATCTTTCAACGGAACCAGTACGCTCTCGGCCCCTGCTGTTTCAACAGCACTGATGTAGTCCTGCGTCTTGCCGCGCTTGCCGCTGGTGGCGGCCTCTTCCTCTTCGGCAGACGTGCGCCACGGGATG
>WNGM01004662.1_pt1 | contig 10795 bp, 3 predicted proteins | sample 5400571 | NCBI WGS metagenome assembly WNGM01 (sample SAMN13153378, study PRJNA577476) | soil metagenome | isolation source: 100 cm soil or saprolite under Garry oak tree replicate 2 | place: USA:California | collected 2016-06-15 | reverse complement strand
GACGGGCGGTGGCGGGAGAACGCCAACTCGCTGGGGGTGGACTTCGCGGGCAGCGCGGATGATCCGACGCTGGCCTCGGTGCGGTTGGACGGGTCCCGGGCGGTTGGCTACGGCCTGCAGGGTGCGGGCGCGGTTGTTCCGTCGGTGTCCGGCTCCACGGTGACGTATCCGGGGATCCCTCCCGGTACCGATCTGTTGTTGACGACCCTGGCGACGGGAGTCAAGGAGTCTCTGGTGCTGCATTCGGCCGATGCGGCGACCTCGTGGGTGTTCCCGCTGCGGCTGCAGGGCCTGACGCCGCGGCTGGAGTCCGACGGGTCGGTGTCGTTCGTCGACGGCGGCGGTACGGTCGCATCGACGATCCCGCCGGGCTCGATGTTCGACAGCCAGGTCGACCCGCGCTCGGGGGAGCCGCAGTCGTCGCGGGCGGTGACGTATCAGATCACCACGGTGGCTGGCGGGCCGGCGCTGGTCCTGACCGTCGACCGGGGGTGGTTGGCGGATCCGTCGCGGGTGTTCCCGGTGACGGTGGACCCGACGTTGAACTCGTCGGCGTCGACGTTCGCCTACACTGCGATATCGGGCAACAACTCCGGGTCGGGGCTGTTGAAGGTGGGCACGTTCGACGGCGGCACGAGCAAGGCCTACAGCTTTCTGCAGTTCTCGACGTTCGCCTCGACGTACGGTGGTGCGAAGTTCTCCGCGGTGTCGTTGAACATCTTCGACATCTGGGCCTATACCTGTACGGCGAAGCCGTTCAACGTCAATCCGGTGACCCAGTCATGGACGCCGTCGGGGGTGACGTCGTATCCGGGGCCGTCGTTCGGTGCCTCGATCGGGTCGGCGACGATCAATCCGGGGGCGGTGTGCACCAATACGTCGTTGAACCCGAACACCGGGGTGTGGATGACGGTGGGGTTGAGCGTGGGCACGTTCAACGGTTGGGCGACCGGTACGTCGGCGAACTATGGGCTGGCGGTGACGGCGTCGCAGACGGACTCGACGCAGTGGAAGCAGTTCGACTCGGACAACACCTCCCACATTCCGTACCTGTCGGTGACCTATACCCCGGACCAGCCGCCGGTGGTGGATTCGCAGTTCCCGCCGAACAACGCCACGGTGGAGACGTTGCGGCCGGAGTTGCTGGCGTCCGGGCATGACCCGGACGCGTACCCGGCGGCGTCGGTGAACTACTTCTTCGCGCTGTACGACGCGACGAGTGGCACGCAGGTGGGCAACTCGGGGTGGGTGGCGAGCGGTGACTGGGTCACTCCGGCGTTGCAGTGGGGCAGGACGTATCTGTGGCTGGTGCAGTCCGGGGACGGGTATCTGGCGTCGGTCAATCCGCCGGTGTACGCGTTCACCGTCGGGGTGCCGCAGCCGCCGATCACCTCGCATCTGTCGCAGAACTCGGGCAGCAACGGGCTGGACGCGTCGATCGGCAACTACACGACGGCGGCCACGGACGCAAGCGTGTTGAGCGCCGGTCCGCCCCTGGCGGTACAGCGCAGCTACAACAGCAAGGACCCGCGGGTGACTGGCGCGTTCGGGGCGGGTTGGTCGGCGGTGCTGGACGCGCGGGCGGTGGAGCAGCCGGACGCGACCGGTTCGGTGCAGTCGGTGGTGGTGACGTATCCGGATGGGGCGCAGGTCGGCTTCGGGCGCAACAGCGACGGTTCGTTCAGCCCGCCGCAGAGCCGGTACGTCACCATGGCCGCCGTGACCGGCGGCGGGTACAGCCTGACCGACAAGAACCAGACGGTGTACCGGTTCACGCAGCCGCTGTCGACCGGCTCGTACGGGATCACGTCGATCACCGATGCGAACGGTCGGGCGGTCAGCTTCGGATACACCGCCGGCCAGCTGACTTCGATGACCTCGGGCACGTCCGGGCGGGTGCTGCATCTGACGTCGACGACCCCGCCGGGTGCGAGGGCCGCGCACGTCGTGTCGGTTGCCACGGATCCCGCTGTGACCGGTGACTCCACGACTGTGCAGACCTGGACCTACACCTACAGCGCCGACCAGCTGACCAAGGTCTGCCCGCCCACGTCGTCCACGGCGTGCACGGTGTACGGGTACACCCCTGCGTCCCAGTACCCGAACACGGTCCAGGATCTCGGTGCTCGCTCCTACTGGCGGTTGAACGAGGCATCCGGTGCGACGGCGGCCAGTTCAGTGCTGGCCAACCTGCACAGTGACGACGCCACGTACCAGAACGTGACGCTTGGGACGCCGGGGCCGCTGCCCGGATCCACGGCGACGGCGGCCTCGTTCACCGCGGCCAACTCCTCGTACGTCGACCTGACCGGTGGGCAGGCCTCGAAGGCAGTGATTGTCAACTCCCAGTACCAGTCGATGAGTCTGTGGTTCAAGACCTCGACGCCGGGCGGGGTGTTGTTCTCCTACCAGGCCGACCCGATCACCAACTCCACGTCCCCGGGTAACTACGTCCCAGCGCTGTATGTGGGTACCGACGGCAAGCTCTACGGTGAGTTCTGGTACAGCGGTGGCACGGGAAACATCGCCTCCACCTCCACCGTGACCGATGGAAACTGGCACCACGTGGTGCTCGCCGGTGGCGGCAACACCCAGAAGCTGTACCTGGACGGCGCGTTGGTGGATTCGCGGTCGGGGCAGATCCAGACGGCGAACGCAAGCGGCGCGCTGAACGTCTATCTGGGCGCCGGATTCCTCGGCGGTGCCTGGCCGGCGCAGCCGAACCCGGGCGCCCCGGGCCACCAGTCGTACTTCACCGGGTCGATCGCCGATGTGGGGTTGTTCAACCGGTACCTGACGCCCACCTCGGTCACCGCGCTATACAACGCCGGACACGTAGCCGGGCAGTTGCTGTCGTCGGTGACCCGCCCGTCGGGCAACACCGGCACCACACTGTCCTATGATCCGGCCTCGGGACGGGTCGCGTCGCTGACTGACGGCAACGGTGGCACCTGGACCACGGGTACCCCGGTCGCGCAGGGGTCGAGTCAGGTCTTCGCCAACTCGGTCCTCGGCGCGTCCCCGGCGGACTACTGGCGGCTGGGAGACACCGGCGGGACGGCCGCGGTCAACCAGGTAAAGGGCGGCACCGCCACCTACAGCTCGGTCACACTGGGCGCGGCCGGCTCCAGCCCGTTCACGGACACCACCGGTGCAACGTTCAACGGCAGCTCCTCCTACCTGCAACTCCCGGGCAGCCTGCTCCCGCAGTCGGGCCAGCAGTCGGTCGGGATGTGGTTCAAGACCTCGCACACCGGTGGGGTACTGCTCACCGAACAGGCGTCCGCCTTGGGTAGCACGCTGTGTCCATGCCTGCCGACGCTGTGGGTCGGCGCTGACGGCACCCTTCGGGGCGTGGTACCCGCCACCCAGACCACCGGCCCGATGACCGGGATGGCCAACAAGTGCCTGGACCTGTCGGCGTACGGCACGACCGACGGCACCAAGGTGCAGCTGTGGACATGCACCGGCGCGGCCAACCAGGTGTGGCAGCAGGGCACCGACAGCACCGGCCAGCCGACTCTGATCAACCCGGCGTCCGGCAAGTGCCTGGACATCTCCGGTCTGGGTACCGCCAACGGCACGAAGGCGCAGCTCTGGACCTGCAGGGCCCGAGTTCCGCGGATGGTACCCAGGCGTGGATCTGGGACTGTTACGCCGGACCCGGGCAGATGTGGAAGGCGTCACTGTCCTCCAGCTCAAGGGTGGATGACAACAAGTGGCACCATGCGGTACTCACCAGTGACGGCACCACGCAGACGCTGTACCTCGACGGCGCGAAGCAGGGCAGCAGCGCCGGTCCGGCACTGAGTTCCGCCGCCCAGCCATACGTGTATGTGGGCGCCGGCCGCGGTACCGCGTGGGAGGCCATGCCCACCACCGCCGACTCCTACTTCAACGGGTCGATCTCGGACGTGGCCTTCTACCGGGGACAGTTGAGCGCGCAGACCGTCAACGCTCAATACACCGCCTCCACCTACTCCACCGGTCTGACCCCGGTCGAGGTGGTCCCGGTCACCGACCCGGGCGGTAGGACGATCACCTACCGGTACGACCTGACCAACGGTGGCCGGCTGCTGTCTCGCCAGGACGGGCTGGGATACAGCACCAGCTTGGGCTACGACACCGGCGGGTTCCTCAACACCACCACCGACCCGAACGGCGCGATGGTCACCACGGGGCACGACGTCCGTGGCAACATGGTGTCCCGGATCACCTGCCAGAACCAGGCCGCGGGCGCCTGCTCCACCACCTACTACACGTACTTCCCCGACGACACCTCCACCACCCCGGCACCCAACGCCAAGAACGACGTGATGTTGACGACGCGCGACGGCCGGTCCGCATCGGCCACGGACAACACCTACCTCATCTCCTACAGCTACGACGCGGCCGGTAACCGCACCGGTGTGAGCACACCGCCGGTGTCCGGGTATCCCTCCGGGCGCGCCACGACCACGGCGTACACGGACGGGACGACGGTGGCCGCGGCGGACGGCGGCTTCGCCCCGGCCGGGCTGCCGTGGAAGGTCACCAGCCCGGGTGGGGCGGTGCAGACCACGACGTACTTCCACAACGGCGACATCGCCTCCGTCACCGACCCGGCCGGTCTCGTCACCTCCTACACCTATGACAACCTGGGCCGGCCGGCGAGCAGGAAGGTGGTCTCGGACAGCTACCCGACCGGCCTGATCACCACGCTGACGTTCGACAAGCTGAACCGGCTGCAGGTACAGACCGATCCACCGGTGACCGACCGGGTTACCGGCGCCATCCACACCCGGCAGACGACCACCGGCTATGACACAGATGGCAACGTCACCTCCCACACTGTCGCCGACACCACCGGCGGTGACGCCTCCCGCACGCTGTCGGCGACGTTCAACAGCCACGATCAGCAGATCACCTCGACCGACCCGGCGAACAACACCACCCGGGTCGGGTACGACGTCTATGGCAACAAGACCCAGGTGATCGACCCGGCCGGCAACGAAACGGATTCCGCATACGACGCGAACGGGCACCTGCTCACCCAGGGGTTGAAGGGGTACACCGGGGATCCCGTCAACCCCAGCACGGCCGCCGACCTCGTGTTGGAGTCGCGGGCCTACGACCCAGCCGGCCGCCTGGCCAGCGTGACCGACTCGATGGGCTGGGTCACCGCCTACACCTACACCGACGACGGGCTGACCAGCACCATCACCCGCACCGACCCGGCGCAGGCCGGCGCGTCGTTCGTCTCCGAGTCGAACACCTATGATGCGGCGGGGAACCTGATCGGCAAGGTCACCAACAACGGGACGACAACGGTCAACCGGACGCTGGACGCCGCCGGCCGCATGATCTCGGCCACGGTCGACCCCGCGGGGGCCAACCGGACCACCACCTTCGCGTACTCCCCTGACGACGCCGTGCTGTCCACCCAGACCAGCGGCGCGGCCGGGGGCAGCACGGTCGAGGCGACATACGACCCGATGGGGCGGATGACCTCCCGCACGGTCGACAACAACGTCACCTTGCCCGACGGGTGGTGGAAGCTCAACGAAACCAGCGGAACGACCGCAGCGGACTCCGGCCTGGCACAACACACCGGCACACTGACTGGCGGGGTGAGTTGGTCGGGCGGCGCGGCCAGCTTCGACGGTACCGGCGCGATCGTGACAAGCGGCCCGGTGCTGGACACTACGCAAAGCTACAGCGTTTCCGCCTGGGTCAACCTCAACGCGACCCCGAGTCACGACGAAACCGTGGTATCGCAGGACGCGGTCCACAACTCCGGCTTCGCCGTCCAGTATGACTACGCCTCTAACCGGTGGCTGTTCGCGCAACTCCGCTCGGACGCCCCGGCCAACTGGGATACGTTCGTCGAATCGGCCAATCCGCCCACGGTAGGCGCGTGGACCCACCTCGTCGCCGTGTTCGACTCCAGCACCGGCAGTGCGACGCTGTACGTCAACGGCGCCCAATCCGCCACCGGTACCGGCACCGGGCCGTTCAACGCCACCGGGCCGCTCGCCATCGGCCGGGACAAAGAAAACGACAGCCCGCAGGCATTCCTCAACGGTCAAGCCGCCAACGTGCAGGTCTACCGGCGTGCCCTGTCGGCCACGGACGTCACCACCCTGTACGGCAACGGCCGCAGCGGCGCCTGCCTGTGCACCGGCCGGCTGACCACCACCTGGACCCGCGACCAACGCGGCTTGCCCACCGCGGCCACCGACCCCAACGGCAACACCACCGTCTACGGCTACGACGAGGCCGGGCAGCTGGCGGTGACCACCGCACCAACGGTGAACACGGAAACCGGCGGCGGCACCCCGGTGGCCACCCACCCTGTGGCCATGATCGGCTGGGACACCTTCGGAGAGAAGGTCGAAGCCGAGGACCCGGACGGCAACGTGACCGTCACCGGCTACGACGCCGACGGCCGGCCGGTTGCCGCCACCATGCCGAGCTACACCCCGCCCGGCGGCACGACCATCACCGCGGTGGCGCACAAGACGTACACCAGCCTCAGCCAGGTGAGCACCGCCACCGACCCGCTCGGCCACCAGACCAGCTACGTGTATGACCAGTTGGGTCGGCTGGCGACGATGACCGCCCCGAACCTCGGCGTCACGCACTGCACCTACGACACCGAGGGTGACCAGCTGTCGGTCACCGACGCCAACGGTGCGGTCAACCAGGCCACCTACGACTACCTCGGCCGCAAGACCACAATGACGCAAGTGGTACGCCAGCCAACGTCGGCGGCCTACACCACTACCTACGCATACAACACTCCCGGCGGGTGGCAGTCGTCGGTGACTACGCCCGGCTCGGTGGTCACCTCGTACGGCTATGACAACATCGGTGAAACCACATCGGTCACCGACGGGGCCGCCAACACCACCCGGTACAGCTACGACTACGCCGGCCGCCGTATTACGACCACCCTGCCGGACGGTACCGCCGCCACCGCCGCCTTCGACGCGGCCGGCCGGCAGACCGGCGCGGCCAGGACCGACACCGACGGCGTGACAGTACTGGCCGCCACCTCGGCCGGGTACGACAACAACGGCAACCCGGTCTCAGCTACTGACGCCCGCGGGCACACCAGCACGTTCACGTTCGACGCCGCCAACCGGCCGACCGGGCAGGCCCAACCGGTCTCCGCCACGGCGTCGATCACCACCTCGTTCGGGTACGACGCGGCCGGTAACCGCACCAGGTTCACCGACGGGCGGGGCAACCCGTTCCTCACCACCTACAACACGTGGAACCTGCCCGGGTCGCTGATCGAACCGTCCACCCCGGCCTATCCGAACCCGGCAGACCGCACCTTCACCACCGCCTATGACGCTGCGGGCCGCATCGCCACGCAGACCGCGCCGGGCGGGGTGACGGTCACCAACAGCTACGACACCATTGGCGACCTGACCGGGCAAACCGGCACCGGCGCCGACGCCCCGACCACAGCCCGTACCTTCGGTTACGACACCGGCGGGCGGCTCACCTCGGCGTCGGCCCCCGGCGGCGGCGACACGTTCACCCTCGACGACCGGGGCCCTGCTCCTGTCAGCAGCCGGCCCGTCGGGCAGTTCGTCGTTCGGCTACAACGGCGACGGGTTGATGACCTCCCGCACCGACGCCGCCGGTACCAGCAGCTACACCTACGACACCGCTGACCGGCTCAAGACCATCACCGACGCGGCGACCGCCGAAGTGCTGACACTCGGCTACAACACCCTGTCGCAGCCCAGCCAGATCACCTACGGGGCGAACGCCAACACACGCAGCTTCGGCTACGACCACCTGCACCGGCTCACCACCGACACCCTCAAGACCTCAGCCGGGTCGACGATCGCGTCGATCGGCTACGGCTACGACCCCAACAACAACGAAACCTCCAAGACCACCACCGGGTTCGCCGGGGCGTCGACCAACACCTACACCTACGACTACGCCGACCGGCTGGCCAGCTGGACCAACGGCACCGGCACCTCGACCTACGCCTACGACAACTCCGGCAACCGCACCCAGTCCGGTACCCAGACCTTCAGCTACAACGCCCGCAACCAACTCACCACCGGCGCCGGATCCACCTACACCTACACCGCCCGCGACACCCTCGCATCCGTGGTCACCGGCGGCACAACTGTCACCACCACCAACGACGCCTACGGGCAGACCATCACCCAAGGCGGCCAGACCTACACCTACGACGCCCTCGGCCGCATCGTCACCAGCAGCGGTACCACCGGCCGCACGTTCACCTACACCGGCACAGCCAACACTCTGGCCGGTGACGGTACCGCCACCTACAGCCGCGACCCCGCCGGCGGCCTCGTCGGCATCACGACCGGCACCGCCGGGGTCTTGGCCTGGACCGACCAGCACACCGACCTGGTGGGGCAGTTCACCCCGACCAGCAGCGCACTGACCGGCTCGGCCACCTACGGGCCCCTGGGCACCGTCGTCGCGACCGCGGGCATGGTCGGAAACCTCGGCTACCAATCCGGCTTCACCGAACCGGCCAGCGGCCGGGTCAACACATGGGCGCCCGCTGGTACAACCCTGCCACCGGACAGTTCGACAACCGCGACGCCGCCGGCAACAGCCCCACCCCCAACCCCGCCAACGCCGACCGGTACACCTACGCCAACGACAACCCACTGACCAACATCGACCCCAACGGCAATCGCGCCACCGACACCAACGCCGACGGCAGCATCTACTTCGTCTCCGCCAACCCCGACGGTGGCACCGACTACACCTGGGGCGCGAAGTCGCCAAGTGCCCGCCACCCGGTGAAAGGGCGCCCCGACCTGCACCTGGGACCGCGGCACACCCCGACCGTGCACGCCGCCACCCTCAAGCCCGGCGACTGCCGCGACGACTCCGCCTGCCGCCGCGACATCGCCAAGGGCATCGACGACACTCTGCAAAAGGCCAACCAGCAGCTCGAAGACGCCCTGGCCAAGTGCCAGACCGCGCACTGCCAGCAGCACGTCTACGACAAGGCCGGGAACGGGGACTACGACTGGGTCGACCGGGGCGACGGCACCTACTACAAGACCGACGGCAACAGCCTGATCATCTTCACCGACGACAACCGGGTCGCCGCGGTGAAGGCACAACAGCAAGCCGCCGAAGCCGCACAAGCCAAGGCCGCCGCATGCAGCAAGAGCTTCTGGTGCCGCGCCAAGCAATGGGCCGAAGACCACGCCGACCTCGTCGGCGCCATCGCCGGTGTCGTCGCCGGTGTCCTCGTCGGCGCGGCCTGCACCGCCCTCTCGGGAGGAACGCTCACCCTCGGCTGCGCCGTCCTGGCCGGCGCCATCGGCGGCGCCATCTCCGGCGCGGTCAGCCACGGCCTGGACGTGGCCGCCGGCCGAGCCGACGGAGGGCTGATGGGATGGGTCTCGGCCGTCGGCATCGGCGCCGCCGTCGGCGCGATCGGCGGAGCGGTCGGGTTCGGCGTCGGCAGCGTCGTCGGCGGCAGCCTGGCCCGCGCCGGAGCCGGCCTGCTCCAACGGGCCGCCACCGGGGCACTGACCGGAGCCGTGTCCGGCGCCGCCGCCGGCGCCGCTGGTGGTGCAGCCGCCTACGGTGGCGGCTGCCTCACCCGCTCCGCCTGCACCGCATCCGGGTTCGCCTCCGCCGTCGGCTCCGGCGCCGTCAGCGGAGCCATCGGCGGCGCCGTCGGCGGCGCGATCGGCGGCCTCAAAGGCGGAGCCAAGAGGTGCGACAGCTTCGACCCAGCCACCCCCGTGCTCATGGCCGACCGCACCACGAGGCCGATCAAGGACGTCAAGGTCGGCGACAAGGTAACAGCCACCGATCCGCTCACGGGTAAGACAGTGGCGGAACCAGTAACCCAGCTGCACCTCAACCTGGACATCGACCTCACCGACGTCGCGGTGTCGGCGGCAACAGTCGCCGGGCTGGCCGGCCTGATCGCCGCGGGAGCCGGCGGCATCCGCGGACCGACCGCGATCCTGCACACCACGGCCCATCACCCGTTCTGGGACGCCACCACCCACGAGTGGGTCAACGCCGGCGACCTCACTCCGGGACACCAGCTCACCGGGCCAGCACGACAAGCCCAGTACGTCGTCGCGGTGCACAACTACCCTGGCACCAAGAACATGCGCAATCTCACTGTTGCCGACATCCACACGTACTATGTGATAGCCGGCAACGTACCAGTGCTCGTACACAACTGTGGTAATGGTCCTCGATTTGCCGTTGACTCGAACGGAGTAACTACAGACTTTGGTGCGTACGCCGATAGCCTGCCCTCCGGCCGTACAATTCCTCAAGGATGGACGCCTCGGATTGCCGACAACGGCAAGGGCGTCGTATTCCAGCGCCCGGGGGCGCAGGGCAATGCGGATATGATTAGGGTTATGGATCCCACGAGCCAGTATCCGGACGGGTATGTCAGGGTATACAACTCGCATGGTCAGCCGGTGGACATCAACGGAAAGCCCGGCCCGCAGTCTGCAACGCACATTCCGCTAGACGGTACTGATCCCTGGAACTGGTGGCCGAGTTGAGCGCTAAAATGATCGAGCAAGGCGACCGCTGGTCTCTGAGCAGCGACGATGCGAACGTGACGCGGATAAGCCTTGATTGGGGAGTCACGTTGACCATCGGGTCGACAGAGCCCCAAATTGACGTACGGATTGAACAGCCGTTCGAGCTAACGGACTCCTCCGGAACCAGCGTTCAGCTCGTTCCGGAGGGCGATCCATTGGCAATGTCGCCTGTGCTGAGTATTAGTCGCCGCACGGTAGAGCGAATGGATGCG
>WNGM01015137.1_pt1 | contig 10798 bp, 6 predicted proteins | sample 5400571 | NCBI WGS metagenome assembly WNGM01 (sample SAMN13153378, study PRJNA577476) | soil metagenome | isolation source: 100 cm soil or saprolite under Garry oak tree replicate 2 | place: USA:California | collected 2016-06-15 | reverse complement strand
AGCCTGTTTTAAAGTCGAATATTTTTCGAGGGAACATTTCATGACCGCTACCGCACGAGTAGGCGGAGCAACGGTTCTTTCCTTCCTTTTCGCCGTCGCTCCCGCGCACGCCCTTGAACTCAACCAGGCCATCGAGAACTGCCGTAGCACCGTCGGCAAGCCGATCGTCATGGCTTGCATGCGCGGAGGCGGCGGAAGCCTGGAAGCCTGTCGCGCAAGCGCCAGCCCCAAGGTCAAGGCATGTGTCCATAGCGCGATGTTGGCCTCGCGGCCCAAGGCGGCGCTGTTCGATGCGACGAAAGTCTCCGCGCCCAAGCCCGCCGAAGCCGCAGCAGATGCTGCGGCATTGGCCAACAAGGCGCCTGCGAGTCTCGTTGCCCCTCCGCGCACGATCTCGGACGTCGCGGCCATCCTCGATCAGCAAAAGCCCGATGCCGCGCGAACTGCTGAACTGACGGCGACCGCCGATGCCGCCGTTCCCAAGGGACTGAAAGGCCTCGAACTTGCCGATTTTTGCTACAAGCGCGGTCAGGCGCGATCGCTGCTCGGCCGGTCGGATGACGCGGTTGCCGACGCCGAACTGGCGGTTAGCAACGGACAGGGCAGCGACTACAAAAACGTCGGGAGCCGTTACGAGCAATTTCTGATGCGTCGGCTTCGCGAGGTCGGCCAGCTCAAGCGGGCAAATGCATTGCTGTTCAAACAGATGGCCGCCTTTGCCACGCAAGGCAAAGGAAGGCTGTTTAGCCTGAATCACGAACTCACGGTTGGCTATATCAGAAACGGTGACACCAACGCGGCGGAAAGCTATGTCGCGCGCAATCGAACGCTGCTCGCTGAAGCGCAGCGTTGGCCGAGTTTTTCGATCTATGGCACGATCTGGCAGGCGACAATCGAGGACGGCAACGCCCGCGTTGCGGAATCGCGCGGTCGTTTTACAGATGCTGAGACCGCGTATCACAAGGCGTCCATCTTCTATACAGCGGCGTTGAAGACCCTTTCACAATGGGAAAGCAAACCGCCCGAGGGCGACATCGAGCGCGGCGTTGACTGGGCGCTCGCCCAGGAGGGCCGTGTCAAGGTCAAGCAAGGACGGGTTGGCGAAGGCGAAGCGGACGTGCGGCGGGCTCTGCTCAGCCGTTTAGGCAAGTCTGGGAAGTTTCATGCCGATACTGCCGGCATCCTTGCTGTGCTGGTTTTCGTGATTCAGGAGCAGGGACGATATCAAGAGGCTGAACAGCTTCAACGCCAGGTGATCGACATTTATCGGGGACTGGGGTTTGGCGTCGATTCAGGGCAGATGGTCGGCGCCCAGGTGTTCCTCGCTCAAATTCTCAATCTTGAGCGACGATACGACGAAGCCAGCAAGCTCTACGACCAGATCGACATCTGGACCGTCAAGTGGGAACCGTCGCGTCGCGAGGCCATCAGCGGTGGACTGGCGCGCGTTTCCATCATGCTGACGCAAGGCAATTACGATAATGCGCTCGAAATTGCCCAGCGCACCTTCGACCGTGAACGCGACAGGTCGGGTGACAAGAGTTTCAACACCGCCCTCACCCGCGGCTTTTTGGCCGTTGCGCTTGCCCGCAAATCCAAGACGACGGAAGCAATGGAGGCGTTCAAGGTATCGATTCCAGTTCTGCTGACGGCAACCGGCGGCAGCGATGACGACAGCGGATCGACCGCAGCCGCGCGCGAGGGGCGCGTTCGCTTTGTGATAGAGGGCTACCTCCGCACACTCGCGCTCAATCCGTCGATTGGCCCGGCCAATGTCGCCGAGGAGACCTTCGGTTATGCGGACGTGTTGCGCGGCCAGTCGGTTCAGCGCGCGCTGCAGGCTTCATCCGCCCGCTCGGCAACTGACAATCCCGAACTGGCAAAACTGGTGCGTGCGTCGCAGGACGGCGAAAAGCAGATCGGTGCGGCCGTCGCCACGCTGAATAATCTGCTGGCATTGCCTCCGGCCGAACGCGAAGAAAAAGCCCTCAGGGCGACACAGGCCGAGATCGCCGCGCTGCAGACCGCGCGAACGCAAACGCTGAAAGAGATCGCCAGGAAATTTCCGCAATATGGCAACCTCGTCAATCCGCCGCCGCCGAACGCGATCGATCTGCAGAAGCAACTCACCGATGACGAGGCGTTGCTCTCGTTCTATTTCGGGCGATTCGACAGCTTCCTATGGGTGGTCAGAAAGGATAGTCCAATCCAGTTCGCGCGGATCAGGATGACGCTCGGCGATCTCAATGCCAAGGTCACCAAGCTGCGCGAAGCGCTCGAGCCAAAAGCGGCGATGATATCGGATATCCCCGCATTCGACGTGAAGCTCGCGTCGGAGCTCTATGATAGTTTGTTGAAGCCCGTCGAGGGCGGCTGGAAGCCCGCGAAAAATCTGATTGTCGTGACCAATGGCGCACTGGGTCTTCTGCCGTTATCGCTGTTGCCGACCGCGGCAGCGGAAGTGAAGCCGGACGATGAACCGTTATTTTCAAGCTACCGCAATGTGCCGTGGCTTGCCCGCACCCATGCCGTGACCATGGTACCGTCGGCATCGGCGTTGCAAACCTTGCGCAAATTACCGCCCGGCAAGGCGTCGCGGCAGGATCTGGTTGCCTTCGGCGATCCTTACTTCAGCAAGGAGCAGGCCGATGAAGCGGCAAAGGGCGACAAGCCGGTTCAGCTGGCGGATGCATCCGGAACCACGCGCGGCGCACCGTTGAAACGGCGCAGCAGTCCGCAACTCGAAGGGGCTGACAACGCCGACCTCGCGATGTTGCCGCGGCTGCCGGACACGGCTGACGAGCTGAAATCGATTGCGCTGGCGCTGCAAGCGGACCCGTCGAAGGTGCTCAATCTCGGCAAGGACGCCAACGAGAGCGCCGTCAAGAAGATGGATCTGTCGGGGTTCAAGATCGTCGCATTCGCGACCCATGGCCTGGTACCCGGCGAACTCGATGGATTGACGCAACCAGCTCTCGCTCTATCGGCGCCCTCGCTGTCGGGTTCCGAAGGCGACGGGCTCCTGACCATGGAAGAGATTCTCTCGCTCAAGCTCGATGCCGATTGGGTCGTGCTGTCGGCCTGCAATACCGGTGCCGGCGCGGGCGCCGGCGCCGAGGCCGCGTCGGGTCTCGGCCGGGCGTTCTTCTACGCGGGCACCCGCGCATTGCTGGTGACCAACTGGTCGGTCCATTCGCAATCGGCGAAGGATCTCGTGACCGACCTGTTCAAGCGGCAGGCGGATGATCCGAAGCTGACGCGCGGCGAGGCGCTGCGGCAGGCGATGATGGCGCTTGCCGACGGCAAAGGTTACACCGATGCCTCGGGCAAGACTGAATTCGCCTACGCCCATCCACTGTTCTGGGCGCCCTACACGATCATCGGCGACGGCGGACGACGTTGACGCGAATCGGTGATGTCCAGTAACGTCCATACTGCAATGAATGGAGAACCATGTTCAGGCATCTTTTGACACTGACCTGCGCGGCAATTTTCGGCGCGGTGACGGCGATGCCGATTCCAGCTCGCGCGACACCGCTGATCACAGCGGAGGAAGCCGCGCTGCCGCCGCAAAAAGGCGCGATTCCGAATTCGGGACGGGGCATTACACGCGGCCCCAAAATTCAAGTGCCGGATGCGGAGGCCGGCGTGCAAACTTCGCCGATGCGTTTTCAGGTCAAGTTTCAGACGTTCGGCGGGTCGAGCATCGACCTCGAGGCATTGAAGGTCACCTATCTCAAAACGCCGGTCGTGGATCTGACACCGCGCATCAAGCCTTTCGCACTGCCGACCGGGATCGATATGCCGGATGCGCTATTGCCGCCTGGCGATCATCTGCTGCGGATCGATATCAAGGATTCGGATGGCCGTGTGTCGAGCATGAGTTTCCTGCTGAAGATAGCGCCTTAGCGCCGATGCGATGCCCGCGCCGAACTGTTGACGAAGCGCGATCGACTGCGGTCCGAACTTGCCGAGGCAAATGCACGGCTTGCGGCACGCCGCAGGCGTAAACCGGCTTAGCGTCCGATGGAATGTCCTTTTTGCGCAGAGACGATCAAGGACGAAGCAGTTGTTTGCAAGCATTGCAACCGCGACCTGAGAGTTGCCTTGCCGATCATCGCGGAGATTCAGGAGACCGTCCTCGAACTCGACCGCCTGCAGCGTCAACTCGACCGGGCCAACACCTCGCTGGCATTGTTCGACCGTCCAGCGCGGTTTCTGTTTCTGAATGGAGGCATATACGTTCTGCTGCCGTCGCTGCTGCTGCTCGCGGCTCACTACCTGGTGACGGTCGCGACGAATGTATCGCCGCTCTATTTGCGGATCGCCTCGGTGATCATTCCGATGCCGTTCGGAATGGCGGCGTTCGCGCTGAGCAAGATCGGATATCGGGGTGCGTTCGGCCTCGGTGCCTTGACCGCGGCCGTCAGCGTGACCGGCATGTTCGCGGTCGTCGCCTATCTCGATGGAACCTCGATGGTGCCCGCAACCCTGCAGGAGTGGCGGGAAACGTTTGAGTACGGCTTGAGCATCGCGCTTGCCTTCCTTACCGGAAATATTCTGGTGATACTCGTGCTCTACATCCTTCCCTCGACGATTGCATCGAGCGGGAAGCCGAACGCTGCTGCCTACCGAATGGCCCGAATGCTGGGGCAGCATGTCGGGCAGGAAACAATGCGGCGACGGGCGCGGCGCATTCAAGACCTGATGCAGACCGTGGGGCCGCTGCTCGGCGTGGTCGCGACCGCCGCAGGTTCGATCTATACCGGGCTGAAGGGCGTATTCGGTCACTAGTACCGACTATGAGAGATCGGTGAGTCGCTTGCTGCCCATGCTTCGAGACGCTCGCGTCGCTCGCTCCTCAGCATGAGGTTGTTGTGTTTCAACAAGTTAGACCTCATCCAGAGGAGGCCACGAAGTGGCCGTCTCGAAGGATGGGCTGCAATACCGATTTGTGATTCCGGGTACTAGATATATCCGGGGCGCGGCCTCGACGGCCCCCCCCGAACAGCGGGCTCTCTTCACGGCTGGCGACGCAGCCGCTGCGTACCAACAAATGGAATGCGTTCCACCCAATCGATCGCATCTACCTTGGGATCGCGTGGATCGCCGTACTGTTTCACCCATTGCTGGACGCGGCCGCGGCCGGCATTGTAGCCGGCGAAGGTCATGATGTGGCAGCCACGATACTCGCGCAGCAGCGCGCTGAGTTCGGCCGCGCCCATCTGTGTGTTGTAGACCGGATCGGAGACCATCCGATCCCAATCGTAGGTGACGCCGAACCTTTTGGCGGTGTCGCGTCCGGCTGCAGGCGTGACCTGCATCAGGCCGACGGCTTTTGCCGGTGACGTGTCGCGCTGGTCGAACGCGCTTTCGGTGCGGGCGACCGAATAGACCACGCTGCGGTCGATTTCAGGGCCGACCGGGCTGTGCTGCGGCACCCCGATCATAGGGAAGGCGTAAAGGTCCAACGCCAGGCCGCGGGCGAGTGCTGTCTTGCCGATCTGCAGCATGGCGCGCGCATCGTTCCGGCGCGCGGTCAACTCGCCAAGTGCAACCAACGCAGCGACGTCGACGCTCTGCTCCGCGAGATCGGTCACGAAATTCCGGACGACGTCGCGCTCGCCAAGCTCATAGAGCATGTCGGCGGCGCGCACGAGTTCATCCGAAAGCGCGGGACCATTGTTCGGATCGGGCTGCAGCGGGGACCGCAGCTCAATTCTGTCAAGGCCGAGCCTGGCGCGCGCAAGCTGTCCGTAATAGGCCGTGCCATAGCGGGCGGCGGCTTCATAGTCAGCGCGCATCTTGTCGTGATCGCCGGCGGCCTCGGCGGCGCGACCGCGCCAGTAGTTCGCCCTTGCGAGCACGATCGGATTGGCTGATCCGTCGTCGATATGAGAGAAATGCGCGCGCGCCGTCGCGGGATCGTTGCGATAGCGCAGCGCGATCCAGCCGGGCATGAAATGGAATTCTGCCCGGTAATTCTCGCTGGCCGGCAGCGCGGCGTTGCGCACGACCTGATAGGCGGTCTGGAACTCACCCAAATCGAGCAGCTTGCGGGCGAGAACCCGCCGCTCGCGCCACCATTCATCCGTGTCCTGCAGCGGCAAGATCTCGGACCGGGCTGCCAGCATCAGACGGGTCGCGTAGGCATACCGGTCGTGGCGCATCATCCAATGAATGCGGCACAGGGTGTAACCCAGATCCTGGCGAGCGTCGGTTGGAACGGCGTCGAGCAGATCGAGCGCCTTGGTCGAGCTCGCCGTGACCGCGGCGCAAGCCTTCACGATCGAGAGGTCGTCGTCTCCGAGCCGGCGCGCGGCACGCATCGCTCCCGAAAAATCCTTGGCGCCGATGCGCTTGTCCATGCGTGCCCGATGGTCGTCACGCGTGAGGATATCGCGGAACGCGTCGAGCGCATCGGCTTCGGCACGTTCCGACAGCTCATCGGAACGCCACGCCACGCTCACCTGACTTTGGGCGCCGTCACGGTCGCCGTCGGCAAGTAAAGCCCGCGCCAGCGCCAACCGGCCCTTGGCGCTTGACGGCTGATCCCCCGTGAAGCGCCGCACCGTCGCGGCATCGCTCCGATCCTGCCAAAGGCGCGCTTCCGCCCGCCGGCGCAGCGGGCCCATGCTCGGCCAATTTGGGTTGTCGGCGATGAAAGCCGAGTACCGGGCGAAACCTAGGTCACCATCCTGGTAGCGCAGGATGAACCATTCGACGAGCTTCTGGGCCACCGGATCGCCGATGGTTTTTTCGATGGCAGTCGCTTCGCCGGTTTTGCCCTTGCGGGCCAGATCGATTGCCTGCTTGACCGCCGCAAGGTCGCCGGTCAGCGGCGCGGCCGTCGCAGTCTGAGCGGGTTTATCGACTGGGGGCGCCGGCTTGTGCCGCGCCGCGGCGACATGCTTGCTCTTCTTGTTGGCGGCGTGGCGCTGATGGCCGACCTTGGTCGTCGCATTTGCCTTGCCGGCGTGCTGAATCTGCTTGTGGCGGGTGCGCGCTACCGCATCGTCAGAAAGCGCGACGAGCATGGCCAGGCTGAAAAAACAGGTGAGCGGCCGAAAGCGTCGGTTCATTCCGTGATCCTCCGCGAGCCCGGTGGCACGAACCACGAGATCGAACGACCCGTATGGCTAGAACTGCACGGAGGCTACCACACCGCCTCATCGCAACTGTCACGTTTCGGCAACAGCGCGAGGAAAAACGCGGAGCCCCTTGGAACCAAAACCACTGCTCGTAAACCTGTACGAACCTGGATGTATCGTCGCAGCATCACACCTTGCCCGAAGCGGCGCAAGACATGCCGCGCGCCTAGATCCCGGCCATCGACGACCAGACCTCCGACAGCTTGCGCTTGAGCGAGCCCAGCCGCGTCACGGGCACGGTTTCTTCTTCCTCTTCGGGCAGGCGAAGGCCGACGATACCGACCCTGCCGCCGCTCAGGCTGCGCGCCACCAGACCGATGGAGTCGAGCTCCAGCGACGCGCCTTCTTTCGGCGCATGATCGAGATGAACGTCGAAATAATCGGCAAGCGTAAGGTCCGATCGCTCCGGATCGACGGTCACGCCATAGGCTGTCGCAATGTCGCCAACCTTGATCTCGCCGGAGACGACAAAATCGCCGAGCAGATGCGGATCGGGCGCCGAACTCGGCAGCATGTCGACAAAAAACCGATCCAGCGCCTCGGCTTTCTCCGGCGGCGCCAACAGGTAGATGTAGTCGCCCGGAGCGACGGGGTCGGCCTCGGCGGGTGAGAGAATCCGCTGGTCGCGGATCACCAGCGTCGGCTTCGACCAGGATGGAATGAGCCCGCGCCGGAAATACAGGCTTTTCGCACTGACGGAATAGCCGACCAGCTGCTGCTCCAGCTGGCCGGGCAGATCAAGCTCCACACGCCGCGGCCCGCGATCCGCGCGCGGCAGCGCGACGTGCAGCCGCCGGGCTGCGACGGCCAACGTCCAGCCCTGCAGCAGCAGCGAGATGATGACGACGACGAAGGCGACGTCGAAATAGAGGTAGGCCTTTGACAGTCCCACCAGCATCGGGATCGACGCCAGGAAGATCGCGACCGCGCCGCGCAGGCCGGTCCAGGCGATAAAGGTCTTCTCCCGCCAGCTGAAGCGAAACGGCGCGAGGCAGAGAAACACCGCAAGCGGCCGCGCCACCAGCATCAGCACCAGCGCCACGATTACCGCCGGAATCACACTGCTCACCAGCCGCTGCGGCGAGACCAGAAGACCGAGCAGCACGAACATCACGATCTGCGCCAGCCAGGTCGCGGCGTCGAGAAACGTCACCACCGAATTGTGCGCGCGGGTTGGCCGGTTGCCGATGATGATGCCGGCGAGATAGACCGCGAGAAACCCGGAGGCGTGCGCGATCTGTGCCGCGCCGAAAATCACCAGCGCGGCGGTAGCGACAAAGGGCGCGTGCAGGCCCTGCGGCAGCGCCACCCGGTTCAGCGCCAGCACCACCAGCTTGCCGCCGGTGACGCCGACGATGGCGCCGAGCACGGCCTCGCGGCCGAATTCCAGCGCGACATGAAGGGTCGAGCTTTCGCCGATCGAAATGAGTTCGACCAGCATCAGCGTGAGGAATACCGCGAACGGATCATTGGTGCCGGATTCGACCTCCAGCGTCGCGCCGACGCGCGGACGCAGGCGCAAGCCCTGCGCGTGCACCAAGAGAAACACCGCCGCCGCATCGGTCGATGCCACCACGGCGCCCACCAGCAGCGCTTCGGTCCAATTCAGATCGAGCGCATATCTGGCGACCGGTGCGGTGATCAGCGCCGTCAGCAGCACGCCGATCGTCGCCAATACCATCGAAGGCGCCAGCACCGCGCGAATGCTTTGAAACCGCGTTTTCAAACCGCCATCGAACAGGATCAGCGCCAGCGCCACCGAGCCGACCAGATAGGTGGTGCGCACGTCGTCGAACCGCAGCCGCCCGGGGCCGGAGTCGCCGGCCAGCATGCCGACGAACAAGAACACCAGCAATAACGGCGCGCCGAAGCGCAGCGCGAGCAGGCTCGACAGAATGCCGGCCATCACCAACGCCGCGCCGAGAAGAATGGCTATGCTGACTGAATCGAGAGAAGCCATGAACCTCCGCAATCATCGCAAATACCCGGAAAAATACTTGCAATCGCATCCTTATCGTCGCCACAGTTCAACGCCAACCCATTTCTGCGACCAGCGGCAATGTGCCCGATTTGCCGGCTTAACTCATTGCATTGGCGTGTTGTATCGATGGCATCGGCGCCGCGGTTGTGGGAATCTGCCCGATATTCGAATCAAGTTTATCCGACGCCGCCGGTCTGCCTTGAGATGAGATTTTGCCGATGGACCTGAATGACATCCCGGAAGTTCTGCAGTCCGCCGCGCGGTCGGCCGGCTTGGAGATCACATCGCCATGGTTCTATCTGCAGCTGGGGCTCATTCTGGCCAGCGCCGGCGTCGCATACGCCGCCGGTGCGGCGATCCGCGCCCGGATCGACCTGACCGCGCTTGCCATGGGCTGGCCGGCAGCGCTGCGACTGTTCATGCGCGTGCTGGTCGGCAGTGCCTCGACCGCGGTGTTCGCGGTGCTGATGACGCTGGCGCGGGTCATCATGCTGACGTCGACCTGGCCCAGCCGCAGCTATCTGCTCGCCGTCGCCGCCAATCTGGCCTTCGCCTGGCTCATCATCCGGCTCATCACGTCGGTCATTCGCAACGAATTTATCGTCCGGCTGGTGTCGCTGTCGGCGTGGCTGGTCGCCGCCTTGAACATTCTCGGCCAGCTCGATCCGACCATCGAAGCGCTCGACTCGGTCTCCGTCGTGCTTGGAGGTCTGCGGCTGACGCCGCTATTGCTGATCAAGCTCGGCGTGCTCCTGGCTGTGGCGCTGTGGTTGACCAACATCGCCAGCAACTTCGCGGAGAGCCGGATCACGCGATCCGGCGACCTGACGCCGTCGATCCAGGTGCTGCTGGTCAAGATGATCCGGCTGGCCCTGATGATATTTGCCGTCGCGGTCGTCATGAGCGCGGTCGGCATCAACCTCTCGGCGCTGGCGATTTTCTCGGGTGCCGCCGGTGTCGGTATCGGTTTCGGCTTGCAGAAGATCGTCGCCAATTTCATCAGCGGCATCATCCTGCTGGCGGATAAGTCGGTGAAACCCGGCGACCTCGTCACGATCGGCGACAGCTCCGGGCGCATCAGCGCGATGAAGACGCGCTATATCTCGGTCGCCGCCGGCGACGGCCGCGAATTCCTGATCCCCAACGAGGATCTGGTGACGCAGAAGGTCGTCAACTGGACCTATACCGACAAGAACACGCTGGTGAAGGTCAGCTTCGGCACCAATTACGACGCCGATCCGCGGCTGGTCTGCAAGCTGGCGATCGAGATTGCCGCGGCGGCGCCCCGTGCCATCAAGAGCAAGCCGCCGAACTGCATCCTGACCGAATTCGCCGAGGTCGGAATGAAGTTTTCGCTCACCTTCTGGATCGCCGATCCCGACGGAATGGACAATGTGAAGAGCGACGTGATGCTGTCGCTGTGGGAGGCGTTCAAGCGCGAGGGCATCCGGGTGCCCTACCCGGTGCGCGAAATCCGCATTCGCGGCGGCGCGCTGCCGGTCGAGACCACGGTCGAGGTTTCGAGCTGATGCGTATGCGCCTTGCCGCCCATCCCACCGTAGAAACACGGCAGTTCCGCTTGAGCCGGGACCACGCAGCGTCCCAACCTTGGCTTGCGCTCACAGCTCCGATCATTAAATTGGGTCTCCCAAACCGCCCATTGCAG
>WNGM01004658.1_pt1 | contig 10798 bp, 7 predicted proteins | sample 5400571 | NCBI WGS metagenome assembly WNGM01 (sample SAMN13153378, study PRJNA577476) | soil metagenome | isolation source: 100 cm soil or saprolite under Garry oak tree replicate 2 | place: USA:California | collected 2016-06-15 | reverse complement strand
GCATAATGCCGGAACGAGCGGTAAGTAATTCTGAGCAACTCAGAAGCGCGCGTCCTTACGCCGCCTGCCTTTTCAAGTGCCGCCAGCAGATACCTGCGCTCGGTATCCGCGATTTCCTTTTCAAAGTCCACGCCGCCTTCGGGAAACGCGGCAGTTCCAGCTCCGGAGCTCATTCCCGGAGTACTCGCGTAGCCCGCTATGCGATCGGGCAGTACACGAAGCGAAATTTCGTTCGTAGTTTCCAGCGCTACAGCGCGCTCCATAGTATTCTCCAGTTCCCGCACATTCCCCGGCCAGTCATACGATTCCAGTTTTCGGATCGCTTCGGGGGAGATGCCCTCAACCGGTTTTTCCATGGTTCGACGAAAGCGTTCCAGGAAATGCCTCGCAAGCAGCGGAATGTCCTCCTTCCGCTCACGAAGCGATGGCAATTGGATCGGGATCACACTCAAGCGATAATACAAATCCTCGCGAAAGCGACCTTCGGAGATCTCCTTCTCAAACTCTTTGTTGGTCGCCGCGATTACGCGGACGTCCACGTCCACCTCGTCGTTGCTGCCGAGCGGACGAACTTTCCCTTCCTGAAGCACGCGATAAAGCTTCACCTGCATCGTGAGCGTCATATTCCCGATCTCGTCCATGAAAAGCGTTCCACCATGTGCTGCCTGGAACAAGCCTTGGCGGTTTTCATTTGCTCCTGTAAATGCACCTTTCATGTAGCCGAAAAGTTCAGACTCCAACAGGGTTTCTGGAAAGGCGCCGCAATTGATGGTGATGAACGGAGCCTGTGCCCGCTGGCTGTTCTCATGAATCGCGCGCGCAACGAGTTCTTTCCCTGTTCCGCTTTCACCGGTGATCAGCACGCGGCTGGTCTGCGGCGCCACCGTCTGAATCAGGTCAAAAATGGCCCGCATCTTTGGGCTCTGGCCGATGATGTTGTCGAGTCCCGTGAGGCGGCGGAGTTCCCTTCTCAGGTAACCGGCCTCTTTTTTCCACTTCATGCTTTCGGTAACGTTGCGCACGGCTCGGCGCAGTTGATCCACAAGTTCGTGGTCCTTGATTACATAGCGGTCGGCACCGGCGTTGATTGCCGCGATTGCCGTATCCAGTGTGGGAACTCCCGTCACCAGGAGAAAAAAACTGTCCGGAGCGATCTCTTTCGTGAATTTCAACAGATCGACGCCGGTTTCGCCGGGCATCCGCACGTCCGAAATCACAATGTCAAAGATCTGCGATTGCAGCTTCCGCTTTGCCGATTCAACATCGTGCGCCAGTTCAACGCGATGCCCCTCTTTGCGAAAAGTTATTTCCAGTAACTCGCAGATGGAGCGCTCGTCATCCACGACCAGGATGTGGGCCATCTCACGAACAGGCTCTTTTGCGGCTGTTTTTGTGGCTTGCATAGTCCCTCAGACGATGCGCGGAAGTTCCACGATAAACTCCGCTCCTTTGTCCCTTTCTGAAATCACGCTGATGCGTCCGCTGTGCGCCTGCACGATCTGATACACAATGGACAGCCCCAAACCTGTGCCGCCTTCAAAGCCCGACTGGAGCGGCTCAAAAATCTTTTCCTTCTGCTTTGCGTCCAGGCCTACGCCGGTGTCGCGAAAGGCAATTCTCAGCCAGAGCGGCCGCTCTTCGAGCCTCACGGTGAGCTTTCCGCCTTGCGGCATGGCGCGCAACGCGTTGTCGCAGAGATTCCAGAAGACTTGCTTGATTTTGCTGGCATCAACACGCGCCTTCAATACTTTGCCGTTGTATGCTCGCTCAATCTGATACTTGCTTCCGACATCCGGCTTTTTCTCCATCAACATCAACGCATCATCGAGCAGCGAACGCACGTCCTCTTCTTCAAATTCGTAGCTCTTTTCCCTGGAATAATTCAGAAAATCCGTGATGATCCGGTTCAACCGCTCGGACTCTCTACTGACGATCTGCACAAGATGTTGCTCGTCTTCCTTCAGAGGAACCATTCGGCCCAATTCTTTCACCGCTCCCACCATCGCTGTAAGCGGCTGCCGAATTTCGTGCGCAATTGCCGCGGAGAGTCGTCCCAGTGCGGCCATCCGCTCTTTCGTGGCCACTTCCTGCTCGAGTCTGCGCAGATCCGTCAGGTCTTGGAAATTGAATACATAGCCGCTGCGTGCCAGGTCTCGCGATCGCAAGAACGAAACGCTGATTCCCAGAAACCGCTGTTTGCCGCTCGGCGTCTTGTAATCAATCTCTTTGCGCAAGCCGGCTTTTTCGCGGCCGGTCATCAATCCTGGCAGCCAGAAGTCGCTGTTCCATTCTTTTAAGGAAATGCCGCGCAATTCGTTGAAAGACTTCTCTAAAATTTCTTCCCCGGTGCGGTTCAGGACGACGATTCTTCCCTCGCCGTCTGTTGTCAACAATCCGCCGCGCATCGAATGAATAATGTCCTGCGTGAAGCCTTGCAGTTCGAGTAGTTCTTCTCGTTTGGCGTCGAGTTCCTGGCCCTTGCTGCGCAACAAGTGCGACAAAAGGCTGGCGAGGTATGCAACAGCGAGAAATCCCAGTCCATGACTGACGAACCAGACAGCGATGGCGCCTTTTGAGCCCAGCAGTGCGCCTGCCGCCGGAATCTTTCCTGTGTAGGCGAGCATCTCAAGCGTGAACAAAAGGACGAGCGAGGCGCCAGCAGTTAAGAACGTTCCTTCTCTGGAGAAAAGAATGCTGCCGACAATGATCAAGAGCAGATACAGCGAAATAAAATAGCTATCCTGAATGCCGGTCGTGTACACCACGCCGGTGATCACGACCAGGTCGCAGGCAACTTGTAAGCCGCCGTGCCACGATGCGTCAGGGATCCAACGGACAAGGATCAACTCGAGGCTTCCGACCATGATCCAAAAAATAATGATTGGGAGGAACAGACGGCTGGTGGCCTGGCCTGTGGCGTATTGCGGCCAGAACACACCTACAGCGAGGATCAAGAGAATCATCAGCAGCCGCACACGGGCCAACCACTGCAACCACTCACGTTTTGTGCGCTGAGATTCCATGTGAATCAATTCTACGCTTCCCGTAAAACCAGACGAGGGAAGACTGCCGTTTCCGGCCGGCCTTCCCTCGTCCAGAGTATCCAACTCCAGATAAGGCACCGGATTAGTGCATGTCGCTTAGTTTTCCGATCAGCGTGAACAAGGGCAAGTACATCGAAATAACAACGCCGCCGACCACGACTCCAAGAAACACGATCATGACGGGTTCGAGGGCGGTCAATAAATCTTTCACCGCGGCATCGACTTCTTCTTCATAGAAGTCTGCGATTTTTTGCAACATGGCATCCATGGCGCCGGTCTGTTCACCGACGGCGATCATCTGCGTAACCATTCCCGGAAAAACCTGCGAGTCCTTCAATGGTTCCGTGAGCGATTTGCCTTCTTCGAGCGACCGACGCACCTTAAGCAGCGCTTGTTCGACCACCGCATTCCCCGCGGTACGCGCGGTAATGTCGAGACCTTCGAGGATGGGGACACCGCTCGAGATCAGCGTGCCGAGCGTCCGAGTGAACCGCGCCACGGCGATCTTCCTCATCAGGATGCCCAACACGGGGAGCTTCAAAATCAGTTTATCCAGAATCAATCGTCCGCCTGGAGTCCCGTACCAAGCTTTCAGGGCGAATACAGCTGCCACAATCGCCACGAGGAAAAGAAAACCAAACCAGCTCCCGATCAGGTTGCTCAACGACATAACAATGCGCGTCGGAAGCGGCAAGGAGACGCCCAAACCAGCAAACAACGTGGCGAAAATCGGCACGACTTTCCACAGCAACAGGATGATTACGCCACCTGCCACCGTTAAAACACCGACCGGGTAGACCAACGCGGACTTTACAGCGCGTTGCAACTTCACGTTCTTTTCGATGTAGGTGGAGAGTCTCTGTAAGATCGTGTCGAGAATACCGCCCGTTTCACCGGCTTCGACCATGTTCGTGTAAAGAGGATCGAAGACCTTCGGTGACTGCTTCATTGCGGCGGAGAGCGTAGTGCCGCCTTCGACTGCAGACCTGGTATTCACGAGTACCTTCTGGAATGTCTTGTTCTCCTGCTGGGAGGCAAGAATCTCGAGGCACTGCACGAGCGGCAAACCGGCATCGATCATCACGGAGAACTGCCTTGTGAAGATTGCGAGCTCCTTGGCATTCACGCCAGCGCCGAAAGTCGGGAGGTTGATCTCCCGGCCCTTCTCGCTCATTTTCGTGGCAGTGATCTGCTGGCGCTTCAGGAGGTTCTGCAGCTCCCCCTTGTTCGTCGCCGTCATTTCTCCCGTGACGTTACCTCCGGCACGATTCGTTCCTCGGTATGTATAGACCGGCATAGTTTCCTCCTCGGTCGCTGAAACCTTCCGAAATTCTTCACTCCACAAGCAAACTTTGTATTTACCGCTTCGTTGTCACCGGCGTCCTCGCTGACCCTGCCGGCGCGCTGGCCACTCCCCGATTGATCATGTCCTGCAGTTCGTCCGGATTCGACGAACGCGCAAGCGCCACTTCCAACGTGATCTGCTTCGCGAAATAGGTGTTTGCAAGGCTCTGATTGAATGTCTGCATACCGGATTGCCCGGTGCCGGTTTGCATCGCGGAATAGATCTGGTGAATTTTGTCTTCGCGAATCAGGTTTCGAATCGCGGGATTCGGCACCAGAATTTCCATTACCATTGCCCGTCCGCGGCCATCCACTCGCGGCAGCAGCGCCTGGCAAAGCACGCCTTCAAGCACCATCGAAAGTTGCGCACGAATCTGTGGCTGCTGATGCGCCGGAAAAACGTCGATAATACGGTTAATCGTGGATGCGGCTGAGTTGGTATGGAGCGTCGCAAACGTCAAGTGGCCGGTTTCCGCGATGCGCAGTGCCGCTTCAATCGTTTCCAGGTCGCGCATTTCGCCGATCAGCACCACGTCCGGGTCTTCGCGCAAAGCCGCGCGCAACGAATTTGAGAACGAATGCGTGTCCGCGTGGACTTCGCGCTGATTCACCAGGCACTTTTTGTGATTGTGGAGGAATTCGATCGGGTCTTCGATCGTGATCATGTGCTCTTCGCGCTCGCTATTGATCTTGTCCAGCATCGCGGCGAGCGTAGTCGATTTTCCAGAACCTGTCGGGCCCGTCACAAGGATTAGCCCGCGCGGCTTCTCGCAAAGACCCTTCACCACCGGCGGAAGGCCTAGCGCATCAAATCCCTTGATTTCCCAGGGAATCGTGCGGAACACGGAACCTACCGCCCCGCGTTGATTGAATACGTTGCCGCGGAAACGCGCCAGATTCTTCAAACCGAATGAAAAATCAAGTTCCAGATTTTCCTCAAAGCGGTGCTTCTGTGCGTCAGTCAACACGCTGTAAGCCAGCGATTTGGTGTCTGCGGCGGTCAGTGGCGGCATCTCGAGCGGCCGCAAACGGCCGTGCACGCGCACGCGTGGCGGGCTGTTCGTCGTGATGTGCAGGTCGCTGCCGCCCATCTCGATCATCTTCTTCAGCAGTTCGCTAAGCGTAATTCCAGACATCTTCGCACCCTCTTTAACTCAAGGTTCGCAAGTACGAACCCTGAAACCCGTATCTACAAAACCGTTTCGCGGAGAACTTCGTCCATGGTCGTCAGGCCCGCGGCGATTTTTACCAGGCCGCTCCGCCGCAAAGTCAACATGCCTTGCTCGACGGCCTTTTTCTTCAACTCCAGCGCCGAAGCTCCCACCAGGATCAACTCACGAAGCTCATCATTAATTTCCATTACTTCATACAAACCGGTTCTTCCCTTGTATCCACCCTTGTTACAAATGTTGCAGCCCTTGCCGTGATAAATCTTCGTCGTCTTTAGTTCTGTTTCGGTGAAACCTGCGTCGATGAGCACCTGCGGTGGCACTTCCACTTCTTCCTTGCAGTTTGAACAAATCCTACGCACCAACCGCTGCGCGCAGATCAGGTTCACGGACGTCGCCACAAGAAATGGCTCAATTCCCATGTTCATCAAACGGCTGATGGTGGAAGGTGCGTCATTGGTGTGCAAAGTCGAAAGTACAAGGTGACCCGTCAACGCGGCCTTTACCGCGATTTCCGCCGTCTCGAAGTCTCGGATTTCGCCAACCAGAATGATGTTGGGGTCTTGCCGCAAGAAAGCACGCAACGCCGCGGCAAAGTTCAACCCGATCTGCTCTTTCATCTGTACCTGGTTGATGCCACCCAACTGAAACTCGACCGGGTCTTCCGCGGTCATGATGTTGGTATCCACCTGATTCAACCGCGCGACTGAGGAATACAAAGTGTTGGTCTTACCCGATCCAGTAGGCCCCGTCACCAGCACCATGCCGTACGGCTTTAAAATGCTCCGTTCGAACTTAGTCAGAGATTCCTGCTCGAATCCTAACTTGGTCATGTCCAGGCGCAGGTTCTCTTTGTCCAGCAGCCGGAGCACGATCTTTTCGCCGTAAAGCGTCGGGACCGTGGAGACGCGGAAGTCGAGTTCTTTCTTTTTGCCTTCCGCCTTGTACTTGATCATGATGCGGCCGTCTTGCGGCAGGCGCTTTTCCGCGATGTCCAGCTTGGCCATGATCTTCATGCGGCTAGTGATGGCGTCTTTTACCTTCAACGGCGGTGTCATCACCGTCTGCAGCATTCCGTCGATGCGGAACCGAACACGCAATTCTGTCTCGTAAGGCTCCAGGTGGATATCGCTGGCGCCGCGCTTTACGGAATCCGTCAAGATCAGGTTTACCAGCTTGATGATCGGCGCTTCTTCCGCCGCCTTCTCGAGTGATGCCGCGTCCAACTCAGTTTCATCTGACGCAAGCTCCAGTTCCTCGTCCACCAAATCCCGCATCAGGTTGGTGAGCTCTTCGCCGTTCGAATGAGACCCACCATAGAATCGCGAAATCGCGTCAGCGATCGCGGATTCTGACGCTACCACCGGCTCAACGTTGAAGCCGGTCATGAACTTCACATCGTCCATCGCAAAAACATTGGTGGGATCAGTCATCGCGATCGTCAGCACAGAGCCCACCCGCGACAGTGGCACAACCTGATATCGCAGCGCGGTATCTTGCGGAATCAGTCGAATGACATTCGGATCGATTTCGTAATACTTAAGATTGATGGAAGGCACGCCATACTGGCGCGACAACACGCCCGTAATATCGTCGTCGGTAATGAACCCCATCTTCGTCAGGCAGCTTCCCAGCTTGCCGCCGTTCGCTCGCTGATATTCGAGCGCCTTTTGCAGCTGGTCTTGCGAGATCAAACTTTCTTTGACCAGGATTTCGCCTAAACGGACGGACATCCGTGGTACTCCCGACGGTAGTTCACTCACGGCTAAAAGTAGCAAAACTTGTCACATTCGGCGGGTCGATTTTCGTCGGTCGTTCTAAACTCGCTAACCCCTGTCCGGTCGGACAGTGGCTTTATCTGCACTAGGCCGGCATTCCTTGACTTGCCCTCCACGCGTCGTTATCGTGCCTTTAATATGGCTGCTTCCCGCGTCTTGCCGCAAAATGTCCGGCCATTCCCGGCGCACTACGCAGACCCCTTGCTGCCAATCGTCACGGATTCTTCCCGCTCAGGCCCAGCGCGATCATTGGCGACCAGTGCTGTCCAATTAGTCTCTGATTCTGCTGTTCAGAGCGTACTTCGCTCCTACTTCGATTCCCTGCTTGCTGCTCACGGGCCGCAACATTGGTGGCCTGGCCGCACTCGCTTCGAAATCATCGTTGGCGCGATTCTCACCCAGAACACTTCCTGGGCCAACGTCGAACGCGCCATTCGAAACTTGCGAGCCGCAAGATTACTTTCGCCGCACGCGATCCGTTGCGTTCATTCTGCCAGGCTCTCACAGCTCCTTCGTCCGTCCGGTTACTTCCGCCAAAAAACCAAAACGCTCAAGTCCTTCGTCAAATTTCTTTATGCATCTTACGGAGGTTCGCTGACTCGGCTCCTCGCCAGTCCCACGCAAGTTCTGCGCGATCAACTGCTCGCCCTTCGCGGCATCGGCCCGGAAACCGCCGACTCCATTCTTCTCTACGCCGGCAAGCATCCAGTTTTTGTAGTCGACGCATATTCCCGCCGCATCCTCGAACGCCACGGCTTGGCGCATCCTGCCCGCTACGAAGAGCTGCGCGCCCTGATTGAAACATCTCTCCCGTCCGACCATCAGCTTTTTAACGAATTTCACGCGCTCATTGTTCACGTTGGCAAGAATTACTGTCGCCCCAGCAATCCCCGCTGCTCAGAGTGCTCCCTGTCCCGCTTTCTGCCACAATCAACTCTAGCCTCAACATGACCTCCACCACTTCCAGCCAGCGCCGCCGGCTTCTCATCGCAGGCGTCGTCCTCACGCTGCTCCTTGCAGCAGTCTTCACTCTGGGCTCGCTCGATACCCCATTCGATCCTCGCAACTGGCGCGAGAATCTGACTCTCTACGCCGTTTCTTCGTTCATTACCGCTGCACTCATCGTTTTTCTTCTTATTTTGTTTCGCACACTTTTTCGTCTCTGGGCCGAACACAGCCGCGAACAACTCGGGGCTCGCTTCAAAACGAAAATGGTCGTCGGCGCCGCGGCCATCTCTCTGCTCCCCGTGCTCTTCATGTTTTTTGTCAGCTACTCATTGCTCAACCGCACTCTCGCCCGCTGGTTCCCTCGCCCCATCGAAATCGCCGCAGAACAAAGCCGCGCCCTTCAACAGGAAATGTCTCGGGCCGAATTTGACCGCCTCACTAAGTTGGCAGGGAGTTGGGATCTTGGCGCAAACGTAGCGCAAACCCAATCCAAAAGCCCTCAGAATGACCGCTGCAATTTCGTCGACGCCTACTGGCTGCTGAATCCGAATGGATCGATGGTGACTTTCGTCGACTGCTCTCGGCGCTCCACGAGCAATAGTCAGCCAACTCCTGCGGCAAACGAACCCTCGCCTGCATTGGTTCAAAAACTTCCGAGCGGTGCCGAAGTCTGGCGAACAGCGACGACGTTATATCTGGCGGGCCATTCTCGTCAAAACGCGCCAGGCACCATCTACGTCGCGCGAGGAGTGCCCAGCGACTTTCTCGACCGCCTCAACGAAATTCAAAAACAATCCCTCGCCTACGACCAGGAAAAGCAGAACCTCCGCACGGTGAAGCGCCAACTGCTGTTGATCCTTTCCTTTTTTACGGTCTTACTTCTCTCGTCCGTCCTCTGGGTCGCGCTTTATCTCGCCAAACAGGTTACCTTACCCATTCAAGCGCTCGCCGAAGGCACCCGCGAAGTCTCCTCCGGCAATTTCGAATACCAGGTTCCTGAGCAAACCCACGATGAGCTTGGTGTCCTGGTTCGTTCTTTCAACACCATGACCACGCAACTCCGCGATTCGCGCTCGCAAATCGACCAATTCACCCGCAACCTGCAGCAAGCCGTCCAGGAACTGGAGCGCCGCCGCCAGCTCATCGAGACCGTGCTCGAAAATATTCCTACGGGAGTTTTGTCTCTCGATCCTGACGGCAACATTCTCCGCGCAAACCCGGCGGTGATTGAACTCTTCGGCGCCTCGGCGAAAGACGCTCGCACCATTGAAGACCTTCTCGGTGCCGAAGACGCTCGCGCCATTCGCTATCTATTTCGCCGCGCACTCCGTACTGGCGTGGTCTCACGTGAACTCGAAATCATTGCCGCTGGGCGATTGATGCACGCAGCCGTCACCGTCAGCTCGCTTGGTCCGCGCCGCGCCAATTCAGGCTTCGTGCTCGTGCTTGACGACCTCACCGAACTTCTTCGCGCGCAAAAGGCCGCAGCATGGCAGGAAGTCGCGCGCCGCATCGCTCACGAAATCAAGAACCCCCTCACACCCATTCAGCTCTCCGCGCAACGGCTTTCGCGTTATCTGGAAAAACGCAGCGACGCTGAGAATTCCGTTCCTCGTGATCCGGAACTGACACGGCTCGTCGAAGAATCCTCGCGGCTAATCGAACGCGAAGTCGGCACGCTCGCCGCTCTCGTGAACGAATTCTCCCAGTTCGTCCGTTTCCCTTCGGCTAAATTCGATTCTGCTGATGTGAACAACATCGTCCGAGAAGCGGTCGAAGTTTTCGCGAACCGCCTCGACGGCATCACGCTCAGTACTTCTCTTGCTGCGCAAACGCCTGCGATTCGCGCGGATGCCCCCTTGCTACGCAGCGTCATCGTGAATTTAATTGACAATGCCGCCGAGGCGCTCGAATCCTCGCCTGTCAAAAATATCACCGTCGAAACCCGCTCCCGAGTCGACTTGGACTCGGTTGAAATTGTTGTCGCAGACACCGGCCATGGCATCTCGCCCCGAGACAAGGACAACATCTTCCTCCCGCACTTCTCCACCAAAGACCGCGGCACAGGACTCGGCCTCGCCATCGCCGCCCGCATCGTCGCCGAGCACGGCGGAGGTATTCGTGTCGAAGACAATTCCCCCGTCGGTTCGCGCTTCATCCTCGAACTTCCGGCAGCCGATGTTTCGGTTGCTGCAGAACATCCGGCCTGATCCGGGCATTCTCACACTCAGCCAAATACCAACTCCTGCCAAAAAAAGCCCGGACTCCTGAATCAATCCGCATTCAGAAATCCGGGCCCGGATATTTTTCAGACTCTTTTGCTTCCTAGGGCAGCACGATGACTTTCCCCTTCATGCCCAAATCATCATGGAGCGCGCAAATATAGGGATATGCTCCAGGTTTCGTGAACGTGATCCGGAAGCGCGTCACCCCAATGGGCGCCTGTGCCAATCCGATGCGATCCTGCGGCGCGGCTACGACGAACCCGGAATGCACGCTGTCAAACACCGAAGCA
>WNGM01006390.1_pt1 | contig 10801 bp, 8 predicted proteins | sample 5400571 | NCBI WGS metagenome assembly WNGM01 (sample SAMN13153378, study PRJNA577476) | soil metagenome | isolation source: 100 cm soil or saprolite under Garry oak tree replicate 2 | place: USA:California | collected 2016-06-15 | reverse complement strand
TCCCGGTCTGGCAGCACGTGCCGACAAACAAGTCTCCCGCCTGGAACACGATCGCCGTGAGCCCGCTCCAGTAGGTCCAAGATTTCACGATTTGTCCGGTGGCCGGATCGACCCGCATGATCGTCCCGTTGCGGAGCGACGCATACACGTCGCCGGTCGAGCGATCGATGTCGAAATCCATGATTTCCGCGTTTATGGACGAGGATAAGGAGATGTTGTGAAGGAGATTCCCCGATAGGTCAAGGACAAGCAGATTGTAGCTCTCGGCCCCTCCGGACGCGTTCGGATTCAATCCCCAAAATCTCGCGGCTACGATCACTCTCCCGCGTTCGCCGTCCACTTTGAGATGCCAGGCCGCGCCACCACTAATCTGGTACATCGGATACCAGCCCGCTAATCGAGAAGCGGCAGTGGTGGGCGGTCCAGCCAACGCCGGGTGGACCGTGCGATCGGTCGTCTGCCGCGGACCTGGGAAAACGGCTCCGGAGACCACGAACAGAAGTATGACCAGGAAGGCTTGCGAGCTCCTCAACACGCTACGACAATCAAATTCTCGGGTCTTAAAGACGCTTGCGGACGACCGCCCCGTGGGGCCTCTTCGTCCTCATCCTGCTCCCGTTTCTCCTGGCGTGGAAAGTTCACGGTCTGTCGAAGGCCCCGTAGAAGCTTAGCCGGCCAGTCCGACCGCCGCACGGGCCTTCGACCTCGAAACATTCACTTGAGAGACAACGAGAACATCGCTGAAACATGCGTCTCGAACGACTCTGCGAGATGGAACTGATTAATCGTGACTCCTCGTTCGGCGAGAAATCCTTGGTGGCCAGGCCGTTTGGCGGTCAAGAAGGCTCGGGCTACGGAGAAGGAGACGGGTCCGTCAAGGGCGATCGAATCAGCGGCACCCTGCGCTGGATGAACCATCCCACCGTTGGTCACTACGACAACTGATAACAGGAGAGAGACCGAATGAATCCGACTTTTCGGGGAAAAATCGATTGCTCCCGACGGGATTTGAACCCGTGTCAGAAGCTCGAGAGGCTTCTATCCTTGGCCACTAGACTACGGGAGCGCGGGGACGCGCTAAGGGTGGAATCCGCATAAAGGTTCCGCGGCTCCGCCTCCGAGCAGCTCGATGAGAGTGCTCGCCGATAGGCTCAAGTCGGCCGCCTCCCTCGCTGGGCCAGGTGTCGAGCCATGGCCTTAGCGGATCGCGCTCCCGTCCTTTGGATCGGATCCGCAGTCGCATGCTCCGGCCTCGGGATGGCCGTGCACACGGTGCGGGAGTTTGGCAGCCCGGGGGTGTTCGCCTGGGAGACGGGTCTGGCTCCCGTGGTCTTCGCCCAGGTCGCAATCTTCGTCCTCTGGTGGCACGGGCGATCCGCGCGGCCGACCCTCAGCATTGTGCTCGCTGCGACGGGACTCTTCCTACTCGTCGGCGGTGCGATCCTTTCCGTCCTTCCGCTTCCGTTCCTGCCGTTCGCGCCGGCGCAGACCGTCGATCACTATCTCACTCACGTCATCCTCGGCATCACGCAGATTCCGATCGTCGTCATCCCGTTGAAGCTTCGCAGGCTGGACGGGCTTGTCAATCACTCGAAAGGACGAGAACCGACACAAGGGTGAAGGACCGTCACCGTCCTCGACGGTGGGCCACACGATCCATTCCGAGGCCGAGGGAATCGTGAAGGCGGCGCTCGCCCAACTCGATGCGACGGTCGGCGAGAAGGCGAAGAACCTGAAGAAACTCGAGAGGGCCGTCGCCGCGGCAAAGGCGGACCTCCTCCTTGCGGGGGAGTTGTTTCTCACGGGCTACATGGCGCGCGACGCGTTCGCGCAGCTCGCCGAGCCGCTCGACGGCCCATCGGTCGGAGCCGTGCAGGCGATCGCCGCGGAACATGGAACCCACGTTCTGTTCGGGATGCCGGAACGAGAAGCCGGCACCGACCGTCTGTTCAACGCCGCCGTCCTCGTGGCCCCGGACGGCAAGGTCGCCGCGTACCGGAAGGTGTACCCCGCGAACTTCGGGCCGTTCGAAGAAGGGCTGTACTTCGCGAGGGGCGAGGACCTCACGATCGTCGAGACGAAGATCGGGCGGATCGCCCTGCTGATTTGTTACGACTCGTTCTTCCCCGAACTGGCGAAGGCGTATGCGATCGAAGGTGCTCAGCTCCTCGCCATCATCAGCGCCTCGCCCGCAACTTCGAAGCCGTTCTTCGACAAGATCCTCCCGGCCCGCGCGATCGAGAACGCGATGCCGCTCGTGTACGCGAACTTGGTTGGCACGGAATTGAATATCGTCTTCCAGGGCGGGACGCAGGCCATCGGACCGCGGGGCGAGAACCTGGGTCGGGCAGAGGACTTCGTCGAGTCAACGATTACCGCCGATGTGGACTTGCGAGATGTCCCGACCGCCCGGGCGTTCCGACCGACCCTCCGTGACACGAGGAAGGAGTTCTGGGAACCGGTTGCGCCGACGATCCCGGTACGTCGGGCCTGAGCCGCAACGGTCGCGACGGGTCAGGAAGGACTTCGCGGTGGATTCTCGGCATTCGCGGCAGCCCATTCCGTCAGGACGTTGGGCAGAGCCGTCCGGATTTCGATCCCTTGCTTCGAACACCATGCTTCCAAACTTGGGAGGACCTGTGGCTCGATTACGAGGCGGTAGACGCACACAGCCCCGAAGACGGCGGGGAAGAGCCGCACCGCCCAGAGGCCGAGGTCGAGGAGGGCCCTCTCGTACGAGCCAACGGATGCGTTCAAGAGGGTCACGAAGCCCGCGAGGAGGGCGACCGCGCCAACGGGCCCAACGGTCCGCTCGAACCACTCCGCCGGGCGCACCACCTCGCCTTGGATCGGCCGGATGAGGCGCAACTCGAGGCCGTCCAGGAGCCAAGCTCCCGGGAGGAGCGAGGTGAGGAACCCCGCGAGCAGGAGGATCGGGAACGCCACGAAGCCGACGGCGAGTGCGCGCAAGTCGGCGGCTCCCTGGAGATACTCGATCTCCGCCATGACGAGGAGGTCGATCGCGAACGGGCCGATCGACATGAGAATCGTGTCCCGCAGACGGATCGGCTCCGCGGCAGGCAACCGGACATAGACGCCCTCCCCGCCGAAGAGCTTTCGATGGGCTTCGTAGGCCCCTCGGGCGAGCGCCCTCGAAAACGCCGGGACGAGCCACAGTGCGACGGGGACCAGAGCAATGGCGAGAAAATACGCGGGCGTCTCCCGAATTCCCGCCGGGTTCACGCGGCGGCTCACGAACGGCAGGAACCCGTAGTGAAGGAAGAGTGCGACCGCGAGGACGACGACGAATCCGAGAATGTGGGTGCGGGCGGCGCGGTCCACGGCCGGCCACCAAGCCGGGATCCCATTTGGTCCTTGCGTGGAAAACGCTACATGCGTTCGGAGCGGCGAAGGTGGTCTTCGATCGTTCGAGTGAGGACCTCGCCCATCGCCCGATAGCCTGCGACATCCGGATGAAGGCCATCCGGAGTGCCTCTCAAACGGTTCGAATCGGCCGGATCCGCGACGGCGGCGTGGGTGTCGCAGAACAGGATCCCAAGGACTTTCGTCAGGTTCTCGATCCACGCGTTGAGGGTGAGGATGTCCCCGGACGCGCGCGCGGTCGCGGAATTGTACGGAAGGACCGTGGCCGCAACCGGCACGACCCCGGCGTCCAGGACGTCCGCATACATGGCGGCCAGATGACGTTCGACCGTCTCGGCCCGCTGGCCGGCAAAGATGTCATTCACTCCCGCGAGAATGATCGCATAGGCCGGACGCGGCCCGAGCACATCCCGAGGCAACCGGACTCGAACCTCCTCCGCGGTCTCGCCATTGACCCCACGATTCAAAACAGTCCACTCGGGGTGGGAGCGCATCATCCAAAAGGCGTACTGGCTTTCGGGATTCCCGTCCCCGTTGGGAGGCGCCTCGAGCGGCGAGCGGAATCCGGGAGTTCCCGCGGTCGTGGAGTCGCCGAGGCCGACGATGGTCACGCGAGTTGGCGGCATCGGGAGGGAATCGGGAGCCGGCTTAACTTGTTAACCAAAACGGGCCATGGGTTCGAGGGGTGGATCGGATCGGCGGAGTTCCCGCAAGAGCTTTTTAGCCTCCGTCCGGCTTAGCGGAACCGTCGGAGTTCGAGCCTTCGACTCGATGGACAATGGGAGGGTTGCTCGCGGCGCGGGACACGCTGAATCCTGACCGAACCCGGCTGAGATGCGTTCTCCTCCTCGCGGTTGGTGCACTCGTCCTCCTGGCCGCCCAGGCCTCGGTCTCGCATGCTTCGGCCCAAGAGAAGGTCTACCATCTCGCGGCCAACGCGATCTCTCTTGACGTCGTCACAAGTGGAGCGCTGCGGATCGAGGAACGCCTCACCTTCAGTTTCGACCTCGGGACGTTCTCGTTCGCGTATCGCGACATCCCCTGGCAGGGGTTCGACGACCTGGTGGACTTCTCGGTCCTCGACGGAGCTCAGGTGCCGCTGAACTACACTCTTTCGTTCGCGCCGCAGACGACGGGGGATTGGCACATTCGATGGACCTTCCCTCTCGTGACCGCACCCGCAATCCAGACCTTCATCATCCGGTACACGGTCACGAATGCGCTCCTCCAGCCCGCGAGGGCTCTGAACCGACTCGACTGGGAGGCGGTCGGTACCGGATGGAGCGTGTTCACGGACAACCTCACGGTGGATGTCGTCCTGCCGGCCGGCATCGACCCGGCGGAGCTCGCGTACTCCCCGAACCCGGTCCGAATCTCGCAATCGGGAGGCCAGACGGACCTCACGTTCGGCGACACGAACCTGGCTCCCTTCACCTCGTATCGGGTCATCGTTGACTTCCCGAAAGTCCTCGATGTCCGCTTTGGGATCGCGAGGATCTCGCGGGAATCCCCGGTGGCGACCGCAACCTTCACGTTCCTTGGCGTCGTGGCCGCCATGATCGGCCTCTGGGCTCTCCGGGGTCGCGAGCCCAAGGGCCGGCGCCCGCCCGGGGACGCACCGATCCTGACGCCGCCCTCCGGACTCGAGCCCGAGGAGGTCGGATTCCTCCTGCGGCAGCAGGTCGATGCCCCGGTCCTGCTCGCGACGCTGCTGAATCTCGCGAAGAAAGGGTATGTCATCCTCCAGGGACCCGCCCACGCGGGCGGTTACGTGCTGGAAGAAAAGCAGATCGAGCTCACCGACAAAGCACGCTCGCTGGTCGCCGAGCCGGAAGGATGGAGCACGGAGCCACCCGCGTACCAGCGGACGCTCCTCCAGGCGATGGTCTCCCATCGAAATCGGATCGAGGCGATTCGATCGTCCGCAAAGACGCTCACCCGATCGATCGGGGACCGCCTCGCGGCAGGCGGCCTCCTGGCGGGGAGCCCTGCCCGAGTCCGACGCCGCTACGCCATCGCGACAATCGTGATTGGAACGGTCGCGCCGGTGCTCGTGGTCCTCGGATATCTCGTCGCGGCGTTGTACAGCTACGTCGCGGTGAACGTGGGGCTGTTCATCGGAGCGTTCGCCATCACGGGAATCGGCTACTACATGCCTCGCGCGACGGAAAAGGGCGCGGAGGAGAAAGCCCGCTGGGAAGGGTTCCTCGATGGGCTGCGCGATCGAATCGAGTCCCTCGCGGGATCGAGCCCGGAGGAGAGCGTCCGGCTCCTCGACGAAAACGTGGCGCTGGTCCCGCTCATCTCGAATCTCGAGATGTCCGGTTGGCTGAAGTCTCTCGCGAACCGAATTCCTGCGGTGCCGTACCGGCCATACTGGTACCATCCGATTGGCGACATTTGGTATGTTCCTTCTCAAAACGCAGGCCAGAAGTTCCCGGACATTGGTGGGGACCTCGCGCGCGACTTCGGGACATTCGCGAATTCGTTCGCGACGACCCTCGGCCACTTCCAGACCTACATGGCGCCGTCGGGAGGCGGCGCGGGCGGCGGAGGCGGTGGGGGAGGAGGCGGGGGAGGTGGAGGCGGAGGGGGCGGTGGCGGCGGGGCCGGCTGAGCGTGCCACCCTTCCTGCCGTTGAGCCTTTAACCCGACGCGTCCCTCCAGGGATTCGATGGTCCGTGCCGTCAAGCCGACCCGAAAGCGAGACGGTCGGCTCGGCCCGCCCCAGGGCTATCCGAAGGACCCGGAGAAGTACGGCGATCCGGCGAATTGGAAATATCCGGTGCACACGCCGTTCCATGCGCGCGCCGCGCGACGGTATTTCAACGAGCCTCGGAATCGCGCGAAGTACACCCCCGAGGAGCAGGCGTACATCGACAAGAAGATCAACGAGGCGCTCGAACGGTTCGGGGTCGCCGTCAAGATCAAGGGCGGCGAGATGGAGGACGAGGCGGGCACGATCCAAGCGGACGTGCCGATGAACAAGGACATCGACAAGATGTCCTTCGATGAACTCCTGCTAATGTTCCTCGGAAGGAATCGCCTCGCATCGGCCAAGGCCATCGATCCTTCGCTCGTCTCCGTGGACAAGGATACGGACACGCTCCTGGCGGGTCGGGTTAAGGAATACTCCGTGCGGATCGACCGGCAGGAGAAACGGCTCGAACACGATTGCGTCGACTTCAAGACGAACCGCGCGACCGGGCGGCTCATGTGCAAGCACCTGGGCGCCTTCCTGATGCAAGTCGACCGCGGGAAGGCGACCCACCTGTTGCGCGACTTGTTGCGGGAACGCGACCATTGGACGTTCGAGTGAGGTCGAATCGGGTGTGGCGTCCGCCGCCAACGTTTATGGCGGTTCCCGACCATTCCCTCCGGGGTTCGTCCGGTGGTGCGACTCATGGGTCGAAGTGTGCTCGTTGGCGTCTGTGCGGTGATTGGCCTAATGGTGTTGGGGTCACCCGCCTCCGCGATCACCTGGGGCGCGATCGACACGACCCACCCGAACGTCGGTGCGATCCTCATCGTGCGCACGGACGGAAGCGTCGGGGAGTTCTGTTCCGGGACCCTCGTTTCCGCGCGGGTCTTCCTGACCGCGGGCCATTGCACCGACGCGCTCACGGCCTTCGCGATTCCGGCCACCCGGCTGCGGATCGGATTCGGGCCAAGCTTGTTTGCGGAAGGCGCGGTCCGCCTCGCCGTAAGCGGATATCAGAGCCACCCAGATTATAGCTGGGGACCCACATCGAATCCGCACGACCTCGGTGTGATCATCCTTCAGGATGCAGTCGAGGGCGTCACCTTTGGCAATCCGGCCCCGACGGGCTACTTGGACGACCTTGCTGCGTCGGGAGAACTCAAGTCGGCGACGTTCATCAACGTCGGATACGGAGACAACCAAGACTTCGTCGTGACCGGAGACCGCCAGATCTCGACTTCGAGCTTCCGGAACCTGCACGACGCCTGGCTTTACATGTCGCAGAACATCCAACATGGAGACGGTGGCACTTGCTTCGGGGACTCCGGAGGGCCCACGTTCCTCGTCGATCCCTCGTCTCACGTCGAGTACATCGTCGCGGTGACGAGCTGGGGAGACAGCGTGTGCAAGTCGACGAACAACAACTACCGCGTGGACCTCGCGAGTTCCCGGTCGTTCATCGACGAGATGATCGCGTCGAACCCGTAGTCCATCGGCGGCCTAGAGGCGGCTGAAGTCCGCTTCGCGGTCTTTCTTCCGAGCTTCGCGCTCCTCGGCCTTCGGGAGTGGCGCGTCGCAACCGGGGCAGTTGCCTCCGGCATCGACGCAACCTTTGCACAGCCAGGCTCCGCACGCGTGACGCTCGACGCCTGGCGCATGGTGCGGCGCGCACTTCGCCGGCGGTGCGTCTTCGGAAACTTTTCCGACCGCCTTCGGCGTGGGCGGCTTCTTCGCCGCCGGTGCCGGCCCGTCGTCCTCTTCGACCGCGGTTTCTGGCACGGCTTCGGGCTTCGCCTTCTTTCGCTTGATCTCCGGTGCGGCGCGCGTCGAGATCTTGAAGGCGCCGCCCTCGAAAATCTTGAGGGAGACCTCGAGCTTCTTCGCTTCGAACGGCCCGAGGTGGAGCTCTTTCGCGAGGTCCACGAGGTTCCATTCCTCCTTGGGGAGGTCCATCGCCTGCCGGATCAGTTCGTCGTTGTGCCATTCCGCCGTCGGCTCGAGCGGCGCGTCGCGGACCCAGTCGATGTAGCCCCAGATCGTGCGGGCCTCTTCCAGGTCGACGTGGGGCAGGACCGCGCTGACGTCGGTGAGGCGCAGGGTGTTGAGGTTCTTGGCATTCTCCACGGTCCGAAGGACGGCGGCGCCGACGGCTTCGTACTTGCGCAGGTCGCCCGCCTCGATCCGATCCGGGGCCAAGGGAGCCGGCTCGTTGACGTACGCGATGACCTCGTCGAGGTCCTCGAGAGGGACGGAGCAGTACCGGAAGACCTCGTCGCGGGTCGCCGGGCGTGCGAGATGTTTTTCGAACCGCACGACGGCTTCCGCGAAGCCTTCGATCTTCGCAATGTAGATCCTTTCTTCCGCGGTCTTCTTGCCGGATTGGGCGGGCTCGTACGCGGGATCGAGGGCGAGCGCCGCATCGAACGCGCGGAGCGCTTCGTCGAAGCGCTTCAGGTGGACGAGGGCCAGGCCTTTGCTGTTCCACGTGACCTTGTCGCGCGCGTCGAGACGGAGCGCCTCGTCGTACGACCCGACCGCGGCATCGAACTCGCCGGCCCGCTCTTCCGCGAATCCGCGCATGAACCACAGCGCCTTGTCGGCCGGTCGTGCGACCGTCGCGTGCGCCAGGGCGTCCGCCGCCGCCGGGAAATCCTCGCTCTTCACATGGAGGAGACCTTTGCTCCGCCACGTGTCGCCCAGATCCGGATCCGATTCGATGGCCGAATCGAACGCGGCGAACGCCTCCGGGTTCTGACCGAGCGCTTCGTATGCCTCGCCCTTCCAAGTCAGCACGCGCGCGTCCTTCGGCGTCGCCTTCAGCACGTGGTCGAAGCACGGGAGGGCGTCCGCGGGGTGCCCCGTCCGCAGAAGGCACAGCCCCTTCGTGCGGTACGCGTCGTAATGGTTCGGATCTTTCTGGAACACGAGGGCAAGGAGGGACAGCGCGTCGTCGAAGTGGGACTCGTGCGCGAGGCACATCGCCTTGCCGCTGAGAAACTCGAGATGGTTGGGTTCTAGGATCAACCCGTCCTCGAACGCCTTGAGGGCTTCGGGGATCCGTCCAAGGTCGAACAGGATGCGCCCTTTCGCCGCGAGCGCGACGCGGTCCCCCGGATTCAGGTTCAGCGATTGATCATACGCCGCGAGGGCCTCGTCCTTCCGTGCGAGCCGCCCGAGGATTGCGCCTTTGGCATTCCACGTCCGACGGTCCATCGTGTCTACGCGCGCCGCCCGATCGAGCGCTTCGATCGCTGCATCCGGTTTCCCGAGGCCTTCGAACGCAATGGCCAGTTCTCGCAGCGCATCTGCGTCCCGCGCATCGATTTCGATGAGTCGCTCCCCGACCTCGACCGCGGCCTTGAAGGAATTCTGGGTGTGCAGCAAGTCGCGTTTGATCCGGAGCAGGTCTGCGTGGTCGGGTGCGATCGAGCACGCTTTCGTGATCGCGGCCAGGGCGTCTTTCGCGTCGCCCGCGGCCTTCGCGAGTCGCGCACGCCGCGCCCACGCGTTCGCGTCCCGCGGCTCGGCGAGGCTCAACTGGACGGATGCGGCGAACGCCTCCTTCGTCCGTCCCAGGGCTTCTAGAGCGGTGCTCAACCCCGCGAGCGCCGTCGTCTCCTTCGCGTTCTTGGCGAGGACCGTCTCGTACACCGGGATCGCCTCCTCGTACCGATGGAGCTCGGTGAGGCACGCGCCTTGTTTCAAGAGGGCCGGCACCATCGTCGGGTCGAGGGACGCCGCCTTGCCGTAGGCTGCCGCGGCCTCCTCATAACGCTTGAGCCAGTGCAGCGCAGTCCCTTTCCCGAGCCATGCCTTCGCATGATTCGCGTCGAGCGCCAGTGTGCGGTCGAACGCCGCCACGGCGCCTTCGTAGCGCTTCTCGCCTTCGAGGGCCAGTGCGAACAGGTACCATCCTTTCACGTGCTCGGGCGCGTAGCGCGTCGCCCGATCGAGGCAGTCGATCGCCTCTGCGAACGCGTTCAGCCGATAGTGCGCGCGCCCTTTCTCGTACCAGAGGTCGGGGGACGCGGGGGTCGCCTCGATCGCGACGTCATAGGCCTTCACCGAATCGGCATATCGGCCGAGGGAGAACAGGAGGGCCGCTTTGTGAGAGGCCGCATCCGCGTTTCGCGGATCGAGCCGGAGGACTGTGTCATACGCGGTGAGCGCCTCTTCCGGTTGGCTCAGGATCTGGTGGGCCTCGCCCCGCGCGGTCCAGGTGCCCGCATCGGCCGGATCCTTCTGGAGGATGACCTCGCAGGTCCGGAGGAGGACCTTCGCGTTCTTCGAATGCCGCAAGGCGTCCCGCTGGCCGCGAAGCGCGTCGAGGTCATCGGGCGCGACGACCCGGAGGCGCTCGAACGTCGCGTACGCGTCCTCGGCCTTGCCGAGGGCGAGCAGGGCTCGGCCTTTGTCTTTCAAGGCCCGCGGATGGTGCGGCTGGATCGCGAGGATCGCGTCGCACGCGACGACGAGATCGGCCCACCGCTCGGACCGCAGGAGGAGATCCCGCTTCGCCTCGAGTCCGTCGTACGATCGTGGCTCCACGGCCAAGAAACCGTCGAGGGAGGCGAGCGCTTCCTCGCGGCGGTTCAACTGAACGCACGCATGGGCTTTCGCGTACAACGCACCCCCGTGGCGGGGATCGAGGGAGACGATTTTCGATGCCTCCTTGACGACCTCGTCCCACCGGGCGAGGGACCGGAGCGCCTCGAG
>WNGM01004655.1_pt1 | contig 10803 bp, 9 predicted proteins | sample 5400571 | NCBI WGS metagenome assembly WNGM01 (sample SAMN13153378, study PRJNA577476) | soil metagenome | isolation source: 100 cm soil or saprolite under Garry oak tree replicate 2 | place: USA:California | collected 2016-06-15 | reverse complement strand
TCTCGCGCACGAACACGGCGATCGGCACGCCCCAGGCGCGCTGGCGCGAGATCACCCAGTCCGGCCGGCCTGCGATCATGCCGTTGATGCGGTTTTGTCCTGCGGGCGGCACCCATTGCGTCACCGAAATCGCATGCAGCGCGCGGGCGCGCAGCGTGTCGCCCGGTCTGGTCTTGCCGCCTTCGGCGATGTCCTTGTCCATCGCAATGAACCATTGCGGCGTGTTGCGGAAGATCACCGGCTTCTTCGAGCGCCAGGAATGCGGATATTGATGCTTGAGCCGGCCGCGCGCGAGCAGCTTGCCGGCCTCTACCAGCGCCTTGATGACGGCCTCGTTGGCGTCGCCCTTCTCGCCCTTGTCGTTGATGACGCGCTTGCCCTCAAAGCCGGGCGCATGATCGGTATAGGCGCCGTTCTCGTCGACAGTGTAGGGGATTACGGGGTGGATGCCGCGGGCCTCCAGTTCGCGCACGTTCGCGATCCAGGCATCGAAGTCCTCGCGGCCGTGACCCGGTGCGGTATGGACGAAGCCGGTGCCGGTGTCGTCGGTGACGTGGTCGCCGGCGATTAGCGGCACCGTGAATTCATATCCGCCGGCGAAACCTCGTAGCGGGTGAGCGCATTCCACCGCATCGAGCGTGTCGCCCGGCAGGTCGCGCACCTTCTCGTAGGCGGTGACACGCGCCTGTTTGAATACTTCTTCTGCGAGCGCATCCGCGAGGATCAGGAGATCGCCGGTCTTTGCCCAATTGTCGGCGGGCGCATCGGTGACCTTGTAAAGACCGTAGGCGATCTTCGGCGAGAACGAGATGGCGCGGTTGCCGGGCAGCGTCCACGGCGTCGTGGTCCAGATAACTACCGACAGTTTGCCTGGCAGCATCGGCCGCATTACCGGCTTTTGTTTGCTAGGTTCGAAATTTTCGAGGGGGAAGCCCTTAACGGGAAACTTCACCCAGACCTGATCGGAGACGTAATCCTCGTATTCGACCTCGGCTTCGGCGAGCGCGGTCTTTTCCACGACCGACCACATCACCGGCTTCGAGCCGCGGTAGAGCGTCGCATTGGCCACGAATTTCATCAGCTCGCGGGCGATCTGCGCCTCCGCCGGGAAGCTCATGGTGCTGTAGGGATGCGCCCAATCGCCCTCGACCCCGAGCCGCTTGAACTCCTCGCGCTGCACGTCGATCCAGTGCTCGGCGAAGGCGCGGCACTCGCGGCGGAACTCGACGATCGGCACCGCGTCCTTGTTCTTGCCCTTGGCGCGGTACTCCTCCTCGATCTTCCATTCGATCGGCAGGCCGTGGCAGTCCCAGCCGGGCACGTAATTGGCATCGAAGCCGAGCATCTGCTGCGAGCGGCTCACCACGTCTTTCAGGATCTTGTTGAGCGCGGTGCCGATGTGGACGTTGCCGTTGGCATAGGGCGGGCCGTCGTGGAGGATGAATTTCGGCCGGCCGGTCGCGGCCTCGCGCAGCCGGCGATAAAGATCGAGCAGCAGCCAGCGCGCCAGAAGCTCCGGCTCCTTGCGCGGCAGGCCGGCGCGCATGGGAAAATCGGTCTTCGGCAGGAACAGCGTCGCGCTGTAATCGCGGGTCATGGCGGCTCGTCGTCGATGGCGTTGTTGCGAAAAAAGCGGTCCCGACCTTCGGCCTGAAAATTCAGGCGGAAGCCGGGCCGGTAATCGGCCGAATCGACGAAACGAAGCCCTGGAGCGCTGGCATGGAGCGGTTCCTAGCAGGCAGGCGCGGCAAGGAAAAGACCTGAGCCGTCGTCCCGGGGCCGAGCGCTGCGAGGAACCCGGGACCCATGGCCCCCGATTTCGCCGAATATCGAGAAGACGGTGTTCATAGGTTCCGGCTCTCGCGCTTTCGCGCTCGGCCGGAATGACGGCGCTCAGCCTTCCACGCTCAGCCCTCCACAAACGTGCCGAGCGGAGGAAATGTCGCGCCGGTGCGCGCGAGCGCCTCGCGCGCGAGCCGCGCGTCCTCATCCATGCGGGCGATGAGATCCTCGATCTTCGCGAACTTGGCCTCGGCCCGGATCCAGCCGAGAAAGGCGACATCGATCGCCGCGCCGTAGAGTTCGCCGGAGAAATCGAACAGATGCACTTCGAGCAGCGGCGGCCCGTCATCGAACGTCGGGCGGCGGCCGAAGCTCGCGACGCCGTCGCGGACCTCGCCATGAACGCGGGCGCGGACCGCGTAGATGCCGTGCTTGAGCCCGCACTCGGGGTCGAGCCGCAGGTTGGCGGTGGGATACCCGAGCCCGTGGCCGCGCCGGTCGCCGGGGATGATCGTGCCGGTCACGAACCAGGGATGGCCGATCAGTTCCGCCGCCTCGATCACGCGGCCGGCGCCGAGCGCGGCGCGGATCGAGCCCGAGGAGACCGGCCGCCCCTCGTCTTCGAGCGGCGGCAGGATCTCGACCGCAAAGCCGAGCCGCTCGCCTTCGGCCGCCAAGAACCCGGGCGAGCCGCGCCGGTCCTTGCCGTAATGGAAATCGAAGCCGATGGCGACGCCCTTCACCGCGAGCCTGCCGACCAGGATGCGCGTGATGAAATCCTCGGCGGAAAGCGAGGCGAGCGCCTTGTCGAACGTGAGCACCAGCGCGCCGTCGAGCCCGCTCGCCGCGAGCAGCCGCAGCTTGGTCGCTTCGTCGGTGAGCCGGAACAGCGGGCTGTCCGGGCGCAGGAACCGCCGAGGATGCGGCTCGAACGTCAGCGCGACCGCCGGGCCGCCGAGCGTTTTGGCGCGACGCACCGCGGCGGCGATCACGGTGCGATGACCGCGGTGCACGCCGTCGAAATTGCCGATCGCGACGACGCCGCCTTCGAGCGCGGCCAGGGAAGGGGAATCGTCGCGGACCACGAGGAGCGGCCGCGTCGATCTCGCCGGATCGCTGAGTTGGGGCGGGTGAAGCAAGGCGGGCAAACGGTGCCGCCGCCGCGCGTCCCAAGTCAAGCAGGCCGCCGCGGCACCGAGACCATGGCTTCGCCGTCGAGCACCAAATGCCCATCGACCAGCGCCTCGCACTTGAGGCGCGCCCGCCTGCCCTCGGCAATGAGCTCCACGACTTCGACGATGATTGTGACCACATCGCCGATCTTCACCGGCGCATGGAAGTTCAGCGTCTGCGAGCGATAGACCGCGCCGGGCCCGGGCAGCCGCGTGCCCAATGCCGCCGAGATCAGGCTGGCGGTGTAGAGCCCATGGGCGATGCGCTGGCCGAACCGGGTCTGCGCCGCATAGACGTCGCACAGATGGATCGGATTGTCGTCGCCGGATAGCCGCGCGAAGCCGACCACGTCGGAATCCATCACGGTTTTCATCAGGACTTCGCGCAAGCCGACGTGGAGATCCTCGAAATAGAGGAGTTTGAGCATCCGCGGATCGACGGCGGGTTTCGGGCTCGGCAACGACATCGGTCCAGCTATCCGGTTCGGCGGCGCTACGATGGGCTCGGTTGACTTGCCGCGCAATGCCCGGTGGCGATGGCGCCGGGAACCGCGCGGCGGCAGCTCGCGCTCGGTCCATTGGCAACGATCGAACGGCGGGAACGTTGCAGCCGTCGCGACGGGAAAGCCCGCGGATTTGCGAAATCTCGGTGCCGCCGCCCGCGTTCCGGGCCGATTAACCGTATATTCAACCGATTTCACCTAAGGTCGGGGATTGGAGCGCCGGCGTGGGCTCCAGGGCTGCCAGCGCGAGCGCGACCGGCTGCCCGGCGCTCGACGGAGAACAAAGAATGGCCGTGGACCCCTCGATGCCGATCCTGGTGGTGGACGATTACAACACCATGATCCGCATCATCCGCAACCTGCTCAGGCAGCTCGGGTACGAAGACGTCGACGACGCCGCCGACGGGGCCTCGGCGCTCTCCAAGATGCGCGACAGGCGCTACGGCCTGGTGATCTCCGACTGGAACATGGAGCCGATGACCGGCTACGACCTGCTCAAGGAGATCCGCGGCGATCCCCATCTCGCCGGGACGCCGTTCATCATGGTCACGGCGGAATCCAAGACCGACCACGTGATCGCCGCCAAGAAGGCCGGCGTCGACAATTACATCGTCAAGCCGTTCAACGCCCAGACCCTGAAGTCCAAGATCGAAACGGTGTTCGCGGGCTAGCTTTTACCTCCCCGGAGGGGAGGTCGCCGGACGAAGTCCGGCGGGTGGGGCGAGCGTCGCGATCAAGCAAGAGACATACCCCACCCGGCGCACTTCGTGCGCCCACCCTCCCCTGAAGGGGAGGGAAAAGAAGCTCACCACGCCAGTTGCCGCATCACCGCCTTCGGGGTCACGCCGGCTTCGGCGAAGAAGCGGGCGAGCCGGTCGAGGTCCGGGTCGTCGCGGTGGCCGAGCTCCTCGGCGTGAATGCCGCGGGTGATGAACACGCCGTCGATCCCGAGCGCGGCCGCGCCGGCGAGATCGGTGCGGATCGAATCGCCGATCGCCAGTACTCGCGCGGTCGCGAGCGGCGCGCCGCGCGCCGCGGCGATCCGGGCGAGCGCCGCGTCATAGATCGGGCGATGGGGCTTGCCGGCGTAGAGCACCTCGCCGCCGAGCTGCGCATACAAGTCGGCGACGGCACCGGCGCAATAGATCAGCCGATCGCCGCGCTCGACGACGAGATCCGGATTGGCGCAAACGAGCAGCAAGCCTCTGGCGCCCATCCGCTCGAGCAGCACGCGATAGCTCTCCGGGGTCTCGCGCTCGTCGTCGAACAAGCCGGTGCAAATGACGTAATCGGCCGCCTCGACCGGGCCGAACCGCAACTCGAGCCCGGCGAAGATCGATCGGTCCCGCTCCGGCCCCACGTGAAACACGCATCGGCTCGGATGCGAGGCGATGAACTCGCGGGTGAGATCGCCCGAGGTGATGATGTCGTCGTAGGCGGAGCGCGGCACGCCGAGCCGGTCGAGCATTCGGATCACGGCGGCGCCGGGTCGCGGCGCGTTGGAAACGAGCAGCACCGTGCCGCCGGCGTTGCGGAACCGCGTGAGCGCATCGCCCGCCGGCGCCAGGGCGGCGACGCCGTTGTGCACCACGCCCCAGACGTCGCACAGCACCGCGTCATAGCCGGGCGCCAGCGCCGAGAAGCGATCGACCAGGACCGGCGCGGGCAAGGACGTCGAGCGCCCCTCAGGCACCCAGGCCGATCCCGATCGGGCCCGGAGTTTCGGCGGCGACGAACGGCTCCGCGATCGGCGGCGGCTGCGCTCGATCCGCGGCGGCAGCTTCCGCCGCTACAGCCGCAACCGCGGCGGCCGCGGGCCAGATCCTGCCGCTGGCGCGCGGCGGCGGCCGGTCGGCGCTCGCCGGCACGATGTCGGCCCGCACCGGCCGCGGGGCTAAGAACAGCGGGCCCTGGCCGAAGCGCACGTCGAAATCGAGCAGGCCGACCACGGTCGCCTCGTTCTCGATCTCCTCCGCGATCAGGTCGATGCCGAACCGCCCGAGCCGGTCGGAGAACTCCGAAGCCTCGATCCCCGACGCCGCGGCTTCGGCGCGGCTGAGCAGGAGTGCCGCCGGGATCTTCACGAAGCGGAAGCCGCGCTCGGCGAGTTCCGGGGGATCGAGCTGCAGATCGCCGACGCGATCCATCGAGAACCGGAACCCGAGCGCGGCAAGCTCGCTCAAGCATTCGCGCTCGGTCGCGCCCATGGCCCGGACTTGTCGCTGCGCAAACTCGAACACGAGGCAGGAGGCGAGCGCGCGATTGGCCTCGATGAAATCCGAGACCTCACCCAGGCACGCGGGGTCGAGCAGCGAGTGTCCGGCGATATGGCAGAACAGCCCGATCTCCCGCTCCTTGGCGAGCAGGCGGCGCACCACCTGAACGCAGCCGAACAGCAGGATGTCGTCGACCATCGGCATCACGTCGGCGCTCTGCGGCTGGCGCAGGTAATCGCACGGGTTCAACAGCTCCCCGGCCTCGGTCCGCAGCCGCGCCGTCGCCTCGTAGTAGCGCACCTTGCGCTGCGGCAGCGTGACGATGGGCTGCAGGTAAAGCTCGAAGCGTCCCGCCTCCGCGGCCCGCCGCAGCGCGCTCACGCCGCCTCCCCCCTCCCCGGCCGCAACGGCGCGATCGGCCGCATCGTCGTGGAGCTGCGCGTCGTCGGCCGTCGGCGCCGGCGCCGGCGCGCCCATCGCATCGAGCGCGAGCGCAACGGCGGCGGGGCGCCCGGCCTCGGCGGACGCGGCGCTCAGGCTTTGCAGTGCGGCCGCGTGCGCCGCGACCGACTGGGCGAGCTGCTTGGCCGATCGGCGCAACAGCTCGATCTCGGTCGCGGTGGGCTCCAGCGCCGCCCGGGTCCGCTCGGCGGATCGCGCAACCTCGGTCTCGACCGCCGCCAGGCGCCGCCCGGTTTCGGCGACCTGGCGCGCGAGATCCGCGCCGCCGCGCGAGAGATCCGCGATACGGTCGCCGATCTCGGCGCGGTCGCGCCCGCGCGCCATCAGCGCGTGGAACAGGCCCAGGACCGACAGCACCGCAATGCTCACGACCGCCGCTTCCACCCGGTCGAAGCCGAAAAACCGGACGAGCACGCCGCCGACCGAACCGGCGCCGAGCACGAGAACAAGCGCGACGAAGATTGCACCCATGCTGCCCCGCGCCTCCCCGGCGCACGGCCCGTTCCCGCGTGGCTCTCTATTCATTCGCGGAGCGGGGCCTTCTACAATGTCCATGAGCAACTCGTTGCGCGCAAGCGGCTTTGCGCGATTACGAGATTCCGGGAGATTTCGCGGCCTCCGCCGCGAGCTGGAGGGGGCCATGCCCGAGAACGCCGACGCCAAAGTGCTGATTCGGCCGCTCAAGTCCGCCGACGAGCGCGACTGGCGCCGCCTGTGGGCGGGGTATCTCGCGTTCTACCGCCAGGCCTTGAGCGCCGAGACCACGGAGGCGACCTGGCGCGCGCTCATCGCGGAGGGCCGTGCGGAGATGCTCGGGCGGGTCGCCGAGCTCGAAGGCCGCGTGGTCGGCATGCTCAACGCCGTGATCCACCCCAACACCCGGTCGGCGGCGCCCGTGTGCTATCTCGAGGACCTCTACGTCGACGCCGAGCGTCGCGGGCTCGGCATCGGCCGGGCGCTGATCGAGGCGCTCGCCCAAGAGGGCCGCCGCGCCGGCTGGCGGCGCATCTATTGGCGGACCGCGGACGACAATTTCACCGCGCAGTTTCTCTACGACGCCATCGCCCGGCGCTCGCGCTGGGTGACCTACGAGCTGGATCTGGCGAGGTCGGGCGCGGCGAAGGGATCGACCTCCGGGTCCTAACGTCCTCTCCAGCTGTGCTCCTCAAGCGCGTTGCCCGGGACCACGATGAGGTGATCGTGATTATTCCAGCTCTTCGGCAGAAACTTCGGCCAATTTCGCCAAATGCCGTAAGAGACCAGTCTTCAGCGGGCGATTTCCGTGTATCGGGATCGAAAGACGCACGACAGTTCCGGGCTTGCCGTAAATATGATGGCTGCCGCTAACGCGGAGCAATCGCCAGCCGCGTCGCTCCACCAAGCGGGCGAAGTCGCGGCCGGACAGTATCTTCATACAGAAATTTCCAGGATGCGCTTCCTTTCATCCGGCTTCGGCTCTGCAACGTCGACCGAAAGGCAGCCTTCGACCGCCTCGTGTAGATTATGGAGAAGCTCCTCCATCGTTTCGCCCTGGGTGGCGCATCCGGGAATCGCCGGAACTTCGGCCCAGAAGCCGCCTTCCTCCGCCTCATGAACCACGACCTTGAGCTTCATTACCCACTCCGGCTGAAAGCCTGACGGCAGCCTAACCCAGCCCCCGGATCACCCGCGCCAGCTTGTCGAAGATCTCGGAAATCTCGCTCTCGCGGACGATCAGCGGCGGGGAGAGCGCGATGGTGTCGGCGGTGATGCGCATCATGATGCCCTGCTCGAAGCCCTTCTGCATGGCCTCGTAGGCGCGGCCGCCGACGGCGTCGGGGCGCGACGCGAGATCGATCCCGGCGACGAGCCCCACCGTGCGGATGTCGAGCACGTGCGGCAGGCCTTTGAGCCCCATCGCCGCCTCGGCCCAGAGCGGCTCGAGCTTCTTCGCCCGCTCGAACAGCCGCTCCTCGCGGTAGACGTCGAGCGCGGCGAGCGCCGCCGCGCAGGCGAGCGGATGCGCCGAATAGGTATAGCCGTGGAACAGCTCGATCACGTGCTCGGGCCCGCTCATGAACGCCTCGTAGACGCCCTTCTTCACCATCACGCCCGCCATCGGCACGGTGCCGGACGTCACCCCCTTGGCGAAGGTGATCATGTCGGGCTCGACGCCGTAGCGCTCGGCCGCGAACGCGTGGCCGAGCCGGCCGAACGCGGTGATGACCTCGTCGAAGATCAGCAGGATGCCGTGCTTGTTGCAGATCGCGCGCAGCCGCTCGAGATAGCCCTTGGGCGGCGGCAGCACCCCGGTCGAGCCCGCCATCGGCTCGACGATGACGGCCGCGATGGTCGAGGCATCGTGCAGCGCCACGAGCCGGTCGAGCTCGTCGGCGAGATGCCCGCCCCATTCCGGCTCGCCCTTGGTAAAAGCCTGTTTTTCGCGGTTGTAGGTGTGCGGCAGGTGGTCGACCCCGGCCAGCAGCGCACCGAAATACTTGCGGTTGGGAGCGATGCCGCCGACCGAGATGCCGCCGAAGCCCACCCCGTGATAGCCGCGCTCGCGGCCGATCAGCCGGACGCGCGAGGCCTGGCCGCGCACGTTGTGGTAGGCGAGCGCGATTTTCAGCGCGGTATCGACCGCCTCGGAGCCCGAATTGCAGAAGAAGGCGTGGTCGAGCTCGCCCGGCGCGAGCGCGGCGAGCCGGCTCGCCAGCTCGAAGGCCTTCGGGTGCGAGAACTGGAACGCCGGCGCATAATCGAGCTCGGCGGCCTGGCGGGAAATCGCGGCGACGATCTCGTCGCGGCCGTGGCCGGCGTTGCAGCACCACAGGCCCGCGGTGCCGTCGAGCACGGCGCGACCCTCCACGGTGTAATAATGCATGCCCTTGGCGCGCGCGATCAGCCGCGGCGCCTTCTTGAAGGCGCGGTTGGGCGTGAACGGAATCCAGAACGATTCCAGATCGTTGGGTACGGCACTCGCGACCGCCTCGGTTCGTGCCTGCGGCATGAAAAACCTCCCGGATGGATTTTTGGGCGCGCGGGCGCCCGCAACATTGGCCCCGGTATAGCAGCCGCCGCGCGGGGGCGAAATCTCCGCGCAGGTTGCGGCACGCGCCCGATTGCCGCCCCTTCTCAGCGGATCGGATTTCGCTCCGAGCGAGCCGCGGTCGACTCCCTCTCCCCGCTTGCGGGGAGAGGGGTGGGGTGAGGGGCATTTGCTTGCGTGGGCCCCTCACCCGACCTCGCTTCGCTCGGTCGACCTCTCCCCGCACGCGGGGAGAGGTGATCGGAGCAAGCTGCCAACCATGCGCAAATCGCTGCCCCTCCGGCCGCGCTCGCGGAGGTCCGCTTGCCCTCGACCGGAGCCGATGACATACCGGCGCTCCCGACCCGAGCGAGCGATCGATGAATGAGGCAAAAGCCAACCGCGTGAAGGCGCGCCTGCCGCGCGGCTTTGCCGACCGCGGCGCCGCCGAGATCCAGGCCACGCGCCGCATGCTCGATCGCATCCGCGCGGTCTACGAGCGCTACGGCTTCGAGCCGGTGGAGACGCCGGCGATCGAATACACCGACGCGCTGGGAAAATTTCTGCCCGACCAGGACCGGCCCGGCGAGGGCGTGTTCTCGTTTCAGGACGACGACGAGCAATGGCTGTCGCTACGCTACGATCTCACCGCGCCGCTCGCCCGCTATGTGGCCGAGAATTTCGACGCTCTGCCGAAGCCCTACCGCAGCTACCGGGTCGGCTGGGTGTTTCGCAACGAGAAGCCGGGGCCCGGCCGGTACCGGCAGTTCATGCAGTTCGACGCCGACACGGTGGGATCCGCCTCGCCCGCCGCCGACGCCGAGATGTGCATGATGGCCGCCGACACGATGGAGGCGCTGGGGATCAAACGCAGCGATTACGTGGTCAAGGTGAACAGCCGCAAGGTGCTCGACGGCGTGCTGGAGGAAAACGCGCTTGGCGGCGAAGCGAATGCGGGAAAGCGTCTGACCGTGATGCGCGCCATCGATAAGCTCGACCGGCTGGGCGATCTCGGCGTGCGCTTGCTCCTCACGAAAGGCCGCAAAGATGAATCGGGAGATTTCACAAAAGGCGCCGGACTTTCAGAGGAAACGGCGGAGAAGATACTGAGCGCGATCAGACAAAGAAGCGGCAGCAACGAAGAAGTACTCGATACGATCAGAGGTCCCGCCAGCGCGTCGGCCATTCGGCAAGCTGGCATCGACGAACTGGAACAAATCGCGAGACTGGTCGCCGGTGCAGGATACGACGAGGGCCGCATCCGTATCGACCCCTCCGTGGTGCGCGGGCTCGAGTATTACACCGGCCCGGTCTACGAAGTGGATCTCACGTTCGAGACCAAGGACGACGCGGGCCGGCCGGTGCGGTTCGGCTCGGTCGGCGGCGGCGGACGCTACGACGGCTTGATCGCGCGCTTCCGCGGCGAAGCGGTGCCGGCGACCGGATTCTCGATCGGCGTGTCGCGGCTCGCCGCCGCGCTCGCCCACATCGACAAGAGCGAGCCCAAGCCGGATGTCGGGCCCGTGGTCGTAACCGTGTTCGACCAGGAGCGCATCGCTGATTACCAGCACATGGTCAAGACGCTGCGCGACGCAGACGTCCGTGCGGAGCTTTATCTCGGCAGCGGCCGAATGGGCCCGCAGCTCAAATATGCCGACAAG